>Ga0115002_10007546_pt1 | contig 12226 bp, 12 predicted proteins | sample ArcticOcean_MG_C_8_FD_89576 | JGI IMG/M metagenome (GOLD analysis project Ga0115002, IMG submission 89576) | Marine microbial communities from western Arctic Ocean - ArcticOcean_MG_CB11_86 | ecosystem: Environmental > Aquatic > Marine > Oceanic | place: Arctic Ocean: Canada Basin | collected...
CGAAGCAGCAAATAACCCAATCTCAAGTGTAGAAGAAGTCGGGGCCAACGACGCGAGCTTCGGCAGCTTCCACACAAGTGGCGCTCACTTTGCCATGGCCGATGGTTCGGGCCAGAACATAAGAGAAAACATCGACATCACAGTCTTACGTTTACTAGCATGCCGCGATGACGGGCAGGTTGTCAGTTTAGAAGATCAATGAAAACTAACAATTTGAGTTGCGAGTAATGGGTTTTGGTTACTCACAGTTCAGGGCTATACCGCCTGCAAGAGTCGCGTATGATTTGGCTTAAACGGTCAGATCTTTCGCTTTATCCAGCTGCTAGCTACATGTCCGCTATCGGAATTGGATCAAAGTCCCCGCAATTATGATGCTCCTACATGTGGTTCGATCGCATCTACGTATCAAGCACAAAAACGCTAGAACTAACTAACACTACGTGCGTACCCACCGCGAGTGGGTAACATGCGAACGCAACAATTAGGAGAATGCTCCCAGTCTCTGAGCCGAGTAGGTCGGGCAAAATGGCAACAGCAAACGCAAGTAGCAGACATGTGCCTGTTACAAACCACAGAAGTGCTCTAAGGCTAAACTGCGGATTGGGAATCGTCATCGTTTTTCGCTTGATTGTCTGCCCAATGTGTGTTCTTTGGGTCTGACAGGCGGGCTTTTTTCGTTTCTCGCTCCCACTCAAGCCGCCTGGGCGAAGCGATTGGGCAGGTTTTTCGATTTGGTACAGTCTCGCGTCGCAGCAGGACCCCCCACTTGGGCGCCGGCTTGCAGGCACCGCGACGACTCCCTGCGATTCTCCACCTATTATTGAGGAAGGGGAAACTGGTTTTCCCTTTGCGCACTCTCTCTCTACCATTTAATTCTGAAAGACCACTTGCAATGAATACCATTAGCGAAGCTTTCGGGTCCATGTTGCATGACGTTTGGGTCTGATTTAATCGACTCGATCAGCAAGAGTGGATCGCCATGTTGGCGATTACTGCATGCATTGGATTTCTCTGCATGAGAGGCTTCAAAGGCAGAGGCAACATTTAACGCTGTTTTCGCTTTGTCTCCCCGCCTCAACTTTGATTCTACGCCTCACTGGAAAGACCTCCGATCATGACGTTGTTACTAGGATTGTCGGGCAACACGCAAGGCTATTTAGCGGACACCGTCGCGCTCGCGGCTGTCGCGCTGATTGGTTATCTGCTTGGGTACCGTACCCGCAAACAGACCGTCACCTTGACCGACATCAAGCTCTCCCAAGAATTGTCCGTGCGACCGGAATTGCCCAGGAGCTTCAGCAGATCGCCGCGCGGATTCGTCAGGACGTGGCCTCGCATCAGGCAAACATCGCTCAATTCAAAACGCGACTCGGCAATTTAGAAGAAGGTAGCAATGATGCGGGCTGGCAACAGCTCAGTGCCGAGGCCGAAAAGCTGCTCGTTCCTGCAATGAAACTAACCTCGGACTTGTCGCTCGCATACGCGACCAATTAAGAAAACAGTCGCTGCAGTTGATGAACTTTGCCGGCTCACGTACGGATCCGCAAACAGGGATTCATAATCGGCGGGCCATGGAAGAGCAGCTTGAAGTTTTGTTTTCGCTGCACGAGCGCAATAACGGCCGATTCTCGCTGGCACTTTTTAGCATCGATTGGTGTGACGAAGAGCATGCCAATTCCGACACGCTGCTCCGCGAATTTGCGGGGCTGCTACAAAGCTGTGCCCGAGACACCGACACTGTAGCGAGGTATAGCCCCGAGGAGTTTGTCGTGCTCATGCCCCAAACCAGTTTGGCGGGTGCGATCATCTACAGCGAGCGGCTATTGCGCCGCGTCGATGCCGAATCACAACTGGTTCTGGCAGGGGGCATCGTCGAGGTGCAGCACGACGATCATGCAGAGAAAATACTTTCACGGGCCGACTCGGCTCTCTATAGTGCCCGAGCCAACGGGTACAGCTGCCTGTATCAACACAATGATCAGCACATATGTCCCCATGAAATTCAGCTGAGCACTGGGGAAACGGTGCCCAGCGAAGAGAAAATTGAAGGCTGACTCAAGCCTTTCAGGCGGCTGGCGGGTCATCGGCCCTGCCGCGGACTTCGCCTAGCGGCTCCTTTCTATTTGTCCGAAAAATCGGGCTGAGCGGGTTCAAGTTGACGCTTTGTAGTGCAATCATTTACATTTAGGGTACCAACCCGTCAGCTGTTGCTTTGTCTTTCTTGAAAAGGAGATCGCCATGCCGTTGTTTGAAGTAGAAACGGATAGTCATATCATCATCACCTGGGCTAGCGACAATGATGAAGCGACGGCGGCCGTCGCCGATGCTTATCCCAACGATACTGTCATTCGCATGACGAAGCGTCCCCGGGATACTTGGGTGATTTCCAAGGCTGCGCTGGGAATCAGTGATCAGCCACTGGACCCCTGCAATACGGCAAGGGACTGCTTGTCAAAAGCCGAAGGCGATAAGGTTCATGCCATCCGTCTCTATATGCACGAAACGGGCGTCGATCTCGAACAAGCTCGTAGAGCCGTCGAATCCAATATGGTCATGGGTTGGTAAATACTCGCCCTTGAGACGGGTAATTACCGGTAGCGTGGCGTCTGTTGATCGGCTGGAGTGTAAACTCCAGGACTAGCTGTCGGTTCATAGCTGCCGCTCGCCGGCGCTGCAGGCCGCGCGGCGACCTCGAGAGCCGCTTGCCCTGGATAGTCGCCTGTCCCGCCAGGTCGATAGGGCGTTACGGTCGTCGGTGTGACCGGACTGTTTTGGGCAAATACCTGCGGTGCTGCGTATGCCTGCGACGGGCTTGCTGTGGCCGCTGCGAAGTTGCCGTAGCGGTCCGGTGCTGTGCCGGCCGGAGTCCAAGGTGCCGCCTGTTCGCCGGGGAGGGTTTCATGCGGCACGGCGGTTGCGGCTACTGTCTGTGGAGGAGTCGCGGAAGTACTACTCCCGCTACCGCTGCCCGTAACTGGATAGGCCGTCGCTGCTGAGGCCACGTTGGCAGGCGGGGTTGAGTTGTAAGACGATGCGTTACTTGGAGTCGCCGTTGCGGTATAGCGATCAAAATTGGGATTCAGAGGAACACTCGGCGTGGTGGACGCGACAGTTGCGGCCGGTACCGCTTCGGGATTGTACGGCATTGCAACCGAACCCAGGTTGATTGACTGATCGGGAGTCGCGACTGTGGCGATCTGGGCTGGAGCGGGCACAAAACTGCTAGCTCCTGTGCTTGGATAAACCGGTACGGCATCGGCCACCGCCGAATGGGAAGCTGCTGGTGCCACCTGCTGAGTCGCCGGCACTCCGGGGACGAAGGGTGCTGCGACGTTGCTACTTGCCAGCCCGCTTGGGGTGCCACCTGTGGTAATATTAACCTCTGTCGATGCCACAGCATCTGCCTGCCGGGCGACCGCAGACGGTAAAGCCGGTGCCGAATGCGCGAGAACCGTCGAATCAGCGTCCGCGTTTTCGGCAGTCTTCCACCAAGCCATCTTTGAGGCCGTCTTGCAACCTGCCGTACCTAAACCCATCAGAGCGACAAGTGCTGCAGCAATTATTTTAATACGCATGGCTTCCGTCATCTTAATACGCATGGCTTCCGTGCCCTAAAGGTTGTCTTGGGTTCTTTGAATTTGCGACGACAGCCGCACTCCTTCCGCGAGGCGGAACGGATGTAACGTAAGGTCTTCTCTGATACTTACGACGGAATCATTGCAGACAATCCGCAAGACCGCCACATTTTGACATTGTCGACAACTTGCAGGCGCAACGGCCACAAAATTTTAGAAATTCGCACCGGAGCCCTCAGCAAGTCAAACCACGCGCCAACTTGTCGAAACTCCCAGCGCGTCAAAAACAAAACCAGCCTATCGCGTAAACCCAGCTTATAACAATAAAAACGCAGCGGGATTATAGAAAGAGTCCCGGGGGGGTCAATGTCATTCCCCGGCATCGTGCTAGCACGATGCCGGGGAATGACGAATGACGTCATTTTGCATTCGCGTAGCGCTCGCCCACAGCGTTCCAGTCGATAAGGTTGAAGAACGCAGCGATGTAGTCGGGACGGCGGTTTTGGTAGTTCAAATAGTAAGCGTGTTCCCAAACATCCAAACCTAAGATTGGCGTGCTGCCAGCCATATAGGGATTGTCTTGGTTGGGCGTGCTCTCGACGACCAATTGGCCGCTAGCATTAACACTTAGCCAGGCCCAGCCGCTACCGAAGCGAGTTGCGGCCGCTTTGCTAAAAGCTTCTTTGAAATTGTCGAAGCCACTCAGTTCGCTGTTGATGGCGTCGGCCAGCGCATCGGTCGGCTCACCGCCGCCCTGCGGGCTCATGACGGTCCAAAAAAGCGAATGATTCGCGTGACCACCCCCATTGTTGCGGACCGCGCTGCGGATATTCTCAGGGACCGACTCGATATTGCGGCACAGATCTTCGATCGATTGTTCGCCGGCCGCGCAGCCTTCGAGCGCGCCATTCACGTTGGACACATAGGCGTTGTGATGACGGCCATGATGGATTTCCATGGTCTTGGCGCCGATGTGAGGCTCCAGGGCATCGGTAGGGTAGGGCAATTCGGGGAGTGCGTAGGCCATTTTTCGTATCTCCTGCTATAGAATCTGCTGTCAGAACGTTATGCGAAAGGAACGCCTGCAGCATATCGAATCACCTGATGGGTGGCAATCGGCTGCTTTTTTGATAAACGCGCGAAAAACTACACTTTCGCCTGCCTCGAGCACACGTCTCTTTCGAGTGTTCCGATGCCATGCTCGGGCGCAGTCCATGGCGCAGAAGAGCTCAGGATCTGCGTTGTTTAGCCCTGAGTTTCGTCGAGCAGTTTTTGGAGTTGCTCGCGCTGTGCCTCCAGCATGACCAGTTGAGCCGAGAGGCTTTGCACAACATCTAGGCGCGACGGCGATCTTTCGCCCTCGGTTCGAGCCGTCAGGTCGCGTTGCGAAGCACGTGCCGGCGTAATTCGCGTCGTTTCCTCCTTGAACGCTGCGTCCACGGCCTCGACCGGCAGATCGTGCTGACAGCGATGCCCAGCCCAGGAATTGACTGCCGAAGTACTACCTGCTGAACAAATTCTCCAGTGCTGTGGCTCGCTAATTTCTTCTCGCATTGGTTAATCTGTTCTGAAGGACTGCTGGACTAGAGTTCCCTTGACTTTACTTACTGCTGGATAATGCCAACTCAGCCTGAGCTTCGTCTTCGTCTTTGGCCATCAAATAAGATTTGATACTTTGTTGTAGCAAACGGGCTCTTTTGGCCATGTCTGATTTGCGAGTTTTCTTTGCCCGCTTGGGTCGCACTTTCAGATCAACCTGAGTAAACACGTATTCGCCGGCGGCGAAGCCCATGCTGTTACTGCGCTCAACCCGCCTTTCTGAAAACTGCAGTTCCACACGGAAGACCATGTTGCGGTCCCCCTTGCGGCGATCGTAGGCGATTGACTCGGTAGAAACCTCAAGCTCGACCGAGTTTTCACAAGTTGAAAGAACTTTCGCCTTATGGTCGGATACAAAGCCACGTAATTTTTCGATGGCCATGTCGATCGGCACGGCGCTGGTTAACGTTGATTCGACGACCGGCTGTGCTCGCAAGCCACCGAATTTCCACCACTTTTTCTTCGGTTGTTCTTTTTCCATGCCATTGCCCAATTGAATTACTTGGTTACGACCTTGTTCTTTTGCCATAAGTAGCGCGCGGTCGGAGCGACGCAACATCGTCTCGGACGTGTCGCCCGCCTGCAGTTCCGTGACGCCAAAACTGGCGGTAATACGCTTGTTGCCAAGCGTCGGATGCGGAAGTTCTGCCAGCTTGCGGCGCAGTTGTTCGGCGCGACGAGCGCCATCTGCATTGCTGCAATCGGCACACAAAACGGCGAACTCTTCGCCACCGTAGCGCGCGACTAAATCCCCTGCATGACACATAGAGCTAAGCAAGTTGGCCATCGTGATAATGGCCTCATCCCCAGCTTGATGTCCGTAGGTGTCGTTAATGTTCTTGAAATGATCAATATCGACCATGATCAAGCTACACGGATGTTCGGCTTGCTCATGCGCTTCGACATAAAGAGCCAGCATGCGATCAAATCCGGCTCGATTGGCGACTTTGGTCATCGGGTCTTTTGTGACTTCGGCGTGCAAGGCCTCGCATTTTTCTTCGAGCGATGCCTCAGGCTGTGCGTCATGCAAGAGAATTGTCGCCCCTTGCACGACGCCATTGGAGGCGTGAACTGGAATCGCGTGCAGATCGACTGCCATATGGCGGCCTTGTCGGCCCATTATCAACAAACGTTGCCGCAGTTGCGTGTTCGTCAGCAGCGACTTGGCCACGGGGCACGCCTGATCGTCAACCTGCCGATTCAGATGACTGCACATATCGAGTAGACTCGGGACAAAGGCCCGTCCGATGGCGGCACCGCTGCTCACGCCCGTGAGACGCTCAGCGCCCTTACTCCACAAAGTGATCATGGCCTGGGCATCGACAAAGACAACGCCGTCGTGCATCGCATCAATAAGTTTTTGTTCAAATAGCGAGTTCGAGGAAACGACTGGCGATACGGGTGCCGCAGTGGCTACTTCTTTCTTTCCGGGCACCGGCCAGGGGAGATCTCCGCCTTGCTGAGAAAGTTCGCCCAGCCAGCGCGACGTAATTTGAGTCGTGAAGGCTTCTTGGCGTCCAGAAAGCGTTTGGACAAACTGCTTGACTAAGACGGGATCGAATTGGCTGCCCGCAAATTCGAAGAGTTCGTTCAGGGCGCGCTCGCGTGACTTGGCTGGGCGGTAGACATGGTCGGTCGTCATCGCGTCGAAAGCGTCCACGATTGCGATCATCCGCGATTCTAATGGCAGTTCGCCCTGAGAGTTGCCGTCTTGACCATCAAATCGTGCACCGGAGTACCGCACTGCGCTAAGCACGCGTGCGGAACCACAACAACCGGCCAAGATTTCCAGGCCAAGATCGTGGTGACAGTCCATGATCGACTTTTCTTCGGCGGTCATTCGACTCGCTTTGGCCAGAATGCTATCTGGCACGCCAATCTTGCCGATGTCGTGCAGCAAAGCGGCGAGTTCTACCGTGTCTCGTGTTTCGTCATCTAGCTGGGCAAACATGGCCCAGCTGCTACAGCCTAAGGCCACACGTAGGCTGTGCGCGGCAGTCGGGGCATGTTTCTGCCGAAGTGCCGTGAGTAGGCTACTTGCCATCTTCAGGCGAGCCTGAACCAAACGAGTTTCGTGCTGCACGCCGGCTGGAGGAGCAGGGCGGGGCATTACCAGGCCGCTCTCGGAGGCGGCTTCTTCCAATGCGCTTAGCAGCGAGCTGATTTCTGCTACGCGATTTTTCGTTTCTACCTGCCGCGTTGTCGGACGAGAACTTGCGTCAGCTCCGAGAACTATCGGGGCGATAATGGGAGAATCTGAATTATTCGTCGAAATGTCGGTCATGGCTTATATCTCTTAAGTTCCAGCAACAGCGACGTAGCGGCGCAAGGGCTTTTTCCAGGGAATGCGTTACTCTTGAAATCTAGGTCATGCGATTGGCCATGGCACAGCCGTGGGTAAATTCCATCGAACGGTTGTCAATCTCGCCCCTGTAAATGCTACAATCCCTCCAGTCCGCTGCGCGTTCTGAAGTGCTGGAGAGACCGAAGGCCCTGTAGGGAAGGCCCTCTGTGGCATTCCGTGCACCACGGTGGAGTTCGTGTACCCGTGGCTAGAATGGCATCTCGGCGCGCCGGGACACATTGAAACCCGGTCGTTGCAGCCCATAGCTAAACGACCCTGCAGAGTTTGCCTAGCCGGAACAACCCTAGCGGACCCAAGAGGAACGAGGTCGGACCGGTAAAAATGCCGAATCCGATTATGCGGGCGCTGGTGCTTGCCGAACCAGCGCAGTCGCTGGCAGCATCGGAAAAACGAATCATCTCCTTTGAAACTATAGGTAATCGAAGGCAAAATGGAACAAAATATTGGTCGCACCGGGCGTCGACGACGCGTCATGAAAGAAGAACTTCTTTCGGCTAGCTTTGCGGCATACGATTCAAGTCAGGGAAGTCGGGAAATCGAACCGGGTGACACGCCGCGGTACGGCGCAGGCGCCAACATCGAGAATCACCCCCAAGTGACCGATTTCGTGCCACGACGTTACCGCCTGATTGGGCTGGTGGCGGTGCTTGGCCTAGCGGTTGGCGTTGCGAGCGAATTGGCGTCGTACTTTGCCGGATCACTTAGCGCGTGGACGCAAGTTCTCCACACTGAAGAAATCCGTGCGATGTTATCCGATCGCTTGGTTGCCTGGACCTCTGCCGCAATGCTATTGGCGACAGCCTGCTACGCGCGTTTGATCTATTCCTTGCGTCGCCATCGAGTCGATGACTACCGTGGCCGCTATCGAGTTTGGCGCATCGCTGTTGTGATGGCCGTCGCCTTGAGCATCAACGCAATTCTCGGCTTGCACGAGCCCGTGTCACGGGTCCTAGCACATCTTACCGGGTGGAGCCTACTCCCCGGCCATGTGGGCTGGTGGCTCCTACCGGCAGCGATCGTGGGCGGGTGGTTGCTGGTAAAACTCACCTGGGACGCTCGCGAGTGTCGTACAGCGGCGCTTACTTACAGACTTGCCCTAGTTTGCTTCGCAGCTGCCGCTGCTGATAGCCTCGGGTGGTCACCTACTTGGCTAGTGGACTTTCCCGGCATTCTAGGCCGTTCCCTGCCAGCGGCTGCCAACTTGCTGCTACTGACGGGCACGTTACTTTATGCCCGCTATGTGGTGCTGGACGTTCAAGGGCTCATTGAGCATCCAGCCACTCCCAGTAAGCAGAGTACCAATAAAACGAATGGGTCCGACCCGGTCTCCCTCGAGCAAGCAGCAGAAATTAAGCAAGGTGCTGATTCAGCTGCCACAGCAGAGCCACCGCAATCCAACAATTGGGTCGATGGCAGCGAACGTGAAAATGACGACGATTCCTTGGCCTCCAGTCGACTGAGCAAAGCCGAGCGAAAACGTCTCCGCAAGCAGAAAAGCGAGAAATGGGCGGCGTAGATGGCTGAGAGTTGTGGGTTGAGAGTTGAGGGTCGAGTGTTTAGGGTTTAGTGTTCTTCATCTCTCATCTCTCAACCCACATCCCTCATCCTTCAACACTCAACTCTCAACCCATCAATGCCCATCCGCACCCGCTTCGCTCCTAGCCCGACCGGCTATCTCCACATCGGCGGCGTCCGCACCGCTCTGTTCAATTGGCTGTTCGCCAAAGGGCAGGGGGGGCAGTTCATTCTGCGTGTTGACGACACGGACCAACAGCGAAACATCGATGCCGCCTTGGAACCAATCCTCCACGGCTTTCGCTGGCTGGGACTTGATTGGGACGAAGGCCCAGATGTCGGCGGAGACTTCGGACCGTATTATCAATCGCAGCGGGCGGCAGCGTATCAGGCCGCTGTCGAAGCGCTCCTCGAAAGCGGAGCGGCTTATCGTGATTTTGCCAAAACGGAAGAAGTTCAGGCCGAGCGAGAGCAGGCGCAGCAAGTGGGTGAACAATTCACCTACAGTCGCAGTTGGATGGCTGAAGACGATCGGGCGGCTGCCAAATTTATCGCCGAAGGTAGACAGGCTGTCGTGCGATTGAAGATGCCCCGCACTGGCGAATTGGTCCTTGACGACCTCGTTCGAGGGGAAGTGCGATTTGAGTGGGCCCGGGAGCAGGACCACGTCATCCAGCGCGGGGATGGTTCCTGCTTGTACACCCTCGCCACCGTGGTCGATGACCACGCGATGCAGATTTCACACGTTATTCGCGCCGAAGAACATCTGTCGAACACACCTCGGCAAATATTTATTTACGAGCAGCTCGGCTATACACTGCCGCAATTCGCCCACTTGCCTTACGTCGCCGAGCCGGGCAGCAAACATAAGCTCAGCAAGCGCAAGCTGGACAAGTATTTGAAAAACCGCGACTTTGCCCAGCTCAAGCAGCACGGCGAGACGATTGCCGCGAGTCTCAAAGTGCCGGTAGACGGCGAAACTTTTAACCCCGTAATCGTCGATTTCTATGAGCAGATCGGATTTTTACCCGATGCGCTCCTGAATTATTTGCTGCTCTTAGGCTGGTCGCTCGACGACCGCACAGAAGAGTTTACTCGCGAAGAAATGCTCCAGCACTTTTCACTGGAGCGCGTGGGCAAAGGTCCCGCCAGTTTTGATCCGCAAAAGCTCGTATCGTTTCAAGATCGCGCGATGCAACAACTGCCAAGCAAACAGAAAGTAGCGCTCGTGCTGCCTTTCTTGCAAAAGGCGGGCCTCGTCAGTGAGCCGCCGCCCTGCGACACGGGCCCCTACCTTTTGCAGATTGTTGAGGCAACAGGCGATCGGCTGAAAGTTGCTGGCGACATCCTCGACTACGACGATTTTTTTGTGGCTGACGACGACTTGTCCTACGATGAGAAGACGGTCGAAAAGCGCTTACGCAAGCCAGAAGGTGCCGCCGAATTACTCTCAGAGTTTCGTAATCTGCTTGCCGAAGCCAGCGAGTTTGACGCGACCGCGCTTGAAACTCTCTTGAAATCATTCGTCGCTGCCAAGGAGATCCAAATTGGCCGGATCGTCCACGTGCTGCGCGCGGCCGTAACCGGCAAATCGGTAGGCTTCGGCATTTTTGATACGCTAGCAATTCTGGGTCAAGAGCGCTGTCTGAGACGCATCGACCGCTGTTTGTCGCTCTAACGCCGCTAGTAAAAGTGGTAAGTCACCAGAATGTTCAAGAGGAAGGGTTGTAGCGGTTGATGGGGATTAATGGAGCTTTCCCATTTTAACCCGACTGACCTATGTTCGAAGAGATGATGTCCATCGTGGAAGAGTCCAACGAACCCAATCGCGGGGGAAAAGTGGTCGACCGCTTCGGTGGAAGCTTGGTCAACATTATTCTCGGTGTGTTGATTCTTTGGGTGGGTCAGACGACCTTTCTCCACGCTGGCCAGTTCGCGAGCGCTGATGAGCGTTTCCAAAGTGTGAATCTTCAATCACAATCATAATCTGGTCCGCAGCATCGATCACCAACAGCCGCTTGGTGGCCAGCAGTGGCGTCACCTTCGCGTTGGGACTTAACAGCACCGTTACATCTTCCTTGGCCTTAGCAGGATCCATCGACTGCGGCAGATCAAACCGAACCCGTACGAAGTCATACGGTGGATAGTCCTCTAAGTCGTCGGGCGAAACACGCGGGATCAAACTGGGATCCAGCTTGTCAATTTTCACCACGCTCAGCAATTCGCCATGGACGATCATCGTGAACCCGCGCGCCAGCAAATGCCGATTCAGGAGATCGCGGGCCTCAAGGAGCGAGTACTTACGGTGCGTGATCAAATTCAAATAGTCTGCGGGCAACTCTTGCCAATCAAAAGTCAGGCGGGCCGCGCCGGCATAATCCTGCATGACGGTAGGCCACGGATGTCCGTTGTAGCTAAACTGCACCAGGCCGTTGGCATCCGTCTGGATTTTGACGCGATCAACGTCTAGTGGATTGGGCTTGTCGGTAGGCCGTTTGATCGTCTTGACCTCGTCCTCCTTTTTGTCAGCGTCTTTTTTTTCGCCTTCCTTATTTTCATTGGGCTTTTCTTCCTGCTTGGGTTGATCCTGTTGTTGCTTGGCTGCGCGTCGAGCTTTTTTTGCATTTCTTGCATTTGCTTCATCTGCTCTGGAGTCAGATTTTGTCCGGGCTGCAACTTAACTTGGGCGAACGTGTATTCATTCGCACAGCAAACGAGACAAAGAATTATCGCCAGGACTGAGGTGATATTCGCAAAACGGTTGGCAGACGATCGCGGCTTGGCGGGTGGGTCGCAACGCATGTCATGGCCTCAGGGAGAAAAACCAAAATCATACCACCCCGCATTAATAGACAACGGGGTCTCTCTTAGCAAAATTCCGTCGGAACAGGGATCACCGTAGTATTCGAAGAATCCTAGTCGTCGAGCAACTCGTCCGGCGTGTCGTGAGGGGGCGATTCAAATCGCTTAACGGCCGGCCAATCTAGCGATCTATGATATACCCGCTCTAAGGAGCCGCTAAAGCTCCAGGGCCGAAATTACCGCGTCGGCAAATTCATTCGTCCCCGCTTTGCCACCCAAGTCGCCTGTGAGGAACTCTCCTGCGACAAGCACTGTGCGGACGGCCTGCTCAACTCGCTCGGCCGCCTCTTTTTCGCCCAGATAAAGCAAC
>Ga0115002_10007551_pt1 | contig 12222 bp, 6 predicted proteins | sample ArcticOcean_MG_C_8_FD_89576 | JGI IMG/M metagenome (GOLD analysis project Ga0115002, IMG submission 89576) | Marine microbial communities from western Arctic Ocean - ArcticOcean_MG_CB11_86 | ecosystem: Environmental > Aquatic > Marine > Oceanic | place: Arctic Ocean: Canada Basin | collected...
CGGGCTGTACGACTTGGTGATTGGAAGCTTGTCAGCGAAGGGAACACTCGTTGGGAGCTTTACAACATGAAAGAGGATCGGACGGAGTTGAACGATCTTGCTGAGGAGCGGTCTGATGTGCTGACTCGGATGGTTCAGATGTACACATCCTGGGCGGAGCGGATCGGTGCGTTGCCGTGGCCGGTCGCTGCCGGCGCTCCTGCATCACCAAGGGTGGGGACGCGACATATACACGACGTTCGGTGAGGGTTGATCATGCGGTAACTCAGTTTACGTATGTGTTGCCGATATCCGCTCGACAGGGCTTGGACCATTTCCCGGCCTGTAGAAGTGGGTATGAAAGCTCTACTCTATAAGGGTGAGTAGAGAGCCTTTAATTTCACGAGGCTCAATCGACAAGGGTTGTCCACTAAGAATGACGATGAACAGCACAGTATTTTTGGGAAACGGACCGGTTTGGCTTGTCCGGAACATAGCCCTTCCGGCGGTTATGTTCATTGGTCTGTGGTTCACTGTCGGTGATCTAATGGCCAACCCCGATAATATCCCTGGTTTTGACACTTACTGGCACATAACGTTGATCGACGAGGCCAGCGACCGATTGCTGGCGGGCGAGGCGATTGGCCCGATATCAGAGTCGCTCAATGCCGGACGACCTTATCTTTACGATACCGATGCCACCTATCCACAGTTTGCGTACTGGGTGACGGCTCTCGTCGGGGCCTTCGTGTCCAACTCTGGTATGGCGTATGCGCTAGTTCTATTTGCTGCGCTTTTGGTTGCTCAACTATCTTTTTATTTTGGCTTTCGATCGAGTTTCGGAATTTTAGCGGCGCTGATCGGAGCAGTTGCGTATGGATATGCGCCGTTCGTGATGACCAACGTGGCTCCTCAAGGTCGATTTCCAGCGTTGTTGGCGGTGGCGACTCTCCCAGCTGTTATCGCTGGTATTTTGTCGCTGCTAGACCGGCCAAGCCGTGGGGTGTGGGTGTTGACGATATTGGCTGTGGGGCTATCTGTGGCATTCCACGCGATGGTTTTCTATATTGCCGCCATTCCGATCGGGATTATCGCTTTATTGTTCGGTGTTTTCAGTGGTTTAGGACCGAAACGACTCGCGTTTGCGGGGTCGGCTGTGGTCGTGGGCATTCTAGTTGTCTGGGTGTTGCTGCCTGACGGGATTTCGGAGCTAAGTCGTAGCGGTGGTGTGGCAGGTGTTGCAGCTCGATCGTCGGGCAGTGGAATTCGAGCCGGCACAGGTTCAAATGCGTTTATCGCTCCGTTTTCAGTTCGTGCAAATTCATTCGATGTGTCGCTTCGTTCGTTCAATGAAAATTATGCTGGTATTGGCATAGCGATCGCTGCCGCGTTAACACTCGCGCTTGTTCGGCGCAAAAATGTGTTCATCTTTAGCTCTCGGAACCGCAACTGCATACATGTTGTCCACTGGCTCGATGACACCGATATGGGAGCAAATTCCGTTGGCATCGAGTCTTGAGCCGCGCCGGTTTTTGTTTCCCGCACATCTGGGTGCAAGTTTAGTGATTGCTGCAGGCAGTTCGGTTTGGATTCGACAGATTGTTACGAGGCGTTCGGTAACCACAGTCTTGTTGTATGCGCTACCGCTGGTCGCTGTGGTTTATCTACTAACGTTCGACGCAATACCGCTGGCGGCGAGGATTGCTCCGGATCCGATGCGGGATCAGGAGCAGGAAATGGCCCGTGCGCTAAAACCTGCGGGAGTAACCGGGAGGATGTTCTGGAATACCGGTCCTAGTTTTGCTCCCTATTATTTCGGTAGTCGAGACGCTGAAGTCAGCACGGTTGGCGGATTACCCAGGGTTGACCTTACTGCGCGAAAAGGATTTATCGATACGGCATTGGGCTATCTGGCAGATTACAACGTTCGATCTGTATTTTCGGATGAAGGTTCGTTCAGTGGCTTGACGAACGCTGTGGCCGATCTGGGATGGGTGGAGTCGGCACGTTGGGGGACGCGAGTGTTGTTGACATCGCCGGAACCGACTTCGATATTCATGAACCAGACTAAAGATGTCGGTTTGATAGGTGGCGCAGGGCAGCCATATTGGTCTCTGATACTTCCAAATTCGATCAGAATCAACAACCCGGACAGTATGCCTGAGGACTTGTTGGCGACGTTTAAGGTGATCGTTATGTCGGCATACAGCACCGGGAACGTCGAGGAGAACGAAAGGATTCTGTCGAATTACGTGAACAATGGTGGACGGGTGATCTTCGAAGAGCCGAACCTGAGCGGTAACAACCTGTTCGGTGCCTCTCACACTATCGAGGACGTGCCGTTGGAGTTTGCTCTTCCCGGTAAAGATGGGCCTGTAGATGTGAAACCATTTACGGCCGATAGCGGTCCGTTCAGGGGGTTTTCCTACAACTCTGTTGGAGAAATAACTCTCGCTGGTACTACGCCTGATGGCGAAGTGGTTCCGCTGATTCAGAAAAAGACTCTAGGTGAAGGGGCCATCTATTGGGTGTGCTGCAACATTGGTAACCATATTGATGGGCAGGAAGATCATGATATGGCGAAGGCAATCCATTGGTATTTCAACAATGAAATTGGGGGATTCCGGAGCCTTTGGCCGACAAATTTTGATGCGGATATCACGCAGACTGGACCGTCTACGTACGATATTTCATATACAGCAGATGAGCCTGCTCCGATCCTTATTTCCTTGGACACGTTGAATCATCGAAATCTCACTATTGAAGATGGCACAGCAGTACGCCTGACCACGGTCGCGCCTATAGGGGCGGCGATCTTGCCAGCAGGGTCACATACTGTGACATTGGCGACACAGGCGAGTCCTGTTTCGATGTCTGGGGCGATTGTTTGGCTGACAGGTTTGTTATTTGCCGCAACAATTCTTTCAGCGGGATGGCGACCGTTCTCGACAGGCCAAGGCTCGTACCTAGCGGTTATGTACTACAGTGCGCGTGCTGCCAGGGAGAACGCCATGCGCTTCTTCAGTCCGGTTTGGGCTGGTGAGATGCAAATATTGGGTGGTGTGATTAAGGCGGATACTCCTCAAATCAAAAAGAATTTCGAGGCTGTTTCGTCAGCTCGTGGTTCGCTGGAGCGGTTCGGACATGAGGATGAAGCTGGGACTATCGGAGTGGTGTTCGTTGAGATACTGGCTGCTGAGGACGAGTCGGTCGCCTTCAGTGTGGATGATTTACGATTGGCGATGGACGATGGTGAAATGTTCAGCCCGTCGGTCTCCTCAGGGACAGGAGTCGATGCTTCACCTCAGTACATATTGACGACCAATCTAGGTAGGCCACGTTTCAGGTTGGAAGGCGAAATAGTTCTCGAACCGGGGGAATCAGTTTCGGGTTACGTTTTGTTCGAGTTGAGCGGTAATTCTGGTGTTCGTTCGTTATTGATTGAGTCGAGCGAAATTGGTGGTATCGACTTCGCTGGTGCAGACGACTCGATGGGAAGAAGTAGCCGGGACATTTGACGGTGATGCTGATTGAGAACGCCCCGAATACCGGCTCACGAGGTTGATTTTTTACTTCACACACTGTGCTCGTGATCTACGATAATTGGATTATTCGCCTGACTACTAACGGAGGTCGACGGTATCGGATCGAAAATTGCTCTTGTAACTGGCGGCGCGGGATTCATTGGATCGCACATTGTTGATCGTTTGGTCGCCGATGATTACGGCGTTACGGTGATCGACGATCTGTCATCTGGAAAGCCGGATAATCTTCCTGCAGTGACCGATCTACGCAAGATGGATTTGCGTGATCCCGCTGTTCGGGACGTGGTTGCTGAAATTCGCCCTGATGTTGTGCTGCATCTCGCTGCCCAGATGAGTGTGTCTGTGTCAGCAAGAGAGCCGCTGCTCGATGCTGATGTGAACGTCGTTGGGACCCTCAACTTGCTTGAGGGAATACGGGCAATTAGCGACAAGACGGCAAAGTTCGTGCACTTTTCGTCGGGTGGGACGGTTTACGGGGAGCCGAAAGATTTGCCTGCGTCTGAATTGACCCCGGTACGTCCGCTCTCGCCGTATGCGGCATCGAAGCTGGCGGTTGAGACTTACCTGCCGATCTACGAGCGATTCTGTGGTCTTGAGCATTCGGTGATACGCCTTGGCAACGTCTACGGACCCCGTCAGGATCCCCATGGCGAGGCCGGTGTCGTGGCGATATTCACGATGGCAATGTTGGGCGGGAAGCCGTTCAAGATATTCGGCGACGGCAATGACGAGCGTGATTATGTTTACGTGGGTGACGTGGTTGACGCTGTGATGAAAGTTGTCGGCAGCTCGCAGCAGGGTCCGTTCAACATTGCTACCGGAATCGGAACCAGTCCAAACCAGATCTTTGAAAAAATCGCCAGGCTCTGTGAACACGATGAATCGGCTGTGTACGGTCCTCCTCGTCCGGGTGACGTCGATCGAATATTCCTAGATATCACCAAGGCCAAACGTGAACTTGATTGGGCACCGGAAGTGTCGTTTGAGGACGGCCTAAAACTGACCGTCGACTGGTTCAGGAGTCGGACCGGTTGAATTCGACCGGTCGATTAGTTCAAGCTAAAAGCAACACCGAGTCATTACTCGCCGCTCCAGCATCCGCTTATGGGGTCTGCGAATCTGATCACGTGTTTAGTGCGTAGACAGGTGAGTAAGGCGTTTTAGCAGATTGGCTCTACGTCAGATCGAGGGACACACGGTGCTGATGCAACGGGGCAACGTATTCAGAACGCTTCCGAACGGAAGGGTTTTGCTCGCGCTTGTCGCAGTATTTGCGATTCTTATCGCCTTCCAGCCCGTTGCTTCTGCCAAGGGTGGAAATACAAAACCTCCAAAGGCACCCAAGTCGTCGATAGTAGTTTTCGATGACTTTAAGAGTGATGCCGGAAGCCTTGTTGATCATCTGCCAAAGACTGATGAGATCGGAACCGGTTGGCAGCCGATCAGGGGTAACTGGGAGATCGATGGCGGGTCGGCGTTCGACACGCTCGGGTACTCGACTCCTTACTTCACCACTATCAATCCCAGCGCTTCGAACTACACCGTTTCGATAGACGTGCAGTGGTTCGGTGGTTCCGAGGCGGGGCTGGTTTTCCGCTATGAAAACGCTCAGAACTACTACTCGGTTGTGTACTCAGGCAAAAAAATTGAGCTGCGTAAGACCATCGATGGCATCACGACGAAAATCGATGACAAGAAGCTGAAGTGGAAGCGGTTTGACACGAACACGATTCAGGTTGTTGCCGAGGGTCCTGAAATTAGCGTACGCATCGGCAAGGTGAAGAAGAAGACCGAACCGACCGAGGCGAAACTCGGGAAGAAGGTTGTCCTCAAGACGACCGACAGCGATCTGCTGTTCTCTCGCAAAGTAGGAGCAATCGTTCAGCGGACCGAAAACGATTCGTTCAAGAAGATCGATATCAGGGCACTTGGTCCGCAGGTTTCGCCTCCGCCAATTGCGATACCGGCTATCGACGATGCAGTTCTTTTCGACGAATTCGATGATGTCCCTAGCCCGGTAGCCCTCATTGCTCACTCGCCCGATACGGGTCCCGATGGGGCGCTCTGGGCGCAGGGGGACGGATCTGCGATTTGGACGGTCGATAACGGGATAATGACTGCCAAGACTAATGGTCAGGGCGGCGATCTCCGAGTAACGATCGATACTGAAATCGCAAATACCGATATATATACGGAGATGACCTGGCACAACGGGTTGGCTGGAATCGTTTATCGGCATATCGACGAGTCTCACTGGTGGATGACCTGGTTCGACGGTAATAAATTTGTCACTGCGTCGTGGGATGGAGTGGAGTTCATCACCCACGACCAGACTTCGTTTGATTGGGGTACGCCCGGGACGACCCACACGCTTCGTATTCGGATCAACGATCACGCGGTCAGGCTTTACGTCGACTATGGAGACATTGCGACGGCGGTCATCCTGTCGGATCTTCTCCAAGGGGAGTCACGGGTTGGCTTCTTCAACCGATTCGGTAATGAAAACAGTTTCAGCAAGATAGTTGTCACAGAATCACCCGCCCTGCCGGTACCGGATCCTCCGCCGACCGGATTCCCTCCACTTCCAGATCCCGCCGAGAAGCCGCCGCTCCCACCGGGGTTCGTTCTATACGACAGCTTCTCCGATATTCCAGCGTGGTGGAACGGTATTCACGAGCCCGATCTACATCCAGAATTCCGACGGTGGTCGGTCGACACAGGGCACTGGCTGGCTGATTTTGAGCAGCTGACGGAAGCGACGGGTGCGCAGTCGGATCAGCGGGCGATTATTGATACAGGTGTTGAGGACAGCCTGATCGAAGTGGAGATCGACTGGGAGTCGGGTCGTGCCGGTATTGCGTTCAGGTACCGCGACGAGAAGAACTGGGCGATGGCGTGGTACGACGGATTTGGCGATATCGTTTTCGGCAAAATTGTTGACGGCAAATTTGCTGAGATGGGTCGATTCAAGGCGAAGGTGAAAGAGGGCAAGAAGCTCAAGTTGACCGTTTGGGTTGAGGACGATTTGGCGACGGTTCGTCTCGATAAAAAGACTCTGGGTTCTTTCGATGTTTCAGAGCTTTCGGACTCGACGTTCGTGGGGCTGTTTAGCCGAAACGTAAATCCAGCCAGATTCGACAATCTTGCCGTTGCTGCTGATGAGGATCAGCCGAACGTGAGTGGTCTTGATTTCTCTCCTGTGCTTTTTGATTCGTTCACCGAAGAGACGCCGATGAGCATTGCTTCAGGGGCGCACACGATCGATCTGGCTCCCGTTGGAGCCCGGTGGGTCGACTACGCTGGCCACTGGATAATCTCAGATGGATCAGTGCATTTCGCTCACGTGTTCCATTCCGATTTGCGCACAGCGATTCCGAGTATCGCTGGAGATCAGAGGGTGTCTGCAGATATCACTTACAACGGTGGGATCGTCGGACTCAACTTCCGCTACAGGCATGAGGGTAGTTGGTACATGTTCTGGTTCGGTGGCAGAGAGTTGTTCCTCGCCAAGAATGTTGAATGGAACTTCACGATGCTCGGCAGGCAGGGGATCGATTGGGGCCCAGCAGGTACGACTCGCACGCTTTCGATAGTGTCGAATGGCGACACGATCACTGCGTTCATCGATGGGGTTGACCTGTTCAATGTAGTGGGACACAACCAACTGATCGAACGGACCAGTTCGGGGTTGTTCTCGCGGGCTGTTCCTACGACAACCACGTTCGACAATTTCAGGGTCGATTCGATCGACGAGTAGCGTTTCTTCGCCTCGACTTGGCCTGGTCGAATAACGTCAGCGGGCGTTTTCACTACGTGGTCGGGGTTACTTCTCTTCGGAATCGTCATCCGATTTTGATCTCTTGAGAACGGACTCGAGAGCGGCAAAGCTGACTGCCACGATAATCACGGCAATAACGAGTTTTCGGAGGTCTGTTAGCACTGGATTTTGCATCCATGCCCAGCCCATGCGTAAGCCTACGAACAGGCCGATGACACCGAGGACGGCAATCGGACTTACGGTTCGGATCCTTTTCTTCAGGACGTCGAACTGACCGTTGATTTGATTCTTGATCGTCATAGATGTGTGATCGTGGCAGTTCGATTTGGTCTGTTTTACGAGAGCGTTAAGGATACAGATCGGTCGGGGTAGACAGCGTCCGAGCCACCTTGCGACGCACCGAGGCGAATAGTTATAACTGGTTTGCGGTCGCTGGACGGGGCGATCTCTTAAATATGTATAGTTTTGTCGAGGGCTGCTCTCAGCGGACTCGTTGCTTGTAACGGATGCATTTATGCATCATCGATCAACCTTTTACTCTCCTCGTTGCCATCCCCCGGAAAAGGCCTGAATTCATGTGCGGAATATGTGGCGTAATTTCTGGCGATCCTATCGATGGGATAGAAGCTGGAGTGGACGCGATGACGGCCAAGATGGTTCATCGTGGTCCCGACGCCTCAGGCAAGTACGTTTCATCGACGAGCGGCTTAGGGATGCGGCGATTATCGATCATTGATTTGGTGACGGGCGACCAGCCGATCGGTAACGAAGATGGCCGGTATCAGGCGATTCAAAACGGAGAGATTTACAACCACGTTGAGCTGCGGGATCAGCTGAGTGACAGGGGACATTCGTTCAAGACGACGAGCGATACCGAGGTCCTGGTTCACGGATTTGAAGAGTGGGGAACTTCGTTGCCCGAGCGTTTGAAGGGGATGTTTGCGTTCGCTGTGCTCGACACGCAACGGAACGAGTTGTTTCTTGCTCGTGACCGGTTTGGCGAGAAGCCGTTGTTTTTCGCCGAGATCGCCAACAAGCTGATTTTCAGTAGCGAAATAAGCAGTCTGCTTGAGTGGTCGGAGGTGCCTCGCCGGCTCGATCACGACTCCCTGAATGAGTATCTGGCAGTTGGTAATCGACCGACCGGCCAGACTATGTTTCGAGATATTAGCGAGCTTAAGCCGGGTACTTGGTTGACGTTCCGGAACGGCCAGATCAAGCAAGGTCGCTACTTCGATCTTTCGTACCGTGAAGCGCAGCCGGTAGGCGATGTGGGTGAGATTATCGAGGCTGTGAGAAACGGATTTAGCGAGGCGGTGCGTCGACAGTTGATCGCCGATGTGGAAGTGGGCGCTCTGCTATCGGGGGGTATCGATTCAAGTGCTGTGGTGGCGTTTGCTGCGCAGCACTCGTCGAAGCCGATAAAGACGTTTACTGCGAAATTCACTGACGCAGGGTACGACGAGAGCGCGATCGCAAAGGAAGTTGCGGTTCGCTATGGCACGGACCATCACGAGGTGGAGATTCCAGATTCGGCTTTTTCAATGAGCGATTCTGAATTGATTGTTAAGCATGTTGGCGAACCGTTCATCGATAGTTCAGCGATCCCAACTTATCTGATCAGCAAATACGCCAGCGAACACGTAAAGGTTTGCCTGACCGGAGACGGTGGCGATGAGGCTTTTGCGGGCTACAACGCGTTCAACTGGGCCCAGAAAGTCGAGCGTTTCGCCCAGTTGCCTAGCTCGGTACTGGGGTTTGGATCTGGTGCTGCAAAAGTGGCGTCGGCGTTGCCGGTTCTTTCAGGGAGTAGCAAGCTCAGGCAGATCGCTCGTGGTCTGGATGCTGCCAGATCTTCAAACACCACCGAGGGCAGATTCGATGCGGTGCACTGGTTGTACTTGCCAGACGAGCTGGAGCGATTGATGGGGAGTCGTGTGAAGCGGTCAGGCGTTGGCGAAGCGGGGTCAGGGTCGGTGCTGAAGCGGCACATGCGCCGGAGGATGGATCGTGAGCTTCCTGCGGATATGTTGATCAAGACCGATCGCATGAGCATGGCGACATCTCTCGAGCTTCGTGCGCCCATGCTTGACCACGATCTTGTTAATTTGAGTATGGGTTTGCCGGACGATGTTTTGCTTCGAGACGGCGTTGGTAAATGGGCTCTTCGTGAGGCGGTTGCTGATCAGTTGCCAGATAGCGTGCTGAACCATCCGAAGCATGGATTTTCAATTCCGTTGTTCAGATATATAAACGATGAATTTCGAGATTCGTGCCGTGAGCTACTGGGCGATCGGTCAGGGGTTGCGCAGCTGTTTGATCAGAAGGCATTGGAGAGTGTTGTGACAGAGGGTCTGACGCGACGTAAAGACAGTTCATCGATGTCGGTATACCGGGCTACTCACAGAGTCTGGGCGCTTCACCAACTTGCGCTATGGAGTGAAACTTTCGGAGTTTCCATCTAGTTAGCGGTCTGATAATCATCGACACTGCGCGGGCTGGGAGACGAAATACCAGTCGTCACGCGGTTAGCGCAAGACGATCGTCAGGGGTCGTTTTCTGAAAAACGGGGTTGTTGTACTCTGGCGATAGCACTGGCACGTATACGCGGTGCAGTGACAAACCCACTTCGTCAGGTCGCAGAATCTAGCGCTGACGCGCCGCTCCCCGGTTGTCGGTCGCTTGCTTTCGTATCGAGAAGGAAATTCGGAAAGCCATATGGCTCAGCTGAGGCTGCTCCACTACATTGATCGTTCGATCGTTGGTGCGATTTTAGTCGCGCTTTTCGTGGTGCCACTCGCGATGCCGGCGTATCGACCGGGTCTGGGCTATATGTTCGGGGAGCTCAAGGCATTTACCTTGCATCTGGCGGCTCTGATCGTTGGGATTGGGTTGATCGTAGAAGTGGTGATCCGTTCGCAATCGGCAGAGCGGTGGCTGCCCGCTCCCAGATTCAATCTTGAATATTTGCGGCAGAACCCGGTTCGGATCGTGGTGTTGGGTCTGCTGCTACTGGCTTTTGCGCAGCTCTTTTCCACGCTGTTGTCGCCGCTGCCGAAAGTTAGCTTTTTCGGATTATACGAGTCGTTCAGCGGGTTCAATGTTTACGACTGGAGTGCGCTTTCGATTGTGCTGGCCGGCGTGGCACTCAAATTCCGCAGCGTAAGACGGCTGGAGTATCTGGTTGCTGTTCTTGTAGCAGCAGGTTTCACTGTTGCCGTATACGGGTTGGCGCAGCACTTTGGCTGGGATGATATTGGCCGACGCCAAGAGGTGTCACAGATTCCTTCCAGTTTCGGAAATCCGTTGAACTTCACGGCATTTCTCGTGATGACGATTCCGCTGACTATATTTCTGACAGCGTCGCGGAAGTGGGGGAAGCAGGGGAAGCGTTCTTATCTGCCGTTGATCATTTTGTTACTCGGTGCACAGCTCGCCGCGCTTTGGATCACGGGAGCGCGTGGGCCGTATATTGGGACAGCATTCGGGATCGGGATGCTGCTCTTGGTTCTTGGGGTTGGACTGGGCAGAGTCGCGCTGGTGCGCTCCACAGGCGTACTGGCTGCTGCAGGCGTAGTCGCAGTTGTGCTGATCTTGTTGCCATCTCCAAGTTCATACAACGCGTTGGATAGATTCAAATCAATTGATAATCAATTCACGCAGTTGATCGGTGAGCAATCGGCTGGCGGTGGAGAGGCGTTTACGGGTCGATCAGAACTCTGGAAGACAACGATCAGTTTGATGCTTGATCCGGAAGTTGCCCAGACGGAACCGTCGGCGATAACCGCCCTGCGGCCCGTCTTTGGGGTTGGTCCAGACATGTTGGTTCACTCGTACACGTTGAGGATGCAGCCGGCCACCCGGATCCAAAATCAGGTGAATGCCCATAATCTGCCACTCCATATTTTGGTGACGACGGGGCTTATAGGATTTGCTGCGCTCGCAGTGGTTTTTGTGGGTTTGGCAGTTATAGCGTGGAGGGTGTTTTTCCACTTGAAGGAGCGGGTCGACGAACCTAGTCACGGACTAATACTTACCTCCGTTTTTATCGCGGTTCTTGCTGGAAAAATCGTCGAGATGCAAGCAGGTGTTCCGAGAGTTTCAGACTTGACGGCAACGTTTGCGATTATGGGAGCGATTCTTGCCGGCTATCTGATTGCTACTCCTGCTGGGAGCGATTCAGAGCCTGAGCTCGCAAGTGCCGCGCACTTGGGGCAAAGAGCGGAGCAGCTTCCGGGTAGCTTCTGGATGACCGCTGGCTTGGGAACGGTAATAGCAATCGGCATGCTGGCGCTGTTCGTTGGCTGGGATGTCCATCGATTGAGTTCCAGCGTCATCGCAGCCGGAGCAGGAAGTAACTCCACCCCGGAAGAATCTGGCCTGCGGTATCTTCAGGCCAATCAGCGAGAGCCTGAGCGCAGATTCTTTCCAACGGTGCTATTCTCTACGTTCCTAGATGCTTCTGCATTGGCACAGGAGGATGGGAGACCAGAAGAGGCCCAGATAATTCTTCTCGAAGCACGAGAGGGCTGGCTCCAAATCTTGGATCGTGATCCGTACGAGTTTAAATCGTTAGCCGCTCTTTCTCTGATAACGAGAATAATGGTCGATAGGGGACATTCCGAGTTCACTGATGAAATGGTCGATTGGTACATCAAGCTCGCCCAGTACTACCCCGGGTATCCGAGTTTGGTTGGAACGGCCGCGACCGTCGCAGCGAGTGTCGGAGCGTATGAACAGGCGATCGATCTGGCTGAGATAGCGATCGAGACCGAAGACAAGACGCAGGGCTGGTCTAAGGCCTGGTACGCAAAGGGGATTTCACTGGTCATTCTTGGGCGTGAGGACGAGGGGATGCTGGACCTGATCACGGCCACGGAGAAGGAGCCTGATTCAGAGGGTGCCCGTCAGTCTCATCAG
>Ga0115002_10007554_pt1 | contig 12219 bp, 12 predicted proteins | sample ArcticOcean_MG_C_8_FD_89576 | JGI IMG/M metagenome (GOLD analysis project Ga0115002, IMG submission 89576) | Marine microbial communities from western Arctic Ocean - ArcticOcean_MG_CB11_86 | ecosystem: Environmental > Aquatic > Marine > Oceanic | place: Arctic Ocean: Canada Basin | collected...
AGCGGGATATTCGAGTCACTGCCCTCCCTTCCCACATAGCCGTCCTCATCTCTTCTATCATGAGCGGTCGATGCTCAAAAAACTGGCTCTGCTAGCCGTCTGCCTGATTCTCGTTTACGCCACCGCTGTGAGTGTAGTATACCACCACTTCGATGACAATAACCTCCCAGACATAGATGAGTTGGAGACTCGCCAGCCCGATCGCATCACTAAAGTGTTTTCGGCAGACAATCGCCATCTGAAAGATTTCAGAACAAGCGAGAATCGAGAGCTCATAGAAAGCTATGCCGACATCCCGCAATCGATGAAGAATGCCCTTGTCGCCGTCGAGGACAGGCGCTTTTTCGAACATTGGGGCGTCGACTTGCAGCGCATGGTCGGAGCCATGCTCGCCAATCTGGCGTCCGGGAACCTGACCGGACAGGGGGCCAGCACCCTGACTCAGCAACTGGCACGCAATCTTTACGACATAGGTAATGAGAGACGGAGTGCAACCTTCGAACAGCTCAAAGCCAGCTTCGCACGCAAGATTCGTGAAGCCATCACGGCCATAAACATCGAGCGCCTGTACACCAAGCAAGAGATCCTCACGACCTACCTGAATACGGTTTTTTTCGGACACAGCTCCTATGGCTTGAAATCTGCCGCCCGCTTCTATTTCGACAAGGATGCAAGTGGTCTGACAATCGAAGAGAGCGCGACGCTTGCTGGCCTGCTCCCATCCCCGAACGGTTACAGCCCAAAGAAAAATCCAACGAAGTCAAAACAGCGGCGCAACACGGTCCTCCGACTAATGAAGCAGGCCGGCATGCTGACCTCGAGGGAGTATCGAGAGCTATCTGCTAAACCGATCGTGGTGCGACAAGCACAACCTGGGGAAACAGTGGGATTGGCACCCTACTTCGTCGAGGACGTGCGCATCAAGCTGGAGGCAAAATATGGCTCTTCCCTGTACACCGATGGTTTGCGGATTCACACCACCATAGACTCACGGCTGCAGCTAATCGCCGAGAGAGCCTACGAGACCCAGATCCCCAAGGTCCAGCTCGCCGTCAACAAGCACCTGGCTGCCCAGGATTCGTCGGCCGGACTGCCCGACTCCGCGATTGTGCAAGCAGCCTTCGTCGCCATGGACCCATCTACCGGTCACATTCTGGCCATGATTGGCGGGCGTGATTTCAACACCAGTAGGTGGAATCGCGCCACCCAAGCCGAACGCCAGGCCGGCTCAGCGTTTAAGGCGTTCGTCTACACCGCGGCGCTTGATAATGGAATGTTTCCCAGCGATTCGTTCGAGGACAACGCATTTACGTTTACTGAACGCGATGGCAGCATCTGGACGCCCGAGAACTACGACCGAAAATTTCTGGGAATGATGACCTTGCGCGATGGCTTCAAGCAATCGCGTAACCTGATCGCCATCAAACTGACTGACCTCATCGGTCCTAGCAATATCAGGCAGCGCGCTAGGGACATGGGCATCACGACGCCGATGGGCGCCTTTCTGGCACTCGGTATCGGCGCCAGCGAGGTCAAACTCATCGACCTGGTGTCGGCGTACGGCGTTTTTCCGAACCAGGGAATCCGTGTAGACCCTGTCGCCGTGACGAGCATCCGAGACGGCTCGGACAATCTGATCGAGGAATCTACGCACAGTCCCAGAGTGGTTCTGCGCCCCGCTGTCGCTGTATTAATGACGGATATGATGCGATCGGTGGTCAATGAACCAGGCGGCACCGGCTACCGGACGTTGCGTCGCCACCGATTCAGCAAGCCCCAGGCAGCAGGCAAGACCGGTACGACAAACAACTACGCCGATGCCTGGTTCATCGGCTTTACACCCCACTTGGTCGCTGGCGTCTGGGTGGGCATAGACGATCCAGGAGTGAGCCTGGCTGGGAAGGGTGGAGCCAGCGCAGCCCTGCCGCTGTGGGCTGAGTTCATGAAGGGCGTGTACGACGAAGTGGATTACTATCGAGACCGCGCCGACGCCAAGTTCGATTACCCTGAATCGATGATCTCCCGCCTGCCGGTATGCGCGGACACCCACAAACTTGCCAGAAGGTATTGCCCCAATAGGACGGAGGATCTCTTTGTCACTGGCGATGTCTTGCCACAGTTCTGCCCGCTGCATGGCGGTGACTCTGGAGAACGACAGGAAAAGTTCTGAGATATGGCGGCGAGGGATTTTTTGAGCGGACGGATCGAGCCACTATGGGTAGGTACTACTGCTTGCGGTGATGGAGATTGAGGGGCAGGCCCACTACAGGGGGCCGACTTACTCCTCTAACTGAAAACGGGTCGGTTTACGACGTTTCTCCTTCTCGCGGTATTCTTCGACCTTCTTGGTCAGTTAGGCCAGCTCCTTCTCGAGCTCTTCAATTTCCTTCTGCAGTCCAGTGACAGCCTCTTTGGTGTCGTTGGTCGCGCCCTGCTCCAATTCGATCTTATTCTCGCAGTCACGAATCTCCGCCTTGGCGAGGTTCGCCTTGGGCTTCAGTCCGGCGGAAACCTTGAGATAGTCAATGACAATGAACACCAGAAAACCGGCTGCCCCGACTGCTATGCTAATGAATACCCATTCCATACGTCAGCTCCCCGTTTGGGGGGTTAGTCAGCTATTGCTGTGGTTCCGCGTCCTGCTTCAATTCTTCCATCATCTTGGTGATGTTAGCCGCGAAGTCAGGGGTCATCGCCTGCATGATCTTCGCCATTTGTTGAGGCGGTAGCAAGCGCATTAGCATCGCAACGGTCGTGTCACCCAAGGTTCCTACCTGCATTATGTCGGCCGCTTGCTGGGCCTTGATCTTCGAATAAAACGTCGCCAGATTTTTCAAATTCTCTCGCCGAAGGCGACTCTTAGCACCGCTACCAAGCGAATCTAACTCCGCTTGTTTCAACTTCACTGCGACCTTGTCAGCCTCAACTCTGGCTTCAACAACCATCAGACTGTCGCCAATCTCGGTGTTGCGCTTGCGTTCAGTCTCGTACAAATCCCTATAGTCGTTAGCCTCGCGCATCAGCGTCCCGAGTTTATCGATCCGCCGGATCGATAAACTCGTCAGATATCCGGCGTACTGTCCACCTGGCCGGCGATGATCTTCTGCAATTCCTCTGGCGACTCAATGGTCTCAGTAAAGAACAGCATGGCAACCAGGGCAGCAGTGAACGAGACGAACATGCCGACGATGAGGAGTGGAACGAGTAGGAACTTCATCAGTAGAGCCTGGTCAACGCTTTCATGGTGCGAAAAATATCGCCAATAACCCGATCGCTATGGAGCCTGACAAGCCCAGCTCAACAGCCTTGTTGCCGGGGTTGATTTCGGCGCGAACGACATCCTCGGAACCAAGCCAGCTGACGTGACGATCCTCGACCACATCGTGCCAAGAAGCTCGAACTCTACTCACCCAGTCGATGCGGCCAGCAGGATTTTCGAGCCTGAGTAGCAGGTCACCGCTGGCTTCACGAGAGCGCTTCTTCGCACCAAAAATAGACTTTAGCGCACTACCGGACGGTCGGTAGACGACTCGAGCGTCTACCAGCCGATAGTACATGGTGCTGATGCCGTTTTCACTGTCATTCTCGTCGTCCACATCGTTTGGCACATCGTTTGGCGCATCGCTTGGCGCAACATTGGGCTGCACGACAACGATGATACCCCTGTGCATTAAAGCTTCTGTCATCAATTCATCGACAAGCCAGCTGCGGGAATTCTTGTCTGTGGGACTCAGGTGTAGCCGATCACCACGGGAGAGAGGCGCGCTGAGGACCTCTTCAGTCAAGCGCTCCCGCATGGCCTCAATCACTGCTTCAAGATCGGTTGTGACACTCCAGCCACCCAGTTCAACCTCTTCGAACGACTCGGCCTGCCGAGAATTGACGCGGACGACTCCACCGCCAGCACGCATCCCCACTACACGCTCCGTACCACCTGGGATGAAACTGCCAGTCCACTCAAATGGACCTGGTTGTCCCGGCGTGACCTGCAGGTCGACCGTGAATTGACCTCCTGGTTGCAATACAAGAGGACCCCCTACCACGATTTCGCGATCTCCGGAAATGGATACCGCTTGCCCGGCACCAGACCCTCCGCCAGCGTCAATGACCGAAACATTCCCGAAACTGGCCGGGATCAAGGCCCGGAAGGCGTCCGCTAGCAGCGGTCCGTTGGCCGCAGGGTTGTGCCACCCGAGTGTCATGGGCTGAGCGCGGCCCTGTTGTAGACTGCCCGATTTAGCCGCTGCTCGCAGCACGGGCAACCCTGCTACGTGGAACTCACTTGGCGGTAGCGGTGACCCATGGGCCTCGGCTGATATGACGTGCCCCTGGAGCCATTCAATACGGGGGTCCCCACCCTCAATACGAGGGTCCTCACCCTCAACACGAGGGTCCTCACCCTGTATTTGGCACCTGATGGTAGCCTCAGCGCTGCCGCCGGGGCTGATTCCCAGAGTGCTCAGGTTGTCCTCTCCGGGTTGCGGCAATACCCCGTCTGGCCACTTCAAGTGCACCCCGCTCACCACTGATTCCGTATTCGGATTGTTGAACTGCAGCCGTATGTCGATTTGCTCGCCCGCAAACACATGCCGCGGCGCGACCGACATAGTCAAATCAAGAGGGGGGCGGACCCGGAGGTCAACCACCGCCTGGTGAGCCGCCTCATCCACACTCGTCGAGGAGTAGACGGTCCCCATGAAGGGTACATCGGTCGAATCCTTCAGCGGCATCAGCTCAATCGTCAGCGAGTCAGAAACCGCTTTGCTCAGCGGCTGTTGAGAGTAATCGATCTCCATCCGGGTGGCCGACTGGGTAAGAATGCCGCGCGCCGAATGCGCCGTGACAACCCGGAGACTTTCGTTGTCAAAGTCGACGTGGGCCCTAACAATGGCTTCGCCGTCGCCGGGAAAAAAGGAGAGCACCAGGAGGAGCTTCTGGGTGATATCGGGACCCGCTACCGACTCGGGATCAAATCGCGCGCTGAAGGTGGAGCGCCCCTCAACGTCGGCACTTCCCAGCGCCCAACAGGTGAGGGCGACAGCAACCGCGAAGCGGTGGCGCTGCCACGGCCCTTTGCGGAATTCTGAGCCAAAAAACGCCGCAAGCCTTGAAAAAGGGGTCAGAATCCGGTAGTTCGGGGTATGCTTCAAGTTTACGTCACCACACTTTGGATAACTGGAGTCTACGTGGCTACCGAAAAACGCCCAAGTTACTTTGCGCGTTATACTTGCGTCAGTTCAAGGTTAACATATGGGGCATCGGCTGTCAAGCGATCGGCGGCTTATCCCGATGCCTCTTGTGACCCCACTGATGGGATGGAGTTCCTGCGCCTCCTGACATCCAGGAGCGCTCCCTCGAGGTCAGCCAAACTGTCGCTAACAGTAGTAAACACTTGACTTGTGAGTAGCCGCCAATACGTTTAGCGGCGATGACAAGCTCCGCAAAAGTGGGAACCCGCGAGGTTTGTCTCGGACCTTGGTGTCTACGTGTTCATGATGTCCTCCCCCCTTAATCTTCTGCAATAGAATATGTTGGAGGCGGCCATATACCTGACCTCGGGCCTGGGTGCGATGCTGCTTGCGGGGTTGCTACTGTTACCCGTGGTCGTTGCCTTGCACGTGGACCGAACCGACCATCCTGGCGCCGCGATTGGATTCCGCCTCGACGGCAGTCTGTTTGCTGGTCTTATCGGTGTAAGTGTGCGTCACAGTGATGAGGGCCGGCGGCTCTACCCGGTCTGGCACCGATGGACCATCGGCCGCGGTCGCGTTCTGGGAGAGCAGGCGGGCGCAGCCGAAACCGCCGCTGCTGCGCAGACGCCAACGGAGGCGGTGCCTGCGGATGCCGTGCCGGAAAAGGAAGAGCGGCCCCACCCAGGAACTTTTATGGCCACTCTGGTTACGATGGCCCAGCGAATCCGGGAGATGTTTCACCTGCTGGCGCGTCCTGGGATGCAATTGCTGGGTTCATTGCATCACGTTGCAAGAATCCGGAGTCTCTCGTTAACGGGCAACCTGGGACTGGCCGACCCGGCGACCACTGGATCAATCTGCGCGTTGTTACTGGGGATTCGGGCGATTGATTCCAACAGGGTAAGGGTCGACATCGCGCCTGACTTTGTAACCTCGCGCATGGACGGTCACTTTCACCTGGTCGTACACCTATACCTCGGGTACGCTATGGCCTGTATCGCGCGCTTCGGCCTGCGGGTTGGGCTTGGCTGGTTGGCGCTACGGTTGCGAACGCTCAAACGCCGCTACCTTGTTGGGCGTCACTTCTCATTTTGAAGAAATAGGTCACTGATGGCATCATCCGTCGAATCGTTGATCGAGCGCGTCATGGGCGAGCTCCACCGCATAGTACAGACTCAGACGGTGGTTGGTGAGCCGGTGCAAGCCGGCAGTGTCACTCTCGTCCCGGTCTCGAAAATCTCTTTTGGTTTCGGAGCAGGGGGGGGTCAGGAGGGTAAGGGACAAAGCGGAACCGGCGGCGGAGCCACCGTCGAACCGATCGCTTTCGTCGTCATCAACGCCGACGGCAACGCCCAATTGCTGACCTTCAAAGAGGACTCCATCAAGTGGAGCCAGTTGATGGAGTTGGTGCCCGGCGCACTTGGAAAAATCAAGTCGTTCGTGTCGAAGGAAAAGAATCCGAGTGAACCGCAGACCGAAGACCGAGACGAAGACGAAGAAACAACTCCTTAGATGGGCTCTTTGGCCGCTGGCTCGCGGTAGAGCTGGCCACACGCGGCGTCAATGTCGCGTCCTCTGCTTTCACGCAGGGTCACCGTACGCGACGGGATCGCGCGTTCTTCGAGTACCAGTCGAAAACTGCGAATGCGTTCCGCGGATGGCCTGCGGTATACCACATCTCCGGCCGGCTGTGACTCTTCCTCGTTAAGCTCATTGTAGGGAATCAGGTTTACCTTGCACGGAATGTCCCGGGTGAGGAAGGCGAGCCGCCGGGCGTCATCATCGCTGTCGGTAATGTCCTCCATCAGAACGTACTCGAATGTGACTCGGCGACCACGGCGCTCGAAGTAGGCGCGTGCCGCGTCGATGAGTTGGGCGATGGGAAATTTTTTGTTGATCGGCATGATCTGGCTGCGCTGATCGTCCGTTGTTGCGTTGAGGGAGATCGCCAGGCCAACGTTCAAGTCCCCCTCCATTGACAACTTTTCGATACCCGGGACATAACCGGCCGTGGACACGGTGATGCGGCGCCCCCCTACCCCCAGCCCTTCCAATCCCATCACTCTCAATGCCTGTGTCACATTGTCGTAGTTGAGCAACGGCTCCCCCATGCCCATCATGACTACGTTCGTTACCCGTTCCTGACGGCGGCTAGCCCAGGCATTGATGCGCAACAGCTGATCGACAATCTCGCCCGCACTCAGGTTGCGCCCCTTAAACCCCATTTTACCGGTCGCGCAGAACTTGCAGTCGAGTGGGCAGCCCACCTGTGAGGACAGACAGGCCGTACGCCTGCGGCCATCGCTGATCAGCACCGATTCTACGCTGGTGGAACCCGGGATCGCAAACAAGAACTTGACCGTGTCATCGACGGCAGACTCACGTCTGGTCAGCTCCTCCAATCGAGTGATCCGCACCTTCGCCCGCATCGCCGTTCGCCATGACTGCGGCAAGTTGGTCATTTCCTCCAGGCTGGATACGTCTTTTTCGTACAGCCAGGAGAGCAATTGGCGGGCTCTGTAAGGGGCTTCTCCGGAACGGACAACGAGATCGACTAACGCCGCCGGCGGCATGCCCTTGAGGTCGATGAGATGCGGCTGTTCCGGGCTGGGCGGCGTCATCATGGATTCGCTAGAGTGCTGTTTGAGTCATTGTCGTAGGTTTATTATTATATGGCGTTTACGACACTCACGCGAATCTCCCCACGGCTTTGAGTCCATGAGAAAAGCTACTCCTTCACCGACATTCTGGTTCTGGACGATCTGCCTTGGTCTGGTGTGCTTTACGGCTTTGAAATCGACGATTTTAATGGGTCAGCAGGAGGATGGCCGGGAGTCCGGATCGTCTCAAGCTGTCAGCGACACGGGCTCCGAGACGGCCGCGCCGGGGATTGAGTGGCCGGCCGCTGGCGAGGCTGCCGTGATTGTTCCGGTGACCGCCCGCTCCCCTGTCTCAACGGCGGCGATGGACACAGCAGTGATTGAGGAGTCCATTCTCGTCATCGTCGATACGCTCGACCGCAACGATTCCATTTACCTTTCGCTGGTGCGGCATCGCGTCGCCGAAGCCCAGATCATCGTGCTGGATCAGGCCATCCGAGAGGTTTTTCGACCCAGTAGCGACTCCAAAACAGGCGACGTGTACCGGCTCGAACTGGATGAGACCGAGCGCATCAGGCGATTCGACTACACGCCGGTAGCGACGCCGGATCAGCCGATTCAAGTCCTTGCCCAAGAAGGCAAACTCAAGGCCCGAAGACTATCCATTCCGTTGGAGGAGCGCGTTTTCGCCATCGAGGTCGCGATCGAAAATAACTTGGCCAATGCCGTCGCCGCTGCCGGCGAGGATGATCGCCTGACGACGCTCTTGGCGGATGACATTTTTGGCTCGGTAATCGATTTCCGCACTCATCCACGGCGCGGCGATCGCCTCGGTTTGCTGTTCACGAAACGCTTTCTCAATGATCGCTTTATCAACTATGGCCCCGTGCTCTTTGCCCACTATAGCGGGCAAAAGGTATCGCAGATAGCCGTCGACTATGAGGACCCGGAGGGATCTCGTGGGTACTACGACAGCAGAGGCCGGTCGCTGGAACGGATGTTTTTGATTAATCCTATAAACTATGTGCGCATCAGTTCCGGATTCGATCGCAAGCGTTTTCACCCGGTTCTAAAAAAGAGCCGACCACATCTCGGTACCGACTACGCGGCCAGCACGGGTACCAAGGTCTGGGCGACGGCTAAGGGTACAATCACCTTTGCCGGCCGCAAAGGAGGGTATGGCAAGCTCGTCGAGATCGAGCACGCAAACGGCTACCGCACTCGCTACGCCCACCTGAGTCGGATCAGCGTCAACAGCGGCCAGACGGTAAAAAAGAAAGATGTTGTAGGCCGCGTCGGGGCGACGGGTCTGGCGACGGGGCCGCACCTTCATTACGAGTTGCTCAAGGACGGCCGTCACATCAACCCGACCTCGGCCAACAAGGGTCGCGTGGGACAGCCGCTACGCCCGAAGTACACTATGCATTTTGCCAACCACAGCGATGGGCTGCTGCGCATGCTTGAAGCGGCGGTCGGGCCTAGCTATCCGGCCTCCGGCGTAGTAGCGGAGAGCCACTGATACGCTATATTGGCGGTACCCCCTCACCGCAAGATATGACCGCAAAATATGATCTCGGAAATGATCAATGGACGAGCAATTTCTCAAAGACATTGAAGAGCTGGCAGAAGTAGATGGCCGCTACGCTAAAGCCGCGTACCTGTTCATCTACGATGCGCTTCAGTTCACGGTTGAGAAACTGGGCAAGGAAAGTTTGCCCAAGCAGGAGCGCCATGTTTCTGGCCGTGAGTTGGTTCAGGCACTCAGCGAGTACGGCGTAGACCAGTTCGGCCCGCTGACTCTTTCCGTTTTCGAGCACTGGGGCGTGCGCGAAACACGTGATTTCGGCGAGATTGTCTTCAACCTTGTCGGCGCCAATCTGATGAGTAAGACGGATAACGACTGTATTGATGATTTTGCCGATGTCTACAACTTTGACGAAGAGTTCGAGTGGAAGAAACGCCGTGCCAAGTTCAAACGCGGTGCTTGAGCGGGTGTTGAATCAGCGCAACGATCGTTCCCTACCCATGAAGATCGCCTATTTCGACTGTTTTTCGGGTATCAGTGGCGACATGATCCTCGGAGCCCTCGTCGACGCCGGTCTGGACCCGTCTGCGCTGCTGGCCGAGCTCGACAAACTCAAACTCGGCGGCGTTCGTGTTTCGTTTAAGAGCACTTCAAGAAAAGCGATCAACGCCACCCACGCCGTGGTCGAAACCGGCGAGATCCTTAACAATGCTCATGCTCACGGGCATGAGCAGCCAGAGCTTGGCGGCGGCACGATCGACAGCCACCTACTGCTGCACGGCCCCACTACGGTGCCGCATCGCCACCTGAAGGACATACTGGAGGTCCTGCACTGCGGCCGCCTGCATCCTGACGACAGTGCCGCCGCCTCGCGCATATTTCGCCGCCTGGCACAAGCCGAGGCTCAGGTGCACGGACTCGAATCGGAAGAAGACGTCGTCCTCCATGAGGTCGGTGCCCTGGACGCTATCGTCGATATTGTGGGAGCTGTGGCCGGGCTACGACTTCTGGGAATCGATGAGGTGCATGCGTCGCCGTTGCGTTGTGGAACCGGGTACGTCACTTGCGCCCATGGCAGGTACCCGGTTCCTGTTCCGGGGGTTCTGGCGCTATGTGAAGGCATCCCGATGATTCAGACCGACGTCGGCGCAGAGTTGATAACGCCCACCGGCGCGGCCATTATCACTACCCTCGCAGTGCGATTCGGCACCCCACCGCCGTTCCGCCAAACGGCCGTCGGTTACGGCGCCGGCACCAGACACCTGGATGAGCAGCCCAATCTCCTGCGCCTGCGTCTTGGTGAGGCGGATCGCGAGGCGGATCGCGAGGCGGATCGCGAGGCGGATCGCGAGGCAGCCAAGCTCGGCGCGGCTGCCGGCGATGCTGACACACAGCGATACGACACCGACCAGGTGATCCAGTTGGAAGCCAATATCGACGACATGAACCCCGAGGTGTACGGCTACGTCATCGATTTGTTGCTGGAGAAAGGGGCGCGCGATGCCTACCTTACGCCGGTCCACATGAAGAAGGGTCGCCCGGGAACGCTGCTGACCGCGTTGACGGACGAAAGCACGATGGAAGTGGTATGCGAAACCATCATGTCGGAGACGACTACGCTGGGCGTGCGTTACAGCCTCAAGAACAGGCGGTTACTGCCGCGCAGTGTGATCACGGCCTCAACGCCGTTTGGTGATGTCAGAGTCAAAACCACGACCGCCAGCGAGCGCTCACGTTTTGCGCCCGAGTATGAAGATTGTGCCAGATTGGCGCGCCAGCAGGGCATTCCGATTCTCTCAGTGTATGAAGCGGCCCTGGCGGCCGTCGAAAAGGACTCAAAGAAATGCTCATAACCATCGCCTTGATTGCAGCCTTGAGCCATGTCGCCTTTGCAGCACCAGAGACCAGCATTGAGCTTGAGCCCCCTGTTCCCCTGGGCGTTGGCGCCCTGGATGAATTCGACAACCTGCAGCTGCTCCCGGCCCGCGATGAAAAGGACGCCAAACCGCGGCTTGTACTGGGCGATGCCATCGGCTTCCTCCATGTCTACGAGCAACGGCAGGAGGGCGCCTACGAGGAGGTCTGGATCAGCGAATTTCTCGAAAGCGGTGTATCCGGTACGTTGCTCGTCGATACCGATGCCGATGAACTGAAAGAGCTTCTCGTTTACACCAACGGTGGCCGGTTCTTCCTTTTTGATCTGATTGACTATCACACCATCTGGAGCAATCCGCCCAACGAGTATGAGAAGATCACCTCAATGATCGTCCGCAACGTCGATGACGATGAGCAGGTCGAGTTGATCATGGTTGCCGACGGCAAGCTGGTTCTCTATGACGGCAAGGATCGCTTTGAGCAATGGCGCAGTGACCAGAGCAACCTCACTTCAACAGATATTATTGTCGGAGATGCCGACGGCGACGGCTCTGATGAGATTATCCTCAACGACGGCTTTGTCTTCGATGCGCGTTTCCTCGACCTCGAATGGGAATCTCCAGACGCTTTTGGCGAGCGCCTCGGGCTCCTCGATATTGATGGCGACGGTATCGTCGAGGTCATCGGCGAATTCAATGGTCGCCACTTGCGAGTTTTCGACATCGACGAGCGTAGCATGAAGATCACCCAGAGATGATTACCTTGGGAGTGAGACGATGACGCGACCGGTAACGTTATTCACGGGCCAATGGGCGGATCTGGGCATCGAGGCGATGTGCGAAAAGGCCCGTGCCTTCGGCTACGACGGACTGGAGCTCGCTTGTTGGGGCGACCACTTCGAAGTCAACAAGGCCGACGACGAGTATTGCGCCGCCCGGCGCACACTGTTGGAGAGCCATGGACTGCGGGTGTTTTCGATCTCGGCGCATTTGGTAGGCCAGGCGGTGTGTGATAACATCGACGAGCG
>Ga0115002_10007558_pt1 | contig 12215 bp, 17 predicted proteins | sample ArcticOcean_MG_C_8_FD_89576 | JGI IMG/M metagenome (GOLD analysis project Ga0115002, IMG submission 89576) | Marine microbial communities from western Arctic Ocean - ArcticOcean_MG_CB11_86 | ecosystem: Environmental > Aquatic > Marine > Oceanic | place: Arctic Ocean: Canada Basin | collected...
GATCAGATCCATCGAGCTAGTCCAACTCGGAGGAGTAGGTAGTAAAGAGCGGCTGACCGTATTGCTCCGCGCCGAATTCGCCGATGAGTTGCTGGGTCGTAGGTTCGAGGAGGAAGGCACGGAAGCGTCGAGCAGCACTGTCGTTTACGGCATTATGGCGGTTCGGGCTCACGACAATCACGTGATAGATGTTAAATAGTCGTTCGTCATCCTCGACCAGAAGTGGCAGACGCTCGGGATCTGCAACTGAGAGCCAGGTCGCGCGGTCCGTGAGCGTGTATGCACCGGTCTCGGTCGCGATCGTCAGAGTCGCAGCCATACCCTGGCCACTCTCCATGTACCATCTGGCGTCTGCTGGAACTTCAAGTCCTGCGGCAGCCCATAGAGCTTTCTCTTTCACGTGGGTGCCTGAGTCATCGCCTCGGCTGATGAATTTTTCGCCATGAGTCTGGATCACCGTGAACGCTGCGGCAGCGTCCGACATACCCACGATTCCGGCTGGATCTTCGACTGGACCTACGATGATGAAGTCATTGAACATCACGCGTGCCCGATCCATACCGAAGCCAGCATCGACGAATGCCTGCTCTGCTGCCGGCGAATGGACAAGCAGCACATCGGCATCACCACGCTTGCCGATAGACATCGCAGCCCCCGAGCCAACAGCGATGACCTTAACGCTGTCACCGCTCTCTTCCTCATACAGCGTGATCAGAACATCGAGCAGGCCACTGTTTTCAGTGCTCGTCGTGGTGGCGAGAATCAGCTCACTATCACCGCCGTCACAGGCAGCGAAAGTAAGCGCGACTAGTCCCAGCAGCACTCCGACCGTGAACCAGCGCTTCCGCCGCATGCAGTCTCCTAAGTGCTCGATCGTGATTCGTATTGCATGTTGATGCAATACGGTACTCTAGGCCACAGTGCGGACGCCAGACGAACAGTAGGCCGATGAGTAGCAAGCCGAACACGAGGCGGACAAACCCACCTCTCAAAGTTCACGCCAAGGTGTGGATCGAACGAGCTGGTGAGGTGGTAATCAGCGATTTCCTATTAGAGTTGCTCGAACTCATCGATGAACGCGGTTCACTCGCGGCCGCAGCCGGAGTGCTGGAGCTACCGAATCGAACCGCCTGGAAGAAGCTTCGTGAAATGGAGGCCGCCGCGGGTACCCCACTGGTCACTTCGGCATCCGGCGGTGCAGAGGGCGGGGGCACGCAATTGACGGCCGAAGCGGAATCAATGTTGGCGGCTTTCCACCGGGTTGCGGACTCAGTCCTAGCCGACGTGGACGAGCGATTCACCTCGGAGCGTGATGGGTTCCCGACCTAAGTAATTGGAAAAACTTCGCGGCTACGGAAACAGAACGTCATCGCCATCATCGTAAAAGCCGGCGACTACGACCTTATGGTTCCGATCTCCGATCGTCATCTCCCTGCCCGCGAGGAGAGGTGCGTCGCCGCCCGACATCACCCCCACCCCCCCAGCCTCTAACCCACCCCGCCATTATCCTCGTCTTCATGCCCCCAACCACCGATGCCCTCCGCCGCTACCGACTCTTCGTCTGGGGCATCGTCGCCTTCACCGTCCTCGTCATCCTCAGCGGCGACCTCGTCCAGGCCACCGAATCAGGTGCAGGCTGCGGCGAAAGCTGGCCGCGCTGCGACGGCTCCCTCATCCCCGTCATCGGCAACGCCCACACCGCTGTCGAGTTCACACACCGAGTAGTCACCACCGTCCTCAGCATCTCCTTCATCGCCATGGTCATCGGCGCACGAAAACTCTTCGGTCGCGGCACCCTCGTCTGGCGCACCACCCTTTGGGCTACCGGCATCCTCATCCTCGAAATCATGCTCGGCGCCGCTCTCGTTCTCTTCGGTTGGGTCGAAGCAAACGCCTCTTGGGGCCGAGTCGTCGCAGACTGCCTCCACGTCATCAACACCTTCATGCTCGTCGGCAGCGTCACCCTCGTTGCCCACTTCGCTGGCGACAATCCCGGGTTCCGAATCGACCCCAACTCTAGACGCGACCGCTACCTGATCTCCTCCGTTGCCATCCTCATCACCATCGCCGTCAGCGGCACCCTCAACTCACTCGCCGACACCCTCTACCTCTCGGACTCCGTCGACGTCGACGAAACCCCCATCGCTGCCCTGCTCGTCAACATCCGAGGCATCCACCCCGCTATCGCCATCGTCGGCGGCGCCATCATCTTTTACCTTGTCCACCTCACTGCCGCTCAGGCGACCGGCACCGTCGCAAAGCTAGCTCTCACCATCCAGGGCGTCATCGGCCTCCAGTTCCTCGTCGGCATCTTCAACATCGTTCTGCTGACCCCACTCGAAACCCAGATCCTCCACCTCACCCTCGCGGACGCCCTCTGGCTCCTCATCCTCATCCTCTCCGCCTATACCCTCGCCAGCCCCAGCCCCAGCACCGATGAACCACGCACGACCGGTGGGATATCTGCCGTCAGTTAACGGGCTCTATCTCCCCGATCCTCCTGCGATTTCTCATTCCCAAACGTCGCCATCAACCCGTCGACCAGCGCTCGTTTCTCCGAGCCGTTCGATCTCGCATCCGGGTGCGTGAGCACATAATTTCATATCGGCATCGCAATATCGCGAATCGCCCATGTCACCTCCCTCGCTGCGCCGTTTCGTCTCGTCCCTCACTCCGAAAAGTTCATCTCATCCCACAATCCACATGTAGAGTCAGTATCCACCACATCGGCTCGGCGCTCGAGTATCACGGTCACACGCTCTCGCTCCTGTGGCGGTCGAAGCATGCACCCTGAACCAACACCCCAGTCTGCGGCGAATCCCACGTCTGCACTCCAGTTACCGGCGGATTCGAGTGCGCACGCCCGTGAGCACCGCCTGAATCCACACTCCCACGATCACACCAGCCCCGGGGCCGGCCGCAGTGAACCCGGGACCATCAATGATATCTACACCGACGCACCACGTTGTCCGTCACGCTTCCATGGAAGTTAGTCACTCGGATTTCCTTACCCCAGTTCAGGATCCGTGTCCAATCTTCGGTAACTAATCTCGCTTCTGTACCCATCTCGGCACCGAAGTCACTGCCCATCCAGGGACTAATACGAGTCCGTACTCGGACCTTCGCTCATGGCTCTTGGTACGTGATTACTTACCTAGGTATCTTAATACGCGAATAGCAGTGTCGATGTCCCAATTCCCGGCCATTCGACCTCAACCGAGTGCGAGAAACGTGACTGATACCTTCTCGCGAGACACACTTACGATTTACTCACTCAAAACGAACAACTAGATTCGAAGGCATTTCGTCACCTGATCGAAACGAATCGACTGATAATGTTAATGAACTTAGAGAAGCATTGAGGTTGGAGCCGGCAGTGAAGGCAACTCTCGGACGCAAGGGCGACTACTCCGTCCGCGCCATAATCGATGTCGCTCGATACCATGGACACCGACGGCGTAAGGCACGAGAGATCGCAGCCACGATGGACATTCCCATCCGCTATATCCCCCAGATCCTTGCAAACTTAGTGCGTGCCGGACTCCTCAAAGCAGTCTCGGGGCCCGACGGTGGCTACACCCTCACCAACGACCCCGGCGAAACTACCCTGCGGGATATCGTCGTCGCTGCCGAGGGCCCCGTCGAACTCGACTCCTGCGTGCTCCGTGGTGGTCCCTGTGATTGGGAACATTCCTGCCCGCTGCACATCCCCTGGACCAACGCCCAGCACTCACTCTCCGATGAACTCAGCAAGTGGACGCTAGAAACACTTGCCCTGACGGACCAGAGTATTGAAAGAGGTACCGACTAGTCCTCTCCGGAGATCGAACTCCAACAACAACCGGATCGACTCGGTATCCTCGACTGACTATGTGCCCGTGCCAGCGTTGGGCTCGCGCCCGTCCTCCCTACTTGAGCGCAGATACACGTCGAACCGCATCGTTCGCCCCGTGAACTGAACGTCCGATCCCTCCCCATCTGGCGTCGCCAGTACCGCACCATCATCTCCTCGCTTTACCACTACCCGCCGAGCACCCGACGCGAGCGCCGCTGCCAGCAGCGACTCAGCCTCTCTCACACGCCCGTGCCCCACCACCCGCGTCAACGCCTGCAACTCCCGTCCCGGCAACGCCGACTTCTTCCGCGGCGGGAACATCGGATCCAGATAAACTACCTCGGGAGCCTCATCGAGCTGGCCAAGGTATTCCACCCCGTCTGCTTGCACCAAATGAATCCGTCCTGCCGCCTCCGAAAGCACTCCATCCGATGTCGCCCGTTGCAGCCCATCCTCCAGCAACGCGAACACTACACCGTTGCGCTCAATCGCCGTCACCTCACACCGGAGTAGCGCTAACACCATCGAGTCACGACCGAGTCCCGCCGTCGCATCCACCACCCGCGGCGCCTGTCCCTTGATCCCAATCGCACGCCCCAGCAGCGATCGCCTTCCCGATCCGTGTGCCCGACGAACAAACTCGCCCGAGCCGAAATCGACAAACACCGCCCGCACACGTTCGCCCGGTTGTCGTAGCTCCAATCGTTCTGCTGTCACCGCCAGCAACAGATCGAACTCACCTCCCTCGCGATCAACAACAGGCACCCCAAGCTGTGCACTCAACTCTCGAGCCCGTACCTCTAGTTCCGGTTTGTCGCCCTCAGCCAGTACCGCGAGTGAACTCACCTACCCACCATCCACTGCACGTTCCTAACCAGTGACCTACGAATAGACCCGAAGAGCGTACAGCGCACACCCCCTCTTCGAATGGCGCATCCTCCACCCGTGTGTTCCGTCCGAACATCACCGTTCCGCGCCGAATCGCGTCGTACATGGGGCACATGCCAATTCTTTCGTGGCTGAGATCTATACCCTGTGCGAACGACAGCCATGCGTCCATCATCTGTCCTGAAAGCAAATCCGCCTCCAGCCCGACTCCCGCAAACCGATCATGTGTCGGTGCATCCAGCGTCCCGAAGACAAACGGCACCTCCAACGAATGGCCCGAGCCCAGAGATCCCCGCGTCACCATCACCACATCGTCCCGCTCCGCCAGCGAAACACCGTTGTACAACAACTCAGGCCCTGTCACGTAGGTGAATTCACCATGGTGAATTCACCTACGTGACAGGGCCCAATTCATCATCCGCTGCAGGCGTGTACACGTTCAAATAGCAGACAATCTTTTCTCCGTGTCCCGCTCACCGCGAACACGAGAATCGGACGTCCTGACTGAGCCGACGCGTTTCCAAGGTGCTCGCAGCCCATACGCCATCCTACAAATCCGCCGACTCCGGCGTTTTCCATCGCAACCGGCCCACCGGAGGCTTCGCGAAAGGCACCACCACGAACGCCTGATACGCACCCCGCTGAACTCCTCCCATTCCCCTCAGAGGTCTCAACGATCACACCCATCGGACAAGCTCCTGCCAGCAACTCGTTCCGTCCATCCAACACTCAGATCTCACACTACCGCTCCCAACACGAGAGTAAACGACCAGACAGTGCTACAACCGACTCAGACCACACGAACGTGCACACCAACATCGCGGTAAGCACAGAGGAACACTCATGTCAGACTGCGTTGTCCCAGGCGTCTGGTGGCTACACGGCACCCGAGGTAGCAACGTCTTCGCGATCGAATACGAAGACAACCACCTCGTACTCGTCGACACCGGATTCTCGAGTAGCGCCAACGCGATTATCCAGGAAATCCTGAACATTCCCGGGAACCGCACTCCCTCACACCTCCTGATCACCCACGCCCACGCCGACCACACGGGCGCCGCCGCTGCCCTGCGCACCCACTACAGCCTCGAAGTCATCGCCGGTGCTACCGATACCCACAAGGTCGAGCGCCGCTCCGTGATCAACGACAACGTCGGTCGTACCCACCCCGGCCGTCGCATCGCCCATGCGCTCCGACGTCGCGCCCGGCCCGTCGCAACCACCACTGTTGTCGATCGACCAATCGAGGGCGAACAGGCCATCCTCCCCGGACTTCGTGCCATCCCCGTCCCCGGACACACGCCTGGCTCCTACTGCTACGTCGATGATGCTCGCGGAGTCGCCTTCGTCGGAGACCTCATCATCAGCCACCCTGACACGCTCACCCGCCCGATGAAGCTGACAAACACCGACGATGCCCAATTCCTTGCCTCACTCGCCACCTTCGCCGAGGGCGCCCCCGACATCGGCTGCCCCGGACACGGCGCTCCCATCCTCAACAACTTCGGCGAGCAGCTCCGCACCCTCGCCACCCTCCCCCGGCGATCCCAGTTCTCCCCCCGCCTCTTCGCGATCCGAGCCCGACGAATGGCCGATTTCAGTAGAATCATCTCCCGGCGTCGCACCAGTAGTTAAGCAAACGTGCCCGACACAACGCGCCGAGGATTTCCCGGTACTTCCGAGTCGTGCATGTTACCCGCGCGGCAGCCCCAACTCGCACGTCGCGATGATGTTCTGCTGAATCTCCGAGCTCACACCATCAACCGTGTTCACTGCCGAACGCAGTTAGCTGCACACCGGCTTCTAAGTAGCACTCGCATTAAGAGTCGAGTAATAAGATAGAACGTGTGGCCCAAACAAACTCACACTGGTCCGCCCGATTCGTTGGTTGGTCTCCAAACCGAACATCTTTGCCATAGAAGTCTCATGGTTCGAAACCAACCCTTCGGGATACATCGTCATGACTCGGTACGAGAACAACAGCGACACTTCTGACTCCACCATTCGCTCTGCGAACTGCAATCTCACCTGCGCGAGCTGTGGCTGTTCTGCCGGCACCGCCTTCGCACGCTCCAGAAATTGAACCAGCGACTTGTGAGTTCTAATCAATGAGCCGATGTCACTTCGCCCGAAGTCCATCAGTGTCGCGCTCACGTACCAGCCACGGTTTTCCTCGCACAGCCGATTCTCCGTCGGTACATGAACATTTTCAAAGAGCACTTCGTTGAAGTCGGAATGTCCAGTCATCTGTACCAATACACTCTGACTCCTCATCGGAAAGATCAGGAACAAAATCCCACGAGGCTTTCGCTCATCCGGGTCAGTCCCCGCCAGCATCTACATACAGTCCGACATGTGCGCACCGGACGCCCAGATTTTCTGACCGGTCACCACATACTCATCGTCATCTCGCGTCCCCCGTGTCTGCAACGACGCGAGGCCTAAACCCGCGCCCGACTCGGAACAAACTTGCCACGAGGAGATCTCCCTTCCCATGATCTTCGGTAGGTGTTTAGCCTTCTGCTCGTCGCTCCCATGAACGATCAGCTCCGGGCCAATCACATTGCCCTACATCCACCGACGTTGCTTACGCCCACGTTCGAGAACTCCTCGTTCAATACCTCTTACTCAGTCGATGACACCCCCACGGCGCGCCACTACTGCGGCCAGCGCGGCGGAACCCACAGCTTCTCGTCCAGTGCGCGCAATCATCTATATTGTCCGCGCCCACGCTCTCCGGAACCAAGAACGCAACTGAATCCTTTCCGTCAGCCCGCAGTCCCTTCATCTGATCTAGGAACACCTGCACCTCGGTGTGGAACTTAGTCTCTGTCGGTTAGTCAGTGACCTCACCCCCTCGACTCGCTTGATCGACTCACCAACACCGAACCGCTCACCAATCTCCGATCCCCTGCCGCAGCAGCTGACCGCTTCGCCCGCTACGCTGGTTGACGACAACAATCGTCGAGGCCTCCAGCTACCGGTCTCCCAATCGACTGAATCGATTTGCCACATGAGCGAGACCACTATTTCCCCTATCCTCGCCCTGCTCGCCCTGCTCGCTCTCGGCGCCTCCTTCGTCGTCACCGTCTCGCTCACCTCCCCTGGTGCCACCAGCCTGCACTCGCTCATCCAACATCGAGGGCGCTGGTTCGCCTTTTCCGTCGCCGCCATCTCGATGGTCGGCTCCCTCTATTACTCTGAAATTGCCAACTTTCCACCCTGCGATTTCTGCTGGTACCAGCGCATCGCCATGTACCCGCTCGCTCTAATTCTTCTGATCGCCGCCGTCACCAACGACCGACGAATCGCCCGTTACGTCATCCCCATTGCAGTTATCGGCATCGCACTTAGCGCTTACCACGTCCAACTCCAACTTTTCCCAGAGCAAGACTCATCCTGCTCTGTCACCATCCCCTGCCACACTCAATGGATCGACCAGTTCGGCTTCGTTTCCATCCCCTTCATGGCCGGCTCCGGCTTCCTCGCCATCCTCGCCATTCATCTCGCAATCTGGCGTGCCGACTGGCAAGAAGCGTGACTCCGCACAGCGCGCATCGAGTTCTACCGACTCTTTCGACTAGACATCCTTGAGTCCGCGCCCGGCGGTGAGACCCATCACCTCCTCGCATATTCCGAATACTCCGCCGAGATCGACAACACAGCATTCGCTGGGTATTAGGGATCCAAGGGTCTCCCTCCGGCACCATCATCCGCTTCCACGTCGCCTCGCGAGAGGTAATAGACTCACTCCACGACAAACTTCACCTCCGCCAGTCACCAGATCCTGCCCCCTTACAACGCGTTCTCGGGAATCGGACGATCGTCGAAGACCCCGGCGGCACCGCCGTCGGCATCATGAGCGCACCCTCCGAAGAACATCGCTCCCCACCCCGGGAGATTTCCGCGTTCAGAAGCCATAGTCGGTTCGTGCCCAGCCCGAACCGACTATGGCTTCGTCCCAAACTCTGTCGACGCCGGAAGCACCGCACACACGATCGGGCTGATCTCAGATTCCAAAAACAAAGAACCGTCGTCTGCGGCATCGTAATTCGGTATGCAAGACACGATCAGAGCGTCCGAGACGAACGCGAACTCAGTCCGCTTGCGTGAGCGGGTGCTCAACCGAAATCACCAACGTCTCTCGTCCGTCAAGCGGATCACATCGACCAACGCACTCAAACGGTGATCCAAATTGCTGCCAGAGCACAATCGTCGGCACTTGCTCAGATTCTATTTTCTCTGGACGCGGCCTCGCAGGGCGTCATTCGATCCCGCTGGCGACCTCACGCTGAACAGTCTCAAATTCATCCGATTCGGCAACTAGAAATAGCTCGCCATCCGGGGTGCTCATCTCCGTGCGGCTGTACACACCTCGCTCGCCCAGGTAAACGGACCACTCTTCGAGAATGGTCTATTCCCGGTAGCTGAACTCGACCGGGGAACTAGGGCCGCCAACACCACCCACCGGACACTGACATAATCAGATGCCCGTACAACGCCTTGTCGCCACGAAGCTCCGCGATCGGCCTCCGGCTGCTCCAACACCCGCGCCGTAATCAGCCTCACCCCAACCATGCTTGCCACATACGCGCCGAAGAAAATTTTCGTCGCCTTATTCATTCGCGGTGCCCCCTACTCTCGGAGGTACCCCTAGATTTCGCTGTACCCGGATCCGCCGATTTCGAACCCGTACCCGCTGCCCTCATCCAGCCAGCCAAACTCCTCCAGCACCTGCTGCGAATACGTCACCCGACCTGAAATCGCCTGCACTGGCTCCGTCGCCAATAACAGAATCGACGACGCCATCACCCGAATCGGCTCCCCTCTCGGGTCGTCCAGCGACTCGCTCAACCCGTGGTAGACAGTCCCTTCCGTCGGCACTCCCACCGAGGGAGATACACACGTCACCGACACGCCGTTCGCGTACACCTCCTCGGCCAGCCCTTGTGTGAATCGCTCCAGTGCAGCTTTCGTCGCCCCGTACATCGTCGCGCCCATCAGCCCCGCTGACTCGTACGGAGCGCGTCCTGGGCCCACTGCGCCCATCGAGGACAGATTCACGATCGAACCGCTGCCCCGCTCGATCATCTCTGGTAGCACACCCTTCGACAGCATGAACGAACCGTGCACATTCACAGCGAACGCCCGTATCCACCGGCTCGTCGGAAAATCCACCACCGGAATGAAGTAGCTCAGTGCCGCATTATTCACCAACACATCGACCCGCCCGAACGCCGCACGTGCTTCGTCCAGCAGCCGCATGCAATCGTCTTCGTCCGAAACGTCCACCTGCACTGCCAGCCCCTCTCCGCCGGCCGACTCAATCGCCGCTACCGTCGACTGCAGCGACCCGGACAGCATCCGATGATCCCCCTCCGCCACCGTCCGAGCAGCGCACACTACCTTCGCCCCTTGCTCCGCGAATAGCACCGCCACCTCGCGCCCAATCCCCCGACTCGCCCCGGTAACCACCGCCACCTTCCCCTCAAGCCGCCGTTCGCCCGGAACCGTCAATTCCATCGAATTCCCCTTACATCGCTGCCAAGGTCAGTATCACGCCGCATTTTATACCGGTGGCGGAGATCCCTACTCCATTGCCAATATCTGAGCCAGGGTCCTTTTGAATTTTCGCTCCAGCCACCTTGCCATCACGGGGGCCACGGCTCGACTCAACGACTGCTGTACTTTCACTCGTCTTACCGTCGGCATTCCCCATGCATCGAATTCAGCGGATCGAGCATCTTCTTTCAAAACACTAGCGAAACCCACCAATTCACGCTCTCGGAGAACACCCGTCAGGCACAGTGCAGCACCGCTACGGCTGCTCCCCGGACAACAAGAGCACTGAGGAAAGACGTCCTGCAGAACGCTGCGGGGCGTGTACCCATCCTGCAGCGTTCCGGCAGCGAAGGTATGCTAGAAGCGTCCTCGCCAGTTGAAAAATCGCTCACCCACCCAAATTCCGGCGCCCGCTACCACGATCACGATCGAGATCTGCAAAACAAGCCCGTCTGCGAAGAGCACCTGATTCACCACGCCCAGCGGCATCGTGAACACAGCCATATTCCACCAGAATCGCGAACTGCTCATCGGCACGTCCGCCACAGTCATCGAAAGCCCAAACCGCTTCCCGATTGCCGCAGTCACCCCCACCACCATCAGCGCCGAAGCAAGCTGCAACATCGGATGAACATCTACGTACAACGTCGCCCCCTGACGTCTGTCGCCGCCCACACGCGGCCACACCAGCTAGCAGCCTACGCGACCAAACCCACACCCGCCCGGAACTCTCCGCCGAAACATTCGAACATCCTCGTCGGTACTACCAACACCAGCATAGTTCCCAGAGTAGGCGGAGTCACAGCGTTCCGATTGACACGCCAGCACAACGTCTTCCAGTTTATGCCGAAACCACCAGCCGCATGGCCAGCCTCGACAACCACGGTGCGGTTCAAACCTCGAGGAGCCCTGCACTGCCATCCGCGATCGTTACCGCGTTGAACGTCGCGGCGCCATCGAAGTAAAGAGTGATGACCACATCCATCGTGCTCCAACCGCTTACGGACTAGTCACCACACGCCTCCCGTCGAACGGCAGGGGCACTCGAATTATTCAATCGCTGCTACACCAACAGACGGTGAAGGAACTGGCGCGATCCTAAGCTCAATTACCTGTGTACCACCAAGAGCACCCTCCAGCGCCGTCACGGCAACGAATCGTCCCTCGTGCTGCTTCGAGAGCAGCAACTGCGGCGGCCCGCGCAACTCCGTCCACCCCATCTCCCGCATCGAAGCCACATAGGCATCGAGCAGCCCCTCCACCTCCGACTCTGGCACTTCGAACCAAATCACGAACGAATCCTTCAGGTCCCCCGAGTTCAGTAGCACGCCGGACGGAACCAGCACATCTCCGCCCGCGTCAAATGCCACAAACTGCGCCGCCGGAGGTTCTCCTTCTGATTCCTTGTCCACCGACTCTTCGAGCACCTCGTCTCCACCCGCTTCAAGTACCACAAACTGCGCCGCCGGAGGTTCTCCTTCTGATTCCTTGTCCACCGGCTCTTCGAACACTTCGTCTCCTACCGCAGTAGGGTCACTCACCGATCCGATAGGCAGCGGTACGAACTGCGGAAGCGCTACCAACAGCTTTTCCGGATACAGCTCACGGTTCACGGCCGCTGCAATTTCCTCAATCGCCCGTACGCCGCGTGGAAAATCAGAAGCACCATCGCTCAGCAGCACCACCACATAATCTGTCTGCCCCGCCACGGTCACCGCACCAGCGCTGTTCACCCGCCAGACCTCGTCCTCCGGATACCAGCCGTTCTTAATCGCCAGTGCGGTCTCCGCACCCCGAGACATATCGACGCCAGCCGAAATACCCCAGCGCTGCTCAGATACCACCGACTGCATCAACGACAGCACCTCCAGGCGATCGTCTGTCCGGAGCGATGAGTTGTCCGATACGAACAGCCGTACCAACATCGCCA
>Ga0115002_10007559_pt1 | contig 12214 bp, 10 predicted proteins | sample ArcticOcean_MG_C_8_FD_89576 | JGI IMG/M metagenome (GOLD analysis project Ga0115002, IMG submission 89576) | Marine microbial communities from western Arctic Ocean - ArcticOcean_MG_CB11_86 | ecosystem: Environmental > Aquatic > Marine > Oceanic | place: Arctic Ocean: Canada Basin | collected...
ACGGACGGCAGCTACGAGTCCGTCTGGGTGCTCCCGGACGGCATGCCCGCCCCCGTCGAGTTCACCTTCCGCTACGTCGGTTCCGAGGGCGCGGCCACCATCGACACCCACCAGCAGAACATCGCCATCGCCACCAACTCGCGCCTGAACTACCCCGCCACCCTCAACTGGGCCCCGCAGCGCTTCGCCGACTTCACCGCTGCCGTCCGAGGTGAGCGCGAACCCGCAGTCCCTCTCGTCGACGCCGTCGAGAACACCCGCATCCTCGTCGCCCTCCACCATTCCCTCGAATCAGGAGCAGTCGAGCCCATCTGAGTCGGCCGCGTCTAGCGAACGACGAACTCCGCAACCATCCCCTGCTGGTAGTGCTGCGGAATGTTGCAGATCAACAGATAGCGCCCCGCCTCAAGCCGAAACGTCCCCGTCCGGATCGACCCCGCCGGGAACTGCTCCACCTCCCCGCGGAAATCAACGTCGCTCTCCGGCACCAGCCCGTCCACCACCGGCAGCGCCGAGGGTGTCGCGTCGCTCCCGGCGTCTCCTCCGAGTTGCGCCCCACTCCGAGGAGCATCTGTACCCAGTGCCGCCGGTTCTGCCATCGCATCACAGCAGGCTAACGCCCATCGCCACTCGCGAGTTCCGAGGTGCCACCCAGCCACTACCCCGCCAGCGTCACCTCGACCTGCTGCCGACGCGACATGCACACCCCCGTGTCGCCCTCGCACACGAAGTACACCGCGTACCCCTGCAGCACCCCGCTCCCCGAACCCTCGACCTCAAACTCAAACCTCCGAGGTTCGTCGCTCGTATCCTCGCCCGGATTCGGAATCACGTGCAGCCGCTGTCCCAGTTCCCAGTCCTCGGGTGCCTCAAGCCACAACTGAGTCGGCCCCGCCTCGTTGTTCCAGTGCGCCGACACATCCGAGTTCGGTCGCAGCACCAGCTCGACCCGTAAGGCCCCACCATCCGCCACCGCGCTCGACTCGACGAGCACCAACCCCTCGTTGTCGTTCGGTACCCACCCGTTCGGATCGGGCTCGCGCTCCTCGAGGTCAGCCATCGCTCGCTCCGCTCCGCCTAACGGGCTTGGTAGACAACCTCGCCACCGGACACCACCAGCCGCACCCGCTCCAGCGCCGACAGATCCTCCGTCGGGTCGCCATCTACCACCAGCAGATCCGCCCGCTGCCCCGCCGCGATCGTCCCCCGGTCATCGAGGTCCAATAGCCGCGCCGAGGTGCTCGTCGCCAGCTTCAGCGTCGCCACCGGACCGAGCTCTGCCAGCTCATCGATCACCTGCAACGCCTGCGCCAGATTCTCGTGCGGCGTGTTCGGAATGCCGCAGTCCGTGCTCATCAGCACGTCGCAGCCCGCCGCGAAGAGCGCCTTCGTCAACTCCGCGCGCGAGTTCCACCGAGGCTGCCCGCGGTACGTCGATAGCGCCCCCACGATCGTCGGCGACACCCGGATCCCCTTCCGCGCGATGTCGAGGATCACCGTGTCGTCCTTCAGCGAGCCCTCCGGCGTCTGGAACGAGCAGTGCTCGATCATGTCCACCGACGCCTCGACGGCCACCTTGATCCCCTCGACCCCGTGTGCGTGCGCCGTCACCTTCATCTCCAGTCGGTGCGCCTCCGCCACAATCGCCCGCAGCTCCTCCACCGAGAACTGCGCCGCTAGCGGGTTTGTTCCCGGCGTCATGTTCCCGCCGGAAGCCATCACCTTGATCCAGTCCGCGCCCGCCTTCTTTCGCTCGCGCACCGCCACCTTTACGCCCTCGATGCCGTCGGCCTCGCCGCCCATGAACCAGCAGTGCCCACCCGTCGGCGTGATCGGCGCACCCGCCACCAGCAAGTCCGGTCCTACGACGAGTCCGCCTCGAATCGCGTCGCGCAGCGCGACCGCCAGCTCCGTCGGCGCGCCCAAATCGCGCACCGTCGTGATCCCCGCCTCCAGCATCCGAAGCCCGTAGCCCGACATCCGCAGCAGCATCTGCTCCGGCGTGTCCGAGTCGTACACCTCGCGCCAGTCCGGCCCCGCGTTGAAACACAGATGTGCGTGCGCCTCGATCAGCCCCGGCACCACCGTGCACCCCGACACATCGATCACCTCAGCGCCGTCCGAGGGCGCATCCGCAATCGTCCCGTTCGAGGTAAAGACCGAGTTCTGGTTGCTCCCGTCGGCGAGCCCGTCCCAGACGGACCCGCCGCGTAAATCAAGTGCCGTCACGCGAGCCCCAGTTCTGTCTCCAGCGCGCCGATCGCCTGGTCGAGCCCATCGACCAGTGCGTCGACCTCCTCGCGATTGATCACCAGCGGCGGCGCCACCTGAATTGAGGTGCCGGCGCGTGACAAAATCCCCGCTTCCAGTAGCAGCCGAGGCATCCGATTGCCCACCTCGTCAGCGTCGGTGAAATCCTCACCGGTCTCTGGGTTCCGCTTCATATCCAGCGAGTGCATCAGCCCGATGCCCCGCGTCTCCGACACAATCTTGTGCCGCGATTTCAGCTCCTCGAGCTGCTGGCCTAGGTACCTGCCCGTCGCCGCGCTATTTTCGGGCAGCCGCTCGCGCTCGATGATGTTCAGGTTTGCCAGTGCCACCGCACAGCTCACCGGGTGCGCGCCCCACGTCGACCCACCGACGAACGCTTCTCGCTTCCCACCGAGGAACCCCTCGGCCACCTTGTCCGAAGCGCCCACCGCCGCAATCGGCGCGTAGCCCGATGAAATTTGCTTCGCCATCGTCAATAGGTCCGGCTCAATTCCGAAGTGTTCGGAAGCGAACCACTTCCCGGTCCGCCCAAACCCGTCGATGACCTCATCGTGGATTAGCAGGATGCCGTGCTCCTCCGTCACCCTCCGCAGGTACTGCCAGTACTCGACCGAAGGCACTCGGCTGCCGTTCGCCGTTGAAATCGGTTCCGCGATCAGCGCCGCAATCGTCTCCGGTTTCTCGAACTTGATCATTTCCTCGATGTAGCGCGCCCAGAACATGTCATCCAGACCCGTCGTCTCGTTCGTCAGCGCCCCAAATCCGTTCGTGTTCGGCACCGGAATCACGCCCGGCAGCAGCGGCTCGAACGGTGCGCGATTCATCATCGGCGAACCATTTACGCTCAAGGCCCCCAATGTAGTGCCGTGGTACGAACCGATCCGCGAAATTATCTTGTATCGCTTCGAATCGCCGTGGTTGTAGTGGTACTGCTTCGCCATCCGTATCGCGGTCTCGACCGCCTCTGACCCCGAATTCACGAAGTAGAACTTGTTGATCGTCGAAGGCGTCAGCGTCGCCAGCTTGTCCGCCAGATCCACCGCCGGTGGGGTTGCATACGCAAACGGATTCGCAAACGACAGCTTGCTCATCTGCTCTGCCGCCACGTCGGCCAGCTCCTGCCGACCATGCCCAACGGCCACCACCCACAGCCCTGACATCGCGTCAATGTACCGACGCCCGCCCATCTCCTCGAGGTAGATACCCTCGCCGCGCTCGATCACCACGAACCCGTCGTCTTGTGCGAGGTTGTTGTACTGAGCCGTGTGCACCCACAGATGCTTCAGCCCGCGCTCCACATAGTCGTTGAGCCCTGCGCCCTGTGTCACCGTCTCCGTCATCCCACAACCTCCGTTGCTCCCGAGGAGCCCGATGCTACACCGTCCGCGGTGCATTCTCAGCACCGATGACGTGGAATTTTCGGTACACTGGGCCCGTCAGGTTGCAGTTGGCCGCTTCCATCTGTGCTGGGTTGCTCTGGCGCCGATGAGGTCGATCTCGACCTGTATTTCGGTGCCCTCACTCCCACCACTTGACGAATCACTGCCCGCTACGGCTCTACCGTCACCTTCAGCGCCCCACTGCTCTTGTCTCCCGCGTACGCAATCCCCGCCGCCACCTCTTCTAGCGACACTCGATGCGTGATTAAACGTCCGAGCATCTCGCGATGCTCTTCCAGAAGCATCGTCGCAATTTCGTAATCGTGCTGCATCCCAATGTAGCCATAGAAAATCGTCCCCGCGATTCGAAGCTGCCGACCCATGATCAGATTTGCCGGCATCCCGATCCCGTCCGCGAACCCTCCGAGGATCAGCACACGACCGCCCATCCGCGCCACTCGGCCCGCAAGCGTCGGCGTCTCCGCCGATCCGCCCACCGTCTCCATCACCAGGTCAACCGGATGTTCCTTCGACCACGCCTCCAATTTCAAAGGTCCATCGTCGTCCGAATCGAATACATGAGCCGCGCCCAGCATCCGCGCCGCCTCCGCCTGGTGGTCGTACCTCGCCGTTACTGTCACTTCAGCCCCCGCCTGAGTCGCGTAGAACACCGACATCAGCCCAATCGGCCCCGCGCCCAGCACCACCACCCGCTCGCCCTTCGTAGGCCGCGCCGAATCAAGCTGCGCCGCCACTCGGTGCCCGTGCACCGCCACCGCCAGTGGCTCTGCCAGCGCCGCCACTGCGAAATCGAGGTCGTCCGCCACTGGGAATAGATTCTCTTGCGGCACCGTCAACGTCTCTCGGAACCCGCCCGGCTGTTGGAAACCGTGCAACCCGTCGGACTGCCGGCACAATTCCGTCCGCCCACCCCGACACTCCGCGCACTGCCCGCAGAACAGCCGAGGTTGCAGTGCCACCCGCTGGCCCACCGTCAGCCCCGTGACTCCCTCGCCAAGCTCGGCTACCTCACCCGCGATCTCATGTCCCAGCACCCGGCCCGCCGTCCACCGCGTCCGATCGCGGTACGCGTGCAGATCCGAACCGCAGATCCCGCACCCGCGAATCCGCAGCAGCACCTGCCCTGGACCTGGTGCCGTGCTCGTCAATTCCTCGATCTCGAACGTTGCCGGATCATCGGTCGTAACTGCCTGTCTCATCGGACGCCTCCTTCGATGAATCACCCGCGATGGAAAATTCAGACACACTCTACGATTCGCATTAGCCTTTCGTCGCCGGTGAACGCTCTTATTTGGTTACGCGTTCATAACCTGAGTTATACACACCACGCTTAATTCATCTACACGGATCGGCGAAAATTCCCGCGTCCACGACGCGGATCGGAGACGCACTGCTTCGCGTTCGGCATGTCCAATGTGGCCAAGCACCATGCCACCAACGTGGTTCTTGCGGTCGTGTGACTCGAGATTCAGTGCGGAGAAATCATTGGCCTCGTCGGCCTCAACGGCGCCGGCAAGTCTATTTTCTTCAAGCTCCTCACCGCGGAGTACGACGCCGTCGTACTCCGCGGTAAGGAGCTTGGTACCGGCACTGTCATCTCGGAGGTTCTCACCGCCCACGACGAACTCGCCCCCGTCGACCGCGACCTTCGTCAGCTCGAGTGGCGCATGTCCGCCGCCGCCAGCGTCGATGACACCGACGCCTTCAACCGTGCCATCTAGTGCCACTCCGAGACTCTCGGGCGCCTCGGTGGACACGGCGTCCGAGGACGTGTCGAAGTCGGCTTGGCCTCGTAAAAATGCTCGTCACCGAACCTGATGTGCTGCTGCTCGATGAGCCAACCAACAGTTTCCGCATCCCCTCAGCCGAGGTACTAGGATGGTGCCCTCGACGCCTACGAGGGCACCATCCTAGTACCTCCCCACGCCCTCTATTTCCTGGAGCGCATTGCGGTCCGCCTCGTCCAACTCAACGGCGGAGAACTCACCGAACACCTCGGCGGCTACACGGCTTATCTCGAAGGCATCGCCACGGAGGAGTTGACGGTCTAGCATCCCCCCACTAAATGTCGCCCGCCGGACGGTTACGGTACTCGCTGCTGTGCCATGCTGTTGTTCCCATCGAGGAGCACTCACATGACCGACTACACCACCGCCTCCGGCCTCCGCGTCGCCACGATCCTCCACGACCTCGTTGCCACCGAGATCTCTCCCGGCACCGGTGTTGCTCCCGAGGCCGTCTGGGACCTCCTCGCCGAGATCATCCGTGATCTTGGCCCTCGCAACGAAACCCTCCTCGCCCGTCGCGACGAACTGCAGACCCAGATCGATGTCTGGCTTGCCGACCGCGAGTCCGTCGACCCCGCCGAATCGCGCATCTTCCTTGAACAGATCGGCTACATCGTCCCCGAGGGCGATGACTTCGAGGCCACCACCGCCAACGTCGATCCGGAAATCACTACCATCGCGGGTCCCCAGCTCGTTGTCCCCGTCGACAACGCTCGCTACGTCCTCAACGCCGCTAACGCTCGCTGGGGTAGCCTCTTCGACGCCCTCTACGGCACCGACATCCTCCCCGAGGGCCTCGGCACCGAGAAAGGCACCGTCTACAACCCGGCCCGCGGGAAGCTTGTCATTGCCCGTGCCAACGACCTCCTCGACGAGCTCGTCCCCCTCGCCGCCGCCTCATGGTCTGACGTCCGCGCCTTCGCGATCGAGGAGGGCCAACTTCGCCTCACCCGTTCGTCGGACACCCCGGCTGCACTCGCCACTCCCGAAGAGTTCGCTGGCTATGTCGGTCCCCCGGACGCCCCGTCGAGCATCCTCTTGCGCCATAACGATCTCCACATCGACCTGCTGATCGACTCCACGGATGATGTCGGTCGCTCACATCCCGCCGGTGTGAAAGACGTCGTCCTCGAATCCGCCATCTCCACCATCGTCGACTGCGAGGACGCGGTCTCCGCCGTCGATGCCGAGGACAAGGCCGTCGTCTACGCGAACTGGACCGGTCTGATGAAAGGGGACCTCACCACTAGCTTCACGAGGAACGGCGAGACCGTGCAGCGCGCACTTAACCTAGACCGCACCTACACCGCCCCGGACGGTAGCGCCCTTAGCCTCCACGGTCGCAGTCTGCTCCTTACCCGCCACGTCGGCGCCCACGTCACCACCGACGCTGTCACTACCGAGGATGGCGTGGAAATCTTCGAAACCTTCCTCGACGCAGTCGTCACCTCCCTCGCCGCAATTCACGACCTCCGCGGTCCCGAATCTGGCCGCAATAGCCGCGCTGGTAGCGTCTATATCGTCAAACCAAAACAGCACGGCCCCGACGAAGTGGCGCTCTCTGTCGACCTCTTCGCCCGAATCGAGGCCGCCTACGACCTTTCGCCGGGCACGCTTAAGATCGGCATTATGGACGAAGAGCGCCGGACCACCGTCAACCTGAAAGAGTGCATTCGCGTCGCTGCAGACCGCGTTATCTTCATCAATACCGGTTTCCTCGATCGCACCGGTGATGAAATTCACACCCACATGGAGTCGGGCCCCATCATCCCCAAGTCCGAAATCAAGACCGCACCCTGGATGGTCGCCTACGAAGACTGGAACGTGGATATCGGCCTCGAAACCGGACTCCCTGGTCACGCCCAGATCGGCAAAGGCATGTGGGCCATGCCCTCCGAGGCCGAAGCGATGCTCGCTGCCAAGATCAGCCACCCCCAGGCCGGCGCCAACTGTGCATGGGTCCCCTCACCCACGCTCGCCACCCTCCACTCCATCCATTATCACCGAGTGAACGTCTCAGACCGCCAGCGCATTCTCGCGGACCGTGGCCGCGCCAACATTGAGCAGATCCTCACCCCGCCACTTCTCGGCGCCCGAACCCTAACCCCCGAGGAAGTGCAGGATGACCTCAACAACAATGTCCAAGGTATTCTCGGCTACGTCGCCCGCTGGGTGGAGCAGGGCGTCGGCTGTTCCACCGTCCCCGATATCAAAGACACTGGCCTCATGGAGGACCGAGCCACACTCCGCATCTCCAGCCAGCATATTGCCAACTGGCTCTGCCACGACCTTGTCACGGAACCTCAGGTTCGCGAAGCCATGCACCGCATGGCCGAAGTAGTCGACCGTCAGAACGTCGGCGATGCTTCTTACAACCCCATGGCCACCAGCTTCGAAACCAGCACCGCCTTCCAGGCCGCGTTAGACCTCGTCTTCAAAGGTCGCGAACAGGCCAACGGCTACACGGAAGCTCTCCTCTGGCAGCACCGACGCGCCTTCAAATCCAAGTCGAGCTGACGAGTCGAACGTCGCGTATCTCACGGGCGACATTCGACTCCACGTTGTTTCCGAACTCCGAATTGACCATTTACGGACTTCAACTCTGACGCCGGGTCACTGGTGATACCGGTCGGGATGAATGGAACCAACCTCGCGGTGCAGTTCTGGTCGATCATCCTTCTGTCCCAATTCCCACTCCGTCGACTCCGAATGACGAGCCGCTCGATGGAGTTCACAGCAACTATCGCGAACGCGAAGTACTTGTGTTTGTGGAGTCCAGAGATACGAGCTGACAGATTTGTATTTTGCTAGGGATCTCAGCGGGTACGGCGAAGTGCCATATCAGTAATCTTTTGCAGAAGATCGGTTTGAAAAATCGTCGTCAATTCATGCGCTTCGCAGACCGCCAAAAATCGCCAGACTAAGCTGCGGCTCATCCACGCCGACACGATATTTTGATATATCAAGTCTCGTCAGGTCAGGAGCCGCCGATAAGCTTTTCCACCTACCCCAGCCTCGAGGACTCCACCGTCTACATCACCGGCGGCGCCTCCGGTATCGGCGCCGAAATCGTCCGCGGCTTCGCGGACCAGCGCTCCATCACCGCCGAACTTCGCGCGCAAGGTACGACGTCCATTTCGCCGCCTTCGGCTCACGTGATCCTATCCTCAACCCCGCCACTGTTCTCATCAACGGAGCCGCACGCGATGACCTCCGCGACTGGCGAGATGTCACTACGGACTACTGCGACGAACTTATCGCCACCAACCTTCGCCATCGAGGCCGTTGCCCCCAGCATGATCGCCGTGAACAAAGGCTCCATCATCAACTTTGGCTCCGCCTCCTGGTTGCGCACCGTCGATGGTATTCCTGTCTACACTACCGTGAGAGCCGGTGTGCAGGGTATGCCCCGCTCCTTCGCGCGAGACCTAGGCAAGCACCGAATCTGCTTCAACACCATCGTCCCCGGCTGGGTTATGACCGAACTCCAGGATGAGCTCTGGGCCACCCCCGAAACCCTCGAACAGGCGCGCCAGAACCAGTGCTTTCCAGATTTCATCGACCTGGTGTATCCGGCGAGGATGGCTCTCTTTCTCGCCTCCGACGGCGCAGCCATGTGCATCGCCAACAACTAGATGGTTGAAGCCAGTTCCGTCTGATTGTTCCGGGTTTCGACCAGGGGCGTCCCTGCGACCTTCGAGCTACTGACGCAAACGATCCCGAATGGTCAGGGACCTGTTGTAGGCAGCCGCGTCGTCTGCAGCGCCGCCAGTTGCCAACCCTCGCCCGACGCCACCAGCGCTGCCGTCAGCCGCACGTCCAGCTTCACAGGCGACTCCGCGCTCCCAGACACGAGGTGTGCGATGCCATTGAGGACGGCGCAGCCTGGATATTCCCGTTCCACCAGCTCCTCGATCTCCCACTGCTGATACCGCCGCCCACCCTCGAAGGCGGCGACCAGCTCAGCCTTCGTCTCGATGTTCGAGCGCGAGTGCACGTAAGTGAAATCGTCTGTCACCAGCGGTGCCCACGCCGCCATGTCCGCAGCCAGTGTCGCTGCCGCCCACTCTCGAAACGTCTCGCTCGCTGTAGTCATCGATGCCTCCCCAGTCTCCCGCGTAGTCTACGACCTCGCCCGTTGCTGCTGCCTTGCCAGCGCCATGAAACTTCCAATGTCGGTTACCTCATCGATCTTCCATGTCGCCTCCAACAGCTCCCCTGCCCGCTCCGCACCGATCACCTCGTTTGCCAATGTCGAGAACTTGTTCTCTAACTGTCCGTCGGTCATCGGATTCTCCGGCGACCCTGTCGCATGCTCGATATGAATTGAGTGCTCCGCGTCACCATCGAGACGGATCGTCACGTGAACCTCGTCCTCCCGCATCGCGTCGTCCACCGTCGCCCGTACCTTAGAGCGCAGTGCAACGATCTCCGGATCTCGCACCCGTGCATCCGAGAACTGTGCATCGTGCCCCGCCCCATCCACCAGCGCCACCGCCGCACAGTGCTGATGCGAGAACTTTCCCTCCAGCCCCACTTGCGGATCCGGCCGATTCATTAGCTCTAGCACCAGCGGATGCACCCGTGCCTCAATTGCCGTCACTTGCCCCGCTTTCAGGTCGTGCGCGTTCCGCAACTGGATCACCGCATCCTGCAGCGGTTGCGACACAATCCCATTCGCGAATGCCTTCAGCCCGTTGTTCAGGAGTTCCCACTGCTCCCGGTCCGCACCTATCTGCTCGATCCACCTCGCGTCATGCCCATTCGGCGAATGTACCGCCCAAAACCCCCTCCGACCTTCAAGGGCCGCTGGCGGTCCGGTGAACCCAGCTTCCGCCAGGTACGCGGCCCGCAGCCCCGCCGCCGCCGAGTGCCCCGCGTGCAACGCCTTCCCGTTCGTCCCGAACGTCTCCCTCACCCCCGCCGCGTGCGTCCCCGCCAGCCCCAGTGCCTGCTCGCTCACCGCCGAGGTCAGCCCCAGTAACCGAGCCGCTGACGCCACCGCACCGAACACCCCAGTCGTCCCCGTGATGTGCCAGCCCGCGTCGTAGTGCCACGGATGAACGCTCATCGCCACACGGCACGCCACCTCGCCACCAATGGCAAATGCCGCCAATGTCTCCAAGCCCGAGGCATGCCGCTGTTCCGCCGCTGCCAGCGCTGCCGGCCACGTCGGCGCGCTCGGATGTAGGATTGTCGGGAAGTGAGTGTCGTCGTAATCCTGCAAATGCGCCAAGTAGCCATTGACCAGCGCTGCCCGCTCAATCCCTGCTCGCCCCCGCCCAATCACAGACGCGACGCCGCCGTCCGACGAACCGTCGCCATCCCATGACTGAAGCATTCCCACCGATGTATCCACCGATGCCGACAACCCCACTGCCAGCACATTGATCAGTGTCCGCTTCGCCTCGTGCAGCACCTCACTTGGGATCGCGTCTGCTGGTGTCTCAGCCACAAACTGCGATACCGCCGCTGTCGAACCCACCTCTGCCATCGATCAACTTCCCTCGCTAACGTACCCTACACCACGGCTCCGAGAGCCTAATCCATCTGACCGATTCGGGCATAACGTCCAGAGTTGGTACCACTCGATAAACGTGGACTGAGCATGAAACGAGAATGATGGAGTTCGCTCGGGACACTTTCGCGGCCTGACCCTCCCTCTCGCCTCGCCGTCCCGTTTTCGAGTACCGCGCGGCCATGAACGATATCTAGCCCGATTAGCAACCAGCGGTGACGATGCTCGCGCGCAGGGATTCGTGCGACTGATCGCGGAGGCTGCGAACTCCGGTGTCGCTTCCGGACGGCAGTTCGTTTCGTTCTCGCTGTGATCCAGCGCGACGTCAGTATCAACCTGTAAACCCAGCGGGCGCGGCCGCCGAGATCTCCACACCGATCTGCTCCCCGAGGAAATTCAGTCTCCATTCTAGGCTTGGGTCGTCGGGTCCAATGCCGATACTGTAGAGGTGGTGCGCCCCAAAGGCAGATTCGTTCAGCGAAACTGTGAGCAAGAAATAGTGGTCAGTCGGATTTTAGTGCATCGCATCGCAGAGCCCGACCGATCGGAAGTCGTCCGTGTTGCCTGAGGAGTTATCGGAGTCGACGAACGTGAGAATCGAGGGCAGATCTCCATGCCTTACGCCATCCACCTCGAACGTGTACGCGATCGGAATCGATTCGAGTTCGTTGATTGGGTACTACCCCTCATAGCTGATCGCCAGCACCCAGCCACCCACGACGTCGCGCAACGCTTCGTCACTTGGTGGAATCGGCTCGCCCGATCAGGTGTAGGCCGCTCGAGGTGCGACAGTCAGCGTCGCCCGCAGGATTGTGGCTGCCAGCAGTGTAGAGCCAAGCACTACTCGACCGGCGGCGGATGTTGTCATGGGGATCCACCAGATACTGAGAGTCCATATGCGTATCTAAATCGACGTCAATGTAACCTCACCATTGATCCGGGTAGCGGTCTCCTGTGGACCACCTCCCGAGTCGTGCGCAACTCCCACCTCTACCTCACTTCCCCAACTCCGCTAAGCTCCCTCCACCACACTCATCGATGCGCGCGTCACCCACGAGGAGCTACTGATGGCCACCGCCCCCACTTCCCGGCCCCGCCGCAGCCGCTGGATCTTCGCCTACGAATCCGAAGAGCCCACCTACGAGCAGCGAATCGACCACGCCGCCAAACTGTCCGTCGATCTCGGCACCGAACTTACTGCTCCCAAAATCCCTACTCCCGAAGACCTCGAACTCCGC
>Ga0115002_10007568_pt1 | contig 12206 bp, 10 predicted proteins | sample ArcticOcean_MG_C_8_FD_89576 | JGI IMG/M metagenome (GOLD analysis project Ga0115002, IMG submission 89576) | Marine microbial communities from western Arctic Ocean - ArcticOcean_MG_CB11_86 | ecosystem: Environmental > Aquatic > Marine > Oceanic | place: Arctic Ocean: Canada Basin | collected...
CATGCGCGCAAGGACATAGGCGCCACCAAGTGCAATCGCAGAAAGGACAAACAGGGTTGCTCGGGTTGTCTGGGCTTGCAGGTCAAAGCCCAAAATATCTTTAAAGTCAGTGAGACCGTTGTTACCGCCGAACCCAAGATCATTGCGGAAAAACGAAAGCATCAAGGCATAGGTCATCGCCTGGGTGATGATCGACAGGTAGACCCCCGACACCCGCGAGCGAAATGCCAGCCAGCCAAACACAAACGCCAAGGCCCCCGGCACCGCCACCACCATGATCAGGGCAAAGGCGAAGTTGTCGAATCCGTACCAGGTCCACGGCAGTTTATCCCAGTCCAGGAACACCATGAAATCCGGCAAGTCCGGGTTTCCGTAAACGCCGCGGTCCCCGACCTTGCGCATCATGTGCATGCCCATGGCGTACCCGCCCAGGGCAAAAAACGCCCCGTGGCCGAGGCTGAGGATGCCGGAAAATCCCCAAACCAGATCGACCGACAACGCCAACAAAGCGAACGTCAAATATTTGCCGATCAGGGACACGGCGAAATTGGAAACGTGGAAGACCGAGTCCGCTGGGACCAACAGATTGCCGATGGGAACCAGGACGGCTGCTGCCGCCAAAATGCCCAACAAGATCATTCCGCCGCGATCCGACAACAGCGTCGTCCAACGGTGCGAGGTATTCATCTGCATTATTGCTCCACCGCTCGACCGCGCAGGGCAAACAAGCCTCGGGGACGCCACTGGATGAAAATAATGATGGCGATGAGAACAAAAATTTTGCCCAGGACCGCGCCAGCGTATGGCTCCAAAAATTTACTGAAGACACCCACCGAAAGTGCGCCAACCAACGTGCCCCACAAGTTTCCGACGCCGCCGAAAACGACCACAAGAAAGGAATCAACGATGTAATTCTGCCCAAGATTTGGGCTGACGTTGTCGATTTGGCTCAGGGCCACCCCGCCCATGCCGGCGACCCCCGACCCAAGCCCAAATGTCAGCGCGTCAATACGGCCTGACCGGATACCCATCCCCCTGGCCATGGCACGATTTTGGGTGACCGCGCGCATTTGTAATCCGAATTTTGTGCGTCGCTGGATGAAAATCAGCATGGCGAACACCATCAGGGCGAACACAGCGATCCAGATTCGGTTGTATGTGACCACCACGCCGCCGCCGATTTCCACCGCCCCACTCATCCACGACGGGTTGGCGACTTCGCGGTTGGAGGGGCCAAAAAGCGAGCGCGTCGCCTGGCGCAATATGAGGCTAAGACCCCAAGTCGCCAATAATGTCTCCAGTGGCCGCCCGTACAAAAACCGGATAATGCCGCGCTCGATGCCGATGCCGATGCCCCCGGCGACGATAAATGCCACGGGGATGGCAACCAGCAACGACCAATCAAACCATTCCGGTGCATAGGCACGGAACAGCGCCTGCACCATGAACGTCGCATAGGCGCCCAGCATGACTATTTCGCCGTGGGCCATGTTGATGACCCCCATAACCCCGAAGGTGATGGCCAAGCCGATTGCCGCTAGCAGCAACACCGATCCAAGGCTAATTCCTTGAAGGATATTGCCCAACGCTGCCCACCCCGCCAACCGTTGGTCGATTTCGATGATGGACAAGGCGGCCTGCGCGCCCAGGGCGATGGCTGCCGGGTCTGGTGCTTCTTCGGCATTAATGTCGGCAACCAGCGCTGCCAACAGCGCTCGAACTTCGCGGTCGATATGGGTTTCAAGTTCCAGTACCGCCGCTATCCGCACCCCAGGATCGGTGGCGAAATCGAGATTTGAGGCTGCGAGCGACCGGGCGATTTCCTTGCGGGCCTTGGCATCTTCTTCCTGAGCCAGGGCGGCTTCAAGCACAGGGATCATTTCGGCGGAGCGTGTGCGGAACAGCGCCTCAGCAGATTGTAGGCGCACACTGGCGTCTTCACTGGATAACTGAAGGACCCCAAGGGCTGTGCGAATGACCCCCCGCACTCGATTATTCACACGGGCGCGGTCCAAATCCACCTTCGCTGCCTGGCCAATTTCGCTAAGAGTGAAGGGGTCTCGGAGAACAAGAACGTCGCCGCGCGGCTCGACGATGATCACTTCATCGCCTTCTTTGCGGGCGTAAAGTTTTCCGTCCAATAAGGCTTGGAGCACTGGGATGGCGCGACTGTCACCGCCTGTCGCCAAGGCGCTAATTGCCTCGGATTTTTCGCCGTAGCTGCCTGCCGCTAGCACCGGCAACAATTCTTCCAGTGTTTGCGCTGTCGCAGTGCCGGGGATCAGAGCGCCAAAAATTGCGGCGCAAAAAAGCCAAACAGCCAGAACATATCTGGAGGTTTTTTTGGCAATCGGACTGGCGGCTTGCAATTCCACGGGTGATCCCTAGCGGTGCTTGAACGTGCCGGCAGCCACTCCCTGGGCCTGTGGGAAGGGAATCACACAGACCCAGAAAGTGGTGCTCGGGCTCGCCGAGTTACTGGTTTCCGAACCTAGGCGATTGGCAGTTTCCACAAACCCAAGGGTAGGTCCAGTCGGCGACCAGAACGGCGCTTTCGGGAATGAAGTCGCTCCAGGCATCGCCAATAACGACGCCATCGGTCTGCCAAACAATATCGAACTGACCGTCATCCTGGATTTCTCCGATCATGACTGGCTTGGAGAGGTGGTGGTTGGTGTTCATCACCACGTCGTAACCTGACAATGAGCGGAATTTCTGGCCGTACATGGCCTGGCGCACTGCATCGACGTTGGTGGTGCCAGCCTGTTGGACAGCCTGGACCCACATGTTGAAGCCGATGTAGTGGGCTTCCATTGGGTCATTGGTCACGCGCGCTGTGTTGCCGATGAATGCGTGCCACGCCTCGATGAACTGCGTGTTCTCAGGCGTCTCGACGCTCATGAAATAGTTCCACGCCGCGAGGTGTCCGACCAGCGGGGCGGTATCTAAACCGGCCAGTTCCTCTTCGCCAACAGAAAACGCGATAACGGGGATGTCTTCGGCCCTGATTCCCTGGTTGGCGAGTTCCTTGTAAAACGGCACGTTGGCGTCGCCGTTGATGGTGGAGATGACCGCCGTCGGTTTGCCCTCGGAGGCAAAGCGCCGAACATCGGCAACAATGGTCTGCCAATCTGAGTGCCCGAACGGTGTGTATTGCTCCATGATGTCGCCATCGTCGACGCCCTTGGAGTGCAGGAAGGCGCGTAGAATTTTGTTGGTCGTGCGCGGATACACATAGTCGGTCCCCAACAGGACCCAGCGCTCGGCTCCGCCGCCGTCCTCGCTCATCAAATACTCGACGGCAGGGATGGCTTGCTGATTGGGGGCTGCCCCAGTGTAGAAGACGTTTCGCGACGACTCTTCGCCTTCGTACTGCACCGGATAGAACAGCAGTCCGTTCAGCTCTTCGAACACCGGCAACACCGACTTGCGGGACACCGAGGTCCAGTTACCAAACACGATATCAACTTCGTGGGCCTCTAGAAGCTCACGCGCCTTTTCCGCGAACAGCGGCCAATCCGAAGCGGGGTCGACGACCACCGCTTCCACCGGCCGCCCAAGCAGGCCGCCGTTAGCATTTAAGTTGTCAACCAGCATCAGAACGGTGTCACGCAGCGTGGTCTCGGAAATAGCCATTGTTCCGGACAGCGAATGTAGGACCCCAACCTTGATCGGAACGCCCTCCTGCGCCAGGGCCGGCCCCCCAATTAGGGATCCTGCTAGAACTCCGGCAAGCGCAATTGCGCGGGCCGGGCCAATCGAACGTTTCATTTTAATAGTCTCCTAAATCGAGTTTGTTTTGCACCGAGCCCCTACTTCGCAAGGGCCGTGCCATTGGCACAATGTCCTCTAACGATTTGATTTAATTCAGAAAACCATTTCTGAATGGAGGTCTAGAAGGAAACGCAGGCCCAAAATTTAAGCAATTTCAGAATTCCGCCAAAATATTAGGCAGCCTCAGAGTTGCTGCTTGTTTTGTCGTTTTGATCGCGGCACTTTCGGCTTGGAACCGTCGCAGGACGGATGACCGCAAATGAAATCTCTGAGGCACAGAATTTGTCAGCTGAATTGTGGAAAATGTACGTTGTCCCGTTCCTTGAATAATTCGTGAGCGAACTTTTGGAAGAGTTTGGCATGCTCGCCGAGGGTTCGAACTCCGTAACCTCCAGGCAGGACCGCCCAAAATGCGGCGCCCGAACCAGGACTGGTACCCTCTGTCAGGCACCTCCGGTGTGGGAGAAAGAGCACGATCGCCCTAGAAACGGGCGCTGCCGGATGTACGGGGCCGAGGACGGTGGAGGGTAAGGCTCGGTCGCTAGCGGCTCTTGCAGAGGCGAGATCACCCAAACCCTACCCCTTTCCCTACCCCAAGGCAGGTTTAGGAGTCGCCTTATCTAGCTAACCCGCAGAAAATATGGCGCGCCCGGCGGGATTCGAACCCACGACCCCCTGATTAGGAATCAGGTGCTCTATCCTCTGAGCTACGGGCGCGCATTTGGCGGGGTTGCCTACATGTCGATGTTACAAAACTCTTCCATGGCTTCGATGAACAGCTTGGCCGGGTGAAATCGCCATGACGCCGGGTCGGTCAGCAGCCAGTCGATAAAGAACGCGGTGACTTCGGTTCCCGTGGTGCCGTTCATACAGGAAACCAGCCAATCGTCCGGATCCGCGGCGAAATCCTCCCGGGCGAATTCGTACATATCGATCATGCCCAACACATAAAACCGCTGATCCTCTGGCTCCTGGTCCAAAAGCACCCTGGTCGTGTAAAATTCCCCCACCGCCGGAAATGCGGTGCCGACGGTACACGCCACGGCGACGATCGTTGCGGCAAGGCTCTGTCGCACCCGATTGAGGCTTGATATCTGCATTTTGTTTCCCACGCGAAATTTTCGAATTGGCGATCAAATTTGTGGCGCCATTTTGACAGGTTCCAAGGGATCGTGCGCCGTCTCTTTTGGCTCCTGGCCGGGGCGATGATGATGGCCGCGCCCGCCGCTGCCCAGGATTTGGTCGATGCCGGGTGGGGTGTGGTCACGGAGGTGACCGACGGCGACACTCTGGTTCTTGAACAGGGCCTTGTGGTGCGCCTGGCGGGGATCCAATCCCCCAAGTTGCCGCTGGGCAGGGCGGGGTTCGAACAACAACCGCTGACGCCCGAGGCTAGCGGCGTTGGACGCCCTGACGTTGGACAAGCACGTAAGGCTGTCGTTCGGTGGCCTGCAGACCGATCGCTACGGCCGGGCGTTGGCCCACCTTCATGTGGATGGCGACCTGTGGGTTCAGGGCGAAATGGTGCGCCTGGGTTTGGCCCGGGTGTAAAGCTTCCAAGACAACCGAACGATGGCCGGGGATTTGTTGGAAATCAAAATTCAAGCCCGCACCGCCAAGCGTGGAATTTGGGCACTGGCGTTTTATGGGGTTCGCTAAGCGGAACAAACCGGTGATTTCCTCGACCGATTTGAGTTCATTGAGGGTCGGGTTTCGGCGGCAGAACAGGTCGGAGGGCGGATTTACCTGAATTTTGGCGACGATTGGCGCACTGATTTCACGGTTTCTGTTGCACCAGTGGACACCGATTTGTTCGAAGAGCCAGGGATAGACTTGCTTTCCCTGGCAGGCCAGCGCATTCGCATCCGTGGTTGGTTGCTAAATTTTTAACGATCCTGTGATAGACCTAACCCACCTGGAACAGGTAGACTCCCTTGGCTTATGAGGTTTCTCCGGAAAACTTTTTTGAGTGGGCTGCTTTTTGCAGCCATTGTTGCTGCGAACCCTACAGCGGCGGCAGATATCCTTTCCCCCGATGCCGAGGCCCGCAAGGCGGCGTTTGGACACCCAGCCATGGTGGCCCGATATGGTGGCAAATACGGTAGCCGCGAATTAACCAACTACTTGAACGACATTGGCGAACGATTGGCGATTGCGGCGAACGACAGCCGATGGGATTTCCATTTCACCATTTTAGATGAACCGAATGCGATCGCCTTTTGCGTGGCTGGCGGCTACATTTATTTGTCTCGGACCATGCTTGGCCTCGCCAATTCCGAGGCCGAAGTTGCCGCCGTTTTGGCCCACGAAATGGCCCATGTGATTAAACGCCATGGGGTCCGACGCGCGGAAATGGAAAACGCCCAGCGGGACGAGGACATTTTCCCAGACGCGGTGGCGTTTCAACTTTTGGCACGAGAGCAAGAAATCGAAGCCGATATCCTTGGCGTGAAAATCGCCGCCGCTGCCGGATATGATCCAATGGCCCAAGCGCAGTTTTTGCAGACCATTGGGGAATTTTCTCAAATGTCAAACCAGTTTGGGCTGCTCCAGAAGCGGCCAATAAGCCGGGAAACGCACCCGGCAATTTCCATTCGTATCGCGGCGGCCAGCGAAGCCGCGGCGGAAGCAGAAATCTCGGTTCAGCCTTGGGGGCCAGAGGCCCAAAATTTGGGCTATGACGCGAACTCCGTTTATGTGCCGGTGAATGGCATGGTCAGGCGGGCCAGGTTTTTAGCGGAGATAAACAACATTATTTATGGACCCCGGCCGATGGAAGGCTTGGCGGTGGGGACTACGTTTGTGGACGCCCGGTCGAAATTTACGTTTGAATTACCCCCGGGTTTCAGCTTCACAACAACCGGGCGATCGGTGATCGCTGAGGGCCCAGAAGGTGCCAGTTTGCGGTTTGACCTGCAATACAGGGGGGGGCGGCGGTCTGAAGCCGATTTGGCCGACTACATGAAACGTGGTGCGGGTCGGGGGCTGCGGTTCGACTCGATCGAGGAAACGGAAATTGGCGGAATGCAGGCCGCCGTGGGGACCCAGAAAATCCGGGCCGAAGTGCCGTCACACATCTATTTTGTCGCTGTCCGCTATAACCGCCGCGTTATTTTCCGGTTCCAGTTCACAGTCCCCGATTCATTTTCGGAAACAATGGTGGAACGCATCAAGGCGTCTCCGGAATCCTTGCGGCTGTTGACGGATCGAGAAGCTCGAACCTGGCGTCCCGTGCGGCTGGAAGTTGTCACGGTTACCGACGATACGACAATGGAAGCGTTGGCGGCCCGCATGCGATTGGTGGATCATCCTGTGGATTGGTTGATGGCGCTGAATGGTCTGACTCCCGGGGCCAGACTTCAACCGGGCCAGAAAATCAAAATCCTCGCCCAATAATTTTCCCGCGACGTTGGGCTAAGCCCGCATGCGATAGGCGATGGCCTCGGGCCCGGCAATTTTCAAGATCGATACGCGCAGCTTGCCCATGGCCTCTTGCTCGATTTGGCGCACGCGCTCTTTGCTGATACTCAGCTCTCCCCCCAGGGTTTCCAGGGTCTTACCAGTCTCGCTTAGGCGGCGTTCGCGGATGATTGTCTGCTCCCGCGCGGTCAGATCGGCCATCGCCGTTCGGATCCATTCAGATTGGGTTTTGGCATCGTGGGCACTGGCGACAATGTCTTCGGGGCCCGGGCCTTCGTCGGCCAGAAAATCTTGCCATTCCCCGTCGTTATCTTCAGCCACTGGGGAATTCAGCGAAAAATCATGGGCCAACAGCCGCATGTCCATGGCTTCAACGTCGCGATCGGGCACGTTCAAAGTGTGGGCAACGTGGGATCTGCCTTTTTCGTCCAACAACCCGTCGGCGCCACCTTCCAGAAGTTTTGCCCGCAGTCGGCGCAAATTGAAAAACAGGGATTTTTGGGCGGTGGTGGTCCCTGTGCGCACGATCGACCAATTGCGCAGAACAAATTCCTGCATGGATGAGCGGATCCACCAGGTGGAATAGGTAGAAAATCGCACGTTGCGGGCCGGGTCAAACCGCGCCGCAGCTTGCATCAAACCGATATTGCCTTCTTGAACCAAATCACCGATGGGCAGGCCATAGCTGCGAAATCGCCCGGCCGTGGAAATCACCAATCGCAAATATGGCGATACCAGTTCATGGAGGGCCTGTTCATCCTCGTCTTCCCGCCATCTGCGGGCCAAGTGCTGTTCGTGCTCCCGTTCCAACAGCGGGATGTTCATGGCGGCACGGATAAATTTGGAATTAGCCTTTTTGGTCTGCGGGGTATCGAGATAGCTCATTTTCCCTCCAAAATTTCCCGGCCGTTTCCCAAACCCTTACGAAATCATCAAAAAGCATTCCAATTTTGGGACAATAGATGTTTTTATTAAAATACTACATAAATCAACTATTCTGTCCAAAAAATTCCCAGAAAACAGGGACTTTTGTTCCGAACCTTAATAGTACCCTCCTATAATACTCGGATTAATGTAAAGAACGAAACGTCCCAAATCTACGCACCCCGCGCAGGGCTTGCGATCCATGGCTGAAAAAACTTTTAGGGGTTAGGCTTGGATGGCGTCGGTGATTGTGCCGTCGGTTGAAAAGCAGGCGGCTATCAATGTGCCGCCAAATCCGCACCCGCCATCCAGGGTGACGGCATATTTGTCCAATTCTGTTCCCCTACGGGATCGGCCAAACCCGCGCACCACGCGGTTATAGTCACCGTATTTTGGTGGGATCTCGGAAAAATATCCGGTCCCCCACCAGAACGCGTCGCCCTGCTCACTGATCGGTCGCTGGGGGTCTATACCTGCGGCAACAAACAGCAACGAGCCATCGGATGTATACGCGGCCCGGCGCAATACCATGTGAAGTTGGTCGTGACCAGGGCGGGTGCGCATGGCGGTTTGGATGCTGGTGGTCCATTGGGCCAGGGCCAGGGCACCTTCGCGGCACGCCGCTTTGCCCTCTCCCGGGCTGATGCCATAGGCCTCAAGGGTTGCCGCCATGCCCTGGCCCAGCATCCAATCCAGCACCTCGCCAGGGTTTGGGGCGATATGAAGCTGCAACAATCTGCGCCACATTTCTTCTTGGGAGCCGCGCAAGAAGGCAATGTCGGAGGCGAACATGCCCGGCTTTGCCAGCACTGCCCGACGTAGGCGCAGCATTTCGTTTTGGGCTTGGACGATCCCGGGACCGTACCCAAGATGGTTGCCCAAAAAGACAATTTTGTCGCCGGGGGCAAGCCGCCGCTCAAGCTCCAGAACCACGGCCTGTAAACGTTCGGCCTCGCCATGGATTGCACCCACCGCCCAAACCCGCTGGGTAGCCACAAGCACCGAAAATTTTTCGTCTTCAGCAGCCATATTGGGGGCTGCTACAAAGGATTGAAAATGCCTGGTGTCTAGCGTTTAAGCGGCTTCCAGAATTTTTTCCAAGCGCTCCGTCGCCACGTCGTCGCCGATTTTTTCCACCGCAGCCAGTTCTCGTGCCAGACGTTCCATCGCGGCTTCGTAAATTTGCCGTTCGCTGTAGGACTGATCCGGTTGGCTGGAGTTGCGATGCAAATCGCGGATGACTTCGGCGATGGCCACGGGATCGCCGGAATTGATTTTCGCTTGGTATTCCTGGGCTCTGCGGCTCCACATCGTCCGTTTTGCCCGGGCTTTGCCCTTCAACGTGGTCAGTGCGGTGTTCATCACCTTGGACGACGACAGCTTCCGCATGCCCACAGTGCTGGCGTTTGTGACCGGCACCCGCAGAGTCATTTTTTCCTTTTCGAAGTCGATCACGAAAAGCTCCATTTTTGCCCCTTCGATCTCCTGCTTTTCGATCGCCTTGATATAGCCAACCCCATGGGTCGGGTAGACGACGAAATCCTTCGTAGCAAATTCCTTGATCTTCTTTTTGGTCATAAATTCTTCTTTCAATCAATTCGCAAACGCGCCGGTTCATCCGCCCAGAGGCACGGGTTTTATCGTTTTGCCAGGATGAGGGCCGTTGCGGTGATATGCGAAACACCACGTCACCGGTCCGCCGCAATCCCGGCAGTTCGGGCTCGGCGGACCGAACCCACAGCCCGTCTAGCAACTGTTTCCACTCCTGCCAGTATTTGGTTTTGCGTCAACAATTCGTGGCGGGTTTAGCATCCGCGGGGTCGCGTTAAAATTTCTAGGACAATCCTTGCCAGTCCGCGTGCAATGGTTCCCGTTGCTTTCGTGGATTCCGCTGGAAACGCCTAGCACTGGTTTCCAAGACCCCTAAAAACTGTCATCGAAAACGGTGACCAGTACGTTTAGGACGGTATCACAAAATCCGGTGAAAATAAAGTTCGGCGGTCCTCTGGGGGACTATTTCCCAGTCTGGGTGGTGCTAATCCCCAGAGCCCGGTTTATCGCTGAAATGCTTTTCTAATTTGCCTTCCATGTCCTTGAAATCATCGGCGTCGTCTGGGGGGTCTTTTTTGCGGGTGATGTTGGGCCAAGCTTCGGAGTATTTCAGATTGAATTTCACCCAGGTGTCCATGTCGCCGCCGGCGGTATCGGGCAAAATTGCCTCGACCGGGCATTCAGGTTCGCACACGCCGCAGTCGATGCACTCGTCCGGGTGAATGACCAGCATATTTTCACCTTCATAGAAGCAGTCCACCGGACAAACTTCGATGCAGTCCATGTACTTGCACTTGATGCAATTGTCGTTGACGATGTACGTCAAGCTTAATACTCCAACTAGGGGTTCTGCTCAGGGGTTGATAAATTTCGGTTCAAAACGCGCTTGCGGGCCTCACCCTGGTCTCTATCTGAAACATATAGGAGCCCGCAAATACGGCGCAGTAAATTTGCCTCGTAATCGTGCAAAATGCCATCGGCGTAAACGATTTCCCACAGCATTTCGATCACCTCTACGCGTTCCTCTAACGGATATGCATCTTTGATGGCCCTGGTAAAGCGCAACAACTGATTGGTCTCGCTTTGGACTTTAGCAGCCTCAGCCACCAGCGTTTCCAATTCTTCGCCAGTCAGGTCGAATTCGCGCGTCAAAACGGCGTTCATCGCTGCGCGCTCCTGGTGGCCGAAATCGTCATCGATTGCAGCGGCTTCCACCAAAAGAACGGCGGCGGCCAGGCGTTTGTCGATGTCTCCCTGGCTGAGTTCCGGAGCGTCCGGACTGTCCATGGATGCGAACAAAAATCGAATGCGGTTGATCATCGCCATGAAGTATCACAAGCACTTGGCACCGGTAAAGCCAGCGGCTCAACCATCGCCGCGCAACCGATCCAGCGCCCGCCGTTGGGCCTTGGTCGGCCGCCCGGATCCTAGCTCTCTCTGTCCAGGCCCGTGGGTTTTCAACGGATCAATGGCGGAAATCCGCGGCCCCGGTGGCACCAAATCTTCGTACAACGCCTGGGCTTCGGGGGCTGGACCACGGCGCACCCCCAACGCCTGAACACGGATGACCCGAATGTCCCGGCCTATCGGAAAGGTCAGGACATCCCCCGGTCGGATCATATGGTTGGGTTTGGCGGCGATAGCCCCGTTGACGCGGATGGATCGGGCGGCGCACACCCGGCTGGCCATCGATCGGCTCTTAAAAAATCGCGCAAACCACAGCCACCGATCCATCCGCAATGTCTCAACCATCAGCGCCCTTGGCGTGACAGTGCTGGGTGGGCGGCCAGGGCAGCGAAGGCCGAATTTTGGGGGTGCGAACTTTGGCCACGGTGGGGAGGTCGCCTGCGGATTGCCCGGGGTAAAAGTCCATAGACCGTGTCCTTGGTGGGGTCGGTCCTGGCATATCCGATCGCCTTCATCACCGCCTCAAACGGCTCGGGTCGGCAGCCGATAATGGCCCGCAGCTCCGGCGTCGCCTCGACGCTGCCGGTTTTTTTGGCCAGGCCCCGCACTACCAAATCCAGCCGTTCGATCATATCAATACGCACGGCCCGGTCGCCAAGGACCCGATATCCGGCGGCGGCATAAAATCCGCTGGGTACGCTATCGGCTGCCTCAACCGACACCAATCCCGGCGCAGGCGGTGACGGCATCGGGTCAAGCCCGTGATACAGCGCCCACATCTGACACGCCATGGCGGCCCGCCCCGGGCGGATCATCGTCGGCAAAAAAATTGTCTGCGCACCGAACCGAATTCCCCGACGCCGCAGCGCCTTGCGCTCCGATGGACTTAACGCCCCCGCCTGATCTGCCACCTCCACCCGGGCAACTGACCCCAGGCCTTCCGCCACTTGAAATGCCAAGCCCCGGGCAGCCCCGGCCAGCCCATCGGTTTGCAAGACCTTCAAGGGTCCGAACGCCTTGGCTAATTGGGCTGAGAGCCAAGAGTCCAAATGCTCGGTGACACCGGATTTGGCGGCCCCATCCAACAGTTCGCTGTGGCTCAAAACCAGCCGAGGCGTGGTGACTGAACG
>Ga0115002_10007569_pt1 | contig 12205 bp, 8 predicted proteins | sample ArcticOcean_MG_C_8_FD_89576 | JGI IMG/M metagenome (GOLD analysis project Ga0115002, IMG submission 89576) | Marine microbial communities from western Arctic Ocean - ArcticOcean_MG_CB11_86 | ecosystem: Environmental > Aquatic > Marine > Oceanic | place: Arctic Ocean: Canada Basin | collected...
AGGAACCAACAACAAGATCAAGACCATGAAACGCCAAGCCTACGGATTCCGAGACCTCGAATTCTTCAAACTCAAAATCCTCGCGATTCACACAGCCAAGTACGCTTTAGTCGGATGAACCTCGTTTCTTTACATGCTGCATCCGGATGACAAGCAACGTACACAAGAGTTGGTTCGTCGGCATCTAAAGGAAAACGAACCTTACGACATCGACTTCCGCCTGCGACGGAAGTCGGGCAACTTTGGGTGGTTTCAATCGCGCGGGCAGGCCATTCGTAACGAATTGGGGCAGCCGACTCGCATGACGGGGTCCATTCGGGACATCACAAATCGCAAGCAGGCCGAAGAGGCATTACGAAAAAGCGAAGAACGCTTTCGCTCGGTTTTCAAGCAGGCCGGCGTGGCTGTGGGAGTCGTCGAGTCTCAGACAGGCCGATTTGTTCAAATCAACAGCAAGTACGAAGAACTGATCGGTTATTCCAATGAGGAGATGACCGGAAAAACATGGATGGAGATCTCTCATCCGGACGACATCGAGGAAGATCTCGAAAAAAGTCGCGATCTGAACGAAGGAGAAATCAACAGGTTTTCGATGGAGAAACGGTTGATTCACAAAGACGGTTCGTTGATTTGGATCAATCTGACCGTTTCGCCGATAGGAAATTCCCAAGAAATCCCGGAACAACATATCGTCATCGTGGAAGACATCACCGAACGCAAGCGATTGGAGGAAGAGGCCCACGAACATCGAGAACGACTTGCTCACGTCACACGCTTGAGCACGCTGGGCGAGATGGCGACTGGATTGGCACACGAGATCAATCAGCCCCTGGCTGGCATTGGCACCTATGCCAGCGCTTGCTTGCTCCTGCTTCGTGCAACGGACCCCTTTCCCGAGCGGGAAAAACTTATCGACATTCTCGGCAAGATCGAAGTACAATCGCGCCGCGCCGGAGAGATCATTCACGGGCTGCGAAAGCTCGTCGCAAAACGCGAATCGGTTCATACATCGTTCTCGATCAATCAATCTGTCGACAATGCGCTGGCGCTAACAGAATCCGAGGCGCGCACGCAAGACATCCACGTGCGACGTGAATTGGCGAGCGACTTGCCACGTATTCATGGCGATGAAATTCAAATTGAGCAAGTTATCCTTAATCTTGTTTGCAATGCGATTGAGGCCTTGCGGGAATCGGAAAGCAATCGACGAGAAATTTTGGTGCGCACGTCGCAAGACGAACAGTTGATCGTCGTCGACATTTGCGACACGGGTCCGGGAATCAACGCGGACGATGTCGAACGCGTTCTCGATGCGTTTGTGAGTACGAAAGATGAAGGAATGGGGTTAGGTCTGTCCATCAGCCGATCAATTATCGAAGCCCACGGCGGACGGCTGTGGGTCGAACCGAATCCGGATTGTGGAGTCACGTTTTATGTCAATCTCCCCACGTCGCAGGATGCTGATTCATGACATCCGAACCAACGATTTTCGTTGTCGATGACGACCCCGCAATGCGCGAGTCGTTGAAGTGCCTGTTCGACGCCTCTGGTGATCGCTGCCAGATGTACGCCTCGGCAGAGGAGTTTCTGAAAGTCTATGATCCCAATTGGCCGGGTTGCCTGATTCTCGACTTGCGAATGCCCGGCATGAATGGATTGGAACTTCAGGAGCACTTGAGCGAACTCAATGTGGCGTTGCCGGTCATCATGTTCTCTGCACACGGAGACATCCCGGCAGCCGTTTCAGCCCTTCAGCAAGGGGCAATGGATTTCGTGCAGAAACCGTTCGACCCTAATTCTCTTGTTGGAACGTGTTCGTGCCGCGATTGCGCACGATGCCGAACAACGCACGAAATCGTTTGACGCTGTCGCCACGCGAGAAGGATGTATTGAAATGGATCGTCGCGGGCGAACCTACGAAAATATTGCTCGCAGATTGGGGACGAGCTACAACACGGTGAAGAATCAGCGCGCCAGCATTTTGAGAAAGCTCGACGCAGATTCTGTTGTTGACGTTGTCCGTATGGTGGCCGAACACGAGAAAGGGTGATTCCGCTTCTCTTTTTTTGACTCTTTCTGAAGCCTCTTTGAGGCCCCCAGCTTGGTTGCAGCAAGGCGGGATGGATCTCGCCTACTGTCGGCAGCTAAGATAGAACGGTGGACACGCCGTTTTCGTAGGGAATACGTCGTGCCTCGTTTGGAACGGGGAATTCGGCCGATGAAACGCAAACTGCCAATTCGCGCTGATCGCGTCGTTTGGAAGAGACTTTGGGCAAAAGGCCATTGTCTCCAAAGAACGTCCAATGTAGGAAGATTCGCTCTCGCGATTCTGTTCGTGACGTTTGCCCTGTTGTGTGTCGGCGACAGGACAACTACACAACCTGCGTTTGCTCAACAGCCCGATGGAATTGAAGAGCAGCCGAGTGATGATGATCGTGTGGCGAAAGACTTCCCAGGGTCGGCCTCGCTCGACTCCGACACCGAAATCGACAGGCACTTGCTGCAGGCGGACGCATTCCTAGACAAGGGTCTTTACGAGGATGCCGTCAAGACCTGGAAAGAGATTCTGCTCAAAGCTGGTAGCGTGGTTTCGGAAAAAACGACGTGGATGCACAAGACGTTCGAGCAGCAGAAGTACGCGCATCACGCGACCGCCGCCGAGCGGATTCGATTGTCGGTTGGTGAGCTGCCTCCCCAGGCGTTTCAACTGTTTCGCGAGACTGTCGACCCTGACGTAACCGCCTTATTGTTTGCGTCGCGCGGAGCGAGTAACGAACAAACCCTGGAAGACATCGTTCACCGATACTTTCACACGACGCAAGGAGACGACGCGGCTTTTGAATTGGCCGCGTTGCGATTCGACCGCGGTGATTTCGGAGCGGCTTCGCGCCTGTTGCAAATGATCCTCGATGAATATCGCGAACCGAGCGTCAGTCGCGAACGGTTATTACTACGTCTGGCTGTCGCGAACGCTCGGATGGGAGATGAACGTTTAGCCGTCAAATTGTTCGCACAAGCGAAGGATGTTCCTGGTCGCCGACTCGATCCTGCTCTGCTGGTTCGTGTCGAAGCAGAGATTCAGCGTTCGGCGCGGCAATTCTCGGCTTCCGGATCGCCGCGTTCGCAATGGCGGCTCGCTTGGGGTGGAGCATCACGTGACGGGCACATGCAACCCGTTCCCGGATGGGCTGCGGGAACTCTGTTGACGGAATCGTGGACCGCCTCGTTCGACCTCGGCATTCCGGCGAGTACGTCTTCGGCATCGGCCGCTGCGCCATCCGCCAACGTGAATGTTCGACGCATCGGGTTTGGGCCAAGGGGCAGGCTAGGGCGTGCGTCCGGGTCGGTGCCTGCGGGTACGCTGACCGACAACTGGAAACAGTTCGGTTGGATGCCGACGTCCAAGCTGCTGCTGTCGAACGGTCGCGTCTACTTCAAGGGACACGAACGGCTCATCTGCTGCGACGCGCGCGACGGCCGCGTTCGCTGGCTGGGTCGTCGAAATCGTTTTAAACCCGATTATCTCTCACAGCAGTTCGGTAACAAAGGAACCACGACAACAACCCTGCGACGTCCCAAAACCAGCTCCGAGATTCAACGGTTCGGCGACCGCATTCATCAGGAGATGTCGGTTGTCGATGACAATGTCTATTCGCTCGAAGGAGAACTGATCAACTGGGATGGCTCGTCGAACGTGCCGTCGTCCACGCAAAATGGCAGACCCGATCGCCGTTCCAAGCCGAACTGGCTCTCTGCCTACGACGCAACGAACGGGAAACTGAAGTGGCATCGCTCGGCAAGCGACGTCGGCCCGCCCGAAGATTCGTTGGACATCGGATTTCTCGCGGCCCCCGTTCCCCAAGGCGATTCGCTGCTGATTCCCGTCGCGAACAATGGTGAGCTTTGGCTGTACGCTTTGCAAAAAAACGACGGGCAAACTCTCTGGAAAGTTTATCTCTGCGACGACCCCGAGCGAAGTTGTTCCCCTTGGTCGCCCGTTGGCATCGCAGTTTCAGGAGCCGATGCCTACGTCGCCTCCGGGGCAGGCATCGTGTTCGCCATCGCTGCCGAAACAGGCCGCATCCGCTGGGCCGTACGTTATCAACGGGCCGGCAAACGAAGCCCCTCGGGAAATCAACGCCGCTCACCCACCCAAATGTTGCTTGAACTGGAGGGCTGGAAGCAGGATGTCGTCATTCCGGTCGGGTCGCGATTGATCGTGGCCGCCTCAGATAGCAATCGACTGTTCGCACTCGATCGTCGAACGGGACGTTTGGCGTGGGACTCGCCCCGAACCCCTTCAACAGACGATGCAGCGGGTGATGAAGTGCTCGGCGTTCTGGGCCAAGGCCTGTTCGTTGCCGGCAATCGTGTTGTTCGTCGTTACGATGTGCCCAGTGGGCGGATCGCCTGGGAAGCTCCGTTGGACGGCTCACTCGGCCGGGGTATGATCACGACGAACGCACTGTTCGTTCCCGAACAGGCATCGATCGTTGAGCTCGATCCTGAAACGGGCGCGACGAGAAATCGCTTCGAGGTGCTCTCGCCGAAACGCGAGCCGGTGGGCAATTTGTTTTCCGACGGCGAACAATTGTTGGTCGTTGCGCCCGGTCGACTGTATGCGGTGACCGAACTGAATCGTCGGCTTGCACAACTGGCGACGCGCATCACCGCAGACGACAACGACGCCCGGATCGACCGCATGCGATTACGGCATCGCATGGGACAGTTGGACGATGCCATCGCCGACTTGATTGCCGCCAGCGCGTCTTTACTCAAACAAACATCCGCTGCGGAGTCCCGCCGCGTATTTTACGACAGTCTCATCGAACTGTCGTTAGCCGACGTGCGACCTCAGCAAACCCTGCAATTGATCGCGATTGTCGAACGGGCAGCCGACGAAACCTCTGGACTGATCGACTTCGACGTCTCAGAAGCACTCGACGACAGCCGCAGTCGCGTATTGGTCATCGCTTTTCAGGCGATACGCAGTCAAAAGGTTTCGGGCGCGGGCGCGGCCATTCTGGGCGCGGCGGCGTATTGCATCGAAGACTATCTCGCCACAGCCGCACGACACGCTCTCGCGGTCACCGTACAGCCCGACGACGGACCGCTGCTGCGAGAGGCCGTTCGCAGCGCGCAGTCACAGACCCGGCTTGTCGCCGCTTCGGTATTGGTGGCCGTCTTGAAAGAGGAAGCCCAACCCGAACTCGAACGCTTACTGGACGACTCGTCCGACGGCGTACGGTTGGTGGCGGCCGTTGCATTGGTGAACTTGGGAGAGAAGGAGACGTTGGTCACGTTCGGTCGGTTGCTGGATTCTGAACAATTGGCAGTTCGAACGCGGAGTGTGCAGGTGCTTCGCCATCTGACCGGGCAGAGTTTCCAATTCGCTGCCTACACCGAAAAGGAAAACCGAGCCGACGCGGCCAAACGCTGGCAGAACTGGATTGCGACGTCTGCGACAACAGTCGAATTGAAACTCCCCATCCGAGACGAAATGCTTTTGCGCGGTCACACACTCATCGGCTTAACGACCGGCGAGGTGATCGAGCTGGCTCCCGACGGCAAGCAGATGTGGCAACAGAAAATCCCAAGCCCCTACGGGTGCCACGGGCTCCCCAACGGGAATCGTCTGGTGGCTTCGCAGTCCGGTCGCAAGGTTGTCGAATTCGACGCAAAAGGCAACGAAATCTGGAGTGTCTCGGGGACTGCCAGCCTGCCCGGAAGGCCATTCAGCGTGCGGTCGTTGGCCAACGGCAATATTCTTGTCGCCTGCTCCGACGGTAATCAGGTTGTCGAGATATCACGCGATCGTAAAGTTGTTTGGAGAACCACCATCCAAAGCCGCCCGATGGATGCGCGCCGCTTGCCCAATGGGAACACGCTCATCGCGGTGCATAACACGCATCAGGTCGTAGAAGTTGATCCGGCGGGAAAGGTGGTTTGGCAGGTGAAAAATATGGGCCAGCCCGTTACAGCCCAGCGACTTGAAAACGGAAACACACTCGTCTGTCAGTTTACCGGCAAGAAGGTCGTCGAAGTTGATGCCGCTGGAAAGGTTGTCTGGGAAGTGACAGGCCTGTCAAATCCTTACGGAGCCCAACGGCTTTCCGACGGCAATACCTTGATCGCCGATTCCAAAGGCGTGCGCGAAGTCGACTACCAGAAAAAAATCATCCGCTGGCTGGTCGAAGGACGCGCCGCGGTCTCCGTCCATCGTTTCTGAGAACTTGACCTACGATGAGAAAATCCAACTGCTATTTCCGGCGATCACATTCACGCAGCACGCCGCTGGCGCTCTGCTTGGCTTTGGTCTGCGTGATCGTCCCCGCCATCCTGCCCGCCATACTGGACGCTGCCGAGATCGATCAGGAGATCGAGTTGCTCAAGCAGCATGGTTTGACGGCCGACACGAAATCGTTGGACGGCTATCTCCGTTCGCTCCACCCCGATCAGGACATGAAAAAGCGACTGGCTGGACTGATCAGCCAACTCGGCAATGACGACTACTTCCGTCGGGAAACTGCAATGGCCGAACTGTTGCGCATGCCGGTCGTCACGAACGATCTGCTGCAACGCGCGATCGCCGGGGAAGATCCCGAAATTTGCTGGCGGGCGCGCATCGTGCTCGACAAAGGTAACCAGCAATGGGCACGGGTGCTGAATGCAACGTTCCGGGTCATTCGCCATCGTAAGATCCCCAAGCTGGCGGAACCGGTTCTGCTTTCGCTCCCCCTGTGTAGCGATAACTATTTGCGCGTCTCCGCCCGGGCCGCGTTACTGGTAACCGCCTCACAAAACGATGTGGCCTTGCTGCGCACAACGCTCGCCAAAGGCGATACGCATTTACAAATTGCGACGATCGAAACGCTCGATCATCTGCTCGGCGCGAAAGCGCTGGACGACGTTCATCCGCTGCTGAGTTCAAAGAACGAACCCGTCCGCCTGGCGGCCGCCCGTGCGTTGGGGAATCGGGGCAATCGCGATGCACTTCCTGCTTTGGGGACGCTGCTTGAATCGCCCGAAATTCTCATTCGCGCCCGTAGCGGTCAACTGCTCCGTGGCTTGACGGGCCAGAAATTCATTTTCGTCGCTTACGATACGCCCGAAAAACGGGCACCCGCCGTCAAGGCCTGGAGAAACTGGATTGCGACTGCCGGTGCCAACACCGAACTGACATTTCCCGTCCCGAATTCCCCGCCGATGCTCGGCCGAACTCTCATCTGCTACTACGGGCGAAGTCAGGTTGTCGAGCTGGACGCCAGCGGCAAAGAGATCTGGCAAGTCCGCGTCTCCAATGTCTGGGGTTGTCATGGCCTCCCCAACGGGCATCGCCTCGTGAGTTCCTATTCCGGAAAGATGATCGTCGAATACGACGCGAAAGGCCGTGAGGTCTGGAAAACCACAGCACTCCCCGGTCGCCCCTTCAGCGTGCGTCGATTGACCAACGGAAACACACTCGCCGCCTGCTACGACAACAATAAGGTTGTCGAGATCAAGCCCGACAAATCGATCGGCTGGCAAGTCACCGTGCCCGGTCGCCCGATGGATGCCCGGCCGTTGCCCAACGGGAACACGCTGGTTTGCCTGTACGACAAACACAAGGTGATCGAGATCAACCGCGCTGGAAAAATCGTCTGGGAAGTTGCCAACATGGCGTCTCCACGCTCCGCGCAGCGTTTGGAAAACGGGAACACACTCGTTGCGCAAACCGGTGGTCGCAAGGTTGTTGAAATCGATCGTAACGGACGCGAGGTCTGGAAGAAAACAACGTCCCGCAGCGCTTACGATGCCCAACGGCTGCCCAACGGCAACACCATCGTTGTTGACCAACTGGGCATTCAGGAAATCGATCCGGCCGGCAAGGTCGTCTGGGAACGAAAAGGAACCAGCGTGGGCCGCGTTTGGAGGTATTAAGAACCGCATGCACCGTGGGATTTTGATTGCCGTACTGTTCACAGGCCTGTCGCTTGGCAGCACTTCGCATGTGCAGGCCGATGCGATCGACCATTATGTGAAGGTGCTGGCGGAAAACGGGATCTCCGCCGATGCTGTTTCGATCGGCAAATACCTGCAATCGATCCGCCCCGATTCAAAAACGATCACACGTATTAAGGCGTTGATTGCCCAGTTGGGTGACGTCGACTTCTTCCGCCGCGAGCAAGCGATGGGAGAGTTGGTCCGCATGCCCATGTTGGCCCCCGACTTGCTCAAGCAGGCGATCGCAGGCAGCGATCCGGAAATTCGCTGGCGCGCCAAACAGGTGATGAAACTTGTCGACCGCAAAACCTCGCAACTTCTCTATGCCCTGTTCCGGGTCATCAGTGGCCGCAAGCTAAAAGGCCTGACCGAACCCCTTCTGCTCACACTTCCGCTTTGTGAAGGCGACTACCTGCTGGCCGTCGCACGCACGGCCGTTGTGGAAACAGCCTTACCCGCAGACCTCGACCTGTTGCGCGGGACGATCGAGAAAGGGAAATCAAGGGCGCGCGTGGTTTCCATCGATGCGATGGATCGTCTCCTCAAACAAAATGTCGAAGCCGAGCTGTCACCGTTGTTAAATGACAAGGACGAGCAAGTTCGGTTCGCCGCCGCACGCGTGCTCATCAACCGTGGCCATCGTGAATCGCTACAGGTTCTTGTTGCCTTGCTCGATTCCGACAACGCAAGAATGCGCACACAAAGCGTTCATCTGCTACGCGGCGTATCAGGCAAACAATTTCGTTTCCTGGCATTCGAGGACGCGTCGCGTCGCACCAAACCAATCGCCGCCTGGCGCGACTGGCTGCAAACTAGCGCACCCACAGCCGAACTCACGTTCCCCGTCGCGTTAACGCCCCCCATGTTGGGCCGCACACTCATTTGCCACTACAACACCAACCGTGTCGTCGAGTTCGACGCCAACGGCAAAGAGGTTTGGTCGGCCTCCGTCAAAATGCCCTACGGATGCCAAGGTCTGCCCAACGGTCACCGCCTGGTCGCTTCCTACACCGATCGCACCGTGACCGAATTCGATGCGGCCGGCAAAGTCATCTGGAAACTCGACAACCTGCCCAGGTCACCGTTCGGCGTACGACGGCTGGCCAACGGGAATACGCTGGTTGCCTGTTCCGATAGCAAGCAGATCGTCGAGTACCGGCCCGATAAATTGGTTGCCTGGGAAGCCACCGTCGAAGGACGCCCCATGGATGCCCGCCGCCTGGAAAACGGCAACACGCTGGTCACTCTGCAAAACGCACAGCAAGTTGTCGAAGTCGATCGCAGCGGCGACATCGTCTGGAAGGTGAAGAACATGGGCAACCCGCTCTCCGCCGAACGGCTGGAGAACGGCAACACGCTCGTCTGTCAGATGAGCAAAGGCCGCATTGCCGAAATCGATCGCAGCGGCCAAGTCGTCTGGCAACACACCGGCCTCAGCAACCCGCACCGCGCCCAACGCCTGCCCGACGGCACCACGCTCGTCATCCATTCCAAGGGCGCGAAAATCGTCGACCGCAACGGCAAAGAAGTCTGGTCCAAACCCGGCAGCGGCATGGGCGGCATCTCCCGGTTCTGAGACGCCTTTGAAGCTCCTACAGTCCTCAATCGTCCGGGCTTTTGCTATTGTGTCGTTTGTCGCAACGACACTTCAAAACAACGCTTCAAAACAAGGGCAGGATATGTCTCGCATCACGTTACTCGTTCTCCTTCAACTCGCGCTGTTCGTCTCGCAGGCGGCTGCCTTTCCTGCGTATGTTCCCGACAAGAACGATTGGCCCTGGTGGCGGGGGACGAACCGCAACGGGGTGGCGGCGGCTGGGCAACGGGTGCCGACCAAGTGGAGTGAAAAGCAAAATGTACTCTGGAAAACCCCTCTGCCAGGCCGTGGGCATTCCTCGCCGACCGTTGTGGGAAATCGTATTTTTCTGGCGACAGCCGACGAACCACGGCAAATCCAGAGTGTCGTCGCACTGGATCGTGCTACGGGGAAACCGCTGTGGCAAACGGAAATTAGCCGTGGCGGGTTCCCCAAAACGCACCGCAAGAACACGCATGCAACCTGCACCGTCGCCTGTGACGGCGAACGGTTGTTCGTTGCGTTTCATCACAATGCCCGCCTGACATTGGCTGCCCTCGACCTAGACGGGAAGAAGGTCTGGTCGAAAGAGATCGGGCCGTTCAATCCCAAAGTTTATGAATACGGTTACGCCCCGTCGCCGGTGATTTACGGTTCGACGGTGATCGTCTCGGCCGATTACGAAAAGGGTGGCTACATCGCCGCCTACGATCGCGAAACCGGAAAGCGTGCCTGGCAGACGGCTCGACCGGAAAAGCTCAGCTTCTCCTCGCCCGTGGTGGCGAACGTGGCCGGCCGCGACCAATTGTTGATCAGCGGTTGCGAGTTGCTGTCATCCTACAATCCGAAAACGGGCGACAAATTGTGGGCCTTTCCCGGAACAACAATGGCCACCTGCGGCACGATGGTCTGGACCGACAACCTCGTGTTCGCCAGCGGTGGCTACCCCAAGGCGGAAACCATTTGCATGAAGGCGGACGGTTCTGGCGAAGTCGTTTGGAAGAATCGGAAAAAATGCTACGAGCAATCGATGCTCGCCCATGACGGTTACATCTACGCACTGACCGACCAGGGAATCGCCAACTGCTGGCGGGCATCCGACGGAACACAAATGTGGCGCGAACGGCTCGCCGGCCCGGTCTCGGCGTCACCCGTTCTGGTTGGTGACACAATTTATCAGCCTATCGAAAATGGGACGATGTTCGTCTACAAGGCGAATCCAAAAAAGTTCGAGCTGGTCGCCCGTAACTCCCTAGGCAACGCGGGTTTCGCCAGCCCGACGATTTGCGGAAATCGAATCTACCTTCGCACTGCGACGAAAGTGTATGGCAAACGGCAGGAAGTCCTGTACTGTTTGGGTTCTCGCTAATCCGTTCAAAGTGATGCGATGAACAAGGCCTTCACCAGAGAAATCGAGGACCACGGCGGATACTGCCCGACGTGCGGGGCGGTGGGCACCGACGTCTTGCAGGCGACGCTGGCAGCCCACGTTCCAGCCGAAGCGCGAGAGCATTTGGCCGACTCGGCCTGGTTTTGTCCGCATTCGACCTGCGCTGTCGCGTACTTCGACCGTTTCGATCGAACGGTGGGAACCGACGTTCTTACCCAGCCGGTGTACCCGAAGGATCCCGCCGCCCCCATTTGTCCCTGTTTCGGCCTGACGTGTGACGACATTGAAGCCGACGTGCAGGAAGGTGTGGTGACCCGCGTGAAGGCCCACCTGGAACAGGCCAACTCGGGCGACGCGCGTTGCGTCACGATGTCGGCCAGCGGGCAATCGTGCATTCCCGCCGTCCAACGCTACTTCATGAAGCATCGCGGCCAGTAGAAACGAGCGAGATCAATACGAATCGGCTCGATGTCACGGGTTCGCTGTTCATGCGAAAGTCGCACGCTATAATGTGACTGCGACATCGCCATAGCTTGCCTGTGGATGTGCCGCAAGGGGAGGTGCCAGAGTGGCCGATTGGGCCGGATTGCTAATCCGGTGTGCGGGGAAACTCGCACCGGGGGTTCGAATCCCCCCCTCTCCGCTTTCACTGCCCTGTAATTCGCGGTTCTTACCGTGTTTTGCAGGTTTTTTTTTAGCGCTGCCAGTTGCGGAATCGGCCGGTTCTACGACGTCGTCGACTGCATCACGGTGCATGGAAATGACCGGAATCGCGTCCCGTTCCGGTCGATTTTCCGGTCGATTTTCCGGTGAGACATTTTTCTCCCTTGCGCGAGGCGAGCGTTCTTGATTCGCGTCGCCTCCGCGACCCGGAGTTACACCCAGGTCATCCGTCCCAGTCGCCCGTAGGGTGTGTGACTGCTGATCACGTAGGGTCAAAAAACTCCGCCGACCGTTAAATGCAGGAGCTTCTTGCACTTCCGAAATCTGAAACGTCGTAATCTCAGCCGGTTGATTCTTCGCCAATCTGTCCCGATGCTGTGCGGTTTCCATTGCTCGCTGGCGACCTCCCCAAGCCACCGGATCACTCGAAGCCAGCCCGCGTCTGGACTTCGGCGTCAGCCCGAACCGTGCCAGCAGGCTGCGGGAGTGGCCACGCAGAACGGCGACGCAGTCGGCATGGTTTCGGGGTGACATGCAGGGGATGTAGACTCAGTTCGTCGCGGGATAGGTGGACGGCCAAAGCAACCAGATCA
>Ga0115002_10007570_pt1 | contig 12205 bp, 11 predicted proteins | sample ArcticOcean_MG_C_8_FD_89576 | JGI IMG/M metagenome (GOLD analysis project Ga0115002, IMG submission 89576) | Marine microbial communities from western Arctic Ocean - ArcticOcean_MG_CB11_86 | ecosystem: Environmental > Aquatic > Marine > Oceanic | place: Arctic Ocean: Canada Basin | collected...
ATTATTGTGAAAAAGAATAGATTTAGAGTTTTAGGAGTAATGTCAGGAACTTCTTTAGATGGAATTGACTTAGCTTTAATTGACTTTTGGATTGATCCCTGGAAATTTAATTTAGTTAAAACAGCCACTATACCATATCCTGATCAATGGATTAAAATTCTCACTAATATTTATTATCAAGGCATTAAAAAAATTCATGAGGTTGATAATTCGTATACTGTTTTTTTAGGGGATATAGTAAGAGATTTTATTAATAAAAATCAGATTAAAGATATTGATTTTGTTAGCTCACATGGCCACACCGCAATGCATATTCCATCAGACGGAATAACGTATCAATTAGGAAACCTTTCTTCTATTAACCAAAAATATAATTTGACAACTATTTGTGACTTTCGAAATCAAGATGTTGAGTTGGGAGGCCAAGGAGCGCCATTAGTTCCCATAGGAGATGTAATCCTTTTTTCAGATTATACTGCATGTTTAAACCTTGGAGGGTTTGCTAATATTTCTAGAGAAATCCAAGGCAAAAGAATCGCCTATGATATTTGTTCGGTTAATTTGGTATTTAATTATTTGGCTCGAAAAAAATTTTTGCTTTATGATAAAAATGGAGAGTTAGCTAAGTCAGGTAAATTACTTACAAAGCTCTTTGACGAACTAAACGAAATTGATTTTTATAATTTATCATATCCAAAATCATTAGGAATAGAATGGAATGTTAGTATAGTTTACCCAATAATTATTGAAGCCTTAAAAAAGAGTAGTTTAGAAGATGTTATTCATACATACTTGAAGCATGTAGTATTGAAAATTAGTGATTGTTTAAATGATGATGATAAAGTTTTAGTTAGTGGAGGTGGAGCTCTAAATCAATTTCTGATTGAAACTTTAAAATCTAAAACTAAAGCTGAAATAATAGTTCCATCAAGAGATTTGATTGAGTATAAAGAGGCATTAATTTTTGGATTACTAGGGTTGTTAAGGGTTTTAGACATAAATAATTGCCTGTCATCAGTTACAGGAGCATCCAAAGACCATTGTTCAGGAAAGATATTTAAAATGAAACCATGACTTTTAGTTATATTTTATACATTCGTTATCATTCAATTCTTAAATTCTTTTCTTAAGAGTTTAAATTATATTTTAAATATGGAAATTATTGTAATAAGTATTTTTGTTATAGGTTACCTAGCTATAACCTTGGAACATAATTTAAAAATTGATAAGTTAATTCCAGCTTTGGCTATGATGGCATTTCTATGGGCAATTATTGCTCTTTGGCATCTACCCGTCTTTGACGTAAATACAACTCTAAAACAATTAGAACCAACTCATGTTGATGAAGTTTTATTACATCATTTAGGTAAAACAGCTGAAATCATTATTTTTCTTGTTGGAGCTATGACTATTGTTGAAATCATTGATTATTTCAATGGGTTTTTTACAATTAAAACCTTTATTAAAAGTAAAAGTAAAATAAAGCTATTATGGATTTTTGCAGCCTTAGCTTTTATTTTGTCAGCTATAATTGATAATCTAACAGCCACTATAGTTTTGATAACAATACTTCAAAAAATTGTTCATGATCGTGATTCTAGACTTTGGTTTGCAGGATTAATAATTATTGCTGCTAATGCTGGAGGAGCTTGGTCTCCTATTGGAGATATAACAACTACAATGTTATGGATTGGAAACAAAGTAACCACTCTTAATTTAATTGGGTATTTATTTATTCCTTCCATTGTATGCATATTAGTCCCTGTAATAATAGCTTCATGGTTGCCGGCTTTTAAGGGAGAGATTTCAGGTAATGATGATAAAGATAATGTAAGTTCACATCCAAAAGGTCCTATGATGCTTTATTTAGGTCTTAGTGCAATTGTTTTTGTTCCAGTTTTTAAAACTATAACACATTTACCTCCTTATGTTGGGATGATGCTTTCTTTGGCAATAGTTGCAACATTTGCTGAGATATTTAGTAATGCTAAAATTCATATGAGTTCAGTTGATCTTGAAAGCGATTTGTACTCTAGTCATAGTCCAGTCCATAGCTCATTGTCTAAAATTGAATTACCTAGTATTCTGTTTTTCTTAGGTATTTTATTATCTGTTGCTGCATTAGAATCATTAGGAATCTTATTTGAATTCGCAGGATCTTTAAATGCTGTAATTCCTAATACTGATATTGTTATTATTCTTTTTGGATTTGGATCAGCAGTTATAGATAATGTTCCTTTAGTTGCTGCCAGCATGGGTATGTTTTCTGAATTAATAGATGACCCATTATGGCATTTTATTGCTTTTTCTGCAGGAACAGGTGGAAGCATGTTAATAATTGGTTCTGCTGCTGGAGTAGTTGCGATGGGAATGGAAAAAATAGATTTTTTTTGGTATTTAAAAAATATTTCCTGGCTGGCCTTATTAGGTTTTTTATCTGGATCAGGTACTTTTATATTATTGCGTAATTTTATTGTATAAATAAAATTTAAAATCTTTTTTTTCGTTATAAATTATAATATTCTAAAATCAATATGTTTATTTATCAAGAAAATTCAACTTTACAAACAGAAAAAACAATTTCATTAATAGAATTAATTGAAAATGGTGGAACGGGAGGAATGTTGATTATTGGCATTCTTTTTATTTTACTTGTGGTTGTTATTTACATTTATTTTGAAAGATTATTTGCTATTAGAGCTGCATCAAAAATTGATAAAGGCTTCATGCCTCAAATCAGAACCCATATTTTAAGTGGAAAAATTGATTTAGCAAAAACTTTATGTCAATCACAAAACAATCCAGTTGCAAGATTACTAGAAAAGGGAGTGTCTAGAATAGGTCGTCCACTTGAAGATATTAATTCTGCATTAGAAAATGCGGGAAGAATTGAAATCTACAAATTGGAGAAAAATGTAAGTATACTGGCTACTATTGCCGGAGTTGCTCCGATGATTGGGTTTTTGGGTACTGTAATTGGAATGATATTATCTATTTTCGAAATATCAACGGCAGGAGGGAACATCGATATGCAATTACTTTCAAATGGTCTTTATACTGCTATGACAACTACAGTTGCTGGACTGATTGTTGGAATAATTGGTTATATTACTTATAATCATTTAGTTGTTAAAACTAATAAGGTAGTGTATCAAATGGAAGCAACTTCATTAGAGTTCTTTGATTTATTAAATGAACCTACATAGTAATGAACTTTAAAGGTAGAAATAAGATAAGTCCTGAATTTAATATGTCTTCAATGACTGATATAGTTTTTTTACTATTAATCTTCTTTATGATTGCCTCAACACTTTCAAAACAACTTGATACAATTCATGTGGAGTTGCCAAAAGCTAAGGGTAAAACTGAAAATCGAAAATCTGTTGCGGTTACTATTTCTTCCTCTAGTTTATTATATGTTGATGATCAGTTGGTTAGTAAAAATAACTTACAGCAAACCATTATAAATAAAATGGAAGGAATTCAGCCTCCTTCACTTGTATTAAGAGCAGCAAAAAATATTTCAATAGATGAAGTGGTTTATGTAATGAATATTGCTAATCAAAATAGCATAAAAGTTATTCTAGCTGTTGATGCTAAATAGAATGAAATTTCTAAAGACTCCATATGAACGAAAATCTTTTTTAACTACCATTTTAATGGTGATTTTATTACTATTTCTGTTTTCTTTGATTGGTTTAAAATATATTGATCCTCCTATAGAATATGGAATGGAGGTTAATCTGGGCTTTGATACTACGGGTAAAGGTTTGAAAGCAGTGAGTAAAGAGGTTGTTGACACAAAAATTGATGAATTAAATCTTTCTAAAGAAGATGTTAACCATGTAAAACCGTCTAAATCAGAAATAATTACTACCAAAGTAATAACTCAAAAAAATAGCAACTCTGAAATAGTGGTAAAAGTCAACAAAGATTCGCTAAAATCAATTGATAAAAAAATTGATCCTGATTTAGAAATAATCAACTCAGAAATTAAAAAACCAAAAGTTAGTGATGCCACTAAATCAATTATTTCCAATTTAATGAATATAGAAAATAAATCAGAAAAAGCTCAAGGAGAAGGAGAAACCGATGGCTTTTCTGATCAAGGAGAATTTGATGGCGATCCATATTCAACTATGTATTATAGTCAAAAGGTAAGGGGAGGTCAAGGAGTCGGATATGGATTAGGCGGAAGAAATCTTCAAATAAATGGAAAAGAAACACAAGATTGTAATGAGTCAGGAACTGTTGTGGTTAGAATTGTCGTGAATAGAAAAGGAGAAGTTATTTCTGCAAAACCAGGAGTAAAGGGAACTACTAACAGTCACCCATGTCTTTTAAAACCTGCTCAAAATACTGCATTAATGCACAGATGGTATCCTGATTCAGACGCGCCTGAAAAGCAAGTTGGTTTTGTTGTTATTGAGTTTAAATTAGTCGAGTAATTAATGAATTCTTACGCCCAAGCTTTAAAATTTTTATTTGAACAACTGCCTTATTATCAAAGACAAGGCGGTAATGTTCCAAAATTCAATCTATCAAAGATTAAATCTTTTATAAATAGACTTGAAAATCCACATAAAAAAATTAAAACTATTCATGTAGCCGGAACTAATGGTAAGGGAAGTGTCTCTCATATAATAGCAGCAATTATTCAATCTAAAGGGTTAAGAGTTGGAATTTATTCTTCACCTCATCTTCTTGATTTTAGAGAAAGAATTAAAATTAATGGAAAATATATAAGTGAGGAATATATTTTAAAATTTGTGAATAAACATCATGATTTCATGAACTCTAGGTCTCTTTCATTTTTTGAAATGACAGTAGGTTTAGCTTTTAATTGTTTTCATGATCAAAAAGTTGATATTGCTATTATTGAGGTAGGCATGGGTGGAAGATTAGATGCTACTAATATTATAACTCCAGAAATTTCAATAATAACTAATATTGGCTTAGATCACACAGAAATTTTAGGAGACAGTTATTCAAAAATAGCTTATGAAAAAGCGGGAATTATAAAAAAAGATGTTCCACTTTTAATAGGAGAATATCATCCTGAAACAGCTCCAATTTTTAAAAGAAAAGCTGAGAATTTAGGTTCGGACATCTTTTTTGTGAAAAAATCTATTAAAGATTATAGAAGTGATTTAGTGACTCTTTATCAGCAGCAGAATTTAAACATAGCTATAAATGCAATTAAATATTTACCAGACTTTAATTTTTCTGATATTGAAATTAATTCAGCTATTTTAAAAGTCAAACAACTTACTAACTTTATTGGAAGATGGGATACAATAAGTATTGATCCAAAAATTGTTGCTGATGTTACTCATAATATTGAGGGGTATAGATTTATGATTGATCAATTAGAAAAAGAGAAATATGAAAAGCTGCATTTAGTTCTAGGTTTTGTCAAAGAAAAAGACGTTAGATCTATTATAAAATTGTTACCACATAACGCAAATTACTATTTATGCTCACCTTCAATTGAACGAGCTATGCCTTTAGATGAACTATGTGATCTGGCTAAAGAATCTAAAATAAATTTTAAATCGTATACATCTGTTATTAATGCTTTAAATGCTGCAAAAGAAAACTACAAATCTGATGATTTAATTATTGTTTCTGGAAGTACTTTTGTAGTTGCAGAGATAATATAAATATATTATACTTATTTTGACATTTTAATAATTTAAGTTTTCTTATTATTGACTAATTTATAAAGCTTAAATTTAGAATATAAAATTGATTTATTATATCTAAAAACAACAACAATTCCTTGATAACAAATAATAAAAATATAAAAATATTCAATTATATAATTCGATTTTTTCTTTTTTTAATAATAAAACAAGTTAATTGCCAAAAAATAAATGAAAGCTATAAGATTCACCCAAAACAAACAGATCAAATAATTAATATTGATGGTGTTTTAGATGAAAAAATATGGAAAGATGCTGAGGTAGCTAATGATTTTTTTATGATTCTTCCTACTGATGGCAAGAAAGCAAATCAATACTCAGAAGTTAAAATACTATATGATGAAAATAATATATATTTTGGAGTAGTTTTCTTTAATAATAGTGTAAAAGGAGATTATACTGTAGAATCGTTAAAAAGAGATTTTTCTTTTGGAAAAAATGATAATCTACTGATTGCTATAGATCCTTTCAATAATTTAACAACAGGTTTTTCTTTTGGCTTAAACGCATACGGTGCCCAATGGGATGGTACAATGTATAACGGAGGTAAAGTTGATTTAAATTGGGACTCAAAATGGATATCAGAAGTTTCGTTTGATAGAGATAAATGGACTTGTGAAATATCAATACCATTAAAATCAATTAGATATAAAGAAGGAATTAAAGAATGGGGAATAAATTTTGGGAGACTAGACCTTAAGGCGAGTGAAAAATCAAGTTGGGCACCAGTTCCTAGGCAATTTCCTTCAGTTTCACTAGCATATACAGGAGTATTAGTATGGGATTCTCCTCCTCCTAAACAGGGTCGAAATATCTCACTTATACCATATTCACTTTCAAATATTTCAAAAACAAATGATAAAAAAATAAAAAACAATAAGATTGGAGGTGATATAAAGGTTAGTGTTTCAAGTGCTTTAAATTTAGATTTAACCATAAACCCAAATTTTTCTCAAGTAGAATTAGATCAACAAGTAACCAACCTAGATAGATTTGAGCTTTTTTATCCAGAAAGAAGACAGTTTTTTTTAGAAAATGCTGATTTATTTGCTAGTTTCGGATATAATACTCTAAGACCTTTTTTTTCTAGAAGAATTGGATTAGGTGTTCCCATTGATGTAGGTCTTAGACTAAGTGGAAATATTAATGAAAAATGGAGAATAGGGTTGATGGATATTCAAACACAAAATATAGATGAAATTGGTTTACCAAAACAAAATTTTGGTGTTTTTGCAATTCAGAAAAGAGTTTTTGAAAGGTCTAGTATTGGTCTCATTTTAATTAATAAAGAATCATTTTTTAATGAGAAAAATGAAATGATTTCTGAATCAGAATACACAAAATATAATAGAAACATAGGTTTAGAATACAATTATGGTTCATCAAATAATTTATGGACCGGCAAAGCATTTGTAATAAATAACTATTCTAGTAAACAGTATAAAAATGATTATTCTTTTGCTTCTCATTTAGAATATAGTTCGACAAATTGGAAAGGTAGAATACAACAAGAATATGTGGGAGAAGATTTTAATGCCGAAGTTGGCTATATACCTCGAAAAGGGTACTATAAATATTTATCTTTTTTAGGATATTTATTTTATAAAAACAATTCTAAAATTGTTTCTCACGGTCCAGGGTTTTCAAGAACATATTTTTTTGACAAATCACATATAAAAACAGACCTTTTAGATCAATTTTCATATGTTATTAATTTTGCTGACAGAAGTAAAATAAATATTTTTTTTATTAAAAACTATATTAGATTGTTAGAGGACTTTGACCCATTAAGATCTAATGTTAAATTTTTGACAAAAGGATCTATACATGAATGGACTTCTTTTGGATTTGAACTCATTTCTAAACCACAAAATAATTTTACATATAAGATCAATGGTTTGATTGGAGGCTATTATCAAGATGGTAACAGAAAAAGTTTGTCTGCTGAATTAGGGTATCGTATTCAACCATATATTAGTTTAAATTCAATTATAAATTATAATTCAATTAATCTAGAAAGTCCATGGAATAACTCCCAGTTTTGGCTTATAGGATCAAAATTAGACTTAACATTAACCAATAAATTATTTTTTTCAAATCTATATCAATATAATGAACAATTTGATCTTTGGAGTTTTAATTCTAGACTACAATGGAGATATAAACCTGCTTCTGATTTATTCTTAGTTTTTAATAGTAATGAGGTAATTATTCCTAAAAAAATTAAATCTTGGAGTATTAATTTAAAATTAAATTATTGGCTTAATTTAAACTAACGTATGATTACTTTTTAATAATAATGGTTAACCTTAAATTTCATATAACATGAAGAATAATCTATTAATTTTTTACTTTATCAAAATATTCGTTTTGAAGCATTAGAGTTTGATAATCATTTTTTACGGATCTGATAGCTTTAACTAGTGATTTAATGGTAGATTCTGTCAAAAGTTCTCCTAATTCCAAAGATGCCATTTCACTTACTCCTGCATAATGATTTGGAAACGAAGCATACCACCATATAGCTGTATAAAGATCTGAGTTTAAAGTGAGTCTTTTTTGATTAAGTCCTGATTCATTTTTCGCATAATTCATTTTAACTAAATCAGGACGCAAATATAATAATGAAGAAGTTTCATTTTCTCCTCCATGTTGGTCAAAAGAAGAATCTGATTTTCTGATATTATTTGCTGTATCTAATACATCTTTTGGGATTTTTGGATCAAAATAATAAACAGCATAATCTCTTCTTTTTTCTAGTTGATTTTGTATAAAGTATCTAATCATTTGTGGATTACCACCATGACCATTAACAATAATAATTCTTTTAAATCCATTTCGCCCTATTTCTTGGCAAGTTGCTTCTAGTAATTCCATTGCGAGTTTACTAGGCAATGAAAATGTTCCATATTGTTGTTTTGCCTCGTTTATTTGTCCATAAAAATAATCAGGAAATACTACTGCGTATTCGCTTTTTGTAGCACGAGCTGACCACTCTCTTACTTTAATCAAATCTGAGCCTATTGGTCCTTGTGGACCGTGTTTTTCAAGTATTCCAATTGGAAGTATACAGGTGTAATTAGATTTTTCTAGTGCTAATTCCCAGTCGCTAGCCGTAAGCTCATCCCATCGGGTAGGTAATTGTTGACCAATTAATGAAAAAGAAATAATAAAAATAAAAATTAGGTGTCTCATAAATTAAAATATAATTAAGTTTAAATATTTTGAACAGTATTAAATGTACTGTGTATTGATTCAGATACAGTTTGAAGTTTTTCTTTTTCATCCATATCATTTAATTTTTTATTAAATGGCTCTGCGCTAATACAACCTTTATATCCTTTTGATTTTATAATTGTCAAGAAGACCTTTAAATCAATGATTCCAGTGACTCCTGGTAAATTTCTTTCTAAATCTATTTGTTGAGCAGGATTTCTTCCCAAAACAGCGTCATTTATTTGGACAGAAACTATATCATTCAGTTCTATAAAATTATAATCCTTAATTGTATCCTCTGAACAATACATATGAAATGAATCTAATAAATAACCAACATTTTCTTCTTGAATTGAATCTACAAGAGTTCTTAATTCAGAAATAGCATGGATAAATGGAAACTTGTCTCGTGACATTAATGTTTTAGGCCCCACATACTCTAATCCTAAACGCATATTATAATCCTTCAAAAGGATTGCTACTTTTTTTAATCTTGTCTTGTGTATGTTAAAATTTTCTATGTAATGATGGTTTTGATTTGTTGGCATTATCCATGTCACAAATCCTGGTATTTTTAATTCTGATAATACCGGTAGGTTTGCTTTTAGTTCATCATATCCTTTCAAAAAAGTGTTTTCATCTGATCTAAATTGTATTGGTAATCCTCCAGCATCAAATACAAGATTGTGAATTTTCATTTTTTCAAGATAATTATCAATTTGTTTTGGAGAAAAAGAAACTAACTCTCCAAGGAGTGGAGAAATAGCATTAAAATTATAATTATATGCCTGTGAAATTAATTTATGAGCGTCTGTTTTTAGTCCAATAGATTCAGAAACTAGGCTTGCTTTAAAATTGGAGTTGTTTTTATTATTTTTAAAATCTATTTTAGGTATTACAACTGTACCGTAAGTAGCAACTGACATAGATTTTATAAAATTTCTTCTTGACACCATTTTTATTATTTAGCTTTTTATTATTTTTAAATATATGAAAGTAAAAAGTTAACACTTTTTAAAGTAATATCTTAAAAAATAATTAATGAAAAATGATAAAGTATATTCAATAATTTTTGATTTAGGAGGAGTTCTAATTGATTGGAATCCTGATTACGTTTATTTAGATGTTTTTAAAGGTAATCTAGATAAAATGAATTGGTTTTACAAAAACATATGTACTATGAATTGGAATGAAAACCAAGATGCAGGGTATCCTATTTCTAAAGCTACTGAAGAAAAAGTAATAGAATTTCCCGAATATGAAAAATTGATTAGAATGTATTATGGTAGGTGGGATGAAATGTTAAAAGATCCAATATCAGGAACACTAGATATATTAAAAAAATTAGTTTTATCTAAAAAATATAAAATTTATGCTTTAACTAATTGGAGCTCTGAGACTTTTCCAAAAGCTTTAAAAAAATTTGAATTTTTAAAATGGTTTGATGGAATTGTTGTGTCTGGAGAAGAAAAAACCAGGAAACCATTTAAAAAAATATACGAGATAACGATTAATCGTTTCAATTTAGAGCCAAAAAAAACATTATTTATTGATGATAATCTAAGGAATATTGAAGCTGCAAAAAAATTATATATTAATTCTATTCATTTTGTATCTCCTAAACAATTAAAAAAAGATTTAAAAAACATGAGCATATTATAAACATATAATATTCTATTATGCTTTAGCCCATACTTCTATAGCTTTTACTTTGTTTAAATATTCAACACCAGATTCTATAGTTTTTAATTTCCTTACATTTAAGAATATGAAAAAGCTACTTCTTATTTTATTATTTGTTCCATTAGTTTCTTTTGGACAAAATAACACAGAAAGTGAATTGATATTGAAAATCAATGCTGTTCAACAACAGGTGATGGCACAAGGAAATATTACTGAAGATGAGGAGCAGGCAATGTTAAGTTTATGTAGCATTATGTCACATAATGACGGATTAGCAAATTATAATCCTGATAATAGAATGATATTAAAAGATGTAGAAATCGCGCCTGTCTATGATGGTTGTGAGGAACTTTCTGAAGAAGAAATAAAGAAATGTTTTAATAATAAAGTATCAACATTTATAAAGCGGGAGTTTAACCTGAGCGTATCTAAAGATTTAAATCTTTCAGAACCAAAGCGAGTAGAAGCTTTTTTTATAATCAACGAAAACGGAAATTTGACTGGTTTGAAAGTCAGAAATTCAGAGCTAACCATCCAATCAGAGATCTTGAGAGTGCTTAGAAAAATACCTGTGATGAAACCTGCTATTCACAATGGTAAAAGTGTTGCTGTATTATGTTCAATTATAGTAAAATATGGAAATGAAATAGAAATTGATGTTGTTTACATTCCCGAAAGACCAAATGATTAAAGGGTTCTTGAAAAAGAGCCTTACATTTAAGAAAAACTATTTATGGAAACTCTAAATAAAAATTGGTTCGCAATTACACTTATCGCTGTAATCTTTGGTCTTCTTGGCTTTTTAATAGGTAAACAAGGTAATAAACATTCTTGTTCTATGATGAATGGCTCTCAAAAAATGTTGCATATGGATAGTTCTATGAAAATGGGAAAAAAACATATGATGTTTATTAAGGATGGCAATGAAATGATTGAAGACATTGATATTCAAAAAGAAGTAGGTGAGGATGGTGAAATAAAGATAAAAATTATAGCAAAGACGAAAAAAGAGTAATTATCGATTTTAATTATTAAACCACAGGCATATCTTCTTCTTTTAAATTAGGTATTTTTAATCCTCTTAAATAGGGTATTAAATAATAATAATTAGTGTTGGTGATACTGAATAAACTTTTATATTTGTGCTTCAAAATTAGTGTTAGTTAAAGCACCGTATTGTACACTTTATTGTACATTAGTTATTAACATTTTAAGTAAAGTACTTCTTAAAGTCTATAAACACTACATTTGGGCGCTTAGCTCAGTTGGTTCAGAGCATTTGGTTTACACCCAAAGGGTCGGGGGTTCGAATCCCTCAGCGCCCACAATCTCACTTTTTACTTTATAAATTGGGTTATCATTTAATTGGTAATCCTTTTTTATTATATCAAAATCAAATTAGATAAACGTACTGTTTTAATTATTTGAAAATCAGTTATTTATGGAGTTTTTAATTCGACTTTGGCATAATATTTGATTATATAGTTTTATTATGATTAAAATATTAATAGGGTTAGCGTTTTTACTTTCTAATGGAAAAATTATTGATACAAAATTTAAGATTCATAAATATGACAAAGAGAATTACACTAAAATTTTTA
>Ga0115002_10007571_pt1 | contig 12204 bp, 20 predicted proteins | sample ArcticOcean_MG_C_8_FD_89576 | JGI IMG/M metagenome (GOLD analysis project Ga0115002, IMG submission 89576) | Marine microbial communities from western Arctic Ocean - ArcticOcean_MG_CB11_86 | ecosystem: Environmental > Aquatic > Marine > Oceanic | place: Arctic Ocean: Canada Basin | collected...
CCATGTTGATGCCGAAGAAGGTCAAGTGGCGCAAGCAATCGCGCGGACGGATGAGGGGACAAACCAAAGGCGGCGCCATGGTTTCCTTCGGTGAGTTCGGCCTCAAGGCGATGGAGCCAGGTTGGATTACCAGTCGCCAAATAGAGGCTGCGCGTATCGCCATCAGTCGAGCCATGAGCCGGACTGGAAAAATGTGGATCAGGGTCTTTCCGGACAAGCCGGTCACGAAAAAACCGGCGGAGACCCGCATGGGTAAGGGCAAGGGCGCACCAGAGGGATGGGTTGCTGTGGTGAAACCAGGACGCGTGATGTTTGAACTGTCCGGTGTGCCTATAGAAATGGCAAAAGAAGCCATGCTTCGTGCGGCTCACAAGTTGCCAATCAAGGTGAAGTTCGTAGAGCGGACGGCGAGCGTAGTATGACGGCAATAGAACTAAGAGAATTGAGCGTTGAAGATCTGCAGGCCAAGATGCGAGACCTTACAGAAGAAAGTTTTAACCTGCGTTTTCAACATTCGTTAGGACAATTAAGTAATCCAATTCGGCTGCGCCATGTGCGCAGAGAAGCCGCACGCGTTCGCACGGTAATTCGAGAACATGGTTTCGAAGAGCAAGCAAAAGGGCAATAGATGAGCGAAAAGGAAGACAAACTCCGGGGCGGTCGAGCCGTTGAAGGCCGTGTCGTAAGCTCTAAGAATGGCCAGATGAGAGTTGTCGTTGTGGAGCAGCGATTGGCGCACGCTTTGTACGGTCGTAGCATCAATCGGAAGGCAAAGTTTGTCGCGCACGATGAACTCAACAAATCGAATGCTGGAGATCTGGTGCGCATACGGGAGTGTCGGCCAATGAGTCGCACAAAGCGCTGGCGAGTTATCGAAATCATTGAGAAAGCACCGAGTGACTAGCCATGATTAGGGAATACGGAGTTGTAAAAATGGCGGATAACGCCGGTGCTAAGCGGGGTAAATGTATCCGCGTATTGGGAGGCACTAGGAAACGTTACGCCTCGGTAGGCGATATCATCGTTGTTGCCGTTCACGATGTTACTCCCAATGGTCCTTTGAAGGAGGGCGAGGTTGCAAAGGCGGTTATCGTCCGTACCAAGAAGGAATACAGGCGTCCTGATGGTTCCTATATTCGCTTCGACGACAACGCAGCTGTTCTCCTCGATCTGAACAATGAACCACGCGGGACCCGGATTTTCGGCCCGGTGGCCCGCGAGTTGAGAGATAAGCAGTTCATGCGCATCGTGTCTCTTGCTCCGGAGGTTGTCTGACCGATCATGAACATTCGCAAGGGTGATATTGTCCAGGTAATAAGCGGCAATGATAAGGGTAAGCGCGGTCGAGTGTTGCGAGTTTTGGGTGGAACGAATCGCCTGATTGTCGAGGGCGTGCGCATGATGAAGCGCCACACGCGGCCCACTCAGCGCGATCCGCAAGGTGGTATCGTCGAGCGTGAGGCTACAATGAGCGCATCGAATGTCATGGTCATTTGTCCAAAAACTGACGCACCGACGCGAGTCGGCAAGAAACGCCTCGATGACGGACGCAATGTTAGAATTGCGGTCAAGAGTGGCGAAATGATAGACTCTGACGGGTAGGGAAACGAGAATAGTGGCACGTCTTAAATCGCTTTATAGTGAAACAATTATCGCATCACTGACTGAAAAATTCTCCTACAAGAATCAGATGGAAGTTCCACGTCTGGAGAAAATTGTTGTCAACTCCGGAGTGGGCGAAGCGGCGCAGGATCCGAAGGTGCTTGAGGCGACTCTCGTCGAGCTAACGGCTATCACTGGTCAAAAACCGGCTGTAAGACGAGCAAAGAAAGCGATCTCAAATTTCAAGCTACGTGAAGGTATGCCCGTTGGCGCTGTGGTTACGATGAGACGTGAGAGAATGTTCGAATTTTTGGATCGGTTGGTGACTATCGCCCTTCCGCAGACGCGGGATTTTCGCGGCCTGCCGCCCAAGGCCTTTGATGGCAGGGGCAACTACAACCTCGGGATCCGAGAACAGATAATCTTCCCGGAGATTGATTATGACAAAATCGATCGTGTTAGGGGAATGAATGTTACTATGGTTACCTCCGCAAAGACCGATGACGAAGCGCGGGAACTCCTGCGTCTCCTTGGTATGCCGTTCGCAAACTGATTTCTGTAGTTGGGAGCTGATTGATGCCGAAGAAGTGCCTGCTGATAAAATGTCAGAAAGAGCCCAAGTTCAAGGTGAGGAAGTACACGCGGTGCCAGCGTTGCGGCAGGCCACGCGCGGTATATCGCAAATTTGGGCTATGCCGCATCTGTTTTAGAGAGTTGGTACTGCGGGGCGAGATTCCGGGATGGACCAAGTCAAGTTGGTAGAAAGTGGATACCGATAAATCATGAGCATGACCGATCCGATAGCTGACCTGTTGACGCGGGTGCGCAACGCCTCCAGGGCAAAGCACAAGACCGTTGACGTGCCGGCGTCCAGGCTTAAGCGCGAAATCGCTCGAGTGCTGGCTGAGGAGCGTTTCATTGACAACTTCGCCTTCTACTCCGATGGCAAGCAGCGGCAACTTCGATTGTACCTCAGGTACAACGCAGAGAATGATCCGGTTATTCAGGATCTTCAGCGGGTGAGCAAGCCCGGCCTCCGTCGCTATTCGTCGAACGGTGATCTGCCGCGGGTTAGACGCGGACTGGGGATTGCAATTGTTTCGACTTCAAAGGGCGTTATGACTGATCGCCGAGCACGCCGAGCGGGTATTGGCGGCGAGGTGCTGTGTAGTGTCTGGTAGAGTGGCTGGTTCGTCGATTTTTTCTGAAGGATAGCGCAAGTATGTCGAGAATTGGAAAAAAACCTGTCCCTGTTCCCTCTGGGGTAGAGGTATCCCTCGAGAGCCTGGATTTGAAGATCAAGGGACCTAAGGGAGAACTTCGAGTTCCCATGAGTGATGTGCTCGGCGTTACCGTGGAAGAGTCAGCAGTTGTTGTCGTGCGGAAGGCCGAATCCAAACAGGCTATGGCCATGCACGGCCTTATCCGATCCTTGATCGCCAACGCAGTCACTGGAGTTACGGACGGATTTTCCAAACGACTGAATGTCTACGGCGTGGGGTTCCGAGCCGAGGTGGAAGGCGCGAGGTTAACCTTGAATATCGGCTATTCACATCCAGTGGTCTACGATGCTCCAGAGGGAGTGCAGTTGACGACGGAAGCCGGTTCGGGTGGATCGCAGGCTGGCATCACTGTCAGGGGTATCGACAAGCAGAAAGTCGGACAGGTAGCAGCAGACATTCGGGACAAGAGAAAACCTGACCCCTACAAGGGCAAGGGCGTCCGCTACGAAAACGAGGTTATTCACTGGAAGGCCGGAAAAACGGCCTCTGCCTAATTGAGCAACACGCATTTAACCTGATTATTGCGAAGATAATGGCCAACGTTCAACAGAAAAACAGCTCGCGCGAACGCCGCCGTTTCAGAGGGCGTAAGAAGATCGTCGGAACGGCTGATCGTCCTCGGCTAGTCGTCCATCGTTCGCTACGACACATTGAAGTTCAGATTATTAATGATCAGGTCGGTCATTCGTTTGTGGGTTTGTCGACGCAGTCGAAGGAGTTGAAAAGCGGTGGCCATGAAAATCGTGTTGCACAAGGCCACTCCCTTGGGAAACTCATCGCTGCCAGGGCGAAGGAGAGCGGCATAGAGCGTGTGGTATTCGACCGAGCCGGACTTCTGTACCACGGTATCGTCAAAGCAGTTGCGGATGGTGCACGCGAAGGCGGGTTAAGTTTTTGAAGTCAACGATTTTAACATCCATTGTAGGGCAAAGGAGATCCATTGGCGCGAATCGATCCGGCTAGCCTGGAATTGACTGAAGTGGTTGTCCAGAACAGCGTTCGGCGCGTTTCGCATGTGCGCAAGGGCGGACGAACTTTCAGTTTCACTGCCATGGTGGTGGTCGGAGACCGCAACGGCCATGTCGGCGTTGGCTCTGGAAAAGCGGGAGAAATCGCCGAGGCGATCCGCAAAGGAACAGAGGCCGCGAAAAAACAGATTATCAAGGTGGCCGTCGTCGAGGGAACCATACCTCACCAGATTACCGGAAAGTTTAGTGCAGCAAAAGTGCTGTTGAAGCCGGCATCACCTGGAACAGGCGTTATCGCCAGTGGCGGCATACGCATAGTGCTCGATCTGGTCGGGATCCATGATATCTTGACGAAATCCTTGGGCTCCGCGAATCCTCAGAATGGTATCAAGGCGACCTTGGAGGGATTGAAATTGTTGCGGGACGCTGAGATGACGGCAAAGATTCGCGGCATAAACCTACGCGATCTGAGGTAGGGAAAATGAAATTGCAGATCAAGCTAACTCGCAGTGCCATTGGGCGATCCAGAAGTCAGCAAGAGACGGTCCGTGCTCTGGGGCTACGGCGGCTTAATCAGACCGTGATCCACGAGGGTACGCCTCAGGTTAGAGGCATGGTCAACACCGTGTCTCATTTGCTTGTCGTGGAAGAGTTGAATGGAGGGTCAGATTGATTCATAGAGGATATACATGCGTTTAGGTAATTTAAGAGGGGCGCGCGGATCACGCCGCGTCGGTAAGCGCCTGGGTTTAGGCCCCGGGTCGGGTACGGGTAAGACCGCTGGCAAGGGTCACAAGGGGCAGCGCGCGCGCTCCGGCGGACGTCGAGGTAGCCGTACCGGATTTGAGGGTGGGCAGATGCCTCTTCACCGCCGGATACCAAAGATCGGGTTTTCCAACCATCCGTTCAGGAAACGCTTTGAGATCGTCAACCTCGCCGACATTGAAAGCCGCGCACTGGCCGGGGATATCGGGCCCGAGGAGTTGAAGCAAGCGGGGTTAATTCGCCGGTCTGATTCAGCGGTCAAGATACTCGGAGATGGGGAGTTAAGTCGCAAAGTAAGTGTGCAAGCACACGCTTTTTCTCAGTCCGCGGTACTAAAAATTGAACAGGCTGGGGGCAAAGTGGATCGAATCCGAGCCACCGCAGCACGGGCAGTGAACGGGTAGATGCTTCAAAGCTTCCAAAATTGTCTCAAGATCCCCGAACTTCGTAAGAAGATAATCTTCACGATCGGTATCTTGGTCGTCTATCGAATTGGTGGGCAGATCACCGTTCCTGGAGTAAATGTTTCAGTGTTGGGTGAGTTTTTTGCAAGCGCGGGTAACTCGCTTTTCGGTCTGTATGACATGTTTGTCGGTGGCGCATTTACACGGGCTACCGTGTTCGCGTTGGGCATCATGCCATATATCAGCGCCTCGATCATTCTGCAGCTGATGGGAGCTGTTGTTCCCTTTTTTCAGAAGCTTCAACGAGAAGGGGAAGAAGGGCGCACCAAGATCAACCAGTACACGCGCTACTTTACGGTTATTTTAGCGGCTGCGCAGTCCATGGGAGTGGGTTACTTTCTCGAGAGCATCCGGGGCAGTGGCTCAGGCCTACTAGCCGTCACCGATCCAGGTTGGGGATTCCGCCTGATGACCATGTTGACGATCACCAGCGGCACGATCTTCATCATGTGGCTGGGCGAACAGATAACTGAGCGCGGCATCGGCAACGGCATCTCGCTCATTATCTTCGTCGGCATCGTAGCTGAACTTCCCTCAGCGGTAATGAGTGAGTGGCGGCACTACCTGATTAACGTCGGGGCTCAGAAGAATTTGATTGAAGAACTTTTTCTGGTTGCTCTGATGGTCTGTGTAGTTGCCTTCGTTGTGCTATTGACCCAGGGCCAACGCCGAATACCAGTTCAGTACGCCAAGCGCGTCGTAGGGCGTCGAGTCTATGGGGGGCAGGCGACGAACATTCCACTGCGCGTCAACGCAGCCGGCGTGATTCCGATCATTTTTGCACAGTCGATCATGTTTCTACCGGGAACCATTACAGCTTTTTTCCCCACCAGTGATTTGATGCAGACGTTAGGATCGTTCTTTACTACTGACTCTGCCTTCTACTGGGCGACCTACGGCCTGATGATCGTGTTTTTTACCTACTTCTACACGGCCATCGTGATGGACCCGAACCAACTGGCTGATAATATGAAGCGCCATGGCGGCTTTATTCCAGGAGTGCGTCCTGGTAAGCGAACGGCGATGTACATCGATCGAATCATGACTCGAATAACACTGCCCGGAGCGTTCGCTTTGGCGGCAGTAGCGATTTTTCCATTCTTCGTAACGCAGCAGTTCAATGTGACGCCCTCATTCTCGCAGTTTTTCGGCGGCACTGGATTGCTCATCATCGTGGGTGTTGCGCTCGACACTCTCCAGCAGCTTGAGTCTCAGTTGATGACGCGTCACTACGAAGGGTTCATGAAGAAGGGACGCCTTCAGGGGCGTCGTTAGACAGCATGTTGGTAGCTAGGAGTGTGAACGAATGAAAGTCAAAGCGTCAGTTGGCAAACGTTGTTCAAACTGCAAGATCATCAAGCGCCACGGCATCGTGCGCGTTATTTGCAGCCGCAACCCTAGGCACAAGCAGCGTCAAGGGTAGAGGGGGAATAGACTGTGGCACGAATTGCAGGTGTTGACCTGCCCAGAGACAAGAGAATCGATATCGGCCTGACCTATATCTATGGCATCGGACGGACATCGGCAATCGCGATCCTGTCTGAGTCCAAGGTTGACCCAGCTGCCCGCGTGAGTTCGCTCTCCGACGAAGACCTGGCGAAGTTACGCGGTATTATCGAGAACAAATACAAGGTCGAAGGCAGTTTGCGAGGCGAGGTTAATCTCAACATAAAGCGCCTCATGGATGTCGGGTGCTATAGGGGTCTTCGTCATCGTCGGGGTCTGCCGGTAAATGGTCAGCGAACCAAGACGAATGCACGAACTAGGAAGGGCCCAAGGCGCGCGATCGCCGGAAGAAAGAAAGCACCTGCAAAGTAGTAGGTGCAGGATCATTGCAACAATAGGCGCCATCTAACGAGGAAGGCCAAGTTTGCCACCAGAACGCGGTAGAAAAAAGCGAAAAAAGTCGAAGAAGGTAGAGGCTCTTGGTATTGCCCATATCCTCTCGAGCTTTAACAATACCATGATTACACTGACCGACGTTGAGGGCAATGTCATTTCGTGGGCTACGCCCGGAAAAGTCGGGATAAGGGGCAGCAGAAAATCGACGCCATTTGCTGGTCAGTTGGCTGCTGAAAGAGCGGCACAGGATGCCATGAGTATGGGCCTGCGTCGTGTAGAGGTTTGGGTTAAGGGGCCAGGCGTAGGACGAGATTCCGCAATCAGGGCAATCCAGAATGCGGGTCTTGAAGTGTCCATTATCAGGGATGTTACACCAATCCCTCACAACGGCTGTCGTCCACCCAAAAGAAGAAGAGTTTGACCCCCCATGAACGACAATCTCGTAAACCGATAGAGGGCGCATGAGTCGTTACACCGGTCCAAGTTGCCGGCTTTGCCGGAGAGAAGGAACTAAACTGTTCCTGAAGGGTGAGCGCTGTATGCTCGAAAAGTGTGCGTTCGAGCGGCGCAGCTATGCACCCGGTCAGCATGGCCAGAACATGCGTCGGAAGAAGTCTGACTACAATGTACAGCTAAGGGCCAAGCAGAAACTGGCGCGCCTCTATGGGGTGAGAGAGGGACAGTTTCGAAAGTACTACCAGGAAGCCACGCGAGTTTCCGGTGTCAGCGGTGAAAACCTACTCCGACTACTCGAGAGCAGGTTGGATAGCATAGTTTACCGGCTTGGTCTCGCTCCGTCGCGGAAGGCAGCTCGCGTACTGGTCCGCCACAAACACTTTACCGTCAACGGAACGAGCGTGAACGTCCCGTCCTACCTGACGAAGCCGGGAGACCTGGTCTCCGTAGCTATGGGTAGTAAGCAGTTAGAGGTCATTCACGAGTCGTTGCGGCGTTCCCGTGACATGGTGTCCTGGCTCTCCGTGGACAAGGCCAATCTGAATGGGACTGTCTTAGAGCGGCCATCACGTGAAGACATTCCGACCGTGGCAGAGGAGCATCTCGTGATCGAATTCTATTCACGGTTATAAGAGTTTTATCATGGTTATGAGATTAACATTGCCACGTGAAAGCTCTGATCTTACGGTCGCTTACTTGGACCAATCAATTGAAAGGTTGACTACACTATGTCATTGAACGGTTTCCAGATGCCAAGGTTGTTGGAAATCGAAAAGGACAGTCTCAATGAGACGTTCGGTCGCTTCGTCATGGAGCCCCTCGAGCGTGGGTTTGGGGTTACGGTTGGGCATTCGCTTCGCCGAGTGCTGGTGTCGTCGATCGAAGGCGCCGCCATCAAGTCCGTTAACATCGAGAGCGTGCAGCACGAGTTTTCCACGATCACAGGTGTGCGTGAAGACGTGCCCGAGATCGTGCTAAACTTAAAGGAGGTCGCGTTGCGCTATCACGGCAACGAGGACAGGACCTTGAGGATCGAGATTAGTGGTCCGGGTGACGTTACGGCGAAGGATCTCGCGGTGGACTCCAGCGTTGAGGTTATGAATCCTGAGTTGCACATTGCCACCTTGGGTAAGGGGGCGGTTTTCAATATGGAGTTTACCGTTGGCAAGGGTAGGGGATATGTCTTCGCCGACGACAACAAAACTCCAGATCTACCGATCGGAACGATTCAACTCGATGCCAACTTTTCGCCAGTGCTCAAGGTGAACTACGATCTTGAGCATGCGCGAGTGGGGCGCCGGACTGACTATGACAAGCTCACCATCGACGTCTGGACTGACGGCTCGATCCGACCAGAGGACGCCATAGCCCAGGCCGGTCGACTCATGATTGACCACTTGAATTTGTTCGTCAATGTCGAAGATGAGCCAGCGCCGTTGGAAGAGAAGACCGTCGATGAAGAGACGAAGCGGGTGGCCAAACTGCTGGCCATGCCCATGGATGAGTTGGAACTGTCCGTTCGCTCAGCGAATTGTCTTAGGGCTGCGGGTATCGGTACCTTGCATGAGCTCGTTTCAAGGAGCGAGAGCGAGATGCTGCGGTTCCGCAATTTTGGTCGAAAGTCTCTGACAGAGCTTGGTGAGATGCTGGTTCAGTTGAACCTCACTTGGGGCATGGACATTTCCAAGTATGAGGACGTGGAACTTGACGAAGAGGCCGCAAGTCCCTTGGTCGAGGACTTCTAGGGAGAGGTAGTTAATGAGACATAGGAAACGACTCGCGAAGATTAAGCCAGGGCACAGCCATCGAAAGGCTACGCTCAGCAACATGGTCACATCTCTGTTTGAGCACGAATTGATTAACACGACGCACTCACGGGCTCGCGAGCTTCGGCGGGTGGCTGACTCGATCATCACCTTTGCCAAGCGGGGTGACCTGCACGCTCGCCGAATGGTGTTGAAATCTGTCGCCGATAAGCGAGTAGTCAACAAGCTATTCGATGAGCTCGGTCCCCGGTACGCAACCAGACAGGGTGGCTATACACGCCTAATCAAGAGTGGTCCCAGGCGAGGAGATGGAGCACCGATGTGCTTCGTCGAACTAGTGGATCGGCCTGAAGGGACACGCTCGGCTGCGGCGACAGAAACAGCTGAGTCTACTGAAGAGAACGAATGATTCTTTGTGCATAACCGGGACGTTTTAAAATCTGCGTACAAAAGAACACGTCCATTGGTTAGTTAGCTGACAGGCTTTACTGGTTGAGGAAGGCGGGATCATCAGATCCCGCCTTTTTCTGTGCCAATACTTGTGCAAGCAGTGCACATGGACCCCGCCTTCCGATCCTATCCACCGCCAACCTTCGTAGCTCGCACATGGATGCTCACCTTCCTTGGATCTGTCCCACGATCGTCAGCATATGAAACAACCAGAGCTGATTGAATTAGACGTTGCTGGCCTGACATCTCATGGGGATGGGCTTGCCTGCTACGGATCAAAGGAAGTCACTGTTCCAGGGGCGATCCCAGGTGACCGGGTCGAGGTGTGGGTTGGTCGACGAAAGAAGAGGGGCCGGTTGGTAGCCAGGGTAGAGCAATTCCTTGAACATGGAGTTCCTCGCCAGGAGCCTCCCTGCCCTCACTTTGGCGTATGCGGCGGGTGCCGCTGGCAGAACCTGGAATATGCCGAGCAGTTGCTTTTGAAGCAGCGGATGATTGGGGATGCTTTGAGAGAATCTGGGATTCTCGCAGAGACCGTGCACCCCGTCGTTGGCAGCGAGGATTTGTTCTTTTACAGAAACAAGATGGAGTTCTCCTTCGGCCGCGGATTCGATGGTGAGCTTCAACTTGGACTACACGTAAGACAGCGCTATAACAGAGTGTTTAATCTGCATTCCTGTCAGCTCCAGTCAGAATTGTCAAATAAGGTGGTTTGTAGTTTTAGGGACAACGCCATAAGACTACAGCTGCCCGTCTACGACCTGCGTAGCCATGAGGGGCTACTTCGTTTTTTGGTCGTGCGCACCGCCAAGACAAGCGCGGGAGTACTCTTGAATCTCGTTGTCAGCTCGTACCCGGACAACGGTGTAGACGAATTGGTTGCGGGCGTACTGGATGAGGTGCCTGAAATAACAGACATAGTGATTACGTTGCATTCGGGTAAAGCCCAGGTAGCTACGGGAGAACGCGAGTTTGTCGTGAAGGGATCCGGCCGACTAAGAGAGAAGTGCGGACTGCTTGAATTCGAAATCTCTCCACAGTCCTTCTTTCAGACCAATACGCGCCAGGCGGGTAGGCTTTATGCGCTTATTAATGGCATGGTCGAAAGGGAGTGTGGAGAAGATTTTCTTGATTTGTACTGCGGTACCGGTGGTATCTCACTTCATCTGGCACAAAAAGCGCGCCATGTTTTGGGTGTTGAACAGGTTGTCGAGGCGGTCATTGACGCCAGGCGAAACGCCGAATGGAATGGAATCTCGAACTGTGAATTTGTCGCCGGGAAAGCTGAGTCCATACTTGGTGACCTCCGTGCCCAGGGACGCCAGTTTGGCGTAGTTGTTGTTGATCCACCGAGGCCAGGTGTACACAAGGAGGCGATGAAGGAGATCCTGAGGATCAGCGCTCCTGTTGTCATTTACGTCTCCTGCAATCCGTATTCGATGGCCGAGGACATGGGTCATTTTACCCGTTCCGGGTACCGCGTCGAGACGGTACAACCGATCGATCTCTTTCCTCACACGCCGCATTGCGAGGTCGTAGCACGCCTGGTTCGATGACCTATGAGCGCACGAAAAGTTGACCTAAGCGCGCTTTTTTATTAGAGTTGCAGAAAATTCGCTGTACAATACATCAATGCAATAGCAGGTAGGTTTGTATGGGCAAAGACACTGGAGAACCCGCGGCCAAAAAGAAAAGAAAGAAGAGTCAGCCAGCAGCGGACTCGAAGGGTGATTCAAAAGCTGATAGTACTGCTGGCCCGGCCGAGGAAAAGAAGGAGCGCAAGCCGTTCTCGCGCCCCGATTCATTCTCGAAGGCCAAGGATTTACAGATCCTGTTTCAAGCCTTTTGCGCTGGGGAAGTTAGTGCTGTCATTCTGAGGCCACGGTTGCAGACGGAGTCTGTTGAGCATGGCCGTGGGGCGGGTGGACTAAGGGCGGACAGGGTTGCGATCTCAGCAGCGGGATCGAAACTCTTGCCGCTCTTCTTCTTTCTGGAGAAAAAATCGAACATACGTCATTTTCCGTGGGTCAGTTTGACAAAGTCGTAACGGCCCGATTTGCGGGCACGTTAAAGCCTGGTAATGCATTAAACGGCGTAAACACAGTCGCGTGTAAACACGCTATCTGCCTAATTTGCCACTATTTAAGATAGGTAGTGCAGGAAATGTGTCAAGTTTTTACGGGCACTCCGGCTCACGTTGAATCCCGTCACTCGTCAACGAAAGACCAGATAGCAGCGATGGAGGAGGCGGTCTCAGAAGCTACCTGCTAATCAGGTTTTCCGGCGTATTGTCGTTGTGTTCAAAACACTTAAGTTTTTGAAATCAAATCAATTAGGGGACGTTTTGTGGTGTTTTCTGGTGGTGTTTAGATGAGCGAGGAGAAAAAAACGACGCAATCCAGGGTGCTCGTGGTGATGCCTGAGGACAGCGCTACCAGGCAGCTACTCGCCTATCTGGAACCGCAGGCTTTACAGGTGCTTTGGGCCAGGGAGGGTTCGGCGGCTTTCGATATTCTCGATGCTGATCCTCCGGTTGATGCCTTGATTTGCGATTTGCGTCGTGAGCGCATCGACGGCCTGCGGATCACACAGGTTGGGCTTCGGCGCA
>Ga0115002_10007573_pt1 | contig 12203 bp, 15 predicted proteins | sample ArcticOcean_MG_C_8_FD_89576 | JGI IMG/M metagenome (GOLD analysis project Ga0115002, IMG submission 89576) | Marine microbial communities from western Arctic Ocean - ArcticOcean_MG_CB11_86 | ecosystem: Environmental > Aquatic > Marine > Oceanic | place: Arctic Ocean: Canada Basin | collected...
ATAACCGCAGATCACGGCAATTTTTCCCGCCAGCATAACGTCCGTCGCCCGCTTGATACCGTCGACTAAACTTTCACGGCAGCCGTAAAGATTATCGAATTTTGACTTTGTGACGGAGTCATTGACGTTAATAGCCGGAACCTTGAGCGTCCCTGCCTTAGCCATTTCATATAGTCGATGCACACCGGTTGTCGTCTCTTCCGACAACCCCTTTACGTCATCGAGCAAAGCCGGATATTTCTCGTGCATCAGAAGCGTTAAATCGCCCCCGTCATCGAGAATCATGTTAGGCGTCCATCCATCCAGCCCTTCAATTGTCTGATCAATACACCACCAGAATTCCTCTTCCGTCTCCCCTTTCCAGGCAAACACCGGGACGTTCGTGGCAGCGATTGCTGCCGCTGCATGGTCTTGGGTTGAAAAGATATTGCAGGACGACCATCGTAAGTCTGCGCCAAGCGCGGTCAGGGTTTCAATGAGCACCGCCGTCTGAATCGTCATATGCAGGCAACCTGCGATACGCGCGCCTTCAAGAGGTTTTGTTGCCGCAAACTCTTCACGCAGAGCCATCAAGCCAGGCATCTCCGTCTCGGCAATTGCGATTTCCTTACGACCCCACTCAGCAAGCTCAATATCGGCCACTTTGTAGTCATTCATTGCAGTCATCCGAACGTCTCCGTTTTATAAATATGTGCTGGCGACTTCGCTTAAAGCCGCCAATTAACGCCAACTGCCTTCAAGAATTGATCCAAGAAACGCCGGCAAACCATGACCTCGAACAATGGTATAACACCTGCCAAATCGCCTGCAAGAGAAATATAAAGATTTCTTTATATAATTCTTGTTAGCCGTTCTTGGCCGGCGTTACATCACCTCGAACTCATAATTGTCCGTTGGCCTAAATCATATTCCGGCCCGCGCCACTATCGATGTCGCGATGGCTGAGATGATAGCGCCGGCCTTCCTGAGTAAGCCACTTCCCCAATCGCTCGGTCACGAAAACTGACCGATGGCGGCCTCCTGTGCAGCCAATTGCTATAGTCAGGTAACTCTTGCCTTCTCGCTCATAACGCGGAAGCAGCCGATCCAACATCGCAGTGAGGTTGTCAAAGAAGGGTACAAAATCGGAATCCCCAGCGATCACAGCGGCGACTCTCGAATCGACACCCGTAAGCTGCCGCAATGTCACGTCGTAATGGGGATTAACGAGAAATCTTACGTCAAATACTAGGTCTGCATCGCGTGGAAGTCCGGCGCAATAGGAAAAGGAAAGAACAAAAAGCCCAAGCCCTCCCGCGTCTTCAAGCGCGAATCGCTCCGCCAACTGTTCCTTCAGCTCTCGTGTATTCTTGTCTGTCGTGTCGATCAAAACGTCGGCACGATCACGCAGGTTTTGCAGCAACCGACGTTCCAATCTAATGACATCAGGCAACGGTCGATCCGCGCCCAACGGATGCCGACAACGGGTCTCCGTAAACCGCCGAGCGAGCGCCTCATCTTCACAATCGAGAAACAAAATTTTTGCTTGGAGGTCCTCCAGGACAGATTCAACGCCAAAGTCCCGCGTACGAACGTCAACGCCAATGGCGATCGGTCGCTGTCCAAAGAGATCGCCGGACCGAACTAAGCCCCTGAAGAGTGATAGCGAAAGGTTATCAACTGCTTCGTAACCCATGTCCTCCAAGGCCTTCAATGCAGACGTCCGCCCAGCACCAGATATGCCGGTTACAAGGACTGCTCTTCCTCGAGAAATGTCCGAGTTACCTTGCTCCTCTACAATTTTAAGCCGACCTCGCGCATAAGCTTATTCTCTGTCATCTCCACCAAAAAAGACACTGCCAGCCTGCACTCCGCTTAGTCAGCCCTCAAACAGAAGGAAGGCAAACGACAAAGCGAGCGCCGAGAACCGTGCCATCGACATCGCAACGGTTTTGCGCACGAATCGTCCCACCATGGGCCTCGACGATCTGTTTGGAAATCGAAAGTCCGAGCCCGGAGTGTGTACCAAACTTCTCACCGCGCGGACGTTCGGTATAGAACCGGTCAAAAATCTCTTTGAGTTTGCCTTCAGGAAAGCCTGGGCCTTCATCTTCTATTACGACTTCAACATTGCGGCCAGTGCGTGACGCCTTGACCCGGATGGCGCCACTGGGCGGCGAAAAACTCGTGGCGTTTTCAATGAGGTTGTGAAAAACCTGCATTAATCGATCTCCAATCGCATTGACCTTCAACTCTCCGTCGTCGACAAACTCTACCGATACCCGTGGCTGCCCAGCGTCTACTGCCGAAGAAAATTTCGGCAGCATGACAAGCATTTGCGCCACATCGACCGGCTCTAGCTCTGCCCGGCTTAACTCTGCGTCGAGCCGTGATGCATTGGAAATATCACTGAGCAGACGGTCGAGCCGCTGCACGTCTTCGACAATAATTTCCATAAGTTGTCGTTGTTGCGCCGGATCGTGGACACGCGCCGCAGTTTCGACAGCACTCCGTAACGAAGTTAAAGGATTTTTGATTTCGTGACTGACATCAGCGGCAAATCTCTCTATTGTATCCATTCGAGAATGAAGAGCATCGGTCATTTCACGGAGCACGCCCGACAACTCACCTATTTCATCACCTCGGCCTGTTAGGTCGGGGATCTGTTGGCTTTCACGATGGCGCACACGCAGCGCGGCGGCGGCAAGAAGCCGTAATGGACGGGCGATGGTACCAGCAAGAAAAAATGACAGCAGAACGGTAACGACCAATGCACCGGCAAATATCTCCAGGATCGCGAGCCTGACGTTACGGACAGCAGCCTCTATTTCGACGCCGTTCTTAGAGAGCATTACCGACGCAAATACCTGTCGGTAGCGTTGCACCGGCTGCGAATAGGACAAAACAAGTCCACCGTCATCATCGATGCGGACTCGTCCACTTGCCTCTCCATCTAGCGCTCGGACCACTTCGGTATAAACAGACGCGTCCTGCTCCATCGGCTCGCGATAGGGTTCATAACCATCGCGCCGTGGTAAACGGCTCGCAACCCAATCCAGCGCAACAACCATTGGATCAAAAATCGAGTAAGTGGCCTTAGGAGGTGGCAGGTCTTGCACTCGCACAACACCTCCACTGCCCAAGAGCAGGCGACTGTCAGCAACCAGTGCACCACGTGCGAGAAATAGACGTGCCCTTACACGCGAGGTCGCGCTTAGGCGTCGAACCATGTCGCGTGCCGGGACTAAATTCAGCGCCTGATAGCCGGGCGCGACATTTACAATTGAACTTTCGCCAATCGCACCTGCAAAGATCCCACTTTCGATCTGTAACGCCTCCAGCTCAGAAACGATCAAGCCATCCCGGTAGGGGCCGAGATAAAGCAAACCGCCGATTGGGATTGCCAACGCCAGAACATTGATCGCAAGAATTTTGCGCGTTATCGGCGACATCAATTTGCGCCGCGACGACGCGCTCACATTGTCGGAAGTTTCGTGCTCAGACATTCCTCTTAACCGTCATACCTCTCAACTGTCACGGTAGCGATAGCCGACACCATAGAGTGTCTCTACATGGGCAAATTCAGATTCGATTTGTCGAAACTTCTTACGCAAACGCTTAATGTGGCTATCGATGGTTCGGTCATCCACATAGATACTCTCGCCGTAGGCAGCATCCATTAGCTGATCTCTTGTTTTTACATGACCTGGTCGTTGTGCGAGCGCCTTCAGCAAAAGAAATTCTGTCACAGTGAGCGACAACGGTTGGCCCTTCCACGTGCACATGTGGCGGTCCGTATCGAGAACTAGGTCCCCGCGCACCACCACCTCTTCGCCTTTGGCGTCTGGGCCGCTATCACGAAGTTCGACGCGCCTTAACAGTGCGCGAATTCGCTCGATGAGCAGGCGCTGCGAAAAAGGTTTCGTGATGTAGTCATCGGCACCCAATCTGAGACCCAGCATCTCGTCTATCTCATCGTCTTTCGATGTGAGAAATATGACAGGCACGCTACTGGTCCGTCGGAGACGCTGCAGCAATTCCATACCATCCATCCGAGGCATCTTGATATCTAGGATGGCAAGATCAACTGGCTGTTGGAACATTCCGCGGAGCGCATCCTCACCATCGATATATGTGCGCACCTGGTATCCCTCTGACTCCAGGGTCATTGAAACCGACGTCAGAATATTTCGATCATCATCAACGAGCGCAATTGTCTGTCGCATAGCGTGGAGCCCCTTTCATGAAAAAAGTTTAGCAGCTAGAAACAACGGTCCAAAGTCGCTCGTTGTTGTGGCAACAATTAGGCAAAGAGCGCACAAACTGATCGAGTTACGGTCCTAGCGATCTCCGATAGCACACATTAGGAAGCCGCCGCGTTGCTTAATGATGCGCCCGTAGCATTTTAACTTGACCGACCGATTAAATTGCGTCGAATTGTCCATTCGAAATACGCACACAACACGCTATATCAAGCGCATCCGTTCAGCGCAGCGCCACAGACGATTTGAGCCTAATTATGAGATCACCACTTTCACCTGCACTGATTGGTGCCCTTCTCGCCGCATTGGCCGCACTTGCAGCCGCTGCAACCATCGCATGGTTTCAATTTACGCAGGTTGCGGTAGCGCCGGGAAAAAATGGTTCTGCTGGCTTTCAGCCGCTTGTAGAAGTCGGTGGCGCCTTTGAGCTTGTGGATCATTCCGGCAAACCGGTAACCGACACCGATTATAGGGGTGAGTATTTGCTGGTCTTTTTCGGTTACACCTATTGTCCCGACATCTGCCCAACAGAACTGCAGAACATGACGATCGCGATGGATGAACTTGGCGAGAAAGCACAGTTCGTAAGGCCGCTTTTCATAACCATCGATCCCAAACGGGACACAGTCGACTATATCTCACAATACGTTTCACATTTTCATCCCCGACTTGTCGGGCTTACAGGAACTCTAGAGCAGATCGAACGGGCGGCACGCATCTATCGTGTTTTTTATGCCAAGGTTGATGATCCACAGGCCACTGAATATCTGATGGACCACTCCTCGTTCGTCTACCTCATGGGCCGCGACGGAAAGCTCCTGACAATATTCCCGCACGCTACGGACCCGTCACGCATGGCGGAAACGATCAACGCGTATGTCGAACAGGGACTGTAAATCCCTTCCCACATATAGAACTATCGTTGTGACCGCGTTGAACGTTGACCCTATCTAGCACCGATACTATGCTTGACGGTGACGGTGGTTCTCTCAGTTTGAGATCAAAAGGGAACGCAGTACAGCTCGGTTGTTTTTGCATATTTTTGGTCAAGCCGAACTAATTCTGCGACTGCCCCCGCAACTGTAAGCGGTACTTGCTATCCATTACGCCACTGGGGAATTGTCCTCGGGAAGGTTTGGACAGATGTATGCGTCCCGCGAGTCAGGAGACCTGCCACCGCCCTTGCCCGCTTAAATTTTAGCGATTGAGGGACACTGAAACGCCTGACTCCCACGGAGGGTGACATGTCACGCAGTAAAATTATCAGCCACGACTTTGCACAAATCGATGCCCGCAACCGGTTAACCGCCGCGTTTCTCTCTGCACTTTTAGGCACCTTCCTCATCATCGGCGTTGGTTTATCAAACGCCGATACGCTGCATAACGCTGCACACGATACACGGCACGCATTTACCTTCTCCTGTCACTAGGTCGGGCATGCTGAGAGCTATCATTTCAACCGGCCTTTTGGCCGGATTGATCGCTGGTCTCTTCGTCACTTTCGCGCAGTTAGTCCGCGTAACCCCACTTATTCTTGAGGCAGAGACCTACGAAGTAGCCGCGGCGGTTTCGGGCGACGGACACACGCACGAAGCTTGGTCTCCGGCAGATGGTATCGAGCGAACTCTGTTCACCGCGCTTGCAAACATTATTGGTGGAATCGGTTTCGCGCTCTTGCTGGTTGCCATTTTCGCGTTTCGCGGTGCATCGACGGATTTCCGGAGTGGAATCAACTGGGGATTGGCTGGCTTTGCTGCGTTCACGCTTGCGCCCGCATTGGGCCTGCCGCCTGAATTGCCAGGAACAGATACTGCCGACCTGTTAGCACGTCAAACGTGGTGGTTGGGTACGGTGGTGGCGACCGGCACCGGCCTCGCACTGGCGCTTCTACAACAGCAACGTTGGGTGCAAATCTCAGGTGTCCTGCTGATCACAATACCTCACCTGATTGGCGCGCCACATCCATCAACCGCGTTGAGTATTGTCCCAGCCGAACTTGCAGCTCAATTTGCAGTCGCTTCGTTGTTCACAGCGGGCCTCTTTTGGGTTGTCCTTGGTGGTCTGTGCGGACATTTCTACGCGCGCTTTGTCGAGAGCACGGCACTCACCTGAACACACAATGAGCACATTTCGGCTCGGGTGAAGCTCCAACGAGCTTCGTCTATGGCATCCGCAATATAAGACGAGGCGATGGTTGCTCTAAATCCGCAATGATCCAAGCGTAAACTTTCTTCCCATCACCCTCAATTGCCGTCGCATTATCATCGATCGCCTCGGCACTTGTCCAAACACGGAACATACCACTCGGCTGGAGACCCATCCTCCTGAGTTGCGGGAGATAACTACTCGGCGGTCGATTACCAGCGATTTTTACGGTGTCACCTTCAAGACGACGAATTGAGAAAAATCGCGCATTAAAGCGCAAGAAATAAATTATTTTTCGTCGAAAATGTCACCTTGGCGTTCGTATCGCACGCGGAATTTGGCACCTTGATCGAAAGTGATTTCCTTGAAAGATTTGTCGCGAGCGAGATCTTGACGGGCGCCATCTACCTGCTTGCGAACCTCCTCCCGCGAAAATTCGCCACCCGTAAGCTTCTGCAACAACAGCAAATAGGAAAGCTCCCCGACATAACGAAATGCGTATTTTCCATCCACTTAGATTGTTAGATCAGCCTCGTAACCAGACCGGAAATAGCAGGCACTCAAGACTGCCAAAAAAAGCAGCGCAAACGCAGGACGAAGTCTGCGGGTCATAGTCGGCGCCAGATCAAGGGCATTCATAACGACGGCACCGTTGGAATAGTGACACCAACCAAACAATCCCGCGTGACAAGAGCCGCCAGTGCTTCTTCGTCTAGACCGGCTGTTCCCGCGGGTCGCATCGGCAAGACCATGTAGCGCAAATCGGCGGTGCTATCATGCACTCTAACTTCCACTCCATCGGCAAGAACTGTACCAAATTCGGCAATGACCACACGTGGTTCACGGACCGCCCGGCGGCGATAGTTTTGGGATTTATACCAATCCGGTGGTAATCCAATGAGCCGCCGTGGGTAGCAAGAACACAGTGTGCAAACGATAAGGTTATGGATCTCTGGTGTGTTTTCCATCACCACTACAGGGACGTCGCCACCATCAATTCCGAACTCGGCTGCGGCAGCATTTGCATCATGAAGAAGACGCGCCTTGAACGTCTCGTCCACCCAGGCCCTAGCGATCAATTTTGCACCTTCGGCAGGGCTGCTTGCATCAATTTCTTCAATCGTGGTGCGCATCTCGTTGGCTGAGAATACATGTTTTTCCACGAGCAGGGATTCGAGTGCCTGCGCCAGCCTCTGATAGTAGGTCTGCGGCCCGTCGGTATCAGGTGGCGGTGCGTGATCGTGATGTTCGGTCATACTCTCAATCCCTTCACCCCTACGTGACTATACCGGCTCGAGCCAGTGCTCAAAGATCTCAATATCAACTGTGTCGGCGGGTTGGCCCGCATAGTCCAACCACAACGCCCGTTGACTGAAACGAACGCGGTAGAGCGTCCCTGCGGGACCATCATAGCGCCCATAGGCGAGTTCCTCCGGGTTTCGAAACTGCCCGCAGATGCGCTCAACGACACCTACTTTTCCACGTGCGTAGAAAGGTGTGCGGACATGACCGGGCGGGTCGCCGCGGCGGATCCGCACCTCTTCACCGATTGAAAACGCCGACATTTATTATTGCCCATCGTCTTTGAGAGGCACACTGTCAAGCTTCGCACGGAGTTCATCGATTGTGACGACCCCTTTTTCGATCATGAGATTGGTCATCGCCCCGGCCCAGCGTCCATAATAGCCGGCTTCATCATACTCTTCCGGGGCCATATCCTCGATCGCGCGCCGCAATTCATCGACCCGGAGCAACTGCCGTTTCTCGTCTCCGAGCAAACGCATAATTGCATTGACGCGCTTCTCCCAGGGCTCGAAATCGTGGTCGCGTCCGTCGATTGGACCCCCATCGAGCCCACCCATGTCATGATGGCGTCGCATCGCGGTGTTTCCGTCTTCAATATCCTTGCAGTATCAGGCGACGAGGCGAGGCAATCAAGCCGTCAAACCTCTCGCAACACAGATAAAAGATGATAACATCCGCGCCCAGCTGGAAAAAGCCAACGTTCCGGCAATAACATAGTTTTCAAAGGAGAAATATATGTTGAAATTTGGAAAGGGGCTTTCGCTCGCCGCCCTGGCGCTGTTTGCGTTGACGGCAAGCAGTTTTACCAGTCAATTATCTGCTCAGAGTGTGACGTCTCAACTCGCCTCGGAAAGTGTGATTGAGATAATTAAAAAGCGCGGCGCGATGCGCGTCGGTGTCGCGACCTTCGTTCCTTGGTCCTTCGTCGGCACGAGTGGCGACCTCATTGGCTTTGAAATTGATGTTGCAAAGAAGGTTGCCAAGGACAGTGGTTGGGAGCTCGAATTAGTCCAAACCAAGTTTGATGGGATTATTCCTGGACTGTTAGCTGCCAAATTCGACACCGTGATCACCGGCATGGGCCTGACGCCCAAGCGGAATCAGACCATTAACTTCACGATTCCCTATGAGTGGTACGGTCCCGGCATCGTCGCCAACAAGAAACTTGCCAAGGGTTGGAAAACATTCGAGGACGCCAACAAGCCGGATGTTATTTTCTCCATGCGTCGTGGAACATTCTACACCGATGCGATGAAGGAGGTGTTTCCAAAGGCGCAGTTTATCTTCTTCGACGATGACTCTGAGGTTTTCCAGGAGATCATCAACGGCAAGGCTCACGCGACGATCACTGTCGAGCCAAAGCCGACGTTCTATGCAATTGGGAACCCAGAGACGTTGTATCAGCCATGGAAAGGATTCTCACCAATTCCATCGACACCGTCCGGCTTCGCCTTACGCAAGGGTGACCCGGATGCGGTTAACTACTTCAACAACTGGATTATCCAGCGTCAACGGGACGGCTGGCTGCAGTCGCGTTTTGACTTCTGGTTCACGACAGACGGCTGGTTCGGCGATATCGAAAACAACCCGTACCTGCCGAAGAAATAAGCGAATACTGTTTAGAGTTAGACCGACCGCCTTCGGGCGGTCGGTTTTTCTTTTGCCCACAAAAATTGCAGCCCGTGTCAGCTTAGTGGTTGTACGACGTGCTGGCGAAACCCGTCCCGGAGCTTAAGTCGCTCAAACCAGGACTTGACGTTGGGTAAGCCCACTTCATCATCGAACAGGCCGAACCAGCGAAAGGCATAGGGCCCAAGGGCGATATCGCCGATGGATATGCGGTCACCAGCAAGAAACTCTCGATCCGCAAGCCTGTTGTCGACAATACCCCAGAAGTTTGTCATTTGAGCTTTAGCCGCGTTGATTACCATCATATCGCGTTCGGCTTCTGGTGTCCGAATAAGGCCCCTAAAGACAAAACCCATGGGCTGGTTGATGGAGGCAAGAACCCAATCCATCCACTTCTCCGCTTCAGCCCGGACAGCAACATCATTTGGCCAAAGGCCACCGGGATCGTTTTTTGCTGCAAGATAGCGCACACAGCTATGCGATTCCCAAAGGATCACCCCGTCGTCGTCGATGGTGGGAATAAGGCCCATAGGGTTCATCGCACGATACTCCGGCGTATCCGTGCCACCGAATTCACCGCCAAAATCTATCCTCTCAAATTCAACTCCAAGCTCGCTCGCGCACCACAGCACTTTTTGAACGTTAATTGAGTTCGTCCGTCCCCAAATCTTAAGCATTGCTCACGCATCCCTTTTCCCTAATCAGTTGCCAGCGCGGTAAGTACATCGCGCTCAAGTCCCACATGTTCGCCTGCCGCAATTATTTGTCCCCAGGTATTCTCATCAAGGGGAATACCGCCTGCCAGACGATCAGCCCGCATTCGTCGCTCTGGGTCACCAGGCACCAACACAGGCACATCCGGATCCGCTGCCGGCGACTCCTTGACCCAATCTGTGAATGCATCAACATAAGGCGCAAACGTATTGCCGTCCGCAACCTGCGCTGGATCAATGATGATCACGAGCATGTTGTTGATGATCGTATTGGTGATATTCATGCCCTCTCGATGAACGCCGCCGCCGGTCAATGCACCCGCCAAAAGTTCGCATATCATCGCCAGTCCATAACCTTTATGGAGCCCCATTGGCAGCAATGAGCCCCGTACGCCGTCCGAAAACATCACGTTCGGATCGATCGTCGGCTGCCCATTTGCATCGATCAAAAGGCCGGGTGCGACCTTCTCCTCCTTGTTTCTGGCAACGCGGATCTTGCCGTGCGCCACCCCGGATGTCGCCATGTCGAGGACAACCGGGTCGCCGTTCGTTGCCGGCAGACCACAGACAAATGGGTTTGTTCCAAATCGAGAGTCCGAACCACGAAACGGCGCGACAATCGGCGGGCGCTCAATCGCATTGACGAAGTGTATGGAGATCAAACCCGCTGAAGAAGCTTGCTCGGCCCATTGTCCGACGCGTCCGATATGGTGAGAATTTCGCAGGGCGACCAACGCGAGTCCATGTTCGCGGACGCGCTCAATGCCGAAATCCATAGCCTCGCCAGCAATGACCTGACCAAAGCCACGCTGGCCATCGACGACAATGCAGGAACCATTATCGACAACAATTTTCGCATGTTGGTTCAGTTGAATACCCATTTCACGGACCGATTCCACATAAGCCTGCAAAAGTACCACGCCGTGGCTGTCATGGCCGGCAAGGTTAGCGCCAACCAAGCCGTCGGCGACTGCTTTCGCTTCAGCCCGCTCGCTGCCGACCTTCTCGATAACCATGCTTACAATTTTGCGAAGTTTTTTGTGATCGATGAGCATAGATTTGGCCCCGCTCTGCTAGCTCCGAATTCGAAAACTCATTCTTATCTAGTGAGCTTCGGCCCAATTCATGCCGACGCCAGCGTCAACCACAAGCGGAACCGAAAGCTCAAGCGAAGGTCCTGCTGCCCTCTCCATGACCTTGCTAACAACTTCGATGGTTTCATCGACCTCGGCCTCCGGAACCTCAAAGAGAAGTTCATCGTGGACCTGCAACAGCATCGTCGCTTTGAGCTGAGCTTTCTTCAAGGTGCCGGGAACACGGATCATTGCCCGCTTGATAATGTCCGCGGCACTGCCTTGGATTGGTGCATTGATCGCCTGTCGTTCGGCAAAACCGCGGTGGGCTGGATTACGTTCGTTAATGCCTGCAACATGCACATGTCGGCCGAACAACGTCGTCACGTATCCGGTCTTTCGCGCCGTCTCCCGTATTGATTCCATATAATCTCGAATCCCCGGATAGCGCTCGAAATAAGCTTCGATGTAAGCCTTTGCTTCACCCTGCGGGATACTGAGTTGACGCGCCAGACCGAACGGACTGATGCCATAGATGATGCCAAAATTGATTGCTTTGGCTCGCCGACGCGTCATCGGATCCATACCCTCGATCGGCAGATCAAAGACCTGGCTTGCGGTCAATGCGTGAATATCAGCGCCATTCTTGAAGGCGTCGACTAGCGCGTCAATTTCCGCCATGTGAGCCAACACGCGTAATTCGATCTGGCTATAGTCGAGCGACACGAGGCGTGAACCCTTCTCAGCGATAAACGCCTGGCGAATTTTGCGCCCATCTTCGGTGCGGATTGGAATGTTTTGCAGGTTTGGGTTGGTTGAAGAAAGTCGTCCGGTGGAGGCACCAGCCATCGAATAAGATGTATGCACACGCCCTGTATCTGGATTGATCTGCTCAGTCAGCGAGTCAGTATATGTGCTCTTGAGTTTGGCAAGCTGGCGCCAATCAAGTACGCGCGCCGGCATATCGTGGCCCTCAGCAGCCAGTCCTTCGAGAATATCGGCGCCTGTGCCGTATGCGCCTGTCTTGCCCTTCTTGCCCCCAGAAATTCCCATCTTATCAAAAAGGATTTCGCCCAGCTGTTTTGGTGACGCGATAT
>Ga0115002_10007576_pt1 | contig 12198 bp, 13 predicted proteins | sample ArcticOcean_MG_C_8_FD_89576 | JGI IMG/M metagenome (GOLD analysis project Ga0115002, IMG submission 89576) | Marine microbial communities from western Arctic Ocean - ArcticOcean_MG_CB11_86 | ecosystem: Environmental > Aquatic > Marine > Oceanic | place: Arctic Ocean: Canada Basin | collected...
TCATATTTTGTGACAATTTTTTATTAACAAATATACGTGTTTTGGACTTTTTAATCATTTTAATGTATTTTAACTCTATCATTGTATTATCTCATGTTGGATAAAATTATTCCTTTAAAAATAATCTATTTTTTAGATTTAATTCGATTTTCTAAACCAATTGGTTTTATGTTGCTATTGTGGCCGTGCTGGTTTGCTTTAACATTTATACCTCAAAAATCTTTCAAACTTTATAAATGGTATTTTTTATTTTTTATAGGTGCTTTTTTAATGCGAAGTGCAGGATGTATTATCAACGACTTTATTGATATCAAGATTGATAAGAAAATTAATAGAACAGCAAACAGACCTTTAGCTTCAAAAAAAATATCAATTCCAGAAGCATTAATATTTTTATTTATATTACTTTTATTAAGTTTAATTGTTCTCTTACAATTTAATTATTTAACAATTATCATTGGCCTTCTCTCTTTCCCCATTATAGTTTTATATCCTTTTATGAAACGTTATACATACTGGCCTCAACTTATATTAGGCATAGTTTTTAGTTGGGGAATTATTATAGTCAATTTTCAATTTTTAAATTCATTAACATGGAATTTTTTCATTCTTTATATTGGCTGTATTTTTTGGACATTAGCTTATGATACAATTTATGCTTATCAAGACAGAGAAGATGATATTACTAACCATATAAAATCAACTGCAGTTTTACTTGGAACTCAAGGGCCAAGGTACGTAAGGATTTTTTATATCATATTTTTCCTAATAATTGGATATTTAGGCTGGAAAACAAGTAATAATTATTACAGTTTGGTCGTGATAATTATGGCTATCTTTGTTATTAACAATCTATTAAATAAATGGGAAACATCATCAAGAGTTAGTTCAAATTTTTATTTTAAAATAAATAATTTTATTGGCTTGTTTTGTTTTGCATTTTTATTATTTTTTTAAACACATGATAGAAAAAAAATTGTCTAGAAAAAAAACTATTAAAAGAATAATTTTAAATTATCTCTTTCCTCACAAGCTTAAAATTTTTTTAGCTTTGGTTATGATGGCTATATCTGCAGCTTCGACAGGATTACACGCATGGCTGGTAAGACCGGCTCTTGATGAAGTGCTGATTCAAGGCAATAAAGAAATGTTATTATTAATACCTATAGCTATAATTTTAACCACATTAATAAAAGGGGTTGCAACATACACTCATTCGTTTCAAATGAGTAAGATTGCACATTCTATAATTTCATCTCTTCAGAAGCAAATGTTCAATAAATTAATGTTTTTGAATTTAAAATTTTTTAATGATTCAAAAACTGGTAATCTAATTTCAAGGTTAATAAATGACACATATTTTTTAAGAATAGCAATTGTCAAAAGCGTAACTGGAATTATCAAAGATTTTTTAGTTATAGTTTTTTTACTAGGAAATATGCTCTACCAAAGTTGGACACTAACTTTATTTGCTATTTTTGCTTTCCCATTAGCCATATGGCCTATTCGTAAAATAGGAAGCAGCATAAGAAAAATAACTTATACTATTCAAAATGAAATTGCAGTTTTTTCAAATGTGTTAGCTGAAAGTATAAAGGGAATTCGTCAGGTAAAAGCTTACAATCGTGAAGAATTTGAAAAAAATAAAGCAAAAGATACAATTGATTATATAAAAAAATATTTTATCCGCTCTGCATTTATCAGCAATAGATTAAGTCCACTAATGGAATTTATTGGAAGTTTAGCTGTTGCATTATCTATATATGTTGGCGGAGTTTTTGTATTAGATAATTCAATGACAACTGGTCAATTTATGAGTTTTCTTGTAAGTCTGTTATTAGCATATCAACCTGTAAAAGCTCTGGGAAACCTAAATATAAGTATTCAAGAAGGTTTAGCGGGTGCTGAACGAATATTTAATCTTTTAGATACACCAAATAATTTTATAGAAAAAAATAATAAAGATAAAAAAGATTTGATAGTTAGTGATGGAAAAATTGAACTACAAAATATTTATTTTTCTTACAATGAGGATGGTCGGAATAAAATCCTGAATAACATTAACTTAATAATACCGCCTGGGAAAAAAACAGCTTTAGTAGGACTATCTGGCTCAGGAAAATCAACAATTTTAAGTCTATTGCTTCATTTTTTTGATAATTATAAAGGTAACATTTTAATTGATAATCAAAATATTAAAGATTTTACATTGGAATCTTTAAGAAATCAGATTTCTCTTGTTACGCAAGAGACAATTCTTTTTAATGATTCAATTTCAAACAACATTAAATATGGAAATTTAACTGCAAAAAAAAATGAGATTGAAGAAGCGTCTATACTTGCTGGTGTTGAAGAATTTGCAAAATTACTAAATAATAAATTAGATACCAATGTTGGAGAAAGTGGAATTAAAGTCTCGGGTGGTCAAAGACAAAGAATTGCAATTGCAAGAGCATTTATAAAAAATTCCCCTATTCTACTTCTTGATGAAGCAACATCAGCACTTGATAATTTAAATGAAAATAAAATTCAATTATCAATAAAAAAATTAATGCAAAATAAAACATCATTAATTGTAGCACATAGACTTAGCACAATTGAAGATGCAGATTTAATCTACGTTATAGAAAAAGGACAAATTATTAATTCTGGAACACATAAAGTTTTACTTAAAAAATGTGATTTATATAAAAAGCTACATTTAAAAGAAAAATTAGAAAATGAAAATTAAAAAAAAAATATTTAAAAATATTATTATTCAAAAGATTTTAGGAATAATAACTGCTCTATATATCTTGTTTGTAAAAGCAACATCTAGAATAATAATCGAAAATAAGGATAGTCCCTTAAAATATTGGAATTCAAAAGAACCATTTATATTAGCATTTTGGCACAACCAATTAATGACTATTAGTTTTTCCTGGTCTATCAAAAAAAAAATTAATATTCTTGCTTCGGGACACAGTGATGGTAGATTTGGAGCAATAGTTGGAAATTATTTTAATTTAAATAATATTCCAACCTCAAACATAGAAAAGAATATTTCCTTAAGGCCTATTTTTAAAATTTTAAAAAATAATAATTATATAGGAATTACTCCTGATGGACCGCGTGGACCAAAAGAAAAGGTATCTGAAGGAATTATTAAAATTGCTAAAAGTTCAAATGTACCAATAATACCTATTGGTTATTGGTCATCACATAATTTCTCTTTAAATTCATGGGATTCCTTTTTAATTACTCTTCCTTTTTCAAAACTTAGTTTTGTATGGGGAGATGCAATAAATATTCCAAAAAATTTAAAAAATAATGAGATATCAAAATTTCAAAATATTTTAGAAAATAAAATTAATGAATGCATTACTAGAGCAAAAAATAATTTAAAATGATATATATCTATGAAATTTTAGGATTTATTTTAATCCCTTTTATTAAACTAAATGTTAAATTTAGAATTAAGCAAGGGAAAGAAAATTCAAAAAGATATAAGGAGCGTTTTGGTTATTCAAGTTATTCCGTAGCTCTTAATAAAAAAGTTATATGGATTCATGCCGCAAGTTTAGGTGAGTTTAAAGCAGCAGATTTTTTAATTAATAAATATCATAAAAAATTTACATTATTAATAACAACAACAACTTTAAGTTCTTCAGAATATGCAATAAAAAAATATGGTAATAAAATTATTCATCAATTTGCACCTCTAGATGTAAATATTTGGGTCAAAAGATTTATAAAAAAATGGAACCCTAAATTTGTAATATGGATTGAATCTGATCTTTGGCCCACAACCTTAAAAAATATAAAAAAAAATAAAGTTAAGGCTATTTTAATTAATTTAAGACTTTCACCAAAATCATTAAAAAAATGGAAATTTGTGCCTTTTTTTTATGACAGTCTTCTCAGTAGTTTCTCCAAAATATTTGTTCAAAGCGAAGAGGATAAAAAACGCGTACAATTACTAACTAATAAAAATATTGAATTTATAGGAAACTTAAAACTTGAAAATAAAATAGTTAATTTAAAAGAAAATGAAAAAATTAATTTTTTAAATAATTCAAATTTAATTTGTATCATGTTAACCAGTACCCATAAAAATGAAGAATCATTATTACTTCCTATTTATAAAGAGCTCTTAAGTGATAATAAAAATTTATACTTAATCATAGCTCCAAGACATCCAGAAAGATCTAAAGAAATAATGTTGTTGTGTGACTCTCATAACTTAGCTAGTCAATTGGAATCAGAGAAAAAAATTAACAATAAAAAAATATTAATTATTGATTCTTTTGGTATTCTTTCAAATTACTTTGCAATAAGTGATGTTGTTTTTCTGGGAGGCTCATTAATACCAGCAGGAGGTCACAACCCAATTGAACCAGCTATTCATAATTGTGCCATAATATCTGGAGATTTAATTTTTAATTGGAAAAATATTTTTGATGATATGGTTAATAAAAACGCATGTTTAAAAGTAAAAAACATAGATGAATTAAAAAATAATTTAAAGAATTTAATACAAAATAAAAATAAAAGATTAATTTTACAAAATAATGCTTATAATTTTGCTAAGAAACAGTTTGTGGATACTAATTACTTAGAAAAAACAATTAATAATTATATAAATTAAAAAATATGTTAAAAGCTCCTAAATTCTGGTACCAAAAAAAAGATTCAACTTATTCCCGATTACTTTATCCATTATCATTAATTTTTAGACTTGGCACAAAAATAAGAAATATTACAAGTCATAATAAAAAATCGCCTTTGCCAGTTATTTGCATTGGAAATATAGTTGTTGGTGGTGCTGGTAAAACTCCCGTATCTTTAAAAATAGGAAAACTGCTTATTAAATCTGGTTATAATCCTCACTTTATTTCAAAAGGTTATGCAGGTATGATTAAAACTAGTACTCTGGTAAAATCTTGGCACTCTCCTAAAAGTGTTGGGGATGAATCTTTACTTTTATCTGAAATTGCTCCCACATGGATAGGTGCTAATAGAAACAAATCTATTGAACTTGCAGAAAAAAATGGTGCAAATTGTATAATAATGGATGATGGATTTCAAAACCCGACTATTTATAAAGATTTTTCAATTATAGTAATTAATGCATCCCAAGAATTTGGGAATAAAAGAGTAATGCCATCAGGTCCTCTAAGAGAAAGTATAAAAAGAGGTCTGTCCAGAACCAACTTAGTAATTGTAATTGGAGAGATAAGTAAATATTTGAAAGAAACTATTCCTTCACAAATACCAATAATTTCAGCAAAATTTAATATAAACAATGAAAATAAAATTTTCAAAGGACAAAAAATAACTGCTTTTGCAGGAATTGCATATCCTGAAAAATTTTATAACTCCTTAAGAGAACAAGGAGCAAAAATAGTTAAAGAAATAAGTTATCCTGATCATCATATTTTCAATGAAAACGATATGTTAAGTCTTGCAGAAATAGCAAATAAGACTCAATCTATTTTAGTATCAACAAAAAAAGATTTTGTTAGAATTCCCAAATCATATCGATCTCTTGTAAATACACTTGAGGGAGAAATTGTTTTTCAAAATAATGAAATAATTAAAAAAATAATAATAAATATTATTGAGAATCATTTTCAATCAAATGATCAGTAGTTATTTTATAAAATCTAAATTAATTTTAGAATTCTTATTAGTATATTTCGTTTATATTTTTTTAATTTTTGTACCAATTAATTTTACCTCTAAATTAGGAGGTTTGATTTTTAGATTTTTTGGACCTTTTACCAAAACAAATAAAATTGTAAAAAAAAACTTTCTTCAAATTTTTCCTAAAGCAAGTAATTTAGATATTAAAAATCAAACTAAACAAAGCTGGATTAACACTGGAAAAATTTTTTTTGAATTATTAATACTACCTAAAATAATAAATAAAAAAAATAAAATAACAATTCAAGGTAATGAAAATTTAGAAAAAATAATTTTAAATAAAGAAAAGGTGATATTTATTGGTATTCATCAATCAAATTGGGAAATTTTATTGCCATCAATTGACAAAATGGGAATACCAGTAACTGGAATCTATAGGCACATAAATAATCCTTATATAAATAAATTAATTCTTAGAATTAGAAAAAGCAGTACCATTTCTACAAAAAGTTTTTATACTCCTAAGGGGAAAAAAAGTGCAAAAGATATTATCCAGAGTATTAAAAAAAATATTTCAATAGTTCTTCTAATTGATCAAAAGGATTCAGCTGGTGAAATTGTTAATTTTTTTAATTATCCATCAAAAACGCAAATAGGATTTATAAAAATATCAAAAAAATACAATATGAAAATAATACCTGTTGAAAATATAAGAAACACAGATAATAGCTTTACTTTAAAATTTCACCAACCAATTCGTCACCTAGAAAGCAATGAATCAGATATTGAAATAATGCTTAAAATTCATTTAATTATAGAAAAATGGATTAAAAAGAATCCTTCTGGTTGGTTTTTGCAACATAATAGATTTAGTTAATTTTTTTAATATTAATATTAACTGATTTATCTAAAAACTGTATATTTAAGGAATCATTCTTATTAATTTGACTTTCTTTATTTATTATTTTTTTAGCCTTTCTTACAACGCTATATCCTTTTTCCAAATTAGTATAAAGTGAATTAGATTTTAATAATCTAGAAAGTTTAATTAATTCTCTTTTTTTAAATGTAATATTACCATTAAAGCTGGTGTTCAAATCTTTATCTAAGTTTTTCAAACTTTGTCTATTAAAAATTCTATCTTTTTCTGGTGAACGTAATAAATTAGAAAGATGTAAAAGTTTGTGAATTTTATCTTTATGAATATTTTCAATTTTTCCAAATAAATTATCTCTTAAAAAAGAAAACTTATTTTGATATGAATTAATTATATGATTTGGTGCTTTTAAAAATTTAATTAAATTAAATAATTTATTATTTACATTTAAGTGTTTACTTTCTAAAATATAACTTAATTTTTTTGATAAATTGAAAATAATTTGAAATAATTGTAATCTAACAGGAACTACTTTTTCAGCTGCTGCAGTAGGAGTAGATGCCCTTAGATCGCTAACTAAATCAATAATAGTTGTATCTGTTTCGTGCCCTATAGCCGAAATAATAGGAATAATAGAATTATATACTGTTAAAGCCAATTTTTCATCATTAAATGCCATTAAATCCTCAGTACTACCGCCGCCCCTGGCAATTATAATTACATCTGGTTTATTTTTATAATCTTGCCGGTGAAAACCATGAATGGCTTCAATAATTTCCTGTGCTGAATTTAATCCTTGAACAGATACAGGCCAAATATCTATATTTGTTGGAAAGCGATCTTTTATTCTATTAATTATGTCGTGGATTACAGACCCTGTTGAAGAAGTTATTACTCCTATTTTATTTGGCAAGTAGGGTATATTTTTTTTATGATTATCATCAAAAACTCCTTTTTCATTAAGTTTTTTTTTTCTATCTTCTATTAATTTTAATAGAGCTCCTTGTCCTGCTAATTCCAGCTTATCAATATTTATAGAATAAGTAGAAATACTTTTTGCGTATGTTGATATTTTACCAGTAATAATAACCTCCATTCCTATTTCAGGTTTAACTTGTAAATAATTTTTTTTTTGTTTCCATATAGTTGCATTTAAAATTGACGAATGATCTTTTAAAGTTAAATATAAGTGTCCACTTGATGCATTTTTTAATTCAGAAATTTCTCCTTTAATTCTGACATAATCAAAATTCGTCTCCAAAACCTCTTTTAACAAACGATTGAATTGTGAAACTTCATATTCAGGGATATTAATATTTATAGTCATTTAGATCTTTTTATTTTAAAAAAATTTTTCAATATTAAAGAGCATTTACTTTCGTTAATACCTCCATAAATTTCTGGTATGAAATAGTTTTTATGATTATAGATTTTCATTAATGTTTCCAAACTTCCTTTTTTTTCGTCATACGCGCCAAAATATATTCTTTTAATTTTTGATTCACTAATAGCAGCTGCACACATAGCGCAAGGTTCAAGAGTAACAAACATACTAGTTTCTTGTAAATATTTATTATTTTTTATTTTACATGCTTGATTAATTATTATAATTTCCGCATGAGCCGTAGCATTTTTATTATTGTTAATTAAATTATGTGCCCTAGCAATGACCTTGTTTGTTATATTATCTACTAAAATTGCTCCGATCGGAACTTCATCTGCTAATAATGCTTTATTGGCTTGAGATATAGCTTCATTCATAAAAAAATTAATGTTCATATTATTCAATTCTAATGTTAAATTATAAGAATTAAATTACTTTACAATGAAAAAACCTATTATTGGAATTACTTTAGATAATGAAGAATCAGGAAATTATTCAAAATTTCCTTGGTATGCAATTAGATGTAATTATCTTCATTCTATAGAAATACTAGGTGGAATTCCTTTTCCGCTACTGCATTCTAATAAAAATATTAAAAATATTTATAACTTATTAGATGGTCTTATTATAACTGGTGGTAATTTTGATATAAATCCTAAAATATATGGTAAAAAATATGAAGGTTCCCGAAACACTAAAGATTTAAGAACTAATTTTGAAATGTCTATTTGTAATATCTTCTTAAAATCATCGAAACCTATATTGGGTATTTGTGGAGGGGAGCAATTATTAAATGTGGTATGTGGAGGAACTCTTATTCAGGATATTAAAAAAAATAATCCAAAAGCAATTAAACACGAACAACTAAATCCAAGGAATGAAACAAGCCATAAAGTTAAAGTTTTACCTGAAACTTTTTTCAAAAAAATAGTAAAAAAAAATATCATTAATGTTAATAGTGCTCATCATCAAGCTATTGATAAGTTGGGAAAAAATTTAATAGCAAGTGGTTATGCTAATGACGGGGTTGTAGAATGTATAGAACATATAAAACATAAGTGGTGTTTAGGGATACAATGGCATCCAGAATTTTTAATAACAGAAACTGATAACAAAATAATAAAAAATTTTATTAAAGCTGCACAAAATCGATGAGAATAGCAAAGTACATTTCTAACGCCGGTTTTTGTTCAAGAAGAGAGGCTGAGAAACTTATTGAACAAAAAAAAGTTTTTATAAATAATGTATGTTGTAATCATCCAAGTGAAAAAGTAACTACAAATGATTTAATATCTATTAATAAAAAAGTTATTAAATTAGAAAGTAAGGTACGTATATGGAAGATGTATAAACCTCCAAAAATTATTTGTACAAATAATGATCCACAAAAAAGAAAAACTATATTTAGTTTAATACCTAAAAATTACCCTAGATTAATTAGTATAGGACGTTTAGATTACATGAGTGAAGGGCTAATGCTTTTTACAAATAATGGTGATTTAGCAAGAAAATACGAATTACCTTCATCTAACATTCTTAGAGTTTATCGTGTTTGTATTAATGGAATTATTAAGAATGAAGATATATTTAAAATTAATAAAGGAATAACAATTAATAATATTGAATATAAAAAAATTAATGTGCGAATAGAAAAGTATAAACCTCCCTACACCTGGTTAATATTTAAATTAAAAGAGGGTAAAAATAGAGAAATAAGAAATATTTCTGATTATTTTTTATGGAATATTGTGAATTTAGTTCGAATTCAATATGGATCAATAAAACTAATTAAACAAAAACCTGGAGAAATTTTAGAAATTCAAAATTTTGATAATGATTTATGATTAATCTAATTGGAGGAAAATATAAAAGAAAAAAAATTGATGTATTCTCTAATCAGGTTAGACCTACATCTGCTATTAAAAGAGAAGCAATTTTTTCAATTCTAGAAAGTTACGCCCTTAAAAACTCTCTTAATATTTATAATAATAAATGTTTTATAGATTTATTTGCAGGTAGCGGATCTCTAGGATTAGAATCTATATCAAGAGGTGCATTATTTGCTTATTTTTATGAATTTGATAATGAGGTTATAAAAATATTAAAAAAAAACTGCAATAAAATTTGCAAAGAAGATGAGTTTATAATTAATTCTGAAGATTTATTATTAATTGATAAATTATATATTAATCACCCGGTATCAACAATTTTTATAGACCCTCCTTATAAAATAAATCCATTTGATCATATTTTAAATATAATACTTGGTAGTAATATATTGGATGAACAAAGTATTATAGTTCTCGAAACTGATAAAAAAACTTCTTTTAAATATTCAAATAAACTGCAAATAATAAAAGAAAAAATTTATGGCAAAACAAAAATAATTTTTTTAAAAAAAACTTAGGATAAATATTTTTTTGTTAATAGCTTTCCCTGCTCAACTGCTGGTTGATTAAAGGGATTTACATCGTAATATAAACAAGTAGCAACTGTCTCCATTATACTAAAAGCCATAAGTCTTCCAATAGTAAATTCGTTTATCTCCTCAATATTAATTTCTCTCAATGAAAATTTATTTTGCTTAAATGTATCTATAGTAGCTTTTTGTTCAGCTTGCATTAAATCCCCCATTGTTTTATCAACAAGATAATCAATGTTATTATCTTTCATAGTTTTTGAATGCAATTTAAAACCTTTGTGGGCATGATTTGTTGTAAAAAAAGTAAAGAATTTGTCTTGTGGACCATCAAGATATAATTGAAGTTGGCTATGTTGATCCGTTGTTCCAATTGCATGGATAGCGGTAATACCTTTGTTATCTTTTCCTATACTCTCAGCCCACAACTGTAAATACCATTTGCCAAAATAAAATAAAGCATCCGAATAAGTCATCAAAACACTATTGGTAATTTTTTTGTTAATATTTTGAAAACGTAAAAATTGGCCTAAGTATAAATACTCATTTTGAAAGAATTTATTAATTTCTTCAAAAGCCCCTTTGTGAATCTGTTCTACATTTAATCCAGCTAAAATTGCGGGAACCATTCCAACATTAGAAAAAACAGAATATCTACCTCCAATATTGTCTTCATGATTTAAAACTAAACAATTATTTGAATGAGCTATATTTAATAAGGGATTTGGCTTATCTTCAGTAATTATAAGAGAGTTTTTGTATAAAAAATCTAATAATTTTTTTTGACTAAAAATTTCAATCAAACTCCCAAATTGACTTAAAGTTTCAGGGGTAGATCCAGATTTAGAAATAATGATAAAACCTGCAGATTTGAGATCTATTTGCTGAATACGATTCTTAAAATTTATTGGATCTATATTGTCAAAAAATTCAATAATTGTTTTTTGTTTTTCTTGGAGAATATTAATTAGTGCTTTTGCACTTAAATTAGAACCACCAGTACCAAATACTAAAAAAACTGTTTTTCCTTCAGAAAATTTTGATACTTTGTTAATGGTTTTTTTTAATAATTCTTGATCTTTAATAATATTAAAAGCAGGTAAATTTTTTAAAGTTTCCTGAATTTTATAAATATATTCATCATTATTTTTAGGTAAAATAATATCTTTATCAAAATTAATATTATAATAATTATTTTTAATTAACATTTTAATATTTAAAATAAAATAAAACGTTTTTTCTTTTTCTTTTTCATAATTTGTTTTTTAACAGGAACCTCTCCTTCTGAAATTAAACCCCCTTCAAAATTTATATTTCTTAAACGTTCTGATTCTTTTATTGCATCTAAAACATCTATCTCTCTTTCAAAATCTATTGCAAATATACCTTTTACATCAATTTCTTGAGAAAAATCTGAGTTAATTTCTTCTCTAATAGCTGATGGTACATCCAAAGCTCCTGTTTTTGATAATATCTGATTCATAGTAGATAATTGTATTTTTTCTTGAATAACATCATTATCCAAACCAAACAAAATCTCGTTTGCTAATTCACTTTCAATATCATCTATATTTCTTTCCTCCAATTGATCGGGAGGCAATAAATTAAAATTAGGGGGAATAACTAAGGGTGGATTTTCTAAAACAATATATTCGTCTATATTTTTTCTTGTAACACCGGCACTTTCTCGGATAGTAGAGCATCCATTCACAAAGAAAATTAAAAGTATTATTATATATTTATATAAATTCATTGATTTTAATTTATTTTATGATCTTTTTATGCAAATTTTTCAAAATATGAAGCACTATTATTAATACTCCTGTTGTTATGTAAATATCAGCAAAATTGAAAGCAGGCCAGAAAAACTCTTGATAATGAAAATAAATAAAA
>Ga0115002_10007577_pt1 | contig 12198 bp, 4 predicted proteins | sample ArcticOcean_MG_C_8_FD_89576 | JGI IMG/M metagenome (GOLD analysis project Ga0115002, IMG submission 89576) | Marine microbial communities from western Arctic Ocean - ArcticOcean_MG_CB11_86 | ecosystem: Environmental > Aquatic > Marine > Oceanic | place: Arctic Ocean: Canada Basin | collected...
CCCGTCACCGCGCACGAGGTCATCATCATTATATAAATGAGGATCAACTCTCCCGGGTTGAAGGCCACCCTTGGGCCCATCAACTTCAGGATCACATTGATGACGGCGACTAGGAAGAAGAACACGAAGAGGGCGCCACCGGTACTGAAATCATCGGACATCCGGGAGCTGCGCAGATAGATCTCCCCGTACTGGGTACCGGCCGCCACCAGAGCGGAGCAGACCAGCCCCATGGCGAAGGCTCGCCATGTTACACCCGGGGAGGGTTCCACTGTTGCTTCTTGCTTCGCTTCGGCCATGGTTCCTTTCGGCTCTTTTGGTGCCTGCAGAGGTGATGCGATGCCAGGCTTGCAGCGGTAATGTATGTGATCTGAAACGCTGAGGTTGCATCCAATCTAGAGATAAACCAATAGTTCAAAAACTAGCGGCATGTCGGCAAGAAAATAAAAAGCTTGTAAACTTCATGTGGGCACTCTATCCTAGCCCCGATTAGGCCTCTCAAAGGTGCATAGCCTCTAAGGAACAGCGACCGAATTTACGAGGGTCGTGGAGATCGATTTATCATCCCATTACCGTCACATATTGTGACCGGAGAGTTTGCGCATGAAACTGGGAGAACGGATGTATCTCGCAGGATCTTTGCTGTTGTTGTCCGCTGGCATGGTACTTGCTCAGGGGGCAATTGGCGGTGAGGAGAACGAGATCACTGAGAGTAGGATGCCCACGGTGCTGACAGTCACTGTGGAAGACATGGATATCAGCAGTTTCCCTGTTGATATCCCTTTCTCTATGAGTGGATCTCCAGCCACGGTTTATCTGGCTGTGTACACCAATCTGGCGGATGCGGATCTTCCGGGACTGACCGTGGAAGGTGACGTCAACTGGCATAGTTACCAGGAGATCAACACCGCGGTTTATGTCTCACCGGGGTCACGCTTCGATGCCGGATCGAACTCGATCAGTTGGGACGGAAACGACATGAACGGCAATGCCGTCGATCCGTCTGCCAGTTACAGGTTTTTCATCGTCGGACTCGACGATCAGGCGCCTGTCAACATGGTGGCTTACACCAACGCCCGACACACGGCCGAATCCACGATGGCTATGGATGGCAATGGCGACTTGTTCACCGTTACCGGTGGCGGCGCGTCACGGTTGACAGCCGAGGGCCCTCGGCATTTGATCGTTAGCAAGGTCGGCACCAACTGGCTCGAGACGCCCGGTGCCTACCAGGCCATCGACGTCGAGGAAGAGTTGATGACCGTGTTCCACGAGGATGATATCATGCCAGCTACCTGGCAGGGCGGGGGCAACGGCAAACAGTACGGCTCACTACCCGGCGACTTCTATGGTGACTCGTGGGATGGCACGACCTACGGATCCATCAAGTTCAATGTGGATCCAGCCAATGGTCAGGTCACGCTGGATCGGAACTATGGTACCGAAGGCGACGGCCGCATGAAGTTCGAGCCCTTTAGCGATGGCAATCTGAAGATTGGATCGACAGGCATCGACGTCTGGGATGGCAGGCTCTACTACCCGTCCTATGATCGTGGCGGTGACATGCCCGCACACTCCACCGTAGGTGTCCAGGATGCTGCCACTGGTGAGGTCGTGGACGTGCTTGACCTGTCTGAGTGGAACGTCGTTGACGTCGGCGCAGGCAATCAGGCTTTCAGCCCCCATGATATCTGGGTCGACGGAACCGGGATTTATGTTGTTGGTTACGCTGCTTCCGTCCATCTGAAGATCTCTCTGGATGGTGAGTTGAAGTGGCTCAACGACAACGGTGATGGCTTCGCCGACAGAAACAATCCTGACACCGGTGATTTCGACTACGGCGCCTTTTCTCTGACGCCGTGGATCACCTCTGGTTCAGGAAGTAAGGACGGATGGGGTTTTGCCTTCATCCCGTTGTTGGGCAGCACGACGAGCACCGTGGATATCCTTGGCCCGGACGGCACGGGTATTCTGCACATGGTGCCCACCCATGCTCCGGCGCATTGGCCGCAGTGGGTTGAGTCGATCGAAGAAGATGGCCCGTACGATGGCCTCTACTGGGACATCGGTTCGCGTCGTGGTGCTGGAACCGATCCGTGGGACGTTCCCGATTTTACCGGGTTCCCGTCTCGCCAGGCGATCCACTTCCCCTTCGACACCAAGACTGCGGTAATCAACCCGGGCGGTTCGCCCACGGCCGTCGAAGCACTGTCGGACGCGGCGACTCCTTCCAGCTACGCGCTTAACGACGCGTATCCCAACCCCGCCAATCCTGAAGCTTCCATTCAGTTCAGTCTGCCTCAGGACGAGCGTGTTGTGCTCCAGATCTACAACCTCTCGGGCCAAGTCGTGAAGACGCTGCACAATGGTTTTGTCGCAGCCGGCGTCTATCAAAGCGTCTGGGATGGTACGAACGAGTCCGGGATCAGCATGGCCAGTGGCGTGTATCTCTACAGCCTGCAGGCCGGTCGTTTCTCTGAGACAAAGAAGCTGACGCTGCTCAAGTAGCCCAGCGCCAGTATTCTGTCCAAGGTTAAGGTGAGCGGTCTGTCTGACTGCTCACCTTATCCGTTTGTATCCACCGCTCAGCTGCTTCGATCCCAATCAGAGTGACCCATCCGCGCCTAAGGGAAGAGGATATCCGTGGGTAGAAGATATTCTTCGTTGGCCCTAACTCTCGTGCTCGTCGGCCTTTGGGCAGGAGAGGTCTGCGGCGATGTGTTCCGCATCGGCCACTGGGCGCAAACGACCTATTACCGACACACATTCGAGTCCGAGGAGGCTAGAGAAGCCGTCTTGCGCATCACCACGATGGGCGAGTACGCACTCTATCTCAACGGCGTCGAGATTGCCACCGATAACAACTGGCAAACCGCTGAGGAAGTATCGATCTCGCTGCTTGCCGGGGGCAATGACATCGCTGTCGCCATTGCCGGCGTCGCAGGGGAAGAGGGCACGGGTCTGCTGCTCAGCCTTCAGGGCGGGGCGCAGATTGCTCGAACGACCTTTACCGACGAGACCTCACTCTGGTACTGGTCGGGCGAGGCGCAGCAAGGAACCGACTGGACGACGAGCGACGTGAGTGGTGCGTGGGGTCGAGTCCGTGCCGGCACAATCGACCGGGTGCAGGTGAGTGACGGGATTTTTCACCCGGAAGCGGAAGTGATTGCCGGTTACCCGCAGGCGGTGAATCTGGGAAGTTCGGCAGCTGGTCGGATCGTACTCGCCGACCAGCGCGGCCAGAACATCGCACTTGGTCTGAACGCCACCGAAGTAGGCGTGACGGATGGCAAGATCGGCACACCGGTATGGTCTCTGCCACAGGGCCTGGGGGCGTTGAACCGTGTCGTCGACCTCACCTTGCCGGAGTTGACGCGTATCAACCGCGTGCGGGTCATTACCAAGCCTCCCGATGGCAATGAGACCTACGCCGGCAATTCTTTGCTGGGATATTCAGTACAGGTCAGTGAGGACCAGTCTCGTTGGATCGAGATGGGGGGGATCAACGACATTGAGGAGTTTGTCTTCACTGAAATCGGCTTCAGTCCCGTGTTGTCCCGGCACGTGCGGGTTCAGGTGACACAGGCGGAAGTGGGCACGGACCCAGCGAAGGTGACGGAGATTCAGATCTACGGAGTCGACTTTGTGCCCGAGGCCGCGTTCATCTCCCAGCCGTTGGCCTTTGGCGATCCGGATGCAGTAAAGAATTTTGGTCATGTACGGTGGTGGGCGGACATTGCCCCGGCAACATCGGTGAGCCTACAATTCAGCACGGGGGACAGTCCGGATACGACCGATGCCAGCTGGAGTGCCTGGAGCGAAGCCTTCGAGACCTCGGACGTTTCCGTGCCTTCACCAGAGCCGCGTCGGTATCTGCGCTATCGGGTGAATCTCAAGACGGATGATCTCGAGTTCACACCCGCGTTGGACAGTCTCGAGATCGACTTCTCCACGGCGGGCATCGCCGCTCGTGATGCGAGTGGCTCGGTGCGGCCTAACGAAGCCCCCATGGGTGTAGACACGCGTTTTGTCTACAGCGCCGATCTGGCCTTGGCCGAGGGTGACCTCGTCGAACGGATCCGCATCAGGTTGCCGAGTCTGCCGACGGCGGTGCAGACGATCACGCTGCTCGGTGAGGAAATCATAGTCCCCGAGTACCCAACGGGCGGCGATGGCATTTCGGTGGGGCAGCGGACCCTTCGTGTTACGCCTGGAGGGATGCGCGACCTGGACGTTTCCTTCGAGCCACCGCTGAGCGTAGCAGATGGGGAGCAGATCGATTTCGCCATCGCGCTAGAGTCTGCACTCTTTACCGATACACATGACTTCCGTGCATTCCTCTTCAGTGTAGGCTCCGAAGAGCCACAAAACGTCCGCGAGCAGGATGCGGATGATGCTTCGTGGGCCGTAGTCGTCAGTGACGTTGTCGCCAGGGACCTGTTTGGCGTTCGCGCTCAGCCCAAGGTCTTCACGCCCAATGGCGACGGCATCAACGATTTCACCGTCCTCGAGTTCACGTTGACAAAAGTCACCGTGCCCCGGCGAGTGGATGTCGAGGTCTTCGACCTCGGAGGTCGGCGTGTGCGCCGGCTTGATACGCCACTGTTGATCGGCGGCAGGTACCAGAATCCTCTGTTACAGGGCGAGGCTGCGACCCTTTCTCCAGGGTTTTGGGATGGGAAGAATGACGCCGGTGATCTCGTTGTACCTGGGACTTACCTGTTTTCTGTAACGGCGAATCTTGATACCGGTGATGAGACCGTCGTCGGCGTCGTTCACGTGGTCTACTAGAGACCGACTACTCAGGTAAGGGTCGTGAAAACCGAGATCCGCTCAGGCCTTTCATTTGCGGTTTACGCCGCCCTCCTCGTACTGTGCTGTCGCGCCGACGCCCAGTTGATCTCGCGCGAGTATTACCCTCTGTGGGAAAAGGAGGGGTACGAGAACATCAGCCGCCTGGGGTATCGGGACTTCGACGACCGGGACGTTGAGCGTCGGGTGTATGACCCCTTCGGCGTCTATCTCATCGACGGGGTTCCAGTCTTTGCGCTGCAGGAGACGCGGACTCAAGGACCGGAGCGTGGCAGCGCCATTTTCAAGAGCCCCCTATATCCGGGGATCTTCCGCAATCTGATGGTGGGAATGGACTCCTATCGGGGTTGGTCGGCGTCGATCATGGTAGGAGATGCGATCCCCACGCGATTCTCACCTCTGACGCTTAACATCAGCCGGCTCAATGGGGTTCGCTTCGACGCTTCCTCACGGAAGTCGAGTTTCAGCATTGTCGGGTCGCGCGTTTCAGATCCCGTGCTGCTCGCCACGGGCCTGACGCGCAGCGGCGTGCAGGTCAACTCCGAAGGCATCTCTGGCAATCCCTCCTTCGGCACCTACCTCGTCGGTGCCCACTGGGAGACCACCCTTGGGAATGTCCTCACCGTCGGAACTTCCTACGTAAACGTCCATAACTTCGACAGCATCGCCGGAAGAAAAGGCGGCTCGGTGAAAGGCGTTGTGCCTTTCTCCAGCCTCGAAGAGGCAAAGTCGGTGTTTGTCATCGTCAGCGATGATTCCCACTGGGACGAGCAGGGCCCCAGAGTCTACCGGATGGAGATGTTTGTTGATGGCGAGCCTCGGCCCGACATCGAGCCATTGATTCGTCGTGTCCCGTCCGTGCCGGCTCTCGTCGGTGCGGCGAACCGAGAGACCGGACTGAGTACGAGCGAGATCGCATTGCAGCGGGCAGACAGACCGTCCTGGCTGATCCAAAGCTACCTGATGGAGGAGGTCGTCAAGGAGGGTTATACGCGCAGCGGTGCACTCAGCTCATTCACCAGTGGCGGTTTGTTTTTTAACTCCGGAGAGCCTGTTTCCCACGAAGATCTACCCTTCCTGGAAGCGAATGGCACGGACATCCTCGTCTATCGGTTCGAGGTGCCTCCAGGTGCTGAGGAAGTTCGCTTTCGCGCGCTCGCCGCGGGTGACTACGTCGTCGATGTCGCCAGCGCACTGGGATGGATCGGCAACGACGTGCAGTGGCGAGACTGGCACACGGTGAAGCGGGCGGAGGAAAACGTCCAGGATCAGAGCAACATGGGATGGATCTCCTTCCGCTACGGGTTCCCAACGGGAACCGTGCTCTACGGGATGAATTTCGAGGCCAAACTCCTGGGCTTTGAGGCTTGGGGTGAATTCGCCCGCAACACCTCCTACTTCAGATACCCATCCGGTGCAGGGAAACGGCTCGCCACTGACAGTGATGCGTTCTTCGTCAACGTCTACCGCAATATGGGACGCTGGGACCTTGGGTTTGAGTACACCAACATGCCCTCTGATTATTCCACGACCTTTCAGGCGCTGATGCAGAACCCCCGGCAGAATGTCGTTGCTCCTTTCGAATTGGTGGACGACAACGACGACTGGGACGAATGGCCGGATCGCTGGGAACAGGAACGGAACTTCGCCTCGTTGAATCTGACGCCAGCGCCCGGAGCGGGGTTGGGCTTCGGGGTTTTTCCCGGGTTGGACGTCGACAACGACGGGGTGCGTGACAACGTCTGGTATAACGGTGGAAATCGGATCCTCACCTACTATGATCAGCCTTTTGTCTTTGGCGATGATTTCAACAACAATGGGGTCGTCGACGGCTGGGAAAATGACAACCGGGCGGACTATCCCTACGACCAGGACAATCGTGGCGGCCATGGCTTCGTCACGTTCCGACCCCGTGCGGACCTGGAGAATGCCTGGGTTCGTGTCGGTCGATACGATATGCGCCAGCCTGGTGGCGGTGGCAGCGACCGAACGAACTACGTGAAAGCAAACTATCTGGAGCAGTGGCCGGGATTGGGCCGGGTTCAGGTCGGGTACTACGGCAAGCGGGCGCGGGACAATATCCGCAATGATCTGTATCGGTTTATCGGTGGCAGCTACGCCGTGTTACCAGATCGCCTGTTGTCACGAAACAGTCTGCAGCACACCCTCGTTGCCGGCGTGCATGTAAATACCGCCGCGTTGCCTGGTCTGAACTTCTACAGCGACATCCTCGTGGAACTCAACGACCAGCGGGAACTCCAGGGTGCAGATTTTTACCAGGCGGATGGTCGTATCACGACGGTGGGTTATGTCGCCAGGGCTGACTATGCCTGGAAACTGGGGGATAATTTCACCTTCGGACCGATGTTCAAAGGGGTTGTTAACCGGACAAGGGCAGAGTCGTTCAGCCTCAAGGCCCATAGCTACACACTAACCCCCATCTTCCGGGCGGATTACCGACTGGCACCAAAAACCGTCTTGCGTGGTGGAATCCTCGGATTGCCCTTTCGAGAGATGCACAGAGATCTGATCCGACCGTACCTCGACAGGGATTCGTGGTATTACATCTTCCTGTTGGAAAACCTCGGCAACTACCGTGGCATCGATGTGAGTACCAGCATTGGTTTCGAGAGGTATTTCGATCGTCTCGTTTCCTCACATCGAGTTTCAGCCGGTGCTGAGCGCTACTACATCCGTCTGCGCATGGGCTAAGGCGATGATGAGCAAAGCTACAAGGCTGCTGTACATGGTCGTCGCTGCCATGACTCTCGCTGGCACGCCCGAGGTCTTCCCGGCAGTGCGTGGGCAAGGGGTTTTCCTCTACCGCCCGGGGGAAGGCTACATCACACATGCCCGCGAGCCCTACAAGCACTGGCCGCGCTCTTATTTAGTGCGCCCCGAAGATCTGGTATACGACGAACTTGGTGATTTCGTCGTCGAGGGCATCGAGGTCTTCCGGCTTCGGGAGTCGCGCACCCTGGATCCCCAGCCCGGAAGTGTGATCGACAAGAGTCGCTACTTCAAGGACTATCTCAGCCGCCTGTCGGTGGCCTCCGATTCATACGGAGACTTTCACACGACCCTCGCTGTAGGTGACCAGATCCGCACAAAGTTCACCTCGCTAACACTGGACCTGGCGGCGATGAATGGCATCCGCTGGGATATGAGCACGTCGCGATTCGAGTTCACCATGATCAACTCGAGGATGGACTATCCGATCTGGGATGTTTCCTCCAACGACGACAACAAGCAGAACAATTTCAGTTCGATTGGCACGACGCCGCCTTTCTTCGCCACCTACCTGCTTGGCTCACATCTGCAGACCCAGATCGGTGCATTGAACCTTGGCGCCGTGTGGGTCAATCAGTATCGCATCAACAGCCTGCTGGGGCGGGGAGAGTGGGACATCCGCGGTGCTACACCAAGCAACAGCCAGGCGATCGACTATCTGGTGGTGAAGTTTGCTGATGGATCGATCGACGATGCGGGTGGCCCCCGGGTCTACGACCTGCAGGTTTACGTGAACGGCCAGTTGCGACCCGAATTAAGGGTTCATAGCAATGCCGCGTCGGCGGCTGGGCTGGACGACACGCAGCGAATCGTCGTCACGCGCCACCACAACGAGCGTATCGATCCTGCCTTTCCCAATGGCGACAAGGAATTCCCACGAGAACTTGGCCGGGAGATCCCGCCCTACGTCGATTTCATAAGCGGCGCTTTGCCGGAGGAGTTTCCAGGAGATCGCGGTTATGTGGAAGCCCACGGCAAGGAGTATCTCTTGTTCTGGGTGCCCCTGGGCACGGAGGACATAGATGATGTCTCCTTCAAGGCCAAGGTTGCCAACGATTACCGGATCAGCCTGTCCGAGGTCTACGCCAATGATCCCACCCGCTCGAGGGTCAGTCGAAGTCCACGAGATCGGAATCGGGCGCTCTACTTTCAGGATGTTGCTTTTGCGGCGGGTAATGTGCGGGACCTGTCCAACCTGAAGGTTGTGAGCTTCAGCTACGGTCGGCAGACGGCGCGCATGCTCGGCGGCGTGCACGCCGACCTGCAAGTAGAAAATCTGTCGGTGCGTGCAGAGTACGACGTCAGTGCCGATTTTCGACGTTTCCCCGTCGCTTCAGGAAAGCGTTCCTCGCGCACGGGAGAGGCGTACTTCGTCAACGCTACTCTGCGCCAGGGGCGGATGAAGTTTGGCGGAGAACTGTTCCATATGGGCCCGAACTACGGCACATCTCTGAACGTTCAGGACCCGTCGTACCAGAGCTTCGTCACCTTGCCCTTCTCACCGTTGGACAGCGAGATCGATGGTGGCCTGAAGGGCATTGACGGGTTCAATCAGAGCGCGCTCAATGGCACGCTCGTCTTCGACACGGTTGAGGACAATGATGACAAGGACCGTTTCGCGGATCAGCACTACATCCGTTCTCGAAGAGATATCGATGGGATCTTTCCCGGCCTGGACCTGGACCAGGATGGTCGACCAGAGACCAACAAAAACAACAACGGGATCCCAGACTACCTGGAGCCCTTCCTGCTTTTCAGCGTCAACCCGGAGGAGTATGACTACGGTGATGACCTGAACAACAATGGCGTCATCGACATCCGGGAAAATGATCCCGACTCGGACTATCCCTATGATCAGGACTTGGAGGGACGGCATCTTTTTGGGTCGTACCATCCGTGGAAGGGGATGACACTGACGGCGGGACAGTATAAGACCGAGCAGATCGCGGCGGGGGGGCGTAACGAAGTTCTCTATGGCAAGGCGGTCTACGACCATCATCTGCCATTCTGGGGCAGGTTCCTGCTCGTCGACTTCGTCAAGAAGGTTGAAGATGACATTCGCGACAACGTCTTCCTTTTTCCGCGCAATGCCACCTTTGAACTTCAAGAAGACGTGGGCGGCCGCTTTTCCGGTTCAGGATTTGACGTGGCGCTGATTGAAGACCCGTTGCAGATGCGGGACAGTTTCGTCAACACGGCGTACGCGTCGCTCGACTTCACCGGACTCGACCCCATTGAGGTCCACCTCAACAGCAAGCACGACTTCAATCATCAGTACGGCGAACAGGGCAAGCAGGCGAATCGCATCATCCGGTCTACCTCCGTGCTCAAGGGGCAGTATCCACGCGCTTTCCCTGGCCGCTTCCGTGGCGTCAAGATCACGCCGCAGATGAAGGTGATGTCTCAAAAACTGACGGATGGGCGTTTCCCGGTCCCTGTACTGCACGAATTCTTTTTCTATCCCATTCTTCGTCTTGACTGGAAACTGACGCCGCTGACCAGCATCCGGTTGGGTGCACAAGGATTCTCATTCTTGCGCAGTAGATCCCTGGATCTGGTCAATCCGAGTCGCGATTCCTCGGGGGAAGATTACGTGGCGATTTTGGCCAATACGTTCACCTACCAGGGGTACGAGGTGAACTTCAACGTGGGTTACCAGATCCAGAAGCGTGTGTTCGATTCCGCGAGGCGTGCCAACTCGAATGTGAACACTTCTATTTTCTTCTTCCGGGCCCTGGTGGGGCTGCGTCCGGTGATATGATGACCTGCTTACCAAGGCTCCGCGAGGAAAGAGGGGTACCAGCAGCGGTACTCTGTCTGCTACTCTGTCTGGCACTCTGGGTCCGAGTCGCCGAGGCAAAGGAGAGCGTGAGTTGGGGACCACGAAGCGGGATTGATATCCCGGAGGTTGCGCGGGTACAACCGGATAAGATGTTTCTCCGGCGGCCATGGCAGCCATACAAGAATTTTGCCCACGCCGAGGACATGTACACGAATTATCCTACGATCCTGTCTCCATACCGTGATCCCAAGCAGTATTTCTACGGACCCTTGGGAAATCGTCTCGCCTACGGCATCCGCGGCTACGATTGGGTCGAAACGAAGGGCCTCGGGCGCCTGGCTCGGGGCGGATCATCGCAGGGAATTACCGGTGACCTGTACAACTACCCAGGGCGGGAGCAGACGACCTACCGGCGCTACTTTGAGGATGTTCTGACGATCTCGGAGCATACCAACCGCTGGTCAGGGGGACTCACGATCGCTCAGGAAATGCGTGGCCGCTTCACGCCCCTGACGCTAAAAGTGAATGCCTTTCCGGGCTTCCGCCTGGATGTCGCTACGGAACAGAGTGACTTCTCGGCGCTGTTCCTGACACACGGTACCTATCGCATGGGGGCGTTCCACCTGGATCGACGGGTGGGTCTGCTCGATTTCGGTCTGACGTACGTCAATGCCCATGAAAGTTTCAGCGACCAGTATGGGAACGCCCTCTCCCGCGATGGCGTGCTGCGTCACAATCAGCCATTCCCCGAAATTATCGCTGTGAAGATCTCAGACGATTCACCTGGAGACAACCGGGGTGGCCCGCACATCGTCGAGGTCAACATCCGCATCAACGGGATTCTGCGGAACGATATCGTCCCGGATGTGATCGAGCAGATCGACGGAGTCACGCAGTCCTCCGTTGGCAAATTCGGCTCACAGGGGCTGGTGCGAAATGCGTATGCTGAGCTGTCGGCGGCGTTTACTTCATCGGTGCCGACGCAGGCTGCGTACATGCAACACCGGATCAACGAAGCGCCATTGTATATGGACTATCTGTTCTTCCGCGACCTGAGGCAGAACGACCCGGTGGATCCGCAGCGTGACTTTACTAACTATGTGTGGCGCGGGGTGGAATTTCCGATTGAAGAAGCGTGGGAACTAGCCGTCAATCTGGAACCTGAAGCATCCACAAATCGAAACTATTACAAGGACAATGTCGACGAGATTCTGGCGCAGCAATTTACCGAAGAGGAAATCCTCTCGATCCTGATTCGCAACAACGCGCTGAACAATACCTTCCGGCCTCTCGAGCAATCCTTTCGCTGGCGTAGTGATGAAACCGGTCCAATCAACGTTTCCGGAGACGACTTTGTCGTCTACTACTTCAACTTGGCTGGCGAGGGTTTCATTCAGTCCGTCTCCTTCGATGCCTTGATCGCCAACGACTACAAGATCGAAGTCGGTACCGTCGCTCGAAATAGAAAAGTTGACTTGGACGACCCGCTGGCGCCCCTCGAAAGCCCATACACGTCCCGCTATGGACAACCGACCTTATACCGTGTCGTCGAGCGCGCTGCGGGTAACGTCCAGGACATGTCAAACCTCAAGCGCATCTCCTTTGATGTCGGTACCGAAACTGGCATGGAGATCATGGGTGCAGATTTCAGCACCAATATTTTCGGCCTGAAAGTCGATGGCGAGTACGCACGAAGCATCCATCACCTGCGTTATCCCGATGGCGTGCCCGGCCCCGACCCGACGACGCCGATCCGAGCGGGCAAACGGTTCGATACTGATGGGGAGGCGTACTACGTCGTCGTGAGCAAGGAG
>Ga0115002_10007586_pt1 | contig 12184 bp, 12 predicted proteins | sample ArcticOcean_MG_C_8_FD_89576 | JGI IMG/M metagenome (GOLD analysis project Ga0115002, IMG submission 89576) | Marine microbial communities from western Arctic Ocean - ArcticOcean_MG_CB11_86 | ecosystem: Environmental > Aquatic > Marine > Oceanic | place: Arctic Ocean: Canada Basin | collected...
AAATTATGGTGGCCGGGGACAGAATCGAACTGTCGACACAAGGATTTTCAGTCCTCTGCTCTACCAACTGAGCTACCCGGCCAGCGTGCACTTAGCTCAAGGTGAAGGCCTTGAGCCGGAAACAGAAACGCGACGTCAGTGCGTCGCGAGGGCGCTATTTAATCGGGTCATCGGCGGCGAGTCAACCCGAGCATTTTCGATCATTTCAGAGAATTGTGACTCAAAAGTTGATCTTTGGCCGCTCAGGGACCAGTATTTTGCTGTGGTCCTACTTTCGGAGAAGAGTGATGGCAACATCTTGGTCAGTTTCGGGTGAATATATGGAAGCGTGCAGTTGCGATTTCCTATGTCCGTGTATCCCAAAAAATGCTACTACGCCCGCGACATTAGATTTTTGTAAGGTTGCTCTCGCGTTCGAAATTAGCGATGGGTCCTTCGGCTCTACGTCTATGGCTGGCGTGCGTTTCGTTATGGTGGCCCAATCGAAAGCGATTATGTCGGAAGGTGAGTGGATTGGTGGATTGATTATCGACTCAGGCTGTACTGACGAACAGGTAGCCGGCGTCGCAGCTATCACAAGCGCCGAGGGAAACGGGCCATTAGCCATGTTCGCGCCGATGATTACCGATTTTCGTGGTGTCGAACGTGCGAGGATTAAGTTCGTTAAAGATGGCGGAAACGTAAGCGTCGTCGTTGATGGCATGCTAGACCAATCTATTGTCGGGGTTGAAAGTGCGACTATCCCCGGCGAGTTCGTGTGCATTGATAACGCTGCTCATCCCGTCAATACACGCCTAAATTTTGCAACGGCGGTGAAGAATGTGATCAGTTGTTTCGGTATCGAGTGGGAAGATAACGAGCAACGAACCAATGGTCATTTTGCCCCATTCGACTGGCGGGGCGTGGCTGACGCTGCCTAACATAATAATCCCGTGAGTAGCGAACCTTCGGTTCGCGTCAAGACCCAGCAAGCGCTAAGCGTTATCGCGTTAACGGCGCTTGCTGCATGCAGCTGGTATTTCCTGGTTGAGACAGAGAACGCGATGCGCGTCATGAGCGGCGATGGCTTGTTCATGGATATCATGTGGATGATGATGGAGCCAAGCGATTCCGTCCGCTATCTCAGCGTCACCACGACGATGTGGGTGGTTATGATGATTGCGATGATGGTTCCCGTTGTCATGCCAATGGTCGTTGTGTTTCGCCAGCTTGATCGTGGCGCGAGCACGGAATTCGATGCGGTGCTGTTCGCGATCGGCTATCTTTTAGCATGGTTCGGGTTTTCGGTTGCAGCGGCGGTATTACAATGGTTGTTGCATGGAGCCGGATCATTGCACGGCGATCTACTCTCGCTTCGGCCGCGGGTTGCAGCGGGATTATTGATGGTTGCTGGCGCGTATCAACTCACTCCGCTGAAGGAAGTGTGTCTTGAAAAATGTCGTAGTCCGATCGGGTTCTTTTTGGCTAATTGGCGTGCTGGTCGGGTTGGAGCCGTCCGCATGGGGCTGCACCATGGCCTATTTTGCATCGGGTGTTGCTGGATGCTGATGCTGATCATGTTTGTTGGTGGTGCCATGAGTGTGATCACGATGGCGCTGCTGAGTGCGTTTATCCTGGCCGAGAGGGTCTTACCAGCAGGACCTTGGGTTGCTCGATTGCCTGGAGTCGCGTTAATTGTTTGGGGTGGGTATATCGCAACCCTAGCCTAGCGCCGATACCCGATACTAAGGTCGAGATAAGTGTGGCATTCTTAGAAACTTAGGCGGCTACTTCGGCGCGACGAATTCGTCAGGTACTTGCGAGCCTTCGCCAAAAAAGAACTTTTCCATCTCGTCTTCTAAAAATTTTCTGTCTTTCGGTTCGATCGGTGTGAGCCGATATTCATTGAGCAGCATGGTCTGGTGTTGCAACCATTGCTGCCAGGCTTCTTTAGATGCGTTTTCAAAGATCCGCTGGCCAAGGGCTCCAGGGTAGGGGGGTACTGCCAGGCCTTCTGCTTCACGGCCGAGCTTAATGCAATTGACGTTACGACTCACGTTATATCCTCTTGAAATTGCTGGTTGGGATCGACCCTCAGCAGCTGTTGGACGGGTTTCGACAAACCGATGCGCACGGGCTTGTGAACGTTATACCAAAGCCAACGTTGTGAATCCATGACTGAACGGTTGTTCTCAATCACGGCACATTCGAACGGTGTTATCGCCAATCGAAAATGGGTGAAGGAATGGGTGAATAGCGGGAGCTGAGTGGGTACTCCGACTAGTTCGAGGTCGTGCTTCAGACACCAAGTTTCGATACCAGCGTCAGTTTCGATTTCAGGAAAGCCCCATAATCCACCCCAGATCCCAACCGGTGGACGCTTACACAATAGCACCGATCCATCCTTAGACCGGGCAATAACAAACCGGGTTTCTTTGAGCGGTAATGCGCTACGTTTCTTGCGTTCGGGATATAGACTTTGAGTCTGCTGTGCGTTTGCACCGCAACCAGTTTGCAGCGGGCACACATCGCAGTTTGGTTTACTCCGCACGCACAGTGTTGCACCGAGATCCATGATTGCCTGGGTATGGTCCGCGACTCTTTCGTGCGGGGTGTGGTGCTCGGCATGCGACCATAGCTGCCGCAACACATCAGGCCGGCCGGGCCAACCGGCAACCTCGTGATAGCGGGTGAGCACGCGTTTGACGTTACCGTCGAGTATCGGATGTCGCTCGTTGTAGGCGAGCGATAGTATTGCGCCGGCAGTCGAACGGCCGATCCCCGGTAGCGCTATGAGTTCGTCGATCGCGCGTGGGAATTTCCCCCCATGCTCATCAATAATGAGCTTTGCGGCGCGATGCAGGTTACGACCGCGGGCGTAGTAGCCAAGACCCGACCACAGGTGCAAAACCTCATCGAGGTCTGCACGTGCAAGTGATTGAACGGACCGAAAGCGTCGCATGAATCGTTCAAAGTACGGTATTACGGTCGCGACCTGGGTTTGCTGTAGCATAATTTCCGAGACCCAGACTCGGTAGGCGCTTGGATTGCGCTGCCATGGCAGGTTATGCCGCCCATGCTGATCGAACCATTCGAGTAGTCGATCACGTAGATCCGACACGTTTCGCCTCGCGTTCAATTTTGTTACCAGTTTCACGCACCTCTTTCATGAACGCGCGCTTAAACACGAGCGGCCCGATCAGTGGCGGGATCCAGAAATCTGGTTGTTGCTCAGCTTCAACTGATATGCGGGTGACATTGGGCGATATTGCGTCAATGTGCCATTTCGAATACCCCGATCGGAAGTTACTCTCGGCTGGGATAACGGTGGTTGTTATGGTTCCGTCGTTGTGTTCCTCGACGTCTTCGACAAAATAGAGATCAAAACAAAACACCAACACACAATGATTCAACCACATGCGGCGCTTAAGCCGATGTTCATCATAGTGTTCTAGTACTTCACTTTGGAGGACGTCGTCGTTGATGCGAGCGAGATTTGCGTAATCGGTAACGATCGAGTGGACGACGTCGAGTGGCGCATCGATCTCAATCGTGAATTGATACTGGTAAGCATTTTTGGCGAACGTGATGCTGGCTTGTTTAACGTCGCTACCAGCGACGTTAAAGGCCAGGCTGACCAACACAAGACCAGCGTAAAGAGAGATTGAGCCGCTGGCCAATTTACAGATCCTTACTGATCTCCGCCGGAGAAACCACGTTTATCGCGGTAGCGATCGGCAGTCGTTCCGGCACGTGCTATGCAACCGTTGCAGGTTATTGGATCCCGACGGTAGTATGCTGTGGCGGTTCAAAACTTGAATAGTTTTTTAAGTGCCTCGCCTGCATCGCCGCCAATTGCGTCCTCTAACGTTTTACCGATTTCTTTTGTTATCGCGCCTTTAGCGATCTCAGCCACGATATCACCGATGTCCGGTATACATGCGTCTGCGCCAAGTTTGCCCCGACAGCGGATCGGTACCGAGTATCCGCCCAGGTTATAAGTGCTTTCACCGCGTTGTGATGTGCCCGAGTCGACGGACACGAGGGCATCATATTTCATTGTATCGTTGTGCAGGTTGGCGACGATTCCGTTTCCGGTGATCTTGAAGCCTGACCCATCGAGCAGTAAATCGTTGTTGGCCCCAACACCGTTTTGGAAATTAATCGTGCCGCCAAGGGTTTGGAAGGTGGTCTCACCACCTTTCTGCACCGACCCTGGGCGCTTGCTTTCGACCATCACCTCGACTTGGGCTAGCATCGCGGCAACGTCGATTCCGCGATACACGCCATTTTGAACGAGAAAAGTCAGTGGTCCCGACAAATTTCTCTTTAGCGCATCAGTGTTGTTTCCGGTCGATGAGAGGTTGGTAGTGAGGTTCGCAATGCCGGACAGTGATCGATCACCGGTCATGTCAAACAGCAATGGCTCGATGTTGACCCCCGTCAGCTTAGTATTAATTCCGAGCCGAGGTACATTCTGCGTCGCATTGAGGTCAATCACGCCGTTGTAGCTTCCGTTGTAGAGTGAGGCCGCAACTGGGTTGATCTTGATACTCCCACCGGCAGCATTAATGCTGAATTTCACGTTCTGCATTGTGGCGCCTGAAATCTGCAGTTTCCCAACGATGAGCTCGCCCTTAATTTTAAGTTTGCGTAACATCTCAACAGGTAGCTGCGTTGCGCCTGCTGCGGCCGCCGCCGGCGTTATGGGTCGTGCGTTTCCCTTTTGTGGCGGCGCCATGTACGCATCGGCATTGATTTGATCGATGCCGAGGCCAAAGCGCACATCCGGCCCTTCAAAATCCGCGATTTCAAGATCGCCTTTCAATGTTGATTGATCGAGCACCATGGTGAGTTCATTGAGCGCGATGCTTTTGCTCGTGCCGCTAAAGGCTGTTTTTAATGCGAAAGCAGATAATGCCTTGCTATCGGCCATCGGCGGAAGCTTCTGATTTAATTTGGTCAACACCGATCTAAGGTTGAAGATCGGGATATTTAACTTGCCCTTGAACGCCGGCTCAGTCTTGATTTTTGTGGCGTCCAAGTTGCCCTTCACGTTCATACCTAACCCGGTTAACGATAAATCGCTGACGGTTAGCGTTTCCTTGTCGAGATTCGCGCGTGCTGTGCCCGCGGTCAACTTCAGCTCGACCGGTTGCTTCTGGCCCGCACCCTTGACCTTTGCCACCAAGGTTAAGGGGCTTAGGGTCATGTCGGTCATCGTGCCGGTGATCCCAGCGTCTACGTTTAATGCATTGATCGATTTGGCGAGATCTTTTTGTCCGAGCGCCGTTAACAAAGGACCAACTTTGTCACCTTTGATCGTGAGGCGTCCGTCGATCGTACCTTTGTCGTTATCCATATTCCGGCCGTTTAACTTTCCATCAATCACAAGGCCTAGTCCCGTCGCCGACAGCTGGGGCAGATCGACGCTACCTTTATTCGCATCTGTGGCGAAGCTACTGTTTAAACTAAAGGCTCTATTCGGCGCACTGGAAAGCGATTTCGACATCTCGTGCAGTCCACTATCGGCACCTTGGAACGTTGCGGCAATAGCGAGCAAGGCGGGTAAATCGGGGCCCGACGCATTGATGCTACCGGTCAGCGCGGCCTTGTCACCGCTCGTCGCGGCTGACGCTACGTTGCCCGATATGCTGTTGCCGAGTAGATGCGCCTCAAGTGTCGGCAAATTAATTTGCCCACTTTTCATGTCTGCGTCGAAGCTAGCCTGTAAGTCAAAGCCTTTATTTTTCGCCTTGCCGAGGACCTTGACTAGGTTCTCTAAAGTTTTCGGTTCCATGCCCTGGAATTGGCCAATTACAGCGAGTAATGACGGTAGGTCCGGACCTTTCGCTGACAAGTTACCTTTGGCGGCCGGCTTGTCCGTGTTCGCGCGCGCCGCCTCTAGGGACGCGTTAAATGTCGCGCCTAACATTGCGCCTTCAAGTTTCGGTACGCTAACGTCTCCGCTTTGCATATTGGCATCAAATTGAGTGGTTAAGTTGAAGCTACGATCTTTGAGTCGGCCGATTTGCTTGGCAACCGGTAGTTCGAACACCTTGAAAATAAGCGCCAAGTCGTCACCTTTGAGCGTTATTGCGCCGCGTGCACCAGGCGCTTCGGACTCGATGTCGATGGCTTCAATTTCGCCGCTTAGCTCAGTGCCGAGCCCGCTAAGAGTGAGTTGGCTCACTCGGGCGACGCCGGCATCGAGATCGACGTCGACGATCGCGGAGGTTCTTAGCGTTGCTGTACCACCTGGTAAGTTCTTGCCACGCATTACCACTTCTAGCTTGAGCGGTTCGACATGGTATTTCTCGTCTCCGAGATCGTAGGAAACAGTACCGCCCAGCGACAAGTCGCTATCAATAGCGGGTTGATTGGCCAGGGCACCAAGGGACATCTCAAAGGCGATTGGATCACCAAATGCGAGTGCGCCGGTATTAACATTGAGATTATTGATGTCGATATTTTGCCCGCTCTCGGCATCGCGCCAAGTGACCGTCGCGTCCTTAATATCAACACCACCCAACGCGATAGTTGCGATATCGCCGGAGCTCTTTTGTTCCTCGCCATCACTGCCGGCCAAATCTGACCAGTTGGTAACGCCTTCTGCGTTCGATGCAAGATTGATGCGCGCACCATAGAGTTTCACCGTATCCATCTCGACCTGTTTTTTTAGCAACGGTAAGGTCGCGACCGCGATTTGGAATTCCTCTACGGCTAGAAACGGTTCATCACCAAAGCCTGGCGCATTACTTAAGGTGAGTGGGCCAGCTTTGAGTTTGATCTTCGGCCATACAGCCCATTCGAGATCTCCCTCTAAAGTCAACGCACGTCCGGTTTTTTCGAACACCTTCTCTGTAATTTGTTCTTTGAAATCATTCGGGTCCGCGAAGGCGATAAAAGCGGAAACGCCGCCAACGACGATGATCACCGCTAGAATGGCGATGGTTTTAATGGCCTTCATGTCGACTCCTTGATTATTTTGGGCAGCCTTGCGTGGTGCAATTCGTTCGATTAGATGTTTTCACACAACCGATTGCGGGCGCGTACACAGGCAGCGCGAACTTGTGCCGGGGCGGTACCGCCAAGATGGTCACGTGCGTTGAGAGATTGATCAATGTCCAATACTGCATAGACTTCATCAGTCATCGCTGGGTATAACTCGCGATATTCCACGAGTGTTAAATCCTTTAAGTCACAGTTTTTATCTATAGCGCGACGTACAGCTGACCCGACCACGGCGTGCGCGTCACGGAATGGAAGTCCCATCCGGACCAAATGATCGGCCAGATCCGTCGCAGTCGCGAAGCCTTTTTCCGTCGCCGCACGCATCGCCTCGCCATTGACACTCAACGCTGGGATCAAATCACCGAACGCCTTAATGCAGTCAATAAGCGTGTCTACGGTATCGAATAGCGGCTCTTTATCTTCCTGGTTGTCCTTGTTGTAGGCTAGTGGCTGCGATTTCATTAGCGTAATCAGGCTGATAAAATGTCCGAATACGCGCCCGGATTTTCCACGAACGAGTTCGGGAACATCGGGGTTCTTTTTCTGCGGCATCATGGAAGACCCGGTGCAGAAAGCGTCGCCTAATTTAACAAAGGAAAACTGCTGAGAGTTCCATAGCACGAGTTCTTCTGACATACGTGAAAAGTGCATCATCAGCAAAGAAGCGTGCGCAGCAAACTCGATTGCGAAATCTCTGTCACTAACGGCGTCAAGTGAGTTCTCGGCGATCGCGTCAAAGCCAAGTAATTTGGCACTTATCGATCGATCGATTGGGAAGCTTGTTCCAGCGAGTGCTCCTGAACCCAAGGGCATGACATTCACTCTTTTGCGGCAGCCGATAAACCGTTCCTTATCGCGGGATAACATTTCGAACCAAGCGAGCATATGGTGTCCGAATGAAACTGGCTGTGCAGTTTGCAGGTGGGTGAACCCGGGCATGACGGTCGCCGCCTCGCGTTCGGCCAAATCGATGAGCCTCGCCATCAAAATTTCTAATCCGGTTACGATTGCATCGATCTGTTCGCGCAGAAACATACGGATATCTGTCGCAACTTGATCATTGCGAGAACGAGCGGTATGCAGCTTTTTACCGACATCGCCAATGCGCTCGACCAGCGCGCGCTCGATATTCATGTGAACGTCTTCGAGCGCGATCGACCATTCGAAGGTGCCGTTGGCAATTTCGCGGTGGATTGCCTCTAATCCGTCGACGATCTTGGTACAGTCATCACGCTCCAGGATCCCAACCGCGGCTAACATCTGGGTATGCGCAACCGACCCCTGGATGTCGTGGGTGGCAAGGCGTTGATCGAATTGGACCGAGGCGGTAAAACGTTCGACAAACGCATCAGTCGGTGCGTCGAAACGTCCGCCCCATGGTTTGTCCGACTTTGAATGTTGGTTCATTTTTGATCTCGTCCAGGTCACGTTACAGTATATCTTATGCACCTACCGAGAAGTCGCCGTATTTCTTCGCCCGAGCGGGACCGTGCCGTGCCATTGCGTGATACCAAGCAATGGCGGGGCGCCGCACGTTACGGCTATGGGGTACACAATGACAACCGCACACAACGACCAACCCACCTTTTTCCTGCCTGATTTGTGCGGCGTTCGTGCGTTATTTGGTGTTGTCGTTATCGGCGAGCTACTGGCGGTAATTTTGACCCTTGTCGGAAGTGGTATTGCTGCCGACGCGCTGGATCGCCTGTCGCTTATTTCACTGTTTACGCAATGGGTAGGGCTGTCTGCGGCGGCGGTGTTGTGTTGGTCTCGACGGTGGATCGAACGGCTACCAGAAACCGGCGCCGCGATCGTGAGCTATCTATTGATTCTGCTAGTGGTCCTGGTGGTCAGTGAGCTTGCGTGGTGGGTGGTTAACCCGTTGTCGGGTATCGATCCGATAATCACGCTAGAACATCCCGATTTTCTTGCGCGTAGCGTCGGGGTCAGTGCTATCGTCGCTGCACTCGTACTGCGTTATTTTTACGTCCAGCATCATTGGAAACTGCGCACGGTGTCGGAAGCTCAGGCGAGACTCGAGGCGCTAAAAGCGAGGATCCGTCCCCATTTCCTGTTTAATTGCATGAATACCATCGCAAGTTTGACGCGCACGGATCCTAGCGCCGCGGAGCGAGCGGTGGAAGATTTGGCCGATCTATTCCGTGCGAGCATGGGCGAAGATTCGCAATCTGGCCACCTTCGAAGAGGAGTTCGACCTCGTCCGCGGCTACCTCAATATTGAGGCGTTGCGTCTCGGTACGCGGTTGCAGACAAAATGGGACATTGACGCTATACCGACTTCCGGGCGGATCCCGCTGCTGACCCTGCAGCCATTGGTTGAAAATGCGATCTACCACGGTATAGAACCACTACCTGAAGGTGGCCTTATCGAAATCTCGGCGCGCTGCGAGGACGAACGAATACAGATTTCAATCGTCAATCCGGTGACCAACACAAGCACACCGCACCACCGCGGTAACCGTTTGGCGCAAGATAACGTGGCCCGACGGTTGTTGGCCCATTTCGGGGCGCATGGAGGTCTGGAGATTAAGCAGGAAGCTGAGAAATATCGCGTTGTTGTGACAGTCCCAATGGAAGGCGACGGTGCGTATCGTCATCGTTGATGATGAACCGCTTGCACGCGCGCGTTTGGCGGCACAGGTCGCTGAGAGCGGGCTCGGCGTCGTCGTTGCAGAAGCAGCTAATGGGTTGCAAGCGATCAGAGTTGTTGAATCGACTGATCCTGACGTTGTGCTGTTGGATATTCGCACACCCGGCATGGGTGGCGTAGAAACAGCGCGACATTTGGCTCAATTGGCTAAGCCTCCGGCCGTCGTATTCACAACGGCTTACGATGAGCATGCGCTTGCTGCATTCGACGCCAATGCGATCGATTATTTACTTAAGCCCATCCGATCCAGCCGCCTGCAACAAGCATTGCAAAAGGCACGCGTACTCACTGCCGGGCAAGCCCGAGACGCCGGTGTCATGTCTAATGATGCTGCGCGCACGCATGTGAGTGGACAAGTGCACGGAGATTTGATAATAGTTGGGATCGAGCGTGTCCTCTATTTTCAAGCTGGACATGGCTACGTTGACGTGGTTTGGGACGGGGGATCGTTGCTGATCGAAGAATCTCTACGATCGCTGAAAAGCGAATTTAGCGAGCGATTTGTTCGAGTCCATCGGAATGCGCTCGTTGCGATTGCGCACATCGCTGGTTTGACGCGAGATGACGCTGGAAACCACTTAGTCTCGCTGCACGGATGCGATACCACACTACCCGTGTCGCGCCGTTTGATGAGCCAAGTGCGGACACGGCTACGGTAAATTCTTAGCGACACAAGTCGCCGAGTCTCGCCTGCAAAATACTCAGCGCCGCGATTGCTGCCGTCTCGGTCCGCAATATCCGAGGGCCGAGGCGAAGGTTTAGAAACTTAGCTGCTTGTAGTTGCGTAATTTCAACATCATCAAGCCCGCCTTCGGGGCCCACAACGAGCAGTAACGACTGGGCGTCCTGTCCGATTTGGGAAAGAGCGTCGGTGCCGTTCGGATTGAGTACGGCCCGCACATCAAAACGCGTAGCCGCGAGCACTTCATCGAGGCTTTGGATATGACTAAGGACTGGAATGCGATTACGCCCGCATTGTTCGCACGCGTGACGAATGATTCCCCGCCAATGGTCGAGGCGGCGTTCGGCGCGATCGGGCGGAAGGCGAACCCCAGTGCGTCTAGCCTGAAACGGCACAATGGCGTGTGCCCCGAGTTCAACTGCCTTCTGAATGGTGTAAACCATCCGTTCGCCACGAGAGACCCCTTGGGCTAAGGTAATTGCTAACGGAGATTCGCGTTCGACCGGGCAAAAACGCGTTACGCTCACAACCGCCGTTCGTCGGTTTTGTGATTTGAGCACACCGTCGAATTCACCACCGCGGCCATTGAACAGCGTGATAGACGCGCCTTCACTCAATCGCAATACCTGGACCACGTGGCGTCGAGCCGTGCTCGGCAACTCGACGTCATAGTTAACGGAAAGCGCTTCGTCGATGTAAATACGGGTCATCGCATTTTCTTTGTATTGACTCGCCATTGTAGCTCGTCACCGATACAATGACCTCGCGTATTCGTGCACACCTATAGTGAATTCATACCATGGAAAAGGAAAAGATCGCTCGATTTCACGTCGGCCAACGTGTGCGCCATAAATTATTCGATTATCGTGGCGTTATATTCAACGTTGATGCGGTGTTTACTAGTGACGATGAATGGTATGAGCAAGTTGCGAAATCGCGACCCCCAAAAGATGCACCCTGGTATTACCTTCTACCGAGTGGGGCGCAGCACGCAACCTACGTCGCAGAGCGCAATCTTGAGGCAGATGATTCACTTGACGCAATTGAACATCCGCTTGTGCCAAGTCTTTTCGGCGACGTAACGGAAGCTGGTTATTTGCCACGCGAAAAACTGAACTAGGATCGTTTAAGGTCACACACGGAATGTTTCAAACGCTTCGCGCTCTATTCGAGCACCAAATCTCTAACTTCACCGAGGAGCCCAACGCGCGCCATTCGCTTGAGCTTGCGAGTGCAGCATTGCTGATGGAAATTAGTCGGGCCGATGATGGCGTGTCCAAGGCTGAACGTGAGGCAGTCGGTGTGGCGATGAAGAGCGTTTTTAATTTGTCCGATGAAGAGGCCGATGATCTTGTTTCCACCGCCGAAGATGCCGTTGACTCCGCGATCTCGCTGTTCGACTTTACCTCGATCGTTAACGAGCGTTTTTCACGCGAGCAGAAAGTCGATCTAATGCGGATGCTATGGGCAGTTGCCTACGCTGACAACCACTTGGATCGTTACGAAGAGTATTACGTGCGAAAAATTGCAGATCTATTGCATATCTCGCACAGCGACTATATTAAGACCAAGCTCCTGGCTGCGCCGACGACTTAGTGGGTGACAGACGGGAACGTATAGCTGGGACCAAGCATCGCAATAATCAGTTGGTCTTCTAGTTCAATCCGCGTTGTTACCTCTTCTCCCAAGGTGAACAGGTCTTCTATCAAGTTGGTCCGAAGGCGGCTATCGTCAGCTGATACATATGCGCCTCGACGTGGCTCGCGTATATAACAGCGGTAGCGACGCCGAGCAAGAGGGCCGCTGGGCTAAAGAATTTTCTTGCGGATTTGAGCATG
>Ga0115002_10007587_pt1 | contig 12183 bp, 10 predicted proteins | sample ArcticOcean_MG_C_8_FD_89576 | JGI IMG/M metagenome (GOLD analysis project Ga0115002, IMG submission 89576) | Marine microbial communities from western Arctic Ocean - ArcticOcean_MG_CB11_86 | ecosystem: Environmental > Aquatic > Marine > Oceanic | place: Arctic Ocean: Canada Basin | collected...
AGGGTGTGGCTTTTGCACACGAGTCGCCTTTGTTTGATGCGATAGATTTGGCAATGAAACAAGTCGATGCCAATAGTGTGGTGGTGCCTTATATGCAAACTGGGGGCACCGATGCGCGATTTTTGTGTGATTTGGATATGCATGTTTATGGGTTTGTGCCGATGCGATATGAAGCGGGCTTGGACTTTTTTGACTTGTGTCATGGGCACGATGAACGTGTTTCAACCGATAATGTGACCTTTGCGGTTCAAGTTCTGTTTGATGTGGTTCGTCGGTTGAACGAGGGGTGATTCTCTTGGGTATTGTATTTTTTGGGGGGACCATTCGATGGGTTGACTTTTGGTGCGTGTCCCGATATATTGTTGCACTTGTTGTTCGTGTTTGATGTCATTCAAGGAGGGCGTTCATGAGTGCGATTACTATTTCAAGAGAATATGGCAGTGGCGGGCGAACGATAGCTGCAAAAGTGGCGGAGGCCCTCGGTTATGAAAATGTGGATAAAGATCTGTTGGTTGCTGTGGCGCGAGAGGCTCAGGTGCCTGTTTCTGAGGTGGAACGATATGATGAGCAACCCGAGCATCCGGCATTGCGGATTTTGCGCAAATTCTTAACGCCGGGTTATGCCGATACTTTGACGGGTTTGTCCGAATATGAATGGTGGGCAACGGCAACGGTTCCCGAATTGTCCAATCAGCAAGACAAAGCACTGTCCACTTTGGATGAAGAGGTTTATGTCAAACTCACAGCCGAAGTCGTGACGCGCATGGCGGATCAAGATAAGGTGGTGATTGTAGGGCGTGGTGGGCAGGCTGTTTTGAAAGGGCGCGCAGATGTTTTGCATGTGCGTGTGGTTGCGCCCACAGATTTTAAGGTCGCAATTGTAAGAGAACGTGAAGGTTTAGACGGGGATGCGGCGGTTAAACATATGAAGCAAATGGACGAGCGGCGGCGAACGTATTTGCGCCGACATTACGATATCGATTTAACAGATTCTCGGTTGTATCATGTAACTGTAAATACGGGGCTATTGGGTATGGATTCAGCTGCTGATTTGGTGGCAGAAGCGGCCAAGCGTGCAGGGTTTTAGTTTTACAAGAAATAATAGACACAAAAAAGGCGAGACTACGGTCTCGCCTTTTTTGTTTTTTAAAATGGGACGGCGTTTGTTATGCGTTGAGATAAACGCGTTTCAGGGCTTCCATTTTGCCTATGTCTTGAGCCACACTGCCAATGGTGAACATCATCACCCCTGTTTACAAGCCCATTTCTTGGTAGGCCATAGCAATTTTTTCTATGGCGATGACAAATGCAGCCGTTCGCAAATCGGAAACTTTGTCGCGACTGTTGTAAACTTCGCTGATTTTTTGATAGCTCACACGCATCGTATCTTCAAGACCAGAGCGCACAAGGTCCAATTCGTTTGAACCATATGTGAGTTTGGTGCGTATGTGCTCTGGCACAGGTTTGCCGACCATTTCTTCAATGGCTTCGATTACTTGCTCGCCTTTGTGTGCTTCATGACGCCGATCTAAGCGACCAAAGCGAATGTGAGACAGGTTTTTAATCCACTCAAAATAAGAAACCGTAACACCACCGGCATTGAGGTATGCATCGGGAATAATGATTTTGCCATGTTCGCGCAAATAATCGTCAGCTTCAAACGTCACGGGGCCATTGGCGGCTTCGGCGATGAGCTTGGCTTTGATGCGGGGGGCGTTTTCAAGTGTAATCTGGCCTTCAAGGGCAGCGGGAATGAGGATGTCGCATTCGGCTTCTAATACACGTTTACCGTCTTCTACATATAGCGCATCGGGATAGCCTTTTACGCCACCATGTTCACGAATGTATTGTGAAACTGATTCGATAATGATGCCCGTTTCTGAAACAAGTGCGCCATCGCGTTCGATGATGCCCACAATTTTGACATCGTCTTCTTCTTGGAGGAATTTCGCGGCATGGTAACCCACGTTGCCAAGGCCTTGTACCACTGCTGTTTTACCTGCAAGACCGCCCTTTAATCCGGCTTTTTTGACGTCTTCTGGGTGGCGAAAGAATTCTTGAATGCCATATTGTACTCCGCGACCAGTGGCTTCGACACGTCCTTTGATACCCCCTTGTGATTCTGGCTTGCCCGTGACACAGGCAATGGCATTGATATCGTCGGGGTGAAGATTGCGATAGGTGTCTACAATCCAAGCCATTTCACGTGCGCCTGTACCCATGTCTGGGGCAGGTACATTGAGCGCGGGGTGAATATATCCTTTTTTAATCAGTTCTTGAGCAAAACGCCGTGTGATGCGTTCCAATTCAAATTCGTTGTAGTCGCGAGGGTCAATGCATAAGCCTCCTTTAGAACCGCCAAAGGGTACATCGACAATGGCACATTTATATGACATGAGTGCTGCAAGGGCTTCAACATCGTCTTGATTAACTGATGGGGCAAAACGGATGCCGCCTTTGACGGGCAGGCGGTGTTCACTGTGAACGGCACGCCACCCTCTAAAGAGGCGATAGCCATCACGGAATTTGACAAAGAATTGAACCATATAAACATTGTTGTTGGCTTTGATCTGATCGCCTAAACCCGGGGGCAAGTCTAAAGTTGCAGCTGCTCGGTCAAACATGCGATCAACACTTGCTTTGAAGCTTGTTTCATGCTCCGCCATGTTATGCCCTTTCGCTATAGTCATTTTGATACGGGGATATGTTCTGTAGATAAGAAATGAATGGCGGGTTGTCAAGTAGACAGCACTGGGGGATGAGAGGGAAAGAGCAGAGAATGAGACCCGAGGAGTGTGTCGTACTTGGCCAGACTTATAAACTCGGATTTAAAAATAGGAGACTTAACGGGCTACCTTTTAATGAGATGGTTATACGCGAAACTGATTTAGCGATTGAGAAAATGGCGAAGGGCGGGTTCAAGGGTTGGGTGTGTAAATATGAAGGTGCTGGCCTGGAGCTGGGTGGGTAAAACGCGTGTACTTGCAAGCAGGAGGCCGTCGGCCATTTCACCCAGCGCGAGTCGTGCAGCAAAGGAGGGAAGTGGAAGGAGGGTTGGCCGAGACAGAACGCGTCCCAGTGTTTTGGTAAATTCCCGGTTTGTAACAGGTGTGGGAGAGACGGAGTTGACCGGGCCAGATAGTGCGGGTGTGTCGATGAGGAATAGAAGGATGTTGATGAGATCGTCAAGGCTGACCCAACTCATATATTGTGTGCCCGAACCGATGACACCACCCAAGCCGAGTTTAAAGGGCAGATGCATTTTTCCCAAAGCACCGCCTCTTGCGCTGAGTACCATTCCGATGCGCGGATAAACTGTGCGAATGCCTGCACCAATGGCCGGTTGGGCCGCATTTTCCCAAGCTTGGCAGACTTCGGGCAAAAAACCTGTACCGGGAGGGCTGTCTTCTATCAATTCTTCATCTGCGCGATGGCCGTAGAAGCCAATGGCTGAAGCTGAGATGAGTGTGTGTGGGGGATGATCGAGGTGGGCGAGGGTATTTGCTAAGAGTTGGGTACCGTTTACGCGGCTGTTGTGGATGCTTTTCTTTCGTTTGATCGTCCACCGTCTACTTGCGATACTTTCACCTGCCAGGTGGACGACGGCATCGATTTGAGGAATGGCTGCCACATCGATATAGCTATCATCTGGTTGCCAGGTAATTTCATAGGTATTTCGCGGTGGACGGCGCACCAGCGTGTAAACAGTATCGTTGCGATTTTTGAAGGCAAGGGTGAGGGCCGATCCTACGAGGCCCGATGCGCCTGTGATGAGGATGTTCATAATTATAGTTGGTAGAGCATGAGATAGATAACAACGCCGGTGATGGAAACAAACATCCAACTGGGCCATACATATCGGGCGAGTTTTTTGTGGCGTTCAAAATTTCCTTGCAGGGCGCGCCAAACGAGTAAGATGATGAAAGGTACATTAACCACCGCGAGGATGATATGGGGGATGAGGATGGCAAAATAGACAGAACGTGTCCAGTTGTGGTGCGGATAGGGGACGGAACCCACTTGGATGTGATAAATAACATAAGAAGTGAGAAAAAAGACGGAAGTGACGAGGGCACCGACCATGCACTTTTGGTGCCGCTGGATGTTGCCTTGTTTAATTTGAATGTATCCCAATAATAAGAAGAGGGCGCAGAGGCCATTGAGGATGGCATTGAGGGTCGGCAGGTCAGTTATGTGCATGGGGTTCTCTTTCTTTGTTAGGTGAACAGTGTACTCATTTTTGTCTGTTTTGGCAATTGGTGAAGAATAAATACTGAGTGCAGAGCGCAGGGAGCAGAGCGTAAAAGCAAGGTGATGGTAAACGCTTTGCGCTGTGCTCTACGCGCTTTGCGTTACGCAAGGTTGCGTTGACATTGCGCGCAAATTGGTTTATTTTTAGTTTAAGTTTTTAAATAAATTAAGTCGCTTTTAGGAGGGTGATATGGCAGAGGCTGAAAATACGTGGATGACGCCTAAGGAGGTTACAGATCGTTTGGGTGTACGCAAGACACGTGAAGCACAAGAAGATCTGTTGTACAATCGGCGTCCTCGTCGAGAAATATTGGATTTGGTGATCGGAGCAGTGGGGTGCAATGAATATTCGGCAGAAGATTTTCTGCGGGAAATAGTCAAACCAACCACATAAAACGGCAAAAGATTCCTGTGGTTGAGACTTTTTTGCGTGGGTTGTGCCTCTTTTTTTAAGACGCCGTGTTGTTTTCGGCCTCATTTATTTGGGTGGACGTTATAATCCATTACCGCAATATGTGGTATAGCGTCTGCCTTTTTATCCACGATTAGGCATGTTCTTGGGGTTAGGAAAGTGTGATAATGGGTCCAAACACCATTGAGAGTGACTTTTTGGTTATCGGGAGCGGCATTGCTGGTCTCTCATTTGCTCTTAAAGCTGCAGAAGTTGGTTCTGTGACGCTGGTCACAAAAAAAGAATTCCAAGAGTCCAATACCAATTATGCCCAAGGGGGCATTGCTTCGGTGTTGGATCCCAACGATTCTTTTGAGCTACATGTAGAAGACACACTCAAAGCGGGTGCAGGTTTGTGTCGCGCTGATGTGGTGGATTTGGTTGTGCGTTCTGGTCCAGAGATGGTGCACGATTTGATTGCGTGGGGAACTGGTTTTACACGTGCTCAAGAAAGCAACAGCTTGGCATTGGGCCGTGAGGGTGGGCATTCTAAAAATCGGATTGTATACGCCGCCGATTTAACGGGGCGTGAGATAGAACGGGCACTCACGGAAGCGGCGTCGGCCCATCCCAATATCGAATTATTTGAGCACCACATGGCGGTCGATTTAATTACCGATCATCATGTATCAGACACAACGGTGACTTCAGAATCTCAGATTCAATGTTGGGGTGCTTATGTTTTAGATACTGCCGCCGAGGTGGTAAAGACGTTTTTGGCTCGTTTTACATTGATGTGTAGTGGCGGGTGTGGGCGCATTTATCAGCATACCACCAACCCCAAAATTGCAACCGGAGACGGCATAGCAATGGCATATCGGGCAGGCGCTCGGGTTGGCAATTTGGAATTTATGCAGTTTCATCCCACCACGTTGTATCACCCAAAAGCGGATTCATTTTTGATTTCTGAGGCTGTGCGTGGGCATGGCGGGGTGTTGGTTGATCGGCTTGGGCACGCTTTTATGGATGATTATCACGAGATGGGGTCTTTGGCCCCCCGTGATGTGGTGGCCCGGGCCATTGATAGTGAAATGAAAAAAAGTGGCGAGCCTTGTGTGTTCTTAGATATTACAAGTTGCCCTGCCGATGAGTTGAAAACACGGTTTCCAAATATTTATCAGCGCTGTTTAGACTTTGGCATTGATATGACCAAAGTGCCCATTCCGGTTGTTCCCGCAGCGCACTATATGTGTGGCGGCGTGTTTACCGACACTTGGGGCCGCACAGATATCAACGGTTTATACGCTTCAGGCGAAGTCGCCTGCACGGGGCTTCACGGGGCAAACAGATTGGCGAGTAATTCTCTTTTAGAAGCTTTGGTTTTTTCCAATCGGGCCATTGAAGACATTTCAAAGCGGCTTGAAACAGAAACCCAAAGGCCTGATGTGCCAGATTGGCAAGATGATGGTGTATTTAATACAGAAGAGTGGATTTTATTGTCCCACGACCGCCAAGAAGTGCAACGTTTGATGTGGGATTATGTGGGTATTGTACGGTCCGACTTTAGGCTCAAGCGCGCTGCACGGCGTATTGGCATTATTTCTCAAGAAGTTGAAGATTTTTATAAACGGACAAAGGTAACGGAACCTTTATTGGATCTGCGCAATTTGACGATGGTGGCGGCTTTGACCGTAAGATGTGCGTTGGAGCGACGAGAAAATCGAGGGTTGCATTATTCGATTGACTGTCATGGATTTGATGAAAACGCATCACCGCAAGATACGGTGGTGTCGGCGTGGGAAACTTGGGGCGCTGGTTTGCCAGTGATTGAGTGGACTGCGATTCAGGGGTAAAATGTAAGGGGCACCACCCTTACATTGCTTTTAAGATCGTTAACATCATCTTAAACCGAAGGGTTGGAGAGCCTAACGGTTTTGCGAGTGAGGTTATGAAACTTTACATGTGGATGTTTTTGGCATTGCTGATGCCCCAAGTGGTTTGGGGCGCAACAGCCAACATCACCAAAGTTGAGACCAAAAAAGTGGTGATCGACGTTGGGGCCTCGCGAGGTATTGTTGTGGGGATGAAAGCTGATGTGCTCACCAGTGCGGGTCAGGTTGTTCATCCGGTAACGGGTGAAAATTATGGCAATCGACGGGTCAAAATTGGTGAAATAGAGATCCAGTCCGTTAACTCGGAATCTGCCACGGGCACTATTTTGGTGATTTATGGAACCATCAATGTGGGCGACATTGTTGAGGGATTGGTGGTGATTCCTTCAGCGCAAGAGCGCATGCATATGGAGATTGACGAAGCGCGTTCAGAAATTAAAGCTTTGGCTCGCAGCCTGGCCGATGAAATTAAGGGCAACCAGAAGGGCATTGAAGACTTGCGGCGCTCTTTGCAACGCGTGGGAAGTTCGGAACAGCGTTTGCGGCAAGTGATGAATGCGGTACAAAATATGCGTGAACGTATGGTGGTGTTTGAAAATCGCATGACCACAATGGAAACGCAACAACAAACGATGATTATGCAAGACTCTTCTGAGGTGTCTGTAAAAGATCAAGTTTTTGAAATGGAACAACGGATCAAGGAGCTTGAAAAACAACAAGCTGAATTGGAAACCATGTCAATGAAGATGGCGACGATGCCCGACCCAGCGCAGATGCCGCCTCAAGCCACATCTCCCGCCGAAGACGAAATTGGTGCTCTGTTTCCTGACGAAGAAGAACCTGTTGCCGAATCTCCTTGGTATTTGACGTGGTGGTTCTTGGCCATTGTATTTGCGGTCATCGGATTAGGTGTCGCTGCTGCTGTTTTGATGTTGAAGAAAAAACGGGCACAAAGTGCAGCAGGAGGGGCTGGAGAAGCGGATGGCGGGATCTCAATGGATGATGGGTTTGATGAGTTGGATGGAGACGATCTAATAGAAGATTTGCCCGAACTTGAAACCGCAGATGACGAAATCTGAAGGGAGTGATGACCATGCGTTTGTTTTATGGATTGATTTACTTGTGTTTTACGCTGGCACCTGCTTTGGCTCAAGACGAAGGTTATGTGTTGCAGGTGGCTGGGCGATTGGTGTTTGTTGATCAAGGTGAGCAAGACAATATGCGCCCCGGTGATTTTTTGCAAGTGGTAAGGCAAGAAGTGATCAACCACCCCGAGACGGGTGAAAATCTGGCGGGTGAAGTTGCGTTGGGTGCGGTGCGCATTATCGAAGTTTTCCCCCGGTTATCGACAGCCGAAGTGGTTGATTTGATTAAAGGGATGGATCTGGCGTTATTAGACAGAGAGGCGCGACAGGGTTTGATACGAACCCGAATGTTGCCCCCCGAAGCAGAGATGGTGGTTTTAGAACGCGTGCACGCCCGTGCAAGCGGGATGATGGCACCTGCGGGCAAGTGGAACCCCGATGGGGTTTTGGGTCAATTTGTAGCAGAAGTTCATCTTGGCCTTGGCAGCCGGCCAGAAATTGCGTGGCCAGCGTTTACGTATCAATTGGTTGGAGCATCTACGGTAGGGACACAATTGCCCAGTGTGATATTGGCCCGAGTTGATAGCGCATTTTTGGGCGTGCAAGATGTGGCGCTGCTGGCATTGGCCGATACCGCAAGCACGCCACAAGAATTGGCACCTTTTGGCGGGGCGATGGCCACTCAAATAGGTTTAACATATCCTTTTTCAAGACAGTTTACGTTTCTGGCCGATCTTGGTTTTGGCAGTTCTTCACAATTAAGTTTGGGTGCTCGGTTTTATGCTGGGCGTTTGGTTAAGTTTTTGGGTGAGGGATATACACCCGATGGGCAAGTGGGTGCGCCTGTCATCACTTTGAAACTGGGCACCGCCGGGCAAGGCACAAGAACGTTGTCTGCTGCTGCATTGGCACAGTTGACGGTGCCGACAAATTTGGCAGCAGATGAGATCTATGCTTTGGCCGTTTTGGATACCGCGCTTGCTGTCAACGAACTCTTTTCCGCGTTTTCCACAGCGAATCCAGCGCTGATTACTCATGCCGATACACTTTACCAAGCCGATGTGACGCAGCTGTTACACGCGGCTGCCAATGCGGGCGCTGGAACGTTGGCCAAAAGTGGTTTGGGTTTTTCGATGGGTTTAACCTGGCCGATCGCGCGTCACTTTACTTTGCGTGGACACTGGACAAGTATGGGCAATATTAAGGGATATGGTGTGGGACTGACGTATTATTTGCGAACGGTTGAAAAACCCGGCCCCGACGTTAACCCCGATGGGCGAATTCGTTCACTGGTGTTTACTTTGGGCGGGCGATACGATACGGGTACCAAGCAGCGTGTATTGGATTTTGATCTTGTATTGCCTATTGCGCAGCGTTATACTCTATCAAGTGTGGTGGCAACAGACTTAAAGAGCTTTATGCGATTTGGTTTGGCATTTAAGACTTATTTCAAAGGATTCTAATTAAAATACAGGCAGGAGAACCATGGCAGACGGCAGGCGCAACGAATGGATGCGTTTGCCGTTTCCCGTTTTTTAATCAAGAGGAGTTGTTATGCAACGTGGTATTGCCGTACTGGATTTTGGAGGCCAATATGCACATCTCATTGCCAACCGAGTACGTCGATTAAATGTTTATTCTGAGATTTTTGCGCCCGATGTTGATTTGTCTAAACTTGAAGGGGCTTGTGGCGTGATTTTTTCGGGTGGGCCATCCAGTGTCTATGACCCGGGCCAACCCGCTTTTAACCCCGCGTTGATCGAATCGGGTTTGCCAACTTTAGGGTTGTGTTATGGCCACCAATTGATTTGCAAACATTTGGGTGGGGAGGTTGTGGCAGGGGACGTAAGAGAATATGGTGCTGCGACGTTGGAGATTGTGCCAAATGCAAAACTCTTTGCAGGGTTGGGTACCCAAGAAAAGGTGTGGATGAGCCATGGGGATGTGGTAACCCGATTGCCCGATGGTTTTCGTCCTTTGGGTGCAACCGACGATTGTCCAACGGCTGCTGTGGGTGATGATGTTCGCCATATTTATGGTGTGCAATTTCACCCCGAAGTGGCACATACACCCAATGGGATGGCCATCTTAGACAACTTTTTGAAGATTTGTGATGCACCCCGTACTTGGACAATGGCCAATTATGCCGAAGTGGCGATGGATGCCATTCGAGAGCAGGTGGGGCAACGCAATTTGTTTTTGTTGGTATCTGGTGGGGTAGATTCGAGTGTGGCCTTTGTGCTGTTTAATCAGGCACTTGGCGAAGATCGTGTCTTGGGTTTGCATATTGACAACGGATTTATGCGCAAAGCTGAGACAGCAACTGTAGAAGTTTTTTTAAATGAAGAAGGGTTTCACAATTTGCAGGTAGAAGATGCCAGTGATGATTTTTTGCTCAGTGTGGAGGGTCTGGTTGAGCCAGAGATGAAGCGCGAGGCGATTGGAAAAACATTTTTGGATGTGAAGGACAAGGTCTTGGCACGATTGAATCTCGATCCAGACCAGTGGCTCTTGGGTCAAGGCACCTTGTATCCCGACACAATTGAGTCGGGGGGCACGGAACATGCAGCATTGATTAAAACACACCACAATCGAATTGACTTGATCGAAGAACTTATTGCACAAGGTAAGGTGGTCGAGCCTTTGGCCCAGCTTTATAAAGATGAAGTGCGGGATTTGGGCACGGAACTGGGTTTGCCAGACCATTTGGTGTGGCGGCATCCTTTTCCCGGGCCTGGTTTGGCGGTGCGGTGTTTGTGTTCTGATGGAGAAGCGGAAGCCGAAGACTTGGCAGGTGCAGAAGAAAAAGCAGCAAAGATGGCATCGGAACTGGGCCTACAGTTGCGTATTTTACCCGTCAAGAGTGTGGGGGTTCAGGGTGATTATCGAACCTATGCGCACCCAGCGGTGGTGTGGGGGGAGGCCACCTGGGAGGTGTTGGAAGAGTTGTCAACGCGCATCACCAATTCGATTCGCGAAATTAACCGTGTGTTGTATCTCATTACACCCACTGCGTTACCCGAGTTGCGATTGAAGCGTGCATTTTTGACGCGTGCTCGGTTGGATCTTCTGCGTGAAGCCGATGCCATTGCGATGAAAGCGTTGTTAGACGCCAATTTGATGGCAGAGGTGTCACAAATGCCAACGGTATTGCTGCCTTTAAGCACAGACGGGCAAAACGAATCGGTGGTTTTGCGGCCGATTACCACACCCGATTTTATGACGGCACGATTTTCAGAATTGCCATTTGAGCTTGTGGCCCAAATGGGGCGCGACATTCAAGCTTTAAATGGAGTCAATTCGGTATTTTATGACGTGACCCACAAACCACCCGGCACGGTGGAATGGGAGTAAGTACGTGAGAATATTCCCCCACATTCTTTTATTATTTTTGACTGCAATAGGTATTGGACCAACGCATATTTGGGCAGCCCCTGAAATTGCTTTTTCTCCTACCTATGTCGATTTTGGCTCGGTGTCTGTGGGCGCACAAGACAGCACGGTTTTAACCCTTAAGAATGTAGGCGATGAACCATTGGTGGTTTCTAATGGCCAACTTGCTCGGGGTGCTGAGTCGGTTTTTGATGTGGTGATGTCCTCTTTTCAGCTGGGCGCTGGAGCCAGTGTGAGTGTGGTGGTGAGGTTTACCCCCAATGCAGGGGGTACTCAAGCCGATGTGCTGACACTTGAGACCAATTTGCCAGTGGATGTTTTGGCGCAACGACCCGTTGTGCAGTTGGTTGGCGAAGGTTTTGGCGCTGAAATTGATGTGGTCTCTTCTGTGCTGTTATTTGCAAGCCAAGGAGTGGGTGCATCAGCTGTCCAGAACCTTCTTGTTACAAACCGGGGCAACGATACGCTGCGCGTATCTGATGTATTTGTGAACGATGTAACTTTTGCTGTGGATGTGGCTTCTTTTGAACTGGCGCCTGATGTTGAGCGTCTTGTTCGGGTAACATATACACCCTACAGTTCTCGTGCGCGGATTGATACATTGCATATCGTGAGTAATGATTTTGACGAAGACACGCTTTTGGTGGTTTTAGACGCACAAGAAACGCCGCAGCAAGTGGGTGTGGCCCGAATTTCTTTAAGTCGGTTGGGCGCAACTTTTCCGCAAGTAGGTGATACGATTTCAGTTCTATTTACATTGGCCCCAAATGGTGCAAGTGTTGCCGGTGTGGAGCTGTTTTTTGGGTATGATCCTGCCTTTTTTGCCCCTGCAGATAGCAGTGCACCATTTTCACACCTGGGGTATACCTCCGACCCATTGAATATTTTGTTTAACAAGGTTGTTTCCAAGTCTGCCGATCTTGGTGCCGCTCATCTGACGGGTTTGGGAGGGGCGTCTGATTCGATTACCACAGAGGGCATTTTGACGCAAATGGATTTGGTTGTACTGGCACCCTTGACCAAAACCACGCGTTTGCGTGTGTTGGTCGAGGCGCCACTTTTAAACACTCAGTTTATCACACCGGCAAGCTTGTCTTTTACAATGCCCAGTACAAATTCCTTGGGCTTGGGCAATACACCGCCTGTCATTCGACCTTTTCCACCTTTGCTG
>Ga0115002_10007590_pt1 | contig 12177 bp, 13 predicted proteins | sample ArcticOcean_MG_C_8_FD_89576 | JGI IMG/M metagenome (GOLD analysis project Ga0115002, IMG submission 89576) | Marine microbial communities from western Arctic Ocean - ArcticOcean_MG_CB11_86 | ecosystem: Environmental > Aquatic > Marine > Oceanic | place: Arctic Ocean: Canada Basin | collected...
CCTTCTTCATGCCCTGTATGATCTTGCCCGGCATGGAGCCGATATAGGTCCGGCGATGGCCACGCATCTCGGCCTCGTCGCGCACACCGCCCAGCGACATGCGCACGAAGTTACGGCCGGTCGCGTGGGCAATCGACTTGCCGAGCGAGGTCTTGCCCACGCCCGGAGGGCCGACGAGGCACAGGATCGGGCCTTTGAGCTTCTTCGTCCGCACCTGGACGGCGATATACTCCAGAATCCGTTCCTTGACCTTGGCCAGACCGTAATGGTCTTCGTCCAGGATCTGCTCGGCGAGATTGATGTCTTTCTTCACCTTGGAACGCTTCTTCCAAGGGATGCTGAGCATCCAATCGAGGTAGTTGCGCACCACGGTGGCCTCGGCACTCATCGGGCTCATGTTGCGGAGCTTCTTGAGCTCGGCATCGGCTTTCTCGCGCGCTTCCTTGCTGAACTTGGTCTTCTTGATGCGATCTTCCAGTTCGGCCGTCTCGTCGCGCCCGTCCTCGGACTCGCCAAGCTCCTTCTGGATCGCCTTCATCTGCTCGTTCAGATAGTACTCGCGCTGCGTCTTCTCCATCTGGCGCTTGACGCGCCCGCGGATGCGCTTCTCGACCTGAAGAACGCCGATCTCGCCTTCCATCAGGCCATAGATCCGCTCGAGCCGCTCGGAGATCGGAATGATCTCAAGCAACTGCTGCTTCTCGGGAATCTTGAGGGCCAGATGGGACGCGACCGTGTCCGCAAGCTTGCTCGCGTCGTCGATCTGATTGACCGAAACCAGCACCTCGGGCGGGATCTTCCGATTGAGTTTGATGTACTGCTCGAACTGGGAGACCACGGAGCGAGCGAGGGCCTGTTGCTCCTTGTCGTCCTCGCCCGGCTCCGGCAAAGCCTCGGCCTGAGCCTGAAAGAATTCCTCATTATTGGAATAGGACAGGATCCGGGCGCGGGTCGAGCCTTCGACCAGCACCTTGACCGTGCCGTCGGGCAGTTTGAGGAGCTGGAGCACGGTGCCGATCGTGCCGATCTCGTAGATGTCCTGGGACTTCGGATCGTCCAGCGATGCGTCCTTTTGGGTCGCCAGCAGGATCTGCTTGTCATTCTTCATGACGTCTTCGAGCGCGCGTACGGATTTATCGCGGCCGACGAAAAGCGGAACGATCATGTGGGGGAAGACGACGATATCCCGCAGGGGGAGCACGGGGTAGAGGCCGCCGCTCGAGAGTTCCACCATTTACCTCGTCAATTCTCGGGGTCAGTTGTTGGGCTGAAGGCATCCGAGGGGGCGGATGCCTTCAGCCCAAATCGGGGCCCGACACGATAAGTGGCGTCTCCGAGCCGCGGTATCAAGATGCGGAACACATGGTCTGGCATAAAACAGGCCAAATCCGAGTCCATATCTAGGCGCTTGTGCCCACATCCTCCTTGCGGTCCGCGTAGATGTAGAGGGGTGCGGCGCGGCCTTCGGCCACTTCGGCATTGATCACCATTTCCTCTACTCCTTCCAGGCTGGGCAGGTCGAACATGGGATCCAGCAGAATGCTCTCGAGGATCGAGCGCAAACCACGGGCGCCGGTGCGCCGGGTGATCGCCTTGCGAGCGACCGTGCGAAGCGCATCGTCGGTATAGGTGAGCTCCACGCCCTCCATCTCGAACAGGCGCTGGTACTGCTTGACCAGGGCGTTCTTCGGAGTCGTCAGAATTTCCATGAGGGCCTTTTCGTCCAGGTCCTCCAGGGTCGCGATCACCGGCAGGCGACCGATGAACTCGGGGATCAGGCCGAATTTCAGCAGATCCTCGGGTTCGACCTCGCGCAGAACCTCGCCGGTCTTGCGCTCGTCCGGGTCGCGCACATCGGCGCCGAAGCCCATGGACGAGCCCTGGCCGCGCGCACTGATGATCTTCTCGAGACCCGAGAAGGCGCCACCGCAGATGAACAGGATATTGGTCGTGTCGACCTGCAGGAACTCTTGCTGCGGATGCTTTCGCCCACCCTGGGGCGGCACGCTGGCGACCGTGCCTTCCATGATCTTCAGCAAGGCCTGCTGCACGCCCTCGCCGGACACGTCCCGGGTGATCGAGGGGTTGTCGGACTTGCGGCTGATCTTGTCGACCTCGTCGATATAGACGATGCCGCGCTGGGCTCGCTCGACATTGTAGTCGGCGGACTGCAGCAGCTTGAGGATGATGTTCTCGACATCCTCGCCGACATAGCCCGCCTCGGTCAGGGTCGTGGCGTCGGCCATGGTGAAGGGTACGTCGATGATGCGGGCCAGGGTCTGGGCCAGAAGCGTCTTGCCGCAGCCCGTCGGGCCGACCAGCAGGATGTTCGACTTCGCCAGCTCGACATCGTTCGACTTCGCGCCATGGGCGAGGCGTTTGTAATGATTGTGGACGGCCACCGAGAGTACGCGCTTGGCATGACTCTGCCCGATCACGTAGTCGTTGAGGACCGACGCGATATCCTTCGGGGTCGGCACTCCATCGCGTGACTTGACCAGGGTTGTCTTGTGCTCTTCACGGATGATGTCCATGCAGAGTTCGACGCATTCGTCGCAAATGAAGACGGTCGGGCCAGCAATCAGTTTACGGACTTCGTGCTGGCTCTTTCCGCAGAACGAACAATACAGGGTGTTCTTGGAATCGCCGCCGGATGACTTGTTCATTCGCGCCCCGTATGGGTTTGTTGCGACACATTTTGTGCGGGCGAGATCATGTTAGGCATGGCATTCGCGGAGGCACAACGCAAAAAGTATGAGCGATTTCCCCAAGGTCAATGCGCCGTATCGCAGTCTCCGTGGACATGCGCCGCGAACCCCCCACCAGACCAGGATGGAGCGCTTCGGTCAACAGCCGGTGTACTTGCGGTGCCTCACCCGGTCGCCCCGGCCTCAGCTTTTGGCAGGAGGAGTCTTGGGCGCGTCGTCGCCGTTCTTCTCACCGGCCAGGACCGGCCGATGGGTCACGACCTCATCGATCAGACCGAAGGCCTTGGCCTCTTCCGGCGCCATGAACTTGTCACGCTCCATCGTTTGCTCGATCACATCGAGCGCCTGGCCTGTATGCTTGACGTAGATTTCGTTGAGGCGCGCGCGGGTCGCCAGGATCTCGCGGGCGTGGATTTCGATATCCGTCGCCTGGCCCTGAGCGCCGCCCGAGGGCTGATGGGTCATTATCCGGGCATTGGGCAATGAGAAACGCTTACCCTTGCCGCCCGCGCAGAGCAGCAGCGAGCCCATGGAGGCGGCCTGGCCGATGCAGACCGTCATCATCTCGGGCCGGATGTACTGCATCGTGTCGTAGATCGCGAGACCGGAGGTGACGATGCCACCGGGGGAGTTGATGTAGAAGGCGATGTCCTTGGACGGATGCTCCGATTCCAGGAACAGGAGCTGCGCGCAGATCAGGGTCGAGACCATGTCGTTGATCGGCCCGGTCACGAAAATGATGCGCTCCTTGAGGAGCCGCGAGTATATGTCGTAGGCGCGTTCGCCCCGGTTTGTCTGCTCGACAACCATGGGTACCAGGGTCTGCATCGTCGTCTCGAACTGGTCAGTCATCGTATTCCTTGTCCGCTTGGCCAGAATATCCGCTCGACCTGTCTCTATCCCGCCCGCAAGGCCACCCGCCGCGCGTTCAGTCGTCCTTCGCCGCCGCCTTTTTCGTGGGGGCGGCCTTCTTCTTGGCCGGAGCTTCCGATTCGTCCTTCGCCGCCGCCTTTTTCGTGGGGGCTGCCTTCTTCCTGGCCGGAGCTTCCGATTTGTCCTTCGCCGCCACCTTTTTCTTGGGAGCGGTTTTTTTCTTGGCCGGGGCCTTCTTCTCGGCCTTGCCCTCCACGCCTTCCTCGGAGGCCGTGATCAACTCCTCGCGGCTGACCTTGCGCGGAGTCACCTGGGCCATCTCGAGAATGAAGTCCACCACCTTCTCTTCGAAAAGCGGCGCGCGAAGCTGGTCCATGGCCTGGGGATTCGAGCGATAGAACTCGATCACCTGTTCGGCCTGGCCCTGGAACTTCCGCACCTGCTCCATCATCGCCTGGTTCAATTCTTCCTGGGCGACCGAGATGTTGTTGCGCGTGCCGATCTCGGACAACAGCAGGCCGAGCTTGACCCGCCTTTCGGCGATGCCGCGATACTCGGCGCGCAGATCCTCGTCGCTCTTGCCCTCGTCATCGGCGTCGAGCTGGCCGGCTACCTTGTCCTGCTGGACGCGCTGCCAGATGCTCTCGAACTCCATCTCCACCATGCCTTCCGGCAGGGGAAAATCATGGGTCTCGTCGAGGCGGTCGAACAGCGTGCGCTTGATCCGCCCGCGCGCGACGTCCTTCATACCGGTTTCGATTTGGCCGCGAATCGCCTCGCGCAGACCGTCGACGCTCTCATGGCCGAGCTGCTTGGCGAATTCTTCATCGATCTCGCTGGCGACGGATTCCTTGATCTCCTTCACCGCAACCTCGAACACGGCTTCCTTGCCCGCCAGATCGGCATTGCCGTAATCCCCGGGGAAGGTCACCGTGATGTCCTTGCCGTCGCCGGCCTTGGCGCCGATCAACTGGTCCTCGAAGCCGGGAATGAAGGTTCCCGATCCGAGCGCCAGATGGAAGTCCTCGGCCTTGCCGCCCTGGAACTCCTCGCCGTCGACCTGGCCCGTGAAATCGACCACCAGCACGTCGCCATCCTTGGCGGCGCGCTTCTTCTCGACCGTCTCCAGCTTGCCATACTGCTTGGACATGCCGTCGAGAGCCTCCTGGACGGCCTGGTCATCGGCCACCGGCTCAAGCCGCTCGAGCGTGTATTTGGCGAAATCGGCCGGCTCGATCTCCGGCAGAACCTCGACCTCGAGCGTGAAGGCCAGATCCTGGCCGGCCTCGTATTCGTCGACCTCGACCTTGGGCTTGGTTGCCGGGCGGACGCCCTGCTCTTCCAGGGTGCGCTGCGCGCCTTCGTTCAGCGCGCGCTCGATTACCTCGCCGCGGACGGCATCGCCGAATCGCGCCTTGATGATCGTCGCCGGCACCTTGCCGGGACGGAAGCCGGGAATGTTGACCTGTCCGGAGAGCTCCTTCAGGCGCGCGTCCATGCGCTCGCCCAGTTCGGAGGCTGGAAAGACAACCCTGAATTCGCGCCGAAGGCCTTCGGCGTTGGTTTCTGTCACCTGCATCGGCGGCTACCTTTACACTTGCGCTTGTCCGAATCGCGGCGCGGCTGCGCCGCTCTGCGATCCCGGTTGCTAGAACCCGGTTGATAGATGTGGTGCGGGCGGAGGGACTTGAACCCCCAAGACGTTGCCGTCACAGGCACCTAAAACCTGCGTGTCTACCAGTTCCACCACGCCCGCACTGCGGGCCGTCGAATCGAGCCGCTGTCTATAGCACAGACCCTTCGCGGCGCAATAGACGGCCCTTCGCCTAATCGCGCGCCCGCTCCACCAAGGCCTGAGCGGCGGCGTCGAGAATTGCCTCGGTATCGATCCGATAGGCCCGGTACAACTCGTCCAGGGTACCGGTCTGGCCGAAATGCTCGACTCCCAGGCTATGGGTGCGATGGCCCCGAACCGAGCCGATCCAGCCGAGCGCGGCGGGATGGGCATCATGGACCGTAACGATGGCCGCATCGGGGGCCAAGGGCGCCAGCAGGGTATCGATCCAGGACGGGCCGGCACTCCGTTCGGTCTGATGCCCCCGGTTGGCGGCGGTCCAACCGGCGTTGAGGCGGTCGGCCGAGGTCACGGCCAGAAGCCCCGCGCCCGGCACCTCCTCCACCGCCTGTTCCCAGGCCGCTAGGGCCTCGGGCGCCATCGCGCCTGAATAGGCAATCGCCAGTTCGGCGCCCGGCGCAGGCTCGCGCAGCCAATAGCCGCCCTGGATGATGCCGTCGCGCAAACTGGCGTCCGGCACCCGCCCGGGCTGCAAGATCGGGCGGGTGGTCAGGCGCAGATAGACCGAGCCGCCCTGGGCGTCGCGCAGCCAGACCCTGTCGCCCCGCGCCGTGCCGTCGCGCTGCATATAGTCGAAGGCCCAGCCCAGGATGATCGCCAGTTCGTCGACATAGGCCGGCTCGAACGCCGCCAGGCCGTCCTGGGCCATGCCCATCAACGGCGTGCCGATCGACTGATGCGCCCCGCCCTCCGGCGCCAGGGTGATGCCCGACGGCGTACCGACGACGATGAAGCGCGCGTCCTGGTAGGCGGCGTAGTTCAGCGAGTCGAGACCGCGCGCGATGAAGGAATCGTAGAGCGTGCCGATCGGCAGCAGGCGCACGCCGTGCAGCGAATAGGACAAGCCGAAGGCCGCCAGGGTCAGGAACAGGTTGCTTTCGGCGATGCCCAGTTCGAGATGCTGGCCGCGCCGGTTGAAGGCCCAGCGCTGGGCGCTGACGACCTTCTCCTCCTTGAAGACATCGGCCCGGTCGGCCCGGTTGAACAGGCCACGCTGGTTCACCCAGGGACCCAGATTGGTTGAGACCGTGACATCGGGCGAGGTCGTGACGATACGATCGGCGAGCGGCGAATCACCGCGTCCCAACTCGTTCAGAATGCGCCCGAAGGCGTCCTGGGTTGCCATCGGCTTGCCGCGTGCGTCGGGCGTGGGCAGGGCTTCGGGCACAGGCACGGCCTCGGCGGTGAAGCGCCGGCGCCCCTGGGCGTTGAACGGCACCGCATCGAGAAAGCTCTGCAGGACGGCCGGATCGTAATCCATGCCCGCGAAGCGCTCCCACTCCTCGCCTTTCGCGATGCCCATTTCCCTGCGCAGGGTGTCCATCTGCTCGGGATTCATTAGGCCGGCATGGTTGTCCTTATGGCCCGCGAAGGGCAGGCCGTGGCCCTTGACGGTATAGGCGATGAAGCAATGGGGCAGGTCCGAATCGACCGCCTCGAAAGCCTCGACCACCGCCTCCATGTCATGCCCGGCCAGATTGGTCATCAAGGCATGAAGCTGGTCGTCGCCATGCTCGGCGAAGAGCCGCTTGCGGAACGGGTTGTCGGGCAGAACTTGGGTCAGATGCTCGCGCCATGCCGCGCCCGCCTTGAAGGTCAGCGCGGAGAAGAGATCGTTCGGGCAATCGTCGGTCCAGTAGCGCAGGACCTCGCCGCCCTCCCAGGCGAAGACCGATTCCAGCCGCTTGCCGTATTTCAGCACCACGACGGTCCAGCCGACCGCGTCGAAGAAGTCCTCGATCTTCTGGAACAACTTGTCCAGGACGACGCTGTCGAGGCTCTGGCGGTTGTAGTCGATGACCCACCAGAGATTCCGCACGTCGTGCTTCCAGCCCTCCAGCATGGCCTCGTAGATATTGCCCTCGTCCAACTCGGCATCGCCCATCACGGCGACCATGCGCCCGGCCGGTTTGTCGCGATCGACCAGCCGGTGCATCCGCACATAGTCCTGGGCCAGCGACGCGAAGAGCGTGACCGCGACGCCGAGGCCGACAGAGCCGGTTGAGAAATCGACGTCGTCCGTATCCTTGGTGCGCGACGGATAGGATTGCGCGCCGCCCAGGGCCCGGAAGCGTTCGATCTTTTCCTGGGTCTGGTGGCCGAGCAGGTACTGGATGGCGTGGAAGATCGGGCTGGCATGGGGCTTTACCGCCACCCGGTCTTCTGGCCGCAGGATATGGAAATAGAGCGCCGCCATCAAGGTCGCGACCGAAGCGCTGGAAGCCTGATGCCCGCCGACCTTGAGGCCGTCGCCGCTCTTGCGCAGGTGATTGGCGTGATGGATCGTCCAGCTCGATAGCCAGACCAGCTTGCGCTCCAGCGCCTTCAGGAGCGCTATTTTCTCCGGGCTGGATTGGGGCGTGGGCGCGGTGGCCCGGGTGGTATCGGTCATGGTCGGCTCATCATGCTCAAGCGCTGTGGTCCGACCATCCTAGCGAAGCCCGGCAAGCCGCGCGATTCGCGATTTTCGCCCGTTGAAGCCGGATCTACGCCGTCACGAAACGAGAGAGCAGGCCGTCCGGATCCGAGATCGTCAGGGCATAGCCGCCGTCATTGTTGCGGTCCAATCCCAGCACCGGGATGCCCGCCTCGGTCAGGCGGCGCAGCGCCGGTTCGGCCTTTTCGCCATCGGCCAGCAGATAGGCCGCATGGCTGAAACCCGGTTTCGCGCCCTGCCCGGCGGGCACCAGCACCAGATCGAAATCGTGGCTATCGCTGCCCGCGAGGCAGACCGCGCCCTCGTTCTCATGAACGACCTCGAGCCCCATCGCCGTCCGGTAGAAGGCGACCGACCGCTTGATATCCGCGACCGCCAGGGCGGCATGGTCGATCCGCCGCGGATGCAGGTAGGCACCATCCACTCGCCGCAGAACTGTCGTGCGGGGATAGCGCTCGGTCGGGTCCGGGGGGGTGGCCCCCGGCGTCCAATCGCCGCTGACATTGTCCTCCCGGTCGAGGGTGAAGACCTCCCGCCAGTGGTCCAGCATATCGGCATAGAGTTCCACGACATTGCCGTCAGGATCGTAGAGATAGACGCTCCGCGAGATGATGTGATCGGCCGTCGTGCGGATCTCGACCCCTTGCTTCCGGCGGATCGCCCGATAGCGCGCGACCAGATCGGCTTCCGAGGCCATTTCGAAGGCAAGATGGTTGAGGCTCGGCCGGTTCGCCCGCCCGGACGAGGCCTGGACATGGCCGCCGCGCCCGGTCAGCGGCCCGCCGGCGACCTGGATCAGGCCGATATCGTGATGGGTCGCCCCGTTGGAAAGAAAGCCGCCGCCGATCTCCGGCTCGCGCCGCACGATCTCGAACCCCGCGACCGTCTCGTAGAAGGCCAGGGACGCTTCGAGATCGCTGACGAACAGATTGACATGGCCCAGGCGGCGCGGGCGCGGAACGGACATGGCGGATCCCCTCTTTCACCGGGCCGCCATGCTAGCGAGGGCCCGGCAGAGGAGCGAGTCCGGCCGTCCGGTTGCCGCATCCGCGAAATCGGCCATGGAATCGAAGGGATGCAGGACCTTCGGCACGCGGCCGAGGGCCGGCGTCGCGCCCGCTACGCCCTTTTTCGCGTGGCGGCGGTCGATCCAGCAATTGTCCAGCCCCTTGGCTTGGGCCGTCGGCATGTCATGCATCAGCGGCTGGCCGACATGGAGCAGCTTGTCCTGCGCAATGCCCGCCTCCTCGACTCGGGCCAGAAGAAAATCGAAATTCCGCAGGTCGGGCTTGTAGCTGCCGACCGTCTCGGCCGTGAAGACGCCCTCGAAGACCCGGCCGAGGCGCGCCACGTTGGCCCCGGCGCGATGCGCGCCCAGGCCGGCGCCAGGCCGGTTTCGTCCAAGCCGCGGAACAGCCACCACAGGGCCGGTTCGGCTCAGGCCCGCGCCTCGCCGGAGGGCGACCCGCCGGACGCCGTCCCGCCCAATGCCGTTCCGCCCAATGCCGTCCCGCCCAATGCCGTTCCGCCCAATGCCGATCCGCCCGATGCCGATCCAAAGGCCCGGTCGGCGTAGCGCACCAGGGCCATCATCTCGGGATCGACGGGAAAGAAACGCAGCCGCGCCCAATGCTCCAGCAGTGGCGCGAGGCTCAGCCCCGCATCGGCGCCGGGCAGATCGACCACAACGGCGGTTTGGATACGGTCCGCGGGGCTGGCATGGGTCCGCCGCTCGCCCACCAGCATTGCGCGACCGGGCTCGAGCCTAGTCGCCGCGCCCCTCGATCTCGACCTCCTTGCGTCCGTCGAAGGGCAGGACGAGTTGGAAATAGGAGTGGCTATGGTTGTCGAGCGGCCCGACATAGCGCCGTGTTTCGACGAGTAGGCCGGTGCTCATGCCACCACCCGTTTCCGTCAGGCGCCGTCGGGCCATGCCTGGGCATTCAAAATCGAATAGAAGATCGCCGTGTCGGCGCTGCGCGGATCGATCCTCTCGCCCTCCGGATCGAGCAGTTCCTACACGCTGTCCGCCATGCCATCGACCAGACCCACTTCAACAAAGATCAACGGCTCTTCCTGCATATGGAGATGGAAGAAAGCGTGGAGGCGCCGGTCGCTTTCCAGCCCGCTTCTTCAGGTCGTGCCAGCTTTCGATCGCGTGGACAGCCTCATAGGAGGCCAGCTTCTCGAGCAGCGAGGCCGGCGAATTCCAGGTGATGCGGCGCAATTCCAGGAAGCCGATATCGAACCAATAGACGAGCAGTTCCTTGAGATCGCCTTCCAGGGGCGCGAAGAGCGGACCCTTGCGCCGCAGGCGCAACAGCTCGACACGCATATGAACTAAAAATGTAATACTCTCAATCAAACCTTTGAATTAGATAAATAATATGATTCTTAGCGCCTGAAGGGTGCGGCGCAAAGCCGTCTCCTCGATCCGGCGGCCGTCGAGATCGGGTGCATCGCCCAGGCGCGCCACGGTAGCATCGACGGTCGCGCGGTCGACGCCGAAACCGTTCGCCAGAAGGCGCAGGAACCGCTCCCGCCCCGCCTCGTTGAGGTGCAAATAGGTCCCGCCGGTTTCGGTCGCCAGGGCGCGGGCCGAGACCTGGCCACCGACCGCGTCGATGCAGCTTTGAATGCGCTCCTTCAGACGCTCCGAATCGTCGTTGGAGAGTTCGGGCCGGGGGGCGCTGGAGACGGCGTGACGGGTGGATTCCGCGACCTCTTTCCAGGCCGCGCGCAATTGGTCGAGGGTTCGGTCGAGGAAATTAGGGGCGTGGCCATTGCGGTTCCTGCCGGGTCGTTTCCTAGGTCATACCTTCTCCGCCGCGTCGGGGCTTTTTTCCATCCGCTAAGTAACCCATAGAAAGATGGTGCCAACTTGGTGAAATTCCCACGCGCGGAGGGAAATTTCGATCTCTCGGACTGCAATTTTTCCGCGCCCTAGTACAAGGTGAAGCTGCCCGTCGATCAGTTTCCTCGCGATCCTGCCGACCTGAAGGCGCGCGATCCGCTCCCCGTCCATCGTCACCGCCGGGCGGATGGTACTGGGCCGGCCGATCTCATGCACCTTACTCCGCCTAAAGGGCGATCTGGCCGTCGCCGTCTGGCGTCGCCTGGCCGTGGCGAATGAGATAACTCGTCAGCGCGCAGTTCATGGCGCCGGCGGCAGCCGATTCGGCGACCCCGACGGCCGGACAGAAATCGCGCACATGAAGGCGGTTGTTGGGCCGCTCGACCTCCAAACAGAAAGTCGCGACGGTCTCGATGCCGTTATCGATGCAATAGCGGGTCAGCCCGCCGAAATCCGGCGCGATACGACGCATTGCGTCCAACTCCGCGGCCGGCAGGACCCAGATGCACGAAATCGCCGCGTGCGGTTTCGGGCCGCAGGGCGGGATTCAGGTCGTCGAGGCCGATCCCCAAGAGCCGGGTCTCAGCACTGCCATGTCCAATCTGTCGTCCTAAAAGCTCGGCGGCCGGATGTCGAGCATCAACAGGGGCCGGCCGTCGGCAGGCGCAGCGCCGCCTCGAAACTCGCGCGGCCATGCCAGTCGAGCACGCCCAGTTCGACCATCCAAGTCGCGAGGCAGAGCGTGCCATGGCCGCACATCGGCAATTCGATGACGAAGGACATGAACCGGGCCTCGACCCAATCCTCGCCGCTTGCCGTCACCAAACCGGTCGCCGGGACGCCGATCTCCTTGGGGACGCGCTGCATGTCCGACGCGTCCAGCCTCGCCGCGTCGGACACCACGCCGGCCTGATTGCCGCCGAAGGCGATGTCGGTGAAGGCGTCATAGAAGGCGAAAGAAACCGAGTCCATCCCGCAAACCTCGTGTCTTGAAAGCGCTCCGCCCAGCTAGCCCTTAGCCGCGAGGTCGCGCAAGACGGACGGAATCCGGCCCGGCAGGTCCTCGGCGATCAGGCCAGGGCCGAAAGTGGCGGCCGCCGCGCCGTGGAGCCAGGCGCCGGCGGTCGCCGCCTCGAAACCCGGCATGCCTTGGGCGAGCAGACCGAGGATCAGCCCGGCCAGCACATCCCCCGCCCCAGCCGTTGCGAGAGCCGGCGGCGCGTTGGCGTTGATGACAGCGCGGCCGTCCGGCGCGGCGATCACGGTATCGGGGCCTTTCAGCAGGACCACGGCTCCGGCCTGCCGCGCCGCCGACCGCGCGCGATCCAGCTTGCCGCCCGCCTGCGAGAAGAGACGGCCGAATTCGCCCTCATGCGGCGTCAGAACACAAGGCCCAGCAATGGCCCCGAACAGATCTTCGGGCGCGTCGCGGAATACGGTGATGGCATCC
>Ga0115002_10007594_pt1 | contig 12177 bp, 12 predicted proteins | sample ArcticOcean_MG_C_8_FD_89576 | JGI IMG/M metagenome (GOLD analysis project Ga0115002, IMG submission 89576) | Marine microbial communities from western Arctic Ocean - ArcticOcean_MG_CB11_86 | ecosystem: Environmental > Aquatic > Marine > Oceanic | place: Arctic Ocean: Canada Basin | collected...
GGTTCGCGCGAACGGGTGTTGGTTTTGGGTGGCGGTGATGGCTTGGCGGTGCGCGAGGTGATGAAGTATATTGATGTGAAGCGTGTGACGTTGGTCGATTTGGATGCCGAGGTGATCGCTTTGGCGCGTTCTTATCCTGCACTTAGAGCGGCGAATAAGGGGTCGTTGGATGATCCCCGATTGGATGTGGTGATGGGCGATGCTGGGAGGTTTTTGGCAGATTCAGCAGAATTGTTCGATGTGATTGTGGTGGATTTACCCGATCCCAAAGGGCCAGATTTGGCGCGGTTGTATTCGCGTGAATTTTATCGTGAATGTTTGGCACATTTGTCGGCCGATGGTGTGGTGGTAACACAAGCGTCGAGCCCGTTGCATGCAAAAAAGGCATTTTTGTGCGTGTATCAAACGATGCAATCGGCAGGATTTTCTGTGGTGCCTTATCACACGTATGTGCCAACGATGAGCGATTGGGGTTGGGTATTGGGCGTGCGAGAAAAATTGGATCGTGGGCTTAAAGCGCGTGTGCGTGCGTTGGATTTTGAAGGGATTGAAACGCAATATATAAACGGGGAAGTGATGCGGGGGATGTTGTCTTTTGGGAAGGGGACGTTTGATGACCTGGAGAATATTGCGGTGAGTACAGAGTTGGAACCGACGGTGGATCAATATTATCGCGAGTCGGAGTGGGGGTGGTAGATCACGGGACAGGCGCACCTGAAAGCCTACAATGGGTGTAGCGAGTCACCGTGCTTACAACAGCACCGGCTTTTTTTAAAGAAGGCACAAGCAGTGGCATTTAAAGACGAAACTATTTGACGCCCATCAAATTTAAACTAAATTGTTTCTTTCCATCAAACCACTGGTGCAAGATTTTAAATCCTGAATCCTCCGCCAAATGATCAATCTCCGCCAGCGAATATTTATACGCAGGCTCAGTAAAAACCATCTCCCCGTCTTCAAATGACACATCCAACCCCAAGTCGTCAATCTTCACAACTTGCTTACACCGACTTACCAAATATATCTCTACACAGCCTCTGTCGGTGTCGTACACCGCCTTGTGCTGAAACGCATCCAAGTTAAAATGCCCGCCCAATTCGCGATTGATACGCGTTAGCAAATTCAAGTTGAATTGTGCACTCACACCTTGTGCATCGTTATAAGCCGCTTCTAAAATTGCACGGTCCTTGCGCAAATCCACACCCATGAGAAGCTGGTCGCCCGATCTCATCGATGCACGTACATCCCTTAAAAATTGTGTGGCATCCAAACGTGTAAAATTGCCCACACTCGATCCCAACCACAATATCAGCTTTGGTCCTTTTATCGTTTTTCGAACTTCCATCAATCCACGTTGATACTCTGCCGATACCCCCACAATGTCCAAATTGGAAAAACGATCTAAAAACACTTTTGCACTGTCTTCCAACGCAGACGATGAAATATCCACTGGCATATAAAGCAATGACATTTGTTGCGACAGCAATGCCTCAATCAGCACCTGTGTTTTTATACCACTTCCGCTTCCCAATTCTACCACTGTCACATTTTTAGGCAGCAGAGCAGCAATAGCTTCTGCGTGGTCAACCAAAATCTCTCTTTCTGCTCGTGTCAGATAGTACTCTGGTAAATCACAAATGGCTTCAAATAATTTCGATCCTTTTTCATCGTAAAAAAACCGACACGACAAACGCTTTGAAACCGCCGTCAAACCTTCTCTTACATCCGTGCCAAAATCTTCTTCCCGTTCTTTATAACCTGTTTCAATTACCTTAAATGCTTCAATCTTTCCCGACATCCCGGCTCCCAGTAAGAAAGGAGATCGTATATTCGGTCCCCAAGTTTTTTTATATTATACTCTATCAGCTAAACGAATGCCTTTAAATTGCCACCGTTTATCTGGTTTGAAAAAATTGCGATACGTTATTCGAATATGATTTTCTGATGTTGCACAAGACCCACCCCGCAACACCATTTGATTTATCATAAATTTCCCATTGTATTCACCCAATGGTCCTGCAAACCTTTTGTATCTTGGATAAGGCAAATACCCACTCGTCGTCCACTCCCAAACATCGCCCATCAGTTGATGCATCACATTTTCATTATGCGCCACGGGCATGGGGTGAAATTGCTTCGCGTCATAAAAATTTCCACCACAGGGTTCTGCATTCACCTGCTGTGCTCCAACTTCCCACTCTGCTTCGGTTGGCAACCGTTTGCCTGACCAATATGCAAATGCTTCTGCCTCATAATAGCTTACATGACATACGGGCGCATCTAAATTCAGCTTTTGCAACCCGCCCAAAGTGAATTCATACCATTCGCTATCATGTTGTTCCCAATACAAAGGTGCTTGCCAACCTGAGTCTTGCACCATGCGCCATGCATCAGACAGCCACCATTCAAAATTGCTATATCCACTGTCTTCTACAAATGCCAGATATTCACGATTGGTCACCAATCGATTTTGGAGCGCAAAATCATGCACATAGACTTGATGTACTGGACCTTCGTTGTCATAGTGAAACCCCTGTCCGGTGTGCCCTATTTCAAAGACACCCCCTGCAAATGCTATCGCCTTCACTTTCGGCACGTCAACTTGCAGATTTAAATGATCCAAATTGTCTAAATATGCAGGGCGAAGCGGGTTACACGCCAGAATGAACTTCAAATCTGTTAACAACAATTCTTGATGCTGCTGCTCATGATTGAGCGCCAATATCACCAAATCACAAAACGCAAACCATGCGTCTTCCTGGATCGTATCAATCAGTTCGCACATCTGCGTATCAACATATGCCGGAACTTCATGATCTCATCAATTGTAGGACGCGACAACGTACCCCGCAATGGACGGTCTACCCGTACACCAAACGAATCGTAGTATGAGTTAAATACAAATGCAAATTGGGGATGAAAGGGTTTGTATCCTGGAATATATTTTTCAAGGAATACAGCCTCATAAAACCAACTCGTATGGCCCAAATGCCATTTGGGTGGGCTCACATCTTCAATGGGTTGAGGGACATAATCTTCTACTGCCAATGGTTCACAAATTTTCTCTGATGTTTTTCGCACATTTAAAAATACTTGTTGAAGTTCCACCCGTGTCATGCGATCTCACCTTTCAACTGCAAACCACGCGATACAAACAAGCGTTCAAACAGTTCAAAAAATCCTTGCACCAAGAGCGCAAGCACTGCTGCAGGTATAGCGCCTTGTAAAATTAAGCTCATATCGTCTAATCGTATACCGGTCAAAATCGGCTGGCCATATCCGCCAGCACCAATTAGGGCGCCCAATGTTGCCGTTCCCACATTGATCACGGCCGATGTTTTGATACCTGCTAAAATCGACCGTGACGCCATTGGCAAAGCGACCAGTCGCAACTGAGCACCTTCTGGCAGACCCAATGCGGCGGCAGATTCTCGTACCGCCACGGGAATATCGTGCAACCCCGCATAGGTATTGCGCACAATGGGCAACAAGCTATATAAAAACAGCGCGACAATCGCAGGTGGGCCACCAATGCCCAATAGGGGAATCATAAATACCAACAGCGCCAACGATGGAATGGTTTGAATTACGCCGACCAGTCCCAAAATAAACTGCCCACCGTTTGTCCATCGAAATGCCACAATGCCCACTGGAATGGCCACGATAATTGCCCCCAAGAGGGAAATGCCCACGAGGGTTAAATGATCTTGGGTATGTTTCCATAGTTGGGCACCAACAGTGACTCGTTTTACGTCTACATGCATATTTAAATTCTCGGCTAAAAAGTCAGCTGCTACTTGCACTTCTGGTACTTTTTCTAACTTAGCCCTTGCGTTCATCATCACCATCTTTTTTTCGGGAATCAATTTCTCTAACTTCAAAATTTCCTTCACAACTTGGGGCGCGCGATCAATCAAATTGACCCGATAGACAATCACCGCATTGTAAGTTGGAAAATGTTGCAAGTCATCTACCAATGTTCGCAATTTATAATATTGGATTTCGGCATCTGTTGAATACAGGTCCATGACATCAATGGTGCCACCCTCCAAACCTCGATAGGCCAAATTGTGATCCAATCCACTTACATTTTGATGCACAAGCCCGTATCGCGCTCTTAAACTTGGCCACCCATCTCCACGATCCAGAAACTCATTGCCAAAACCCAATGTCAGCTCGGGATGTTTCTTTAAATCTGAAATTGTTCGAATACCCAAGGCTTCTGCTTTTTCTTCTACCATTCCCAAAGCATACGTATTGTTAAAGCCCAAGGGCTGGCTCATTGCAATACCCATCTTTGCCAACCGAGCACGAATCTCTTCTTCTGTTTTTAGGTTTTCTCCCGCCAAAATTTCCTGGCTCAGTGTGCCCGTATACTCAGGATAAAGATCAATATCTCCCTTTAACAAAGCACTCCAGAGTACTCGTGTACCGCCCAACTCTCGTCGATGTATAACAGAAGCGCCTGCATTGCGCCCAAGGTGAGACATCACCTCACCCAAAACCACCGATTCTGTAAACATCTTTGAGCCAACCACCACTTCTTGTGCCTGAGTGGACGTATGGCATACGCTAAAAATCAAAATTGAAATTAGAAACTTCATTCCAAACCCTCCAACGGACTTCTCTGCGCATTAATAAACTGGGTGACAAATTCATTCTCTGGATGCTGCACCAAATCCTTCAAATTTCCGATCTGAATAATCTTCCCTTCTCGTAGCAACACAATCTGATCGCCAAAAAATCCGGCCTCGCCTATGTCGTGTGTCACCATTACGACGGTCTTGCCCAGCGTTTGAAAAATCGACCGCAAATCTGACTGCAAATCTGCTCGAATCATCGGGTCCAGCGCCCCTAAGGGTTCGTCTAATAACAAAACCGCTGGGTCTAACATCAGAGCCCGCATCAACCCCACCCGCTGTCGCTGACCACCGGACAATTCGCCGGGAAATCGCGCCAGACCGTCCGCTGGGAAATGGGTGAGTGCCGCCAATTCCTCAATCCGAGAATCGATCCGATCTTGCGTCCAGCCCAAATAGTTTGCCATCAAAGCGACATTTTCCTGCGCTGTCAAATGTGGAAACAATCCGCCTTCTTGAATCACATATCCCATCTTTTGTCGCAGCGCCAACACATTTTCCTGTTTCAGCGCTTGCCCATCAAGCATCACTGTGCCCACATCAGGCCATACAAGACCCACCATCAGCCGAATCAGCGTAGACTTGCCACACCCGCTTGGCCCAATGAGCACGGTTGTCTGCCCATCAGGTATAGACAGCTCTATGCCTGACAGCGCTTTTAGATCCCCAAACGTTTTTGATAAATTTGCCAGCCTAAACATACAAACTCCATCGCAATTAGCGTTCACATCAACGGTTCTCGGTTTAACAACATCTCTTCAGATATGTTAGCAGAATCCCTTTTTTATTTATTTTTTGGAATTGCGGAATCTAACTCAAGTTGGTGGTATGTGCAATGACAATAAAAGAGCCTCACATAGTGATGTGAGGCTCTGTGTTTTTCTGATGTGGATAGGTGCAGCTTAGTATTTTTCCGTGATCCCGCCAGGGAGAATGTTGGTGAATTGGTAGTCTTCGACAATTTCACCGACGGAGGCTTCAAATTGGTCGTCGGTCCATTGCTCAATGCTTAGTGTGCGTTTTTCAGACTCATCCAGATAATCCCACACGATAAATTCATCACCTGTTCCTTGGCCATTTTTAAAATAACGCCCGATAGAGGATGAATCGGCCTCATAGGTGATATGATTGTGGATGATTTCGTCGGGCGGGTCTTCGTTTTCGTTCACGTGGGCAGGAATGTCGGCATCAAGTTCTGATACTCGGATTTTGCGGGTGAACGTGTAGGTGAAGCCGTCGTCTTTTGCGCATTCAAGGTAGGCGACTTCGTCCGCGCTCGAGAGTTCCCATTCGTCCACACGATCCCCATCGTATTCGTAGTAATGATGCGCGCTGACTTGCCAAGTTTTGAGGTCGTAGTCAAGCACGTAGCCGGGTTCGAGGTTGGATAGGGTGATATCGAGCGGATCTATCGACTCCGATTCATCTTCTTTTTTGCGAAATGGATTCCAGTTCATAAGTTTAGGGACCAAGCGTTAGGGGTCAGAGATCAGGGATCAGAGCTGTAAATGCCCCGATCCCTGATTCCAGTAATGTGATGGGGGGTTACGCGTTCATGCCCATTTTGGCTTTGAGGGCCGCCAAACGTTCGTCGGTGCCCGCAGAAGAACCGGCCAATGCCGCGTTGATTTCTTCGTCCACACTTTTGGAGGCACCAGCCATTTCGCCATAGGCTTCTGAGAGTGATTCATCTTCTTCCACGCGTTCTTTCATGCGTTCAAGCATCGCAATGGTACCCGATGAATCGACTTTGGCCAGTTGTTTGTTGATTTTTTTGGTGGCCGCTGCTGTTCTGGCACGGGCACGCAAGGTGATGAGTTCGTTTTCGTGGGTTGCAACGGTTGATTTGAGTTTTTCAACTTGTGACTGGAGTTGATTGGCCATGTTTTCTTGCTGGGTGGCACTTTGTCCCAATTGGGTGACGCGGTTGTCGGCTTCTTCTTTTCGGCTTAAAGCTTCGGTAGCTAAGCGGTCGGCATCGGTGATGTCGACGTCGCCATTTTGAGCCTTTTGCAGTAGCAACATGGCTTTGCGCTCATAGTCGGCAGATGCCTTTTTGTTGTCTTCGACCTGTTTGCGCAAGCGAATGGCTTGGCTTTTTACTTCGGCCAAACTCATCATGGCGGCATTAAGATCTTTTTTGAGATCGCGAATGCCTTGTTCTGTCATTTTTATGGGGTCTTCGAATTTGTCAATTGTGGCGTTGACTTCTGATTTGCCCACGCTAAAGAGACGCTGGAAAATGCTCATTTTGAAACTCCTTTATAGGTGGTGAAAAGTGAGACGTGAAAAGACCCTGCCCAACCTCCCCGTAATGAATTTTACTGCTTACTGTATTCTAAGAGCTCGCTGGCGTTTTCGGCCATTGCCAGTTCTAATGCATTGATGGAACCTTCTAGTTCACTACGATCTAAAGTGTCTAAACGAAGGGTGTCGCGAAACAGGACGGTGCCGGTTTCGCTGTCGATGGCAAAAGCACCGTGAATGAGGGTGCGGTTGAGTTCGAGCAAGCGTTTGAAGAAGCCACCCGGATTTTTTGGCAAGGGCATAATGGCTTGCTCAAGAATAAGAATGGGGTCTTCACAATCGATGATGAGACGATGGATGCCGCGATCTTCGTCACTGATCACCACAAGTTCTTCAGCCTCTTCTTCTTCTTCAATGACCAAGTTGAGGTCTTGAAGATATGATTTGACGGTTTGGAAATATTCTGACATGTTAAGGCTCCTGAGAAAAGGGAGAAGGAAGAAGAAAAAAGAGAAAGGAAGAAGCCATTCTTAGAAATTGTAGGTGGAGTATCTCTCTTTTTGCTTTTAACTATTGAATAAGATACATAAATTGAAATTTGGTTTCAAAAATCGCACGGCTTAGTTTATGATATAGCACAGCTAAAGTTAGCGGTCAGAATGCATTACGTCAAGGGGAGATTGGGTTATGGGCAATTTAAAGGTGGCAGTGGTCGGTTTGGGGTTGGGGCGGCATCATGTCGCTGCGTATGCAGCCTCTAAAGCTGTTGAACGTTTGGTGGTGTGTGACCCCGATGAAGCACGTATCGCACAATTGCGCCAAGAATTTCCCCAAATTGCCGAAGGGCATACCGATTTGGAGCGTATGCTTAAGGCCGAATCACCGGATGCGATCAGCATTGTTACACCCGATCATTTACACCGCCCCCATGCCACACTGTGTTTTGAAGCGGGTTGTCATGTGCTTCAGACCAAACCTTTGGCAACCAATTTGGATGATGCAAGAGCCATTGTGAAGGCTGCCGATGCGTCGGGCAACGTGTTTATGGTGGCGCACGAACGGCGGTTTCGCACGGGTGTTCGGGCAATAAAAGAGATTTTGGATGGCGGTGATTTGGGCGAGATTGTGCATTTGCGCGTGGATGCCATTCAGGACAAACGCGGTCAATTTGCCAAATCACCTTGGTATGCTTCAGCGGAAGCGGGGCGCACCGCGCTTGTTGGCTCGGGTATTCATGAGGTGGATTTGTTGCGCTTTTTGATTGGCAAACCGATTAAGGCGGTCACGGCGTTTAGCAATCGATTGGGGTCCCTTGACTTTCCCAAAGACAAAACAACGTCGGCGGTGTTTCAGTTTGAGGGGGATGTTATTGGTCAGGTTACTGTGACGTATGAGGCGCATTGGCCCAAAGGCCCCCACCCTGATGATCATTTTCGGTTGGTGGGTACACACGGGTTGATTGTGGGCAATCAGATTGGGCGCGATGGTTTGTCGGGTTGGGAAACGCTGCCAACAGATGTTTCGGAAATTGCAACGGGGAGCCAAGGTTGTGTGGTTGCATTTTTGGATGCGATTGTCAATGGAAGCCCGGTGCCCGTGGATGGGCGCGATGCATTTGCTTCTTTGGCCGCATGCGTGGCAGCCGATGTTTCTGCGCGTGGAAATGGCCAGCCTGTAATACCGGCTCGTTTGGAAGGTTAATTTTTTTGTAGGCATGGTCTGATTGTTGCATGATATTAACGCCACAGATCAAAAGGTCATTTTATTACAGTTTTATTGTAGTAGGAATTATTGTGTAAGTATTTGTTTTTATTATATTTGAATGTTTTTAAAATCACAGAAAGAGCTATTCTTCTTAATTTAAAGGCTGAAATCAGACACTTTTAAGGCATTTTTCAACCATCTTTCTTATTTTAAGTCACCGTTTTGATGGTTGTGAGCAGGACAATTTTCCCATTGCAAAGAGGCGTTCTGTGGCTCGTATACTTGTTGTAGACGATGGTGGTGCTATTCGAGGTGCTATTCGTAGGTTGTTGATCATCGAAGGTTATGAGGTGATTGAAGCCATAAATGGCAGAGAAGCCATCGCGTTTTATCGTGAGCAGCCTGTGGATCTGGTGATTACAGATATTTGGATGCCAGATAAAGACGGGTTGGAAGTGATCCGAGAATTGCGCCAGATCAGTCCTGGTCTTCCTATGATTGCTATGTCTGGGGGCAGCAGCCGGGGGCAAGTGGATTTTTTGCATCATGCAGAAGCTTTTGGGGCTTGTCAGGTGTTGCAAAAACCTTTTAAGATTGAAGATTTGGTTCAGTCTGTCAGAAAGTTTTTAGATGAGGGTGCATCATAGGATATAAAGCGAGAGCAGAACGATGCACTTATTCCTCTTATACTGTCTTATACGATTATAAAAACCCCAGGCGGTTTATTTTACCGCCCGGGGTTTATTTTTTAACCTAAATAAGAATGTCGTTTGAGTCGTCACGCACAATGCGCAGTTGCCCATTTTCTTGAAGTTCGCGCACGGTTTGTGCGATGTGTTGTTGGGCTGCTTGCACTTCACTGAGTCTCACTTTGCCCAAAAATTCGATTTCTTCTTTGAGCGTGTTGGCGCGGTTTTTAGAGAGGTTGGCAAAAAAGCGGTTTTTGATGGTGTCAGTGGCGGTTTTGAGCGATAGTGCCAAGTTGCTGGTGTCCATTTGTTTGAGCAACGTGCGTATATCTTGGTCTGAGAGCTGTTGCAGATCATCAAAGACAAACATTTCCTCCCGAATACTTTCTGCCAATTCGGGGTCGAGCTGGGCAATATGATCGAGCACTTGGATTTCGGTGTCTTGTCGGGCGCGATTTAAGATGTCGGCCACAACTTTGGGGCCATCGAAGTCTGTGACGTGACCAGAGAGCACATCTTGTAACTCCGATGCGAGGTTTGTTTCGAGTTCGCGTAAGGTTTCTGGGTTTATCGTACTGATTGTGGCCATGCGATATATGACTTCAGATTGTTGTTCTTCCGAAAGTCCCGTGAGGATATCGGCGGCCAATGATGGGGGGATTTGTGTGAGAATAAGGGCAATGGTTTGAGGATGTTCTTTGCGAATAATGGGTAAAACTTGGTTGGCCTCGGCATTTTTAAGCAATGTGAGACCCGAGGCTGTTTGACCGATGCGTGCCATAACTTGCAGAGCCCGCTCGGAGCCCATGGCCAGTTCGAGCGCGGCATGAGCAAAATCGCGACCGCCATAGGAGACAAATTTCCCTTGGCGAAGCATAGATTCAAATTCTTCAAGTACGTGATCCATTGTGGCGGTGTCGATGTGTTGTACTGCTGCAATGGTGTTCGCAATTTTTTCCGTTTCTTCGTCATGCATATGCTTTAGGATTTCGGCGGTGGTGTCTTCGCCCAAGGCAATGAGAAGAATCGCAACTTTTTCAAGTGCAGTGAGTTGCTCAATCGGTTTGTTCAAACCAGGTCTCCATTACTGCTTATTTGCTGTGATTCCAGGCCAACTATCGGTTCGAAAAGGTGAGGCGGGCAAGTTGGCACCGTTGTAGAGATTGCAAATAGGATTGTTCGCCCAGGCATATCGAACGGTGACCGGTTTGAGCACTTCTCGGCTTGAGATCACCACACTGTTGCCTTCAATTTTTGCATCTGCCCAAACAAATTATTTGTCGGCACCTGCAATGGCAAAGCCAGTGAGTTTTTCTCCTTTTTTCTTAAGGCCCCCATTGGCATGATCAAAGGTGATGCGAATCTTATCATTTTCGATTTGCATCGATTTATATATGGGGCCTGAAAAGGGTTTGTTTTTGCCATATACTTGGGCTTCTGCTGCCAAGGCCAATCTGAGACCTACGTCTTGTTTGTTTTTAGGATGGATATTGTTAGCTTCGCCGATGTCAATGATAACGGCCATGCCCGTATTGGGCAATGAAAGGGCCATTTGTTGGGCTTCACGCAATTCGGCCCAATCGCTTTCGGCTGGTTGTTCTTTTATTTCGCGATAGTTGGCCAATTGTACAAAAAGGAATGGGAATGCATCTTGGCCCCAGTCTGCGTGCCAGTTGTGGATCATGGTAGAAAAGAGGGTTCGATATTGATAAGCGCGCCCCGCATTGGATTCGCCCTGATACCAAATGGCTCCTTGAATCGCATAAGGGGTGAGCGGCGCGATCATGCCGTTGTATAGGACAGATGGGCGATGGGGGTGGTTGGGGCCTTGAGGCGCGCGAGGGCGCCGAGGAACTTTCTGCTCTAAGGTTTTGAGGCTGTCGGATGCGATTTGCCAGTTTTTCAGATCCATTTTGAACTTTTCTTGTGCTTTGGGATGTGCGGCTATGCGCTTTGTCCAGCGTTTGTGCAAGGGCTCATAATCAGATGTGGCCTGAAGGGCAGGCAAAGATGTCCACGCTTCGACGGGTGTGCCCCCCCAAGAGGTGTTGATGAGACCAATGGGTACGTTGAGTGATTTGTGAAGTTGGCGACCAAAAAAGTATCCAACTGCAGAAAAATTGGCAACGCTTTGAGAGTCACAGACACTCCAAGTGCCTGTGACATCTTGTTGGGGGGTTTGGGCTGCGGTGCGTTTAACGCTAAATAAGCGGATTTTTGGGTATTGGGCTGACGCAATTTCTTTTTCAGCGTTATTGGATTGGCGAACAGCCCATTGCATATTGGATTGACCCGAACAGATCCAGACGTCGCCAATGAGCACATTTTTAAAAGTTACGGTGTTGTTGCCCCGAATGATGAGGGTGTATGGTCCACCTGCTTTTATTGGGCTAAGATGGATTCGCCAAGAGCCGGTTGCATCTGCTGTGGTAACGGTTGTTTGCGTGTCTATTTCAACGGTAACGACTTCGCCGGCGTCTGAATGACCCCAAATGGGAATGTCTTTGTTGCGTTGAAGCACCATATTGTTAGAGAACAGAGCCGGTAGGGAAATATCAGCTTCTGCTTGAGATACCAAAAGGCCCAATAGAATAAACAGCAAAAAACGTGTGACGTGTTTCATTTTAATCTCCAATCTTGAGGGCTTATTCACGACCCTATTGGACAACACCAAAATTTTTTAAGCCTGTTTTTTATGTTCGACAAAATACAGTGCTCTGCTATCAAACACAAGCAAGAAGAGGTGGGTTGACTTTCATTAGGTGGTCGTTTAACTTATATTCTCCCCTTCTTAAATTTCTTTCTCTCCTAAATAGTGCCTGACCGAAAAAGGATTTTTTGAGTGAAAAGATATGCAATTCAATAATTTTTGTTGGCGTTCAGAGATCAACGTTCAC
>Ga0115002_10007595_pt1 | contig 12176 bp, 13 predicted proteins | sample ArcticOcean_MG_C_8_FD_89576 | JGI IMG/M metagenome (GOLD analysis project Ga0115002, IMG submission 89576) | Marine microbial communities from western Arctic Ocean - ArcticOcean_MG_CB11_86 | ecosystem: Environmental > Aquatic > Marine > Oceanic | place: Arctic Ocean: Canada Basin | collected...
CCATCTACAAGTTCACCAATGATGGCTCGCAGCTCGTCCAGACACTTGGCACACCGACCGTCGCTGGTGCCGATGCCACGCACTTCGATCGCCCGACGTTCATGGCCTGGGGGCCGGATGGCAGCATCTACGTCGCCGACGGGTACAACGGCACACGCGTGGCGAAGTTCGACGCCGACGGCAACTTCCTGATGGACTTCGGCATGGCGGGTGAACAGGGCACGGAAACGCGACCGGGGTACATGAACAACGTGCACGGTGTCGCCGTGGACGCGGAGACAGGCCGGGTGTTCGTCAACGATCGTGACAACCACCGTATTCAGATCTTCGATGAAGATGGCGTCTACCAGTCCGAGTGGAAGATTAACGTCAGTCCATCGAGCCTGCACCTCGTGCAGATCGGCGCAGACAGAACGTTAGTCACCTTCGATCGCAACACCCACAAGATGCTGAAGTACGACCTTGAGGGCCGTCTACTCTATTCATGGGGAACCGTGGCCAACTTTCCCGGCACGCTCTGGGGCGTGCACGGCATCAGCACCGACCAGGAAGGCAACCTGTACGTCGCTGAAGTCGACGCAGGGCGTTTTCAGAAGTTCAGCCCCAGGGCCGGTGCGAACCCGGAATACCTGATTGGCAAGCCGGTGTACTCGGCCTGGCAGTAGGGTAAAAACACACTCTCGCAGCGTCGGACGAAGCCTCGCCGCTCGTGATGTTGGCGCAGAGCGAGCCTCGACGGCAGACCGCGGCTGGCGCAGCCCCTCTGGGTCCAGACGTGGATCCGGACAGCTGCGCGCGTCGTGGCCGAGCCAGCGCCGGACAGGTGCCCTCCCTTGAGTTCTGCCGCCCCCCTCTCCCCTGTAGCTGAGCCCCTCATACGGCGCGACCGTCGCCCAGGCAGCACGTGCGTCTCTGTCCTCTCGTGTCGTAACTGGCACCATCCTTGCTCTTCTCCTAACCAAGCGTCATAAACACCCCTATTCACCAGTGTTTGGGGGCATCTGACAACGAAAACGTTAAGAGCGACACGAAATGGAATTCATTCGCCGCGCAGCACAGACAACCGGAGTGGCACTGCTTGCCCTGGGTTTGTGGCCGACGGCAGCGCTGTTGGCCCAGACGCCGGCCTATCTGCCCCCCGGGCAACCGGTGATTGGCAGCTTTGACGGATATGTCATCGGTCCCAATGACGTACTGACGATTGCCTCCGACGGCGAGCCAAGCATAACGGGCAAATTCACGGTTGGGAGTGACCACACCATCACCTGCCCCCTCATCGGCCGCGTGCAGGCAGCGGGCAGGACCCTCACAGAAATCCAAGAAGCGGTTCGAACCCAGCTCACCACCGGAGGCTTCTACATCGACCCGCAGATCGCGGTGAGCGTCGAAGAGTTCAGGCCCTAGAGCGTCTCGATCGTCGGCGAGGTGCTCACGCCTGGCACTTACGCACTCTCGGGGACTATGCGCCTGTTTGACGCCCTGGCAGGAGCCGGTTCGACGCTGCCAACGGCGGGCGGCGAGGCCGTTATCGTCCCGGCTGAGAGCCAAGGCGTCGTTGTTTACTCGTCATCGGCGATCGAACGCGAGGCCCTGGACGCCCAGGGCCCTCGACCACGAGTGTCACTCGGATTTCCATAGAACGCGGTCTCCCGACTGAAAATATCAGGCTCCACGATGGCGACACTGTCTTCATCCTCCGCGCGGAGAGTATCTACCTGGTTGGCGAAGTTGAGCGGCCGGGCGCCTACACGATGAGCCAGGACACCAGCACCATCCTGCAGGGCATCCCACTTGGCGGCGGCATGACAGGGTGTGGCGCCGAAAAGGTTCAGATCATCCGGGTCATCGACGGTGAACGGAAGAAGATGAAGGTCAGCATTTACGATGAGGTGCTGCCGGGCGACACCATCATCGTGCCTCAACGGTTCTTCTTCTAGTCGCGCTTGACCGACCACGCAACTCGGTCTGCGGACACTCGCCAGCCGTCCTCACACCCTCAGCGCCTCTGCGTTCGTGCGATGATGGATACGTGCGAGGCTCGGCTACCTTCTCCCTCGCCGCCCTCGTGCTTCTGCTGGCGCCGATGCCGCACGCGCAGGAGGGGACGGCACCCGCGACTCCCCTGACGCTCCTGTCGCCGGACGGCCAGGAATCCGTTGCCACCATCGTGCTGAATGGCGCGGAATTGGTGGCCCTGGATGACGTGGCGGCACGGTTCCAGATTGCGGTGCGAGAGGACGCGCTCGCAGGTGGCATCACACTGAGCTACAACGGCCAGAACGTTGTGGTCTCCACCGATCAGCCGATGGCTTCAGTCAGCGGGCGTCTCGTCGCGCTTCCCTCGCCGGCGCGCCGGCTTGACGACCGTTGGTATGTACCGCTCGAGTTTCTCCCCCGCGCGTTGGGCCCCATCTACGACGAACGCATCGACCTCCGGCGTGCTTCACGGCTGCTGGTGGTGGGCGATCTCCGTGTGCCGCGTGTCACCGCCCGCATCGACTCAGCCGGTCCGCCGACGCGCGCCACGCTCGAGATCGCTCCAGCCGCGCCTGTATCGATAACGACTGAGGCTGGACGCCTGACCGTGCATGTCGACGCGGATGCACTCGACCTCCTCTTGCCGGCGACTGGAGGAGGACTCATAGAGCTGGTGAGACGAGGTGATGCGCCGATGACCGTGGCGTTGGTCCTCGACAGCCAGGCCGGCGTTGCCACCGGCGTCTCGGAAGACGTCGACGGCGTCACCCGCGTCACGGTTGATATCGCCGGGTTGGCGCCGGCCACTGGCGCGGGAGCGGCATCGAGCGCTGCAGGACCCGTGGTTCCCGGGCCGCCTCCCTCGCCCGCTCTGACGCCTGACGGCGAGGCCGTGCCCCTACTCCTGAGCGCACCGCCGGTACGCCTTGAGACCATCGTCATCGATCCGGGCCACGGCGGTGACGACAGAGGAGCGGTCAGTGGCGGCGGCGTCGAGGAAAAGACGATCACATTGGCCATCGCGCGGCGGCTCCGCGTCGCGATCGAAGCACGGCTCGGCATCCGCGTCATTCTGACGCGCGGAGACGATCGGAGCGTCAGCCTGGACGAACGCTCGGCGGTCGCCAACAACAGCAAGGCCGACCTGTTTCTTAGTCTCCATATGAACGCCGCCCCTGCGGCAAGCGTCGCCGGAGCGGAGGTGCTGTCACTGCGACTCGACCGCGAGGGCGAAGACGCTCGACGAGCCGCGGCGAGTGAAGCCGTAGCCCTTCCGGTGCTGGGCGGTGCCGTACGTACGATCGACCTGATTCAATGGGACCTCGCCCAGGCCCGCCATGTGGACCGATCGGCAGTGCTTGCGGAGATGCTTGAGGACCGCCTGCGCACGCACGTCACGATGAGCAGTCAGCCGAGACACCGTGCGCCGCTCCGTGTGCTGGCTGGCGTAGACATGCCGGCAGCCTTGATCGAGATGGCCTACCTTTCCAATCCTGAGCAGGCGCAGCTCGCAACCTCCGAACCCTTCCAAACGTCGGTGACGCAGGCGATTTACGACGCGGTGGTCGCGTTTCGTGCGTACATCGAGACGCAGGGCGTTCCGTGACGAGCCGTCGCGTCGTCCTGCTCGGCGCAGGGGCGATCCTGGTCGGTCTCTTGATCTGGGTCGTCGGTGGTGGACTTGAGCGCACCGACAACGCTCCGCCTGTATCGTCTGAGGCCGTGGCGGAACCTGCAATGTCATCGGAGGTGCCGCGCATCGCGGCCACATTGTTTGTTGCCTCAACCAATGGCCTCACCCTCGCTCCGATCCTGCAGGAGGTTGCCCTCGCCGAAGGACTTGTGCCCCAGGGGCGCGCAATCCTGACGGCGCAGTTGCGGAGCCCTCCACCCCCGTACAGATCAGTGATTCCCGAAGGCACGCAACTGCGCGCGTTTTATGTGACCGAACGAGGCGATGCCTTTGTTGACCTGAGCTTCGAGACCGACGCACGTCATGCGGGCGGCACCTCAACGGAGTTACTCGCAGTGTATGGAATCGTGCACGCGGTGACGACGAATCTGACGACGATTCAACGCGTGCAGATTTTGATCGATGGCCGAGAGGCCGACACGTGGGCCGGCCATGTTGACCTACGCCGACCGTTGGAGCCAGACATGTCACTGGTGCAAGGAGCACGCAGTGCGCCGTAAACGCGCGGTTATGCACTAGCATGAAGGCATGCGCGTTGATGATCGTCTTCTTGAACAACTCCGCCCGACCCGTCTGACTCCAAACTATCTGGTACACGCTGAAGGATCCGTTCTCATCGAAGCGGGCCAGACGAAGGTGATTTGCACCGCCAGCGTGGAAGACCGAGTGCCTCCGTTTCGGCGCAACACCGGCAAAGGATGGGTTACCGCCGAATACGCAATGCTTCCACGCGCCACCAACACCCGCTCCCAGCGTGAATCGACGCGGGGCAAGGTCGGTGGTCGCACCCAGGAAATCCAGCGCCTGATCGGCCGGTCTCTGCGGACCGTGACACGTCTCGAGGCCTTGGGAGAACGTACGATCACGCTGGATTGTGATGTCATCCAGGCCGACGGTGGCACGCGCACAGCGTCGATCACCGGTGCGTTCGTCGCGCTCGTCCTGGCCCTGCAGAACATGCGCGAGCGGGATCAGATTCGCACGATGCCGGTGCAAGACTACGTCGCGGCGACCAGCGTGGGGTTTGTCGGCGGTGAGGCCATGCTCGATCTCGCCTACGCCGAAGACTCGAAGGCTGACGTCGACATGAACATTGTGAAGACGGGCAGCGGAGAATACATCGAACTCCAGGGCACAGCTGAGGCAGTGCCTTTCGGGCGAGAGGGACTGAACCGCCTCCTGGATCTTGGTGACACGGGCATCCGCCAGCTCTTCGCGCTTCAGCGCGAATTCGTCGGACAGATTCTGAACAAGTAACCCGCCGCTCGATGGCACGCCTCCTGGTCGCCACATCCAATCCCGGGAAGCTGGCTGAGATTCGAGAAATCCTCGAACACCTGCCAGTCGACATCCACACACTCCGAGACTTGGGGCCGGTTTCGGAACCGGAGGAAACCGGCACGACGTTCGCCGAGAACGCGCGCCTTAAGGCGCTGTACTACGACGCAGCGGCACACGCTGCTCCATCCACTGCCCCCCCGGTAGCGCGATATACGGTGGCCGAAGACTCGGGCCTGGCGATCGACGCGCTGGACGGCGAGCCGGGGGCGCGCTCGGCACGATTCCTGAGAGCCGATGCGACGTATGCAGAGCGATTCTCAGAGATCTACAGGCGCCTCGCGGAGGTGCGTCCGCGCGCGTGGGACGCGCGGTTCATCTGCGCGCTGGCCGTGGTGCGGGCGGGAGCAGTGGTGTACGAGACGACGGCGACGATCGAGGGCCGAATTGCCGACCCGCCGAGCGGTGCGGACGGTTTCGGCTATGACCCGATCTTCTACCACCCTCCGTCAGCATGCACGCTCGCAGAGATCACCAAGAGCGCCAAGGCGCGCATCTCCCACCGGGGCGGGGCGTTTAGACGCTTCGCGGACTGGCTGGAGCCCCATCTCCACCCACGTCCAGTCGGGCGAACCTAGAGTCTTCTCAGCTTGACGCGGCGCACCGCGTGGTCGCGCCCTTTGTCGAGAATAAGATGCGCTCGATCGCGTGTCGGCTGCACGTTCTCACGAAGGTTGACCAGATTGATCGTCCGCCACACCTCTCGCGCGACATCAGTCGCCTCGCCTGTCGTCAGCGTGGCGTACCGATGAAAGTACGACGATGGATCGCGGAACACGGTGTCGTGCAGCGCCAGAAAGCGCTCCACATACCACTGCTCGATATCGTCCTCGTGCGCATCCACGTAGATTGAAAAGTCGAAAAAATCGGAGACAAACATCGGCGCTCGACCGGTACCCGTCTGCAGCACATTGAGCCCCTCGACGATGACAATGTCAGGCTGGCGAACGCAGGCCGTCTCACCTTCGACGATGTCATACGCCAGATGTGAGTACACCGGCGCGCAGACTTCCGCAGCACCGGACTTGAGGTCGGCCATGAACTGCACGAGGCGCCGCACGTCGTAGCTTTCCGGAAAACCCTTCCGCTCCATCAATCCGCGCGCGTCAAGCGCTCGGCGCGGCCAGAGAAAGCCGTCGGTGGTGATCAAATCAACCTTGGGATGCGTAGGCCACCGCGCCAGTAAGGCTTGCAGAATGCGTGACGTGGTGCTCTTCCCGACCGCCACGCTACCAGCGAGTCCGATCACAAACGGCACACGCGGTCCCGTCGAGCCCACAAACGTCGCTGTCGCTTCGTGCAGGGTCTGCGTGGCGCCGACGTACAAATTCAGGAGGCGCGACAGCGGGAGATAGACGTCAGCCACCTCGTCAAGCGAGACACGCTCATTGAGACCCACGAGGCCGCTCAGCCGGGCTTCAGACAAGGGCAACGGCGTCGACGCTCGCAGACGAGCCCACTGCGCGCGACTGAACTCCACGAAGTGCGACAGATATTGTGATGGAGCCCCGTCGGTCATAGGCGCAGCACCATCGACAGCGCCATGACGAATCCGATGACGATCACGACTCTGCGAACGGCTGTGCGCCCGATGTGTCTGGCTACCGCAGCGCCCCCCAGCCCCCCGACAACGGCTCCCAGGGCCATCATCAGCGCATCGGCCCAGATAACCATGCCAGCGACAATAAAGTACGTCGCCGCAACGCCATTGATACACGCCGACAGCACACCTTTCAGGCCGTTCATGCGATGGATGTCGGAGTGCCCCATCAGGGTCAGCGTTGCCAGCATCAGGATACCCATGCCACCGCCGAAGTAGCCACCGTAGATCGCCACCACCAACTGAAACACCATCGTCCACGACAGCCAGTGCGAGCGCTTCGCATGGGCCGCAGACATGTTGAATCGGCGCTGTAGTGGTTCCTGCGCGACAAACAGACACGTCGCGAACAAAATCAGGAGAGGAACGAGGCGATCGAAAAGCACCGGCGCCGTTCTGTGAAGAAGAAGCGCACCGGTCATGCTCCCGATGACACTTGGCACAGCCAGCGCGTACACGCGCCGATCGACACCACGAAGCTCGCGGCGATACCCCCAGACACTGGCGAGCGTGCCAGGCCACAGCGCGGTGGCGTTGGTCGCGTCAGCAAGGATCGGCGGCGCGCCAAGCCAGATCAGTGTTGGGAAGGACACGAGCGAGCCGCCGCCGGCGACCGCGTTGACACCGCCCGCGATCACTCCAGCGACAAACACCAGCAAGGCATGCACGTCCCAGCAGGATACACCGGAGCCAATGGCGTCCCGGTCGATCTTGACGGCCTCGGTGTTCCGCGAGTCAGCGATCGCCGCGTGCGATATCCAGATATTGCGTGGCGACCGCCTTGAGTGACTGCACCCACGAACGGAACCCTGGCCCGTCCACCATCGGGTTCGCGTCGCCAGGCTGACGCACCAGGAGTCGGTCTCTCTTCTCCCAGAACTGCGGATCCGTCGCGGGATGACTGACGACTCGGACTTGCACGCCGTCCTGAAGGCGCTCCATCTTCTCAACGCCCACGAGGAGCTGTTCGACCGCCCGCACGTCGTCGGTGGCATCGCCGCCGCCGAAGAGAAATGCCCGGTGCGGCTGTCCGTTGTTGAACACGGTGAAATCCACCGACATCGCGCCTGTGGTGTGCCCCGGCGTAGCCAGGAATCTCAGCGTCGTGGTGCCCAGGGTCAACTTCTCTCCATCCTGCAGCACCAGATCGCGACGCGGCGCCTCAGGCCAGCTCGCGGAATCCCCCTGTCCCGCACGGGCCTCGACACTCAACCAGTCGGCCTCACTCATCGCTACCCGGGCACCGAACTCTTGCTGAATCCTCGCAGCACCTGCGTAGTGGTCGGCATCGGCATGGGTGACCACTACGTACCTGATGTTCCGAGGATCGAAGCCCATCCTCCGGATCCCCTCCAGCAGATGACTCACGTGTGCCGGTCGATCCACCGCATCGATCAGAATTAGCCCATCGGTGGTCGTGACGAGCCATGCCCCCACCCACCCGACGCCGACGTAATAGAGGTTGTCGAAGGCCTTGAACGCCGACACCTGCTGCAGATCCAGATTGTCGACTTCGCTCGCCAGTCGCGACGCGCGATCGGCGGCCTGCCCTGCCGCGGGCGCCGTCTGGCCGATGAGATAGGCCCCCACCATCGCGGCGGTCGCAAGGCCAGCGGCCATCGTTATCTTCCGTGTCACGTCGCTCACGTGTTCCTCCGAAACGCACGCGGTGCGCGTTGTTGCGTCGCGCGCGACCCGTCTGTCTCAGGTGTTACACTTACGTTTTCTGCTGCGTGGTGGGTGTAGCTCAGGGGTAGAGCGCCTGATTGTGGTTCAGGAAGTCGCGGGTTCGAGACCCGTCACCCACCCCATCCACCCTCGCTATCGTCACGTCAATCGCCAAGCGGCTCCATTCTTACTCGCCGCAGGCCTCCCCGCAACCGCCTCGACACGCACGCAGCTCACGACCGAAGCGCACCGCATGCAAAATCGCTTGTCCCACCGCCGTGCAGCAAAGCGATCTGGTGCTGGCGGCGACCGCGTAACATGCGGCAACGGCATGGAGTACGGTCGATCTCGCCCGGTCCGCCCTCGTGCGCTCGTGAGGTCCAGTTACCATTTCTGGCGTTTTTCTGGCACTATGCGTGCGCTTGGAGGAAACAGATGACACGTCTTACCACTCTGATGTTGACTGCGCTCGTCCTGACGTGGACCGGACCGGCCTTCGCGCAGGAATGGATTGAGTTCGCCAGCGCGAGAGATGGATTCCGTGTGGCGTTCCCGGAGGAGCCGGAGGTCGAGGAGACGACCTACTCGTCCGAATACGGCTTCACGCTGCCGGCCCGAATCTACACCGCTGAGCGAGGCCAAGGACGCTACTCAATGACCGTGGTCGACTACCGAGAAATGGAACGGCTGGGCATCGAACGTTGGAAGGCGTGCCCGGTCGGCGCAGAGCCCTGCATCGGTCAACCGAACGGCGTCATCGGTCCGGGCTACTGGCGACAGGACGTGCGCGCCGCTATCACGAATGCGACATTCAGGTTGCTGCAGCGAGACGTGACACTGACACACCTGGGCTGGGACTGGTCGGATCTTGTGGAAGGCCACATGCTGCAACTCACCAACAACGCTGATGAGTCGCGCACGTTCGCCGGAATCCACATGCACGACAACCGTCTCTATATTCAGGAAGCGACGGTCCCGAAGGGCTATCCGCCGCCCAGAATCTTTCAGCAGACCATGGGATTCGTCGATGAGAACGGTAACCGGCTTCGCTACCGATCCATTTACTCCAACGCCTACCATGGCCTGGGCGAGTACCCCGTGCCCGAGCTCACCGCCGCCGCTGCTGCTGCTGCTGCTGCCGCTGCCGCCGAACAAGGGGCAGGAGCGGCACCGGCTGCGGGCAGATAACGCAGGGCGTACGCTCGGAATCAGCCGGCCGTGACCGGCATGTTTTTGCCTGTCGGATGCGCCGACAAGTCCCTTCCCAACGTTCGCGACTGGCGCGTGTTCAGTTCGGGCGCTTCACTGGAACGAGGAGGATCGATGCGAAGGACGTTCTCGGCCGGATTCGCGGTCGCGGCTTGCGCCGCGCTCATAGCTCCCGTACCGGCCGATGCCGGGCAAGGCGGACAGACCCCACGCTACCCAACGAAAAGCCAGCTGACGGAATCGACCGTGGCACAGCAGCACGTCGCGACGGCGATGGCCGCGGCCACGCCTGGCCTGATGGAGGAGTTCGAAAGGACCTGCACGGCAATGGGGCCACAGCGCCCGGCGCTGCTGGTGGAGATGGCCGGGCAGACACGGGCTCCGCGGGAGCAAGTCGAGCCAATTCGAGTGTTCGACAACCTGTATTATTTCGGGTTCAGCGACGTCGGGTCGTGGGCGATCTTGACCAGTGACGGAATCATCCTCATCGATGCACTGAACTCGTCGCAGGAAGCCGAGGAGATCGTGATCTCGGGCCTGAGAAAGATGGGCCTCGACCCCGCGCAAATCAAGTACATCCTGGTCGGGCACGGTCACAACGACCACGTCGGAGGGGTCTCGTATCTCCAGAACACATACGGGGAAGCGCAGATCATGCTGACTGAAGCTGACTGGGATGTGGCTATCTCTGGCGAACGCCCTGACAGGCCGAGACCGACACAGGACGCTGTAGCGACCCATGGTCAAGAAGTGACGCTCGGCGACACGACGGTGACATTGGCGGTGACGCCGGGCCATACGCCAGGTTCGCTCGGATTCTTCATTCCGGTGACGCATAACGGCGCGTCACACACGGTCTTGCTACTGAGCGGTGTCCTGCAGACTCCGACGCCAGAAGATCTAGTCGCACTCGAGCGTGTGCTGAATGAGGCCCGGACGATGAACGTCCAGGCAGTGCTCAACGGCCATCCGGATCTCTTCTACGGCCAGACCCTTGAGGCGATGCAATCGGGTACCAGCAACCCCAGCGAGCCCCACGCAATGCTGTACGACAACGATCGGTTCGGCCGCTACCTGACGATCATGATCGAGTGTTCCAGAGCGCGAATCGCCGCGATGGCCTCTCGTTAATCGCTTCCTCCCCGGAGAGAACAGGAAGCGGCTACTCCAGGATCGATCGGTTCCCGCTCCCTCTTACGCCGACCCGTGCGGGGGGCTGGAGACTGACATCACCCTGGTACGACACAGGGGGCCAGGCACGCGCTCGATCCTGTCGCGGCGGATCCGGCGAGCGCCTACGGGGTCCCAGGTGCAGGAGCGGCTGGACCACCGCCCTCTATCAGAAATGGCTCGCCCGACCCGTCGACTTCCCAGGTCTGTCCCGCGAACGGACCGTCGGTGAAGTGACGGGTATCCCCCAGATCCAAGCCTGTCAGATCGGGCGCGCTCGCCACCTGGCCGTATTGCACCCTGGCAGGGGGCGGATACATGTTGGCGTAGATGGTCTCGTAGCGAATCCTGATCCCGGCCTCGTCGATGAATCCGAGCGACTGCTGGAACAGCCCCGGGGGCGGCGCACCGTGCGGCACGGTGCCCTCGAAAATATAGAGGCGGTTCTGGTGCATGTGGAGCGCGGCGAAGGTGCGAGATTGATCAGCGTTGGTGAGCTGTAGTCGCCGTCCCTCGACTCGCTCGGCGTTGTAGTACGAGTAATCCGTGACTTCAGCGTCCCGCCGCAGAAACTCCGACACGGCATATTCCATCGCCCCTCGCAGTTCATTGACCCAGGGGTTGGTACACAAGTTGGCCTGCGAGCGGGACGCGCCCTGGCAATCCTCGAGCCGCGTCGCGTGTACTGCCTGAACGTTGGTGTAGTCGATCACGGTGACGGCATAGCGATTCGGGCCGTTCTCGCCGCTGTACACACGCCCCGACAATGTGACGCGGTACTCTGTGGGATAGATGATGTCCCGCACCGTGGGTTCACCTGGGAAATTGACGGTGAAGAAATCTTCCTGACTGGCGTACTCAGTCCATTCCTGGGCGAAGGCAGGCCCGGACGCGAACAACACAAACGCCGCCGACACAAACGACATCAAACGCATGCTTTATCCTCCGTGCTTCGAATCCCGTCGTACTGGCCGGATTATAGAGGGGTTCAGGCGCCCGGAGGGTGCTGACCTCCTGGTATTCAAATAACGCCTAACGCCCACAGGGCGTAGACGCACGCCATGGCCACCACGCCGTTGACAAGCGTGACCCCGCCGAACGAGATCAGCGCGGCGTTCACCGACATGCGCGTCAGCGACGAACACACCCAGAAGTAACTCGAATTCACATACTTGACGATGATCGAGCCGGACGCGCCGGCGAGCATCGTCGCCTCCGGGCTGAGCTGCAAGACTGGCATCATCGGCGCCGCGACCGAAGCGGCGGTGATGACACCGACCGTCGTCGAACCCGTGATCATGTTGCCGGCGATCCCAAGGACGAACGGCAGAAAAATTGCCGGTAGACCTGTGGCGAACACCGCAGTCGCCACTGCGTCGACGGCCGGCGTCTGGCGAAGGATCTGGCTCAGGGAGCCGCCAAGGCCCGTCACCATGATGATCATGGCCGAGGTGCGGAGTGCCGCCTCCACCCACTCGCCCGTCCGCGCCTCCGCCTGATCCCGAGAGGTATTGCGATAGG
>Ga0115002_10007602_pt1 | contig 12168 bp, 9 predicted proteins | sample ArcticOcean_MG_C_8_FD_89576 | JGI IMG/M metagenome (GOLD analysis project Ga0115002, IMG submission 89576) | Marine microbial communities from western Arctic Ocean - ArcticOcean_MG_CB11_86 | ecosystem: Environmental > Aquatic > Marine > Oceanic | place: Arctic Ocean: Canada Basin | collected...
AAAAGCTGACCTGAAACCAATCGCCGAACGTATGGCTGCCGAACTGGAATTGGGCAACGATCGGGTCATGGAAATGCTCGCAACCGTTAGCGCCGTTACCAAGTCAGATATCTGGAAGCGAGCGCAACAGTCGCAACAAGTTTTCGCCGAAGTACCTTTCGAGTGCGAGAAGAATGATTGCGATGTGCCCACGTTGGTTCGCGGAGTGATCGATCTCGTCTTTCAAGAAGACGATGGTTGGGTGATCGTCGACTATAAGACAGACGATGTGAGCGATTCAAACGTCGCAGAATTCGTTGAGTACTACGGCGAGCAACTCAATGCCTACGCCCAGTACTGGAGTGCGATTCTAGGGCAGCCCGTGAAAGAACGAGGGCTCTATTTCACGCGGTTGAATCGTTATTGCACGGCGAAATAAAGAAGAAGGGAACCGCGAATAAGCGCTGATGTTCGCTAATGAAGAAATTAAAGCAAGAGAGTAAGAAAGTGAAAAAACAAGAAAAGTAAGAAAGATAGGCCCGGTGCAGTTTTCCGTAATTGGGCCCGAAGCAGTTACACAATCTTCCTTACAGGCCCGATTCAGTTTGAGTCAGTCTCTTAATCGACAAACTCTTTCTTTTTTATTTTTTCCATTAGCGAACATCAGCGTTTATTCGCGGTTCCCTTCTCTTTGTTCTTATCGATTACCAATGCAATATAAGTGTTCAAACGTTCGCACGATAAGAGTATTGCCAACGACTGCGGGCGATGCCATACATCCAGCGGAGAGTTCATTTTCGCCGATGGCAGAATAAGTACGTCCCGGTTTTACGACGAATGACTTTCCTTCGCGATTGAACAGGTAGATCTTCCCTGCGGCGTAGACGGGAGAAGCGACGAAGTTTCCACCGACTCGTTGCACCCAAATCTCTTCGCCCGTCTTGCCATCCAGGCAGGTCATCACTCCCTTGCTGTCCAGCAGGTACAGCAGTCCGTCTATCACCATTGGATTGGGAAGACGTCGGCCGCTTTTCTCGCGCGACCAGGCGATGTGAGAGTCAGAAATGTCGCCCTGTCCGTCGTATTTGATTGCCACCGTGCCGCGACCGCCGCTGTGTGTATCGACGAACAACAAGTTGTCCAGGACCACGGGCCGAATTGAAGCATTCCAGCCGCCGTGATTACAGCGCCAGATTTCTTGTCCAGTTTTTGGTTCGTAGGCGATCGTAGCTCCGGCACTGGGACTAATGAGGACCGGCTTGCCAGCTACCTCGACGACGGCGGCGGTGCTATACGCTTTCTTGCGATCGCCGTTATCGCTATCGGCACCGTAGTCTATTTTGCGATCGACATTCCAAACGGTTGCGCCCGTTTTGGCATCGAGAGCTGTTATGTATTGAACGTCGTATCCGTCGTAACAAACGAAAAGCAAACCGTCGTGAACGATTGGCGATGAGCCCGGTCCGCGCCAGTGATTACACTTAAAATCGCGCCGCTGCCAGATCGTTTCGGCCGTCGATGTATTTAAACAAGCAGTCCCATACTTTCCGAAATGTACATAAATCCGTCCTTCTTCAATAAACGGCGTGCAAGAAGCATAGCTGTTGAAGCCGTGACAAAAATCGGGTTTCTCGTTCGTGAAAATGTAACGCTCGTGAATAATCTTTCCCGTGTCGGCAGCGACACAAACTACGCTCATCTTCGTGCCATCTTCAGGCGCGTTCGTCAACCAAATCTGATTGCCCCAAACAACAGGTGACGACCAAGCTTTACCAGCCATCGGAATCTTCCAGCGAACGTTCTCCTTCTCGCTCCACTTCACGGGCAGTTCTTTCGCTCCCGAGTGACCATTGCCATGCGGCCCCAAATATTGATTCCAATTTTCCGCCGCGTTAGACGTGACCGCGACGACGAGACAAAAAATGAAGGACGTGAAACGAAAAACGTTGGTCATGATGAACTCTCGGGTCGATTGTCAGCAAAAAAGGGAACCGCGAATGAATGCCAATATAACGAATTAGAACTAGGAAAAGTTTGTCGATTGTAGCGGGCCTGTAGTCTTCGCTGCTCTGACCGCCTGCTTTCCTCCTGTTCTTATTAGCGAAAATCAGCGTTCATTGGCGGTTTCGTTCCTCTCAATCTGAGACTCGATCCCAAATTGATACGTATTGGACGCACCAATGGCAATTCTTACGTCGTAACCCCGTATTTTGGGTCGGAAATAGACACTTAGGATTTTGGCATACCGTTTGCGTTTGTAATTCACTGAAAGCGTGAGTCGTTAGAAAAGTCCAGAACGTCAAACCAATAATCAAAACGGTGGTGAAATCAGAAGCTTATCTTTTGAACGGTTGTGGGCTCGGGAACTAATGGCAGGCGATTTATGTGTCGGTGCAGCAGGCGCTGGCGCGGCGATAGGAGCGGCAGCTGCGGGAGCAGCAAGCGAAATTGCCAACGACGGTTACGGGAAGGGTACGACTGAAGGAATCGATATCAAGATCAATTCGATGGATATCAAAATCTCGGGCGACTACGACGAGCCTCAAGAGAGGTTTGAGTTTCCGCCGGAAGTGACCACGCCCAGGTTCGAAAGAATTGAAGTGGAATACCAAAGCTTCGACTCGCAAGGACATCCGATTCGTCCCAAAGTGCCTGCTAACAATTCAACCAACAATAATTCGAACAACAATGTCGATCGATATTTTCGCGAACAAATGAAAGAAAGTATTCGCCAGGCGACGGGCACTGGTGGTGAAAATCCAGTAGAAGCAATAAGTGAAGGGTTCATCCAAGAACCGTTCGTTTATATCAAGGAGTGATCGCGAATTTATTCGTTTTATCAGCGTTTATTCGCGGTTTCCTTTTTCACGAATTGCGTGAACAACGGATTCTATGTGATTTCGATTTTCACTTCTTCAATTGCATTGCGACCGGACTTGCGGAATGGCCGGGGCATCGGTTGAGCTTGTCCTTTCCCGTCGATACTTCGACAGCGAAGAACGTATTTGCCAGCGGGCAGACCCGGGATGACAGTCGCCCAGTGAGCCATCGTCAATCGCAGCGGCCAGCTTGTCGGCTTGCCCGTCTCTTTGTCAAACTGGTGCAAGTTGGCGGGAAGTTTGCCAGCGGGTAGATCGCCGCCCCACTTTTCGGGAGCTGGCAGAATATGGGCGTCGGTCCATTTTGCTTTCGTAAAATAGGGATCGTCTTCTGGCCATTTTGTATCTTCCGGCATCAGCGACGTCTGCACTTTAGCGAGTCCAGAAATTCCAACCTGGGAATATCCGGTTACCGGTATCGGTTCGCCGGCTTTGATTTTCTGCGGCTTGAGCATGCTGCGTGCGAACGTCTTCAGCCAACTATCGAGGTCGTTGTTACCACCGGCGTACGTGTCGTTGGCGTGATGGAGATTCGACAGTACCAGTTGAGTTAGCCATTTCACCGACTTAAAGCCATAGGCCTCGGGAACGACCATGCGGACAGGAGATCCGCGCTCGCCAGTTAGTAGCCGCCCATTTAGCTTGTAACACAAGATCACCGGAGGCAGATCGTAGGGATCTTCGAGCACTCGACCGATTGGCAGTGAACTTCGAAATATCTGATTGGGGTCATCGTTGTGATAGCCCTTGTAGAAAATTCGGCGCACGTTCTGTTTCGGCTTCGTGAGCCAGACGACTTTACGCAGTGGAACTCCTTCCCAAATCCCCATTCCCAACGGAGCACCAATGTTGTTGCACGTGATTACTTTGGCGAAGCTAACCGAATGGTCTTTTGCCAAGTCCATCAGCATCTTCCAGTCGAAAGCGTTATCCGTCTCCCTTTTGAATTCCTGTCCCAGATCTGCACTATTATCGGGGTCGGATACAATGTCCAACTTCCACGTCTCGGGCGTCAAACCAACTTCGCGCTTTTTCTCATCGGGCAAGCTGTAGGGGCGCGGGTTGCCGCGAGAAACGTTGTTGAATTTTTCTTGCGGAGTTAGGTACTCCATCTTGTCAAGAAAAGTTCTACATGCCTTTGCGCATTCCTCTGGCAATTCGGCGGCTGTAGCCCACTGCGACATGACGGCCGATGCGGCCCCGCCAGCCACCAGCTGCATAAAGAACCGGCGAGTTTGTTGGAGATGTTGTTCATAGAAGGCGTTGTGACTCATGGTTCACTAACCTTTCGCCATGTGTTGGCGTTGTGCGGATTGAATGGGATGCGTTCGCAAAGAGACGCGTGTGACTTAACTGGCTACCAGCATAGCGTTCCGGGTAAGTACTTTTCAATCAAATCTGTGTAGAGTGGCTGGAGTTCGTCCCAAATAGGTAGAGCAGGGGACTTGGAATAGAGATCGTATTGATTGAATTGCAAAACCGAGCTCAACATTTCGCGGTCGTGATCGTCCAGTAAATACTGATATGCGTGTTCGCGATGCCAAGGGTAAAACGAGTGAAAGCGAATCATGTACAAAGCCGGTTCGGGTAATTTATCCTTGACGACTTGGTACAGGTATTCGTCGTGGCCCCAAGACATATCGATATTTCTCAGCCCACAAGCGGCCGAATAAACGCCCAACTCTGATTGGAAACGCTCGTCGTTAATGTCTGGATTGTCAGCGAAGAACTCGGGGTAGACGATCGACTCACTGAACCGGCAACCGACGGGAAATGTGTCGCCAACGACGGCCCATTGAGGTTCGCCAAAAAGACACAGGATTTTTCCCAAGTCGTGGATCAATCCGACGAGTACGAACCAATCGGGATGACCGTCCGCTCGGATCGCTTCAGCAGTTTGCAACAAGTGATCGCGTTGGGAAAGATCGATATCGGGATCGGAGTCGTCGACGAGCGTATTGAGAAATTCGAGCGTTTCGAGCACGGTCATTTGCCGGCGATTCAGTTGCGAGAAGTCACGCTTCTTGTTCGTAGCAAACTCGTGCGTTTGGTGGCGGTGGTTGAGTCGATAGAATTCGCGTACGGTATCTCGATCGGGTTCGTCATAATTGCGATAGTCGTTTGCCGTTTTTTCGCCCTCGGGTGCATATCGAGCGGCTACAAAATCGTCCCAGTCATCAACATGTCGCAGTGGATCGTTGGGAGAGTTCATGGCGTTTCTTTAACGCGAGTTGGAATTGGTAACGTTGTGCAGTCTTTAGGCGATGATTTCTTTTACAACTTCGCCATGGACATCGGTCAATCTGAAATCACGTCCGCTGTAGCGATAGGTGAGTTGTTTGTGGTCGATGCCCATGAGGTGCAAGATGGTGGCGTGTAGGTCGTGCACGTGAACTTTATTTTCGACCGCGTACCAACCAAATTCATCTGTGGCACCGTGTGCGTAACCGGGTTTTACACCTCCACCAGCCATCCAAATCGAATATCCGTGAGGATGATGTTCGCGGCCGTTGGTGCCTTGGCTCGTGGGAGTTCTGCCGAATTCACCGCCCCAGAATACGAGAGTGTCTTCAAGCAGTCCTCGTTGTTTGAGATCTTCTAAGAGACCTGCAATGGGAAGGTCGACAGCGGCGGAGTTTTTCCGGTGTCCTTTTTCCAAATCGCCGTGCTGATCCCAATCGAGATTGTCACCTTTGCCGCATTGGACCTGCACGAAGCGAACACCACGCTCGCTAAGCCTTCGCGCAAGCAGGCAGCGATGGCCGAAGTCGCGCGTCGTGGGATTGTCCAATCCGTAGAGTTTATGAGTTGCCGCGGTTTCAGCTTGCCAATTGAATGCTTCGGGTGCACTGGCCTGCATACGGAACGCCAATTCAAAAGACTGAGTTCGCGCATCGAGTGGGTCGGGTTCTGCTCGTTGTTGAGCATGCATCTTGTTGATGCGATTGAGTAGGTCGAGTTGAACTCGTTGCTGTTCGGTAGTCGATTTGGCCGCGCTGACAAGATTCGGAACGGGAGTTCGACCGTTGGTGAGATGTTTTGGATCCCATTCAACTTTCGTCCCCTGAAAACATGCAGGTAGAAAACGCGAGCTGTAGGTTCCGGAACCGCTTTGTTGGTCTGGACCCATGACGACGTAGCCTGGCAAGTCCAGATTTTCGGTACCCAACCCGTAGAGCAACCAGCACCCGATGCCCGGGCGAGGCAAGTTCGTCATTCCTGTAAATGTTTGCAGCGTCGCTCCAGTGTGATCGATGCTGTTACAGTGCATCGATCGCACGACGCACAGATCGTCGGCGTGTTTGGCAACGTTTGGAAATAGATCGCTGATCGGCAAACCCGACTTTCCGTGCTGTTGAAACTTGAACGGTGACGCGAGGATTTTCTTGCTGGCGTCGCGCAGGTGACCCGGCAATGCGATCGGTATCTCTTGACGATCGTACTTAACGAGGCTCTCTTTGGGATCGAAAGTATCGACATGCGAAGGACCGCCACCCATGAACAGCCAGATGATTCGTTTCGCTTTTGCAGGGAATTGTGGCGGGCGAGCGGAAAGTGCGTTGCCGATCGCCTCTTGAGGAGCAGCTTGCGATTCGTTGGCCAACATTCCTGCGAGTGCCAGCCAACCACATCCCGCGCTCGTTTGGCGGAGCAGATCCCGGCGGCTTAAAGCCCAGGGGTCCAAAATGCGTCCACAAGAATCTCGATTCATGTTGTTAGTCCACGTAAATAAATTCGTTTGCGCACAGCAAGACTTGGTAGTAAGTCCAAGCCTGCTCGTCAGCAACGGACTCTAGATATTCGCGAGCCCACTGGCGTTCGTCGTCGGTTGGTTGTCGCGCATAAAGCAATTGGAAGACCCAATCGATCCGCTCGTCGACTTTGCCCTTATTGTTCGCCCGCGACGAGATAGATTTCGCCGCGTCGATCACGAAACTATCGTTCATCATAAACAACGCTTGCGGTGAAACCGTCGAAACAGACCTTTGCGGGATCATGGTGTTCACCGGTGGAGCATCAAATATTCGGCCAAAGTACCAAGGCTTCTCATGGCCCAGCGGCTGATAAACAGCTCGGTTCTTTCCTCCGAGTTTTCCCGAGACTGTTAGCAAGTTATCGTAGATTTCTTCGGCAGAAAGTCGACGGCTGCGAAAACGGCTAAACAGTCGATTCTCCGGATCCTGTTCGACCCGCTTTGTATCGACGCTCGCTGCCTGACGATAAGTGCTCGACAACATGATTTCGCGGTGGAGTGTTTTCAGTGACCAACCAGATTCGATAAGCCGAGTCGCGAGGTAGTCGAGCAATTCTGGATGAGTGGGAGCATCACCGCGGAACCCGAAATTGCTCGGAGTGCGAACGATCCCTTCGCCAAAGTGATACAGCCAAATTCGATTGGCAATGACGCGCGGGGTTAAGGGGTGATCTTCGCGAACGAGCCACTCCGCCAGCTCGAGTCGACCAGACTGCTTTGTCGTTTCACCAATCGGTGTCTGCTTGTCGCCAGCCAGTACCACTGGGAATTGTCGTGGAACCTTGGAACCGATCGACTTGAAGTTTCCCCGGATGTACAAATGCGCATCGCCAACGCCAGTGTGCATTCCCTTTTCGTAACCACCTTCGATGACTCCAAGCGTCTTGCCTGGAGCCGGCAGCATCACCCTCCGAAGTTCAGCTAATTGAGTCTTGAGTTTTTCGCGGTCATCGGTGGGAAGCGGATTTGAGTCTGCCAACTGTTGGCGAAGTTTTTTGTACTCTTCCTGTTGCCGTTGATAGTGTTCTTTTTGGGCTTGGTCGAGTATTTCAACTTCAATTCGGGGCCCTGCGATTCGTTTGTAATTTAGCACTCGGCAACTGTGGAAGATTCCTGCGAGTGCGTAATAGTCTTTGGTGGAGATGGGATCGAATTTGTGATCGTGACATCGAGCACAGGAAACAGTCAGTCCCATGATTTGACGACTAACGAGATCGATTTGATCATCGACGATTTCGCCGTAGAGAGTTTCCTTTTCGGTTTCTTGATCGTCGTAATTACCCATCGCCAGAACACCTGTGGCAACGATACCCCACGGGTTATTCTTACTTCCGGTGGGCGACGGAATTAGATCGCCGGCGAGTTGATATTTCACGAACTCGTTGTAGGGCATGTCGATATTCAGACTTTCGATTACCCAATCTCGGTATCGTCCACCTAGATCGTGACGAGTGTACCAACCCACTTCTTGAACGTAGCGGACGCCGTCGAGCCAATGTCTTCCCCAGCGTTCGCCGTATCGGTCCGACGCCAACAGTCGATCGATGACTTTCGCGAAAGCGTCGTCCGATTCGTCTGCTAGGAACTGAGAGATTTCATCAGCCGTCGGCGGCAAGCCAGTGAGGTCGAACGTCGCGCGGCGGATGAGTGTTCGTTTATCAGCCAGTTGATTGGCGGAAACTCCTGCCATCTGCTGCCGCGCGAAGACGAAGCGATCGATGTTGTGCTGATTCCAAAGGCGATCGGTGGTCGAGGTCGCAGTAATCTCTGGAGGCGTTTGCGCTTGGATAGGTTTGAACGACCAATGCTCGCGCTGTTTGTCTGTAATTGTGAATTTTGATTTGCCGGGGTCGTCACCTATTTCTTCACTGTTGGGCCACAATGCACCCTCGTTAACCCACTTTTCAAAATCGGCAATGATCCTCACCGGCAGTTTGCCTTTTGGAGGCATCTGTAATTCGTCGGGGCTGTAGTGAAGTGCCCTAATCAGCAGGCTTGCCTCGGCATTTTTTTCGTCAATTGCAGGACCCGTGTCACCACCTCGTATCAGGGCTTGTCGAGAATCCAAGCGCAGGCCGCCTTCGGTTTTCTCCGAGCCTTTGGAGTGACACTTGAAACACTGTTCCACGAGCACTGGGCGGATACGTTTTTCAAAGAAAGCCTCTTTCTCGTCAGGCGCGGATTCGCCCGCCGCGTCGAAAGCGGAATTTAGTACCAATGCCAGCGTGATGGCCAGAGTAGAGAGGCGTGTTGGCGACATATTCGGTTGAGGTTGAAGGAGGGAACATATCAGTGGCTCATTATGTTTTGGCAGCGATGCAAAGGCAATCTCGATTTGCTAGAGATACGGCTATTACCTCCGCGATCCCGAAAAAAAGACAAAAAGTATGTAACACTTTCGTGAAAAAGGGTTCTTGTATGGATAGACCAAGACGTTTTAGTCATCGGAATGGACCGCCGGTTCGGCGAATAGTCTATAAATAGAAGCTCTAAATATTGAGGCAAGGACGGCGATATCATGACAGTAACATTGGAAGACAAGCTTAACGAAGCCTTCGGGTTCAACGAGTTTCGCGAGGGGCAGCGCGAAGTGGTGGAAACATTGCTGCGAGGTGAATCGGCGGCTGCCGTTTTTCCTACGGGAGGTGGAAAGTCGCTTTGCTACCAACTGCCTGCTCTCGAATGGTCTGGAGTGACGCTGGTCGTCTCGCCCTTAATTGCGTTGATGAAGGATCAGATCGACGCTTTGGCCGCACGAAATATCCGCGCCGCACGCTTGGACTCCTCCCTGGATTTCGAGGAGTACATGGAAGTCGTTAACGGCGTGAGGGACGGCTCGTTGCGGCTGTTATATGTTTCCCCGGAACGCTTCAATAACGAACGATTTCGCGAATTGATTTTGCAGGCCAATGTCGCGCTGTTTGCGATTGACGAGGCACACTGTATCTCGGAATGGGGACACAACTTCCGCCCGGATTATTTGAAACTTGCATCGTTTATTAAATTGTGCAAAGCGGAACGAGTGTTAGCGCTGACGGCCACCGCTACTCCGCAAGTCTTGGATGACATCTGCAATTCACTCGACATTGAACCAGAGAACGCAATTCGCACAGATTTCTATCGCGAGAACTTGACGATCACGACGACAGCGGTCACGGCTGCCGAACGAGATAAGTTACTGTTGCGCGAACTGAAGTCGAATCCACCGGGACCGACCATCGTTTACGTAACTCTACAACGCACAGCCGAGGAAGTAGCAGCTCGATTGTGCAAAGCGGGGCTACCCGCAAAGGCGTATCACGCTGGGATGAAATCCGACCGACGAGCGGCCGACCAGGATTGGTTTATTGATTCCGAAGACGGCATTATCGTGGCAACGATTGCCTTTGGCATGGGTATCGACAAGTCGAATATTCGTTATGTGTATCACTACAATCTTCCGAAAACGCTCGAGAATTATTCGCAAGAGATCGGTCGAAGTGGGCGAGACGGCGAACCGGCAGTTTGCCATCTGCTCGCATGTCCCGACGACTTGACGGTTGTAGAGAATTTTGTCTATGGCGATACGCCGACGAAGAGGTCCATCGATAAGTTTGTACAGGCGATCTTTGCAAACGAGATTGAATTCGACGTTAGTATGTACGAAGTCGCGTTCCAAACCGACATTCGCATGTTGGTTTTGAAGACGTTGTTTACTTACCTTGAATTGGACGGCTTTTTGGAAGCGGGTACGCCGTTCTACGCCAACTATCAATTCAAACCACTACGACCTTCGGCCGATATTCTGAAAACGTTTGACGGCGAGCCACGCGACTTTCTGGCGGCCATGTTCCGGCAGTGTAAGAAAGGGACGACTTGGGTCCGGATCGATCTGAATCAGGCGGCTGTGAATTTGAAACAGCCGCGAGCGCGACTCGTGAGAGCCCTCGATCATCTCAGCGAAGAAGGCCTTGTGGAATTGAAAGTAGAGGGTGTTCGCAACCGATATAAGATCCTCAACCGTCCCGATTCAATTCACGAGCTGGTCGATGATTTATACGACAAGTCGCTACAACGGGAGGACCAAGAGGTCGGTCGCATTCAAGGAATGTTGGAGTGGATAGCACTCGATAGTTGCCAGGTTTCGCACCTGAGCGAATATTTCGACAAAGGCTTGGATGAACCCTGTGGACATTGCTCCCACTGCCTCACAGGAAAGCCCGTTGAGTTGGAGCGGTTGTCGACTCCAAAGGTCGACAAGAAGGTCCTCACCGATGCGCTTGCGCTCAAAGAACGCTATCCAGAAGTGATCGACTGCGCAGTTCCTTTAGCTCGAGTTCTCGTTGGTATCTCTTCTCCAAAGATCACTCGGGCAAAACTCAGAAATGACCACCTCTATGGAAAACTGGAGGGTGTACCGTTCCCCGAGGTGAGACGGTTGGTCGAACAAGCTTTGAAGGACGCCTCTTTTGATACGTGACCCGTTTGATAGGCTTGGGACTACGAACATTTTGTAGCAGATCTCGCCAGAGTTCTGGCCGATATATCAAACACGCGTCGGCACGTAATTCCACCCGGAAGTCTGGCGAGGTTGTCGTTCTATTGCAGTGGATATGGTGCTCTGGATTTCGCAACGTAGCTGAACTCGCTAGAGATCAGGGTGATTTGCACGAACACTTCATTTGGCGGTTCATTCCAGAAGTCTGGCGGCATCTGCTCCGGAAATGCCAGTTAGCACTTCCAGCCGGAAGTCTGGCGACACCCGCTTCACGTTCGAACGAAATATAGACTAGCGCTGATGTTTCTCTTCTTTTTGGAGCAGTCCCGGAAGCTCCTTCACGATGACGTCGATGTCAACGATTTCTGCCGCGGGACCGGACGTCTTTGGTCGGGTAGGATTTGTGGATGCACAACCAGTCAGTAGTGCGAAGAAAGAGAGAATTGCGCCGAGCTTTAAGTTCATGAGTTTGACCGAATGATACTCACACTAATTACAACATCTCCTTTGGCATTGCTATATCCAGATGCCACGATCTCAAAATCGACGTCGACTCGGTATTTCGTGTAAAACGTCTGACCGTTCCATAGGGTGACAATTGGGGCACTCAGCTTCCCCCGAGGCGGTGTAGGTCGATACGCCGGCAGGATTTCGTGCAGTTGTTCAATTGTCTTGCCCTCTGCTAATTTCGCTAACGCGTTCCATTTTTGTTCGGAATCGTGCGCGAACTCCTTTTGGATGCGCAAGCATCGCCGCTGTAAATACGTATTGAGAGTGGACCGGTTTTGGCCCAGCGAATGATTGGAAACGAGCGTACTCAAAAGTACGAGCGCGAGTGTTGATACCGTGGCGGCGCGAAACAAGGCTGGCTCCCTCAAAAGATCAGAAACATAAGGATTAGATAAGATTCTCGGCCACTTTCGTCAATATGAAGTTGGTTTGCTATTGTGGTAGGAATGGAGGCTTGAGTGGGTAAAGTGGGTTGAATTGAACGTTATTACGGCCAATGGTAGTCCTCTTTTGCCGACATTTCAGTTCCGAGTTGGCTTGGGATTTTGTAAACTAACCAAGTTGACGGA
>Ga0115002_10007603_pt1 | contig 12168 bp, 9 predicted proteins | sample ArcticOcean_MG_C_8_FD_89576 | JGI IMG/M metagenome (GOLD analysis project Ga0115002, IMG submission 89576) | Marine microbial communities from western Arctic Ocean - ArcticOcean_MG_CB11_86 | ecosystem: Environmental > Aquatic > Marine > Oceanic | place: Arctic Ocean: Canada Basin | collected...
AGCGATTCAGAAAATTATTGACGATTATAAGGCCAACGCACACCTCTGGAAGGCGCCACCTACCTTCAGCGATACGGGTCACATCAAGCCGCACGAGGATAGCTGATACCTGGTTAGTTCCAGGCGATCTTAGATCCCGGCGAGCACGCGGCCAGACCGCGAGCCGCACCCCATCACTTTTTTGCTCAGACCATTGTGCATACCAGAAAAGGGTTTCATCGCCCACATTTTCAAATTCCTGCCCCTGCATCGAAGGCGCTTGAGGCAGGCCAGATATAAGGTCGTTCTATACTGGTGTTTTGGGTTTACAAATAGAGACCGCTGCGCGTGCTTCGGCTGCTTTGCACTCCCAGGTGCAGATTCACCTGGCCAAAAAGGACACCCATCTCTACTCAGCTCTCCGGGACCGCATTGACCTCGCCCAACAAGCCGAGATTGTTGGTCAGCTATGGGGCAGAGCGTTTCCGCCGGACGACGTTTTGCCACAATACATGAATTGGCTATACCGTCATGTGAACCAGGAGGACCAGGCGACCATCACCAACGTGTGGAAGTACCTGATGTCAGAGGAGGATTTCGCGAAATGCGTACCACTCATCAAGGAAGCCGTTACAACCAACGACTGGTCAGAGTTAACAAAACGTGTTCCAGGCATGGCCTGAAGGAGAAACAGTTGAGACCAGACACCACCTTTGCAATTGATCTTACAAAGGAACAGATCACCTCTTATCACGACAACGGGTTTCTGAGCATTGAACGCATCACCACCGACGAGGAAATCGAGTGGCTGAAAGGGATCTACGATCAACTTTTCAATGAGCGGGCGGGCGAAGACAAAGGTTTGTATTATGATCTGGCCGCGCCGCGCGGACACGACGGACGTGACGTGCTTCCGCAGGTGCTTGGCCCGGACTTAAAGATGCCGGAACTGCGCGAAAGTAACTACTACCAAAACGCACTCAAACTCAGCAGGCAACTGCTTGGGGATGACGAGAAGATCACCGCCGGCGGACACATGATTTTTAAGCCGGCGCAATACGGCGCCGAAACGCCCTGGCATCAGGATGAAGCTTACTGGAGTCCGGATGTTTACCTTAACAGCGTCAGCGTCTGGATGCCTTTGGATATCGCAACGGTGGAAAGTGGCTGCATGCAGTTCATTCCGGGCTCACACAAGAAGGACCTCCGCTGGCATCGTCATATCGACAACGATCCGTTGATCCACGCATTGATGACCGATGACGTCGATCCGAGTCAGGCCGTTGCCTGTCCGCTTGCACCTGGGGGGGCGACCTTTCACAGCTATCGAACCCTGCATCATACTGCGCCAAACACCACGGATAATCCTCGTCGCGCATACATTCTCGTATGCTCCGGGCCGGAAAAGAAGCGCGATAAACCGGCGCCTCGCCCCTGGACGGACGACGAGCGGGCAGCAATGGATAAAGCTGGATATGACGTCAAACTGCTCTGAAATTAGAGCGCTGCAAGCATGAAAACCACCCTGTTGCTGATCGCCCTGTCGATTCTCCCTGTGGGGCATGCAGTTGCCGATGAAGAGCCAGCGCTCGAGTTCCGCAACGGCGTCTCGCAGCTACCCAACTACGAACTGAAGTATCCTGCCGACTTTACTCACTTCGACTACCTCAACACGGATGCCCCGAAGGGAGGTACGCTGGTGCTTCCCTGGATCAAGCCCTTAAATACGGTGTCGCCGATGTACCAGCCGGCGGGATTCTACCGGTCTTACGATCACCTGCTCGAGCGCGCCGGTGACGAATCCTCGGGTTATTACGGCAGTCTCGCCGAGTCGATCGCCATCAGCGCCGACCACCGTCGAATCGTCTTCCGGTTACGACCCGAGGCTCGCTGGCACGATGGCAGACCGATTACCGCTGTTGACGTTAAATTTTCATTCGAAACGTTTCGCGCCGACATCATGGCTCACGGATGGGCAGGGGCGCTCGCCTGGATTACTGACGTCAATATCCTGGATCAACTGACTGTCGAGATTCGTGCCGACTCGGACGTTGCCAGACAACTCTTCATCCTCGGCTACACGCCCATCGTGCCGGCGCACTACTGGCTTGAACGGGATGTGAGCGAACCGACAACGACACTGCCGCCACAAAGTGGCCCCTACCGGCTGACGGGTGTGTCTCAGGGTCGCTACTTCACGTACGAGCGGGTGCCGGATTACTGGGGCAGGAATCTTCCGGTGAATCGCGGCAAGTTCAACTTCGATACCATTCGCTACGAACGTTACCAGGACGCAACGGTTGCCCGTGAAGCCCTGCGTGCCGGAGTACTTGACGTGTGGACTGAGACTGACTCGCGGCACTGGCTGGCATCCTACGACGTCCCCGCCCGCGATGCCGGTTGGCTCGTGCTGGGTCGACTCCGATCCGGCGATCTGAGCGGTGCCCGGTATCGTCTGGCCCTGAACATCCGGCGCCATCCTCTCGGCGACCGTCGCGTACGTGAGGCGCTGTCCTTTGCAATGGACTTCGAGTGGCAGATTCGAGCTTTGCACGGCGGTGAACTGACCCGGGCGAACAGCTTTTTTTCGGACTCCATGTTCGCATCCTCGGGGTTGCCTGGCGTAGTGGAGAAAGCACTTCTGGAACCACACCGTGCACAGTTACCCGCGAAGTTATTCACCCACCCCTTTTCCTTCCCCGGTACAGATGGCGTGGGTGTCGATCGCAAGGGGTTGTCGAGGGCGCGGGCACTCCTTGCACAAGCCGGTTATCGGATCGTAGATGGTGTGATGGTCAACGCCGACGGCGAACCCTTTGTGATCGAGTTTCTGTCCTTTATGCGGGAGGACCAGCGTATTCTCCTGCCCTACTTGAGTTCGCTGTCGATTCTCGGTATCCAGGCAAACATCCGCATGATTGATCGCGCCAGCTACTACAATCGCCTGCGCAACGCTGACTACGACGCTACTCTGGTGGGCGGCATGATCCAGGTACCGCCCTCCTGGGAGTTACGTGCGCTTTTTCATTCCTCATCGACGCTCTACCTTAACGCGTCCGGTCTCAATGACCCGGCGGTCGATGCCATGGTTGATACAGCGCTCAGCGCGACAGACTTCGATCAGTTTGTGGGCGCCTGCCGTGCACTCGATCGTGTTCTGCTCTGGAACTATTACCAGTTCCCACTGGATAACCCCGGAGACACCCGCATCGTTTACTGGGATAAATTCGGTCGGCCTGACCTGCCGGAGGAGATGTATATAGCGCCGTTCCCGGATGGCTGGTGGTTCGATAAGGAGAAGGCCGCGCGAATCAGTTTCTGAGTAGCATAGATTTGCCCCAATCTTAGGGAATGTGGTTCTATGGTGCCTCGAACATTCAACAATTGGGGCAGCAACATATGTTAGGTGGAGATTCAACGCCGCAGGAAGATGTACCAGAAGGCAAGGTCGAGCAACGCATCTGGCAAACCAGTAGCATTTATCCCAACACCACACGGGATTATTGGGTCTACGTCCCTGCTCAATATGACGCCAGCGAGCCCGCATGCGTGATGGTTTTTCAGGATGGTGAAGCGTACGTCCATGCTGAAGGCCAGGTACGGGCGACGATCGTGTTGGATAATCTGATTCACAAAGGAGAAATGCCGGTTACCATCGGTATCTTTGTTTCTCCAGGGATGATCGGGGAAGAGAGTAACCGCGCCGTAGAGTACGTTGATCGTGGCGAAGTCTACGCACGCTTCCTGATGGAAGAGATCATTCCCGAAGTGAGTAAAGACTATAGTCTGGTTGATGACAGAGCTGGCTGGTCGATCTGCGGCATGAGCGACGGCGGCCTTTGTTCATTCGCGGTGGCATGGCAAAGAAACGATGTGTTCAGCAAATCGATCTGCCACATTGCAAGTTTTGCTCGACATGTTGAAGGAGGCGACTTTGCCCATCTCGTTAGACAAACTCGCAATGACCCAAAACCGTTACGGGTGTTTCTCGCGGATGGCGAAAACGACCTAAACCTGGACCAGGGCAACTGGACGCTTGGCAACATTAACCTGGCATCAGCGCTACAGTTCGCCAAGTACGACTACCGACTCGAAATGGGGCCAGGTGGACATGATCTTGCCCATGGGGGTGAACTATTTCCGGAAACGCTGCGCTGGATCTGGCGCGACTACCCTGGCGTCAAAACATTGCCCGCTGCCCATGACGAAGTATTAGGTCAATGGAATATGGTGACCAACCTCTTTGGACACAAGTTGAACAGTGTGCTGTCAGTTACCCGGGATGGTGATGCGCTTTGCGCGACATTACAGGATGAAAAAGACGGTGAACTCGAAGTCACTGACATCACCTTCGACGCTGGCACGTTAACGTACCGCTATATACCTCCAACCTCCCAGACCAACTGGGGTAAAGGTACGACCAGTTCTATGATTGCGTTACTACGGGTCAAGGATGGAACGATGACTGGCACCTTGAGTGGCCTGTCGGATGGAGAAACTTCCTATGACTACGCATTGACCGGAGAACGAACAAGTTCTTAAGCCTGAGCCAGACCGTCATTCTCTCGTCACCTATTTTCTGCCGCAGCCGAGTTGTATCCCTGCCTCCCGCATTATGGCAAAGTTGAGTGCTAGCAATAGGAGTGAATCAAGATTATACAGACCGACCGATTAGCACTGGCCGTACCCAATGCGGATGAAGCGGCCGCTGGCTTCAGCGTGATTTTTGACAGCGTCATTGTTGCCGACGCTGTCGATAATGATGCCAACGCCAGACGCGTCACGCTGCAGTGGGGTCACGATCAATTGGAGCTATACGAACCCAAAGGTCCGGGACCTGTCGCTGATTTTGTCACAGGCGGCAAACGGGGGCTCTTCGCCGGTGGTTTCGCGCTTGCTGATCCCGCTGCAGTAGCCGCTCGCATCGAGTCGGCCGGGATCAAGGTCACTCAACAGGAAGACCGGTTTGTGGTTTATCCTGAAGATCTTCGCGGAACCGGAATGATCTTGAGTCCGATCGTTGAACGGGAAAGAGTGGGCCTGATGGACAGAATCTGGCAAATCACCTACACCGTGCCTGATCTTGAAGAAAGCATTGCGTTCTACAGCGATTTATTGAGCATCGAGGAAAAACTGACCAAACGCTATACCAGCAAGGTATGGGGCTACCACGGCGCTATCACCTGGTTTGACGCCCGCAAGGGTGCCGGTCTCGATAGTCTGGAATACCTGGAGCCCTTTGAGCACGAAAAAGCAGCCGGACGTTTTCTCGACAAAACCGATGGTATCGGTGGCATCTATATGGCTTCGGTTCATAGCGATGATCTGCCTCTGATCAAGGAACGGGTTATGTCAACCGGGGGTGGCTGGCAAGAGTCTCCTAATCCCGTTTCCACAGGATTTATCCACCCTCGACGTACCTCCGGATTACTGCTGGGCGTCATGTATTACCATGAGTTTGATGCCCGTCGTCCAACAGCTGAAACCCCAGACGCCTTGAATCACTAAGGCGATCCCACGGAGAAGAAATATGGAAAACCACGACCCAGTCGATCTTAGCGAAGCCATAGAGACCTATGGCCTCGCCAGGCACATCGCCGAGCTCGATGAAACTGGCCTCACCGTCGTCCCTCAGTCAACACTTGGGCTTGACGACGAGTGGTTCGAACAACTTAGGGATTCGATACTACGGGTAGCCAAAGCGCGCACCGGCGTCTCATTTGATCTCGCCACTAATCCTTCGGCTACTTTTGAAGGGCGCGCCGGTGTCATTGGTCATCTCATTCTGTCGCATCTGATTTATGAAGATCAGTCCTTTGAAAGAGTCCTAACTAACCCGATCAAGAAGGCTCTGATGACCCATATGCTTGGAGAAGGTCATCGTCTCGCTGTCAGCGATGGCTGGATCAAATGGCAAACGCCCGACACCTGGGAGGAAGAATCCACGACCGGCTTCCACACGGATCAGAGTGTGGTTCCCCCACCCTGGAACTGGCGGTTACCTCACATCGCTAACATGAACTGGATCCTGACGGACTACACCAGGGAAAACGGCGCCCTGGCTTACGTTCCCGGTAGCCATCTTGAAGGACGATTACCGAACCCCGGCGAAGCACTGCCGCTGGCGGTACCTGTCGAAGCGCCGATGGGCTCTCTTGTGATGTTCAGTGGTTGCCTCTGGCATGGCGCCTACCGAAAAACCACACCGGGACTGCGTGTGGCGATGCTTGGGCAGCACTGCAGACCCTATATGCTCCCCTTTCAGGACTTCAAAGGCCGGATCAAAAATGAGATGTTCGAGGCCAGTGAAGATCCAGATTATCTTCGCAGTCTGATGCGTGAAGATGAGGGCCAACTACTCGTTGATCCCGTAGCAGTACCGGGAGTCAAATGAGCCGAGTGAATTCAAAAGGAAAACCTTTGGGCATTGAAAACTTATCCGGATTAATCGCCGCAACCTTTACACCAATGGCAACTGACGGGAGCCTTAATCTTGATGTCGTTCCAACCATTGTTGATCAATTACTCGATGAGGGGGTTTCTGGCTTGTACGTTTGCGGTGGAACCGGCGAAGGGGTGTCGTTGAGCAACGCGGAACGCAAGCAAACAGCGAAGGCTTACGTCAATGCTGCCAATAGCCGGATACCGGTGTTTATTCATGTTGGGCAAGACAGTCTGTTCGCTGCCCGAGAGTTGGCCAAACATGCCGCTGAGATTGGTGCAGATGGCATCTCTGCGATCACACCCACCTATTTTAAGCCAGGTTCCCCCAGCACCTTGGTGAATAGCCTAAAAATCATCACAGACGGCGCACCTGATTTACCTTTTATCTATTATCACTTTCCAACAAAAACAGGTTTGGATATAGATCTCCTAGATTTTCTAGAACAAGCTGTGGTTAAATTGCCGTCACTGTTCGCGGTAAAATTTACCGACGCCAAACTGCACGATCTACAGGCCGCGCTGGCGTTGACCGACAACAAGATCAAAATCTTTTTTGGCATTGATGAGATGTTGTTAGGTGGGCTGGTAGCCGGTGCGTCAGGCGCCATTGGAAGCACTTATAACTTCGCTGCGCCACTCTACCTCAAACTCATTCAAGCCTGGCAAAACGATGACTTGGTTGAGGCACAGAGACTACAGGCATTATCGGTCCAGATGGTTCGGACCTTTGTGCCATTTGGCGGCATCGAAGGGCAAAAAGCGATGATGGCAATGATTGGTCTGGACTGCGGTACTGCGCGTTTTCCTCTGAACAAATTAGCGACTGAAGCGACTGAGCAATTGCAGAACAATCTCCAGGAAGTCGGCTTTTTTGATTGGGGAAGGCCTTAGGAGGCCATCCTTGCCATTACCGGGGCACATCATTCTGGTCGACGTAGACCGTAGTCGTAACGTCTTCAGCACGTACACCTATGAGACGGTGCTCGCCCACGAGAAGCGACTGGAACCAAAATAAATTGCCCCTTACCGACTCAGGTGCATCGAGACGGAAGTGCCAGTAAAGTGTGCCGTTGCTTTGAGATTAGCTTGTCCGATATTTGAATAAGAGGATCTACGGATAACAATATGGAAAACGAAATACTCTCGAACAGTGGTGAACAGCTAAATCGTCAGCGCAAGGTGCCGGTACGTACCAAATTATTTTTTGCATCAGGTGCATTCCAGGAAGCCACGGTCGTCGCGGCGGGAACTGTCACCGTCCTGTTTTACAATCAGTTGCTCGGTGTTTCAGCCGTCCTGTGTGGCACAGCATTTCTCATCGCCAGTATTGTGGACGGCATTACCGACCCGCTGGTGGGTGCTTTTTCGGATCATTTCAAAAGCCGATGGGGCCGACGTCATCCCCTGATGCTGGCGTCGGTTCTCCCCGCGGGCATCGCCTTTTACTGCCTCTATCAACCCATCGAAGGCCTCAGCGAGATGGGATACTTCGTCTGGCTGACCCTGTTCCTGGTGCTGATGCGCATTGCTATCACCTTTTATAATATTCCCCATGATGCACTTGGTGCTGAACTGACAGATGACTACGAGGAACGCGGCTCAATTTTTGGCTATAACCTGGTAGCAGTGGCGTTGGTTGCCACTTTTGTGTTTTTCATCGTCAATTTCCTGATTTTCCCGACGACACCGGAATACGCGAACGGCTATCTGAATGAATCCCGGTATACGTTACTGGCTTCACTAGGCGCTGTGACTATCATTATTTCTATTCTGGTGTGTACCCTGGGGACTATGGATCAACGTCCCTACCTTCATACTGTCAATGTCAGTAAAAAGTTTGATTACGGGATATTTTTTCGGGAACTGGGCATGCTCCTGCGCAACTCCTCCTATATCTCGACCTGCCTGAGCATGTTAACGATCTATGCCAGCCTCGGTATTCTGGGCATTGTGTCCACCTATGCCTATATTTATGTCTATGAGCTGTCCACCGAACAAATGACCCTTGCGGGTATCATGAAAATGCCTGGCATTTTTATCGCACTGCCGCTACTGGCTTTGATGTCGAAAAGGATGGAAAAGCGGCAGATATTCATGGTGACAACGTTAATCACTGGCGTTTTTTGTGCGTTGCCCAATATCCTGAAGATGCTGGGCTGGTTTCCGGGCAATGAATCGTCGTTTTTTCTCTTTGCGCTGTTTTTTCCCTTCTTCATCGGCACGATCGTTACGCCGGTCACCTCTATCATCATTGATTCACAGCTGGTGGATGTTGCAGACGTACACGAGTATCAAACCGGTTCACGGGCAGAGGGTGTCGTGTTCTCTGTGCGCAGTTTTTCGGTCAAGGCAACCAGTGGTATTGGTGGACTCTTTGCAGGGTTTGGGCTCGAGTTTATCGGCTTTCCAGATAATGCGGAGGTGGGCAACCTCCCGGCAGAAACCCTCGACGGCCTGCTTTTCATGGTCGGTCCGCTTTATCTCGGGCTATACTTATTCGCAATTTTCCTCATGTCGTTCTACAAGCTCGACAAGAAACGTCATGCAGAAATACTGTCAGAGTTGGAACAACGCCGCGAAGCGGCTGCAAGTTAACACCATTAGGAATAGCGCCCGCTTCGTAGCTCGTCGATAACATCCTTTCTAAAGAGCGCTGGTAACGGACTATTCAGCTTTGATATTAGCCACTCGTCGCCAACCCGTCTGAATTCCCACGACCATCGGGTTATTGTGCGTGCAGTGTCGAGTTCACCTTTGACATGGTTGCCGGTGGGATCCTTTAAGTCTTCCGGTTCGGGATCTGAAACGTAATGCGTGCAGTAATGTGTGGCAGTCGCGTGATCTTCGTCTTCGATATCGATCACCAGGTTGTTACACAGGACCACGTTAACATTGTTATCGACTTTTTCTATGTCACCGAAGTGTTCGCGAATATGGTCCCGCCCCACTAAATTGAATGCTCGCCCGTCCTCTGCGAATAGATCGGCGGTTTTCGCCTGCTCACCTTCAAGTACTTTTAAGAATTTGTAGATGAGTTGTTCACATTGTTTGTGTATCTCAAAATCCTGTGTCGCCATTTGCAACCCCATGTATATTTATCGTTTGTCCAGCATACTAAGGCGCGACGAATAAAATGCAAACCAACACTATATTGACAGCGTCATTATCGACGCCAGTGGAAATAAGTACACTGCCCCCGATTACCGGGAGCTAGGCTACTTTGCGAAGATCGGGTAAACAAGTCCTAGGGTGACGCGATACGTGCTGCTTTAGCTTCGTCATACCACCAGCCGTCCGGGAATGGTGCCAGCAAAACACCGTCGGGCAGTTCGGGACGTCCAAATTTGTTCCAGTAGACAATACGCGTATCGCCTCGTGCTTCCAGCGGGAACTGATAATAGTTCCACAGTAAAACACGATCGAGGGCCCGAATGGACGCCACGTAGCCGTCAAAATCTGTGACATTCAGTGCCCGATCAACCAGCGCGTCAACAGCCGGGTTGTCTATACCGGCGCTGTTCCAACGCGTCTCTGACCCGGAATGAAAATTAGGCTTCAATCGCCAGGAAGGGGGATTCTCAATCCCTCCGGGGACGAGAATTGCGTCGTAGTCGCCCTGCGCGCGAAGGTGACCATAGCCGGTACCATCAATCATCCGAATACTCGCCTGAATACCTAGCGACGCAAGCGATCGCACGTATGGCAAGAGTATGCGATTGTGGCTTGCATCACTAATCAACAACTGGATTTCCAAAGGCTCACCCTGCTTGTTAACCAGCAGCTTATCCAGCATTCGGAAACCTGCCCTGGTGAGTAATCGCTGGGCAGTCAACAGACCTTCACGATCGATACCTATGCCATCGGAGCGATGAAAAGAAAAAACCTTGTCGAAGGCACGGTCAGGCACATGGTCACGGTAACTTTCCAGTAGCGCCATTTCTGCCTTGCCTGGCAACTCTGAAGCCGCGAATATTGAGTCAGCAAAATAACTGTTAGCTCTCCGCTGTTCTTCGCTATGAAACGCCCGGTTTTGCCACTCAAAATCGAAAGCATACGCAAGGGCTTCGCGCACCAATGGATCAGCAAATGGTTGCCGTCGCGTATTGAGCGAGAGACGAAGTCCTGCGCCACTAAGAATACCCGCAGCCAACCTGCCTTTGATGAGTAAACCCTGCTCCACGGCCGGAATCTTGTAAGAAGATAGCCAGTGACGCAGATCGTTTTCGGTCCAAACGTCAAATTCACCGGCCCGCAGTGCTTCACGTGCGACCGTGGCGTCAAGATAGTAGTCGTAGCGAATCGTGTCGAGATTAAATCTGCCTCGATTGACAGGCAAGTCTCGCCCCCAATAATCAGGAACTCTGGTGTAAGCAAAGTATCGGCCCGGGATCGCCGCCGACAGTCGGTATGGACCACTTTGTATACCCGGATCCATCGTTGCTTTTGCTAGATCCTGCTCGCGCCAGTAGTGCGCCGGGACCATTGGCACACCAGACAGGAGAGGAATCTGCTTAGCCGCGTCAGATGCAGTAGAGATCACCACGGTGAGTGGATCGGGTGCTTCAACGCTGAGAATCCATCCAAGCAGCCCCTTCCACCCCCCCACCATGATGTCTTCACGAAATGTATCGAGTGAAAACTTGATGTCATCGGCAGTAATCGGTACACCATCATGCCAACGGGCTTCAGGCCGCAGCCGAAATACGATCTTTCGTCCATCACCCCTGACGGCCACCGACTCGGCAAGACTACAGTAGTAACCGGATACTTCGTCCGCAGCGCGTACGATAAGCTTGTCGTAGGAAAAGTCGTATCCCGGCGGTTTGGCCATCGGAGACACAGAGGAATATCGCCAGGTATAAGGCAGCACCAGCGTGCCGCCCTTAGGCGCATCAAGGTTGACGTATTCGAAGTGTGCGAAATCTGGCGGGTATTTCAGCTCATAGTCGGGTATTTGTGAAACACCATGGCGGAACGCAAGCGACTCGGCATCCCCTGCGGCTGTCTGTGACAAACAAAGGGATAGCAATAAGCCTATGGTTTTAACCGTCTTGATAGCAGTCAATCCTCTTTGGGCGCTTCTTCGAGCACATCGTTCAGCTCAACAGTACCGCTATCACCATCAATCGCGATCTGCTGGCCGTGCGCGATACGCTGGGTCCCGGTACCCGTACCCACCACCGCGGGGATTCCATATTCCCGGGCGACAATGGAGCCGTGACCCAGAATGCCGCCAATGTCTGTAACCAGTCCGGAGGCATGAGCGAATAACTGCGTCCATGCTGGTGTTGTCATCGGACACACGAGAATCGTACCGGGTTCCATCTTATCAAATTCATCCACATTCAGGATGAGGCTTGCCGCCTCTTCCATGGTTCCCGGGCTCACCGGAATCCCGTTGAGTACGGCGCTGTTCGGGTCATTTACCACCTGCGTTTCCTTGAACGCAACACCCGGGTTCTGACTAGCCTCGGGTGGAATCGTCCCCGGCGGATGCAGCCGCTTGCGTGCCTCTCTGAGCTCATACCGATCTGTCGCCAACGCCCGGAAATCGGTGTCGTGCCTGCCAGCCTGCCTCGCCTCGATCGCCTGGCTGATTTCATCTGCCACAAGGTAGTAGATGTCTTCGGCCTGCGACAAGGTGCCATCGTTAGCCAAACGCCGACCGAGTTCGTTGCCGAGGCCCCGCAGTACTGGCCAGCAGGTACCCAGAACGAAACAGGTCTCCTCACGGATGGGGTAGTA
>Ga0115002_10007604_pt1 | contig 12167 bp, 9 predicted proteins | sample ArcticOcean_MG_C_8_FD_89576 | JGI IMG/M metagenome (GOLD analysis project Ga0115002, IMG submission 89576) | Marine microbial communities from western Arctic Ocean - ArcticOcean_MG_CB11_86 | ecosystem: Environmental > Aquatic > Marine > Oceanic | place: Arctic Ocean: Canada Basin | collected...
AGTATTGCAGTGGAATTACATCGTCCTCACCGTGCTCATCTTTGTAGTCACCTACCCCGTCGTCGCAGCAGTACTGCCGTACTACAACATCTGGATAATGCAACGCATCAATCATTCACTACGGCTCGCCCTCGTCGAGCGTTGGCACCAGCTTTCGCTGCGTTACCACAGCAACCACCGCGTGGGCGACTCGGTGTATCGCATCTATCAAGACAGCGCACAGGTCACGGCAATCGTCGCCATGTTGATTAAAGTCTCCCAGCAGATCACGCAATACACCATCACCGTACTATTTGTTGCCGCGCTGGACCCAATATTGGGACTGATGGGAGTCACTATTGCGATATTCGCGGTCGTTTGGGCTCTCTGGTTTTCACCACGTGTGCGGGCGCGCGCGCTGGTAGCACGCCAAACCAACTCAGATCTGACCTCGCGCATCCAGGAATCCCTCGGCGCGGTCAAACTCATTAAAGCCCATGGTACCCAAGAAACAGAACAGGCGCGTTTCGAGTCTGACTCTGTCATCGCTTTCAATGCCGCCCATCACGTGCGCTCGCTCGTGGCCATGGTCGGCATCATCATGTTTTCGCTCGCCGCCGTAATCCTGCTTGGGAGCGAATTCATGATGGCCCTGTGGGCTAGCAATAACCGCGAGACGTTTGCCGCAGTGTTGATCGGATTAATTGGTTTGAGCTTTGTGAACTGGAACCTGGGCGCATTTCAGTGGGCACAGCGCGAACTATCCGATACCAGCAACCAAGTCCGTGGGATCGTGGGCCAGTGGACCACTGCGCAAGACATGGCCATGGGCTTGGATCGCGTATTCGAGATCCTTGATATCGAACCCGATGTGGCAAACGCACCCGATGCGATAGCCATGCCAGAGTTTCGCGATGAGATTCGGTTCGATCGCGTAAGCTTCGCGTACGAACCGGACCGCCCTATCTTGCACGACGTTAGCTTCGTAGCTAAGCCTGGTTCCATCACTGCCATCGTGGGCCCGACGGGATCGGGCAAGAGCACGTTGGTTAGTTTGTTGACGCGTCTGTTCGACCCCGGCAGCGGCACGATCACGATCGACGGCAACGACTTGAGACAGTTGGACATTGAGAGTTTGCGCGCCAACGTATCCATTGCCTTGCAAGAAAATGTCCTCTTTGCCATGAGTGTGCGCGACAACATTCGCTACGTTATACCCGACGCTGATGACAACACAGTTCAGCGAGCGGCATACGTTGCATGTGCGGACGGCTATGTCAGCGAATTACCCGAAGGTCTGGACACCATCCTCGGAGATAGAGGCGGTAAACTCTCAACAGGTCAGCGCCAACGGCTATCTATCGCTCGCGCCCTGGTCAAGGATGCGCCCATTCTGATCCTCGACGAACCCACAGCTGCCTTGGATGCGGGGACCGAACATCAAGTACTCGAGCGGCTCGCAGACTGGGGACAGGGCCGCGCAATTTTTCTGATCACCCATCGCATCTCGACCATTCAAAAAGCCGACCAGATCTTTTATCTGGATGCGGGTGAGATCGTCGAACTCGGCACCCATGAGCAGCTACTGCGCCTGGACAACGGTCGCTACCGCCAATTCGTCGAAACCGAGGCGGCCTTGCGTCGCACGCGAGCCACCGGAGTGGACCCTTGAGCGAAGCAGCCCACCCGGCAAAGTCTAGAAAAGAACAAGAACGAGCGCTTGATGCGCAAGCTAATACGCTCGACCTTCATACCGATGTCAATTTTCGCGAGGCAGTGGCCCTGGTATGGCGTGCCCTAACCTACATTCGCTATTTCCCGGTCCGCTATGCCACGAAGTTTTTTCTAATGTGGTTGTCGCTGCTAACGCCTTTAATCCTGCCGTGGCCGATTAAAATCGTCATCGACAATGTGATACTGCAGCGCGCTATCGAGCCAGATTCCTTTCCCGGGTATTTCGCCCCATTCGTCACCTTTCTAGACGGCATGGGGCCCTTCGAGATTATGGCATGGGTCTTACTCCTCGGTATTGGAATGCTCATCACAATCGGTGGTTTCGGCGAGGGCGGAGGTGCCAACGATCAAGCCAGCGCGTACCTCGCCGAGGGACATGACACTGCTACAAAAACGGAAAACGACGCCAACATGGCGTTTAGTAAGTTTGCCGGTCTCGTTGGCTGGGCCGAATTTAGACTACAAATACGGCTCACGCAGTCGCTCAACCATCTTTTGCGCGCGCAGCTATTCGAACGCATTCAGAATCTGCCAATGCCCTTGCTCGCCGATCAAAGACTCGGTGACAGCCTTTATCGAGTCATGTACGACTCCACGGCCATCCAAAACATCTTCTTTCAGACCATCATGTCGCCTGTTCTTGCCATCGCCACTGTCTTCGTAATCCTCGCCGTGATGGCGTTCAACTATGGAGAGGCGCCCGAGATCATCTATCTGTGTTTCTTAGCCCTGCCGGTGTATTTCATCGCTATGGTGCCCTTCCCTCGTCTGATACGACGGCGAAGTCAAGCCAGCCGCGCAGCCGGTTCTGTGACGACTGGCAATATCGAAGAAGGGATGAGCAATGTGCTTGCGGTGCAGGCGCTCGGTGGAAATAAGCAAGAACAAGCGCGCTTCGATCGCCACAGCAAAGAGTCGTTTAAGCGTTTTCGGTCCGAATCGTTAGTCAACATTTTCTACGGTGCAGCCAGCCGAACAGCGGGTACTGTGCTTGGGCTGGTCGCGTTTTACATTGTTAGCAGTCATGTAATTGAAGGCGTACTCAGCCCAGGCGACTACGGCGTACTCCTGTACTACTACGGCTGGATGTCCGGGGCAGTATCTGCACTTCCCTACGCCTGGCTTCGTCTTCAGGCCGATATCCCCGGAATTCGCCGGGTATTCTTCCTGATGGATTTGCCGAGCGAATCCGAACGCGATGGCCGTGAGCTGCATCCTGTGCGAGACAGCATTTCCATGGAGCATGTCGGATTCACCTACCCGGACGGGCGACGTGCACTTAACGACGTTAACCTTAACTTCAAGATGGGTGAGATTACCGCTCTAGTCGGCCCAACGGGCGCGGGGAAGACAAGCCTCGCGTATCTATTGCCGGGCTTTCATGACGCATCGGAAGGCCACATTCAGTTCGACGGTGTCGACATCAACGATCTGTCTCTAACCAGCTTGCGGCACGAAGTGTCCTATGTATTCCAGGAGACCCAACTCTTCTCGAATTCGATTCTGGACAACATCCGATACGGCAATCCGGATGCACCACAAGCCGACGTCGAGCGGGCCGCGCGCGCCGCTGGCGCCCATGACTTCATCAGCGCTCTACCGGACGGCTACGAGACGATGCTCGGTACCGTGACCAGCAAACTATCCGTAGGACAAAAGCAACGCATTGCCATCGCCCGCGGGCTACTCAAGCCAGCAAGCGTTCTCATCCTGGATGAACCGACGTCGGCCCTCGACCCTGAAACCGAAGCCTATCTCGTGCAAGCGTTACAAAAAGCGGCTAACGAAAAACTCGTCATCATCATCGCCCATAGGCTGTCGACGATCGCACATGCCCAGAACATTGTGTTTCTCGAAGATGGCGAACTGCTTGAGCAAGGCAACCATGAGATGTTGATGGCCGTTCCCGGTGGACACTACAGACGCTTCGTAGAACTACAAACAAGTTCGTAGCCGACAATCGCGGCTGAATCTGCGATTCCTCAACCATCGTTAACAGTCGACCTTGAGACTATCGAGCCTTAAGCTAGTCTCGATACCCCCAAAAGGACAAGAGATGGCGGACGTCGTGGATGCGGACGGGCACGTTCTAGAACCTGCCGATACGTGGGAGAAATACATCGATCCGAAATTTCGTGATCGCGCGATCCGAATTGCGCGCGATGACGATGGTCTGGAACGACTGCTGATCGACAACCAACCCATGCAGCTTCTCAAAGGTAATCTCGGGACACTGGGGGGGATCGAATTAGATGATGCGGCGCTTGGCTCCTTCGAAAATGAATACACCTACGCAGACGGTTCTCCTCCTGGTGGTTACGATCCTGCGGCCCGTATCAAGGTGCTCGACGAGGAAGGCATCGATCGCGTGTTACTTTACCCGACAATTGGCATCTGCTGGGAGGGTAATACTCAAGACCCTGCACTCGCGACCGCGTATACCAAGGCCTACAACCGCTGGTTAGTGGATTTCTGCAGTCACAATCCGCAACGCCTCTATCCGGTTGCACACATTTCCCTCATCGATCCAGCCGGTGCCGTAGACGAAGTGATCCGGGCACGCAAAGACGGCTGCGTTGGCGTCTATTTATCCCCCGACGCACAGTCGAGGTTGGGTCGACGATTGTCCGATCCAATCTTCGAGCCGTTCTGGAATGCCGTTCAAGATCTCGACATGCCAGTGGGTTTTCACGTGGTGGTTCGTGATGCCAACGCATTTGGTCACATGGCAGAACCGGGTGCTGGCGGAGGGCTATTCTTCTTTGCCTTCCTGGCAATCGACGTCATGGCCGCGTTTACCGCGATGATCAGCGCCGGCATGTTCGAAAAGTACCCCCGTCTCAAGTGTTCAGTGCTTGAAGCCGGTGGCAACTGGATCGCCGCGTGGCTCGAACGTTTGGACCACAAGTACGAAATCATGGCGAACCAAGTACCATTTAAACTGAAACCAAGCGAATACTTTTTTCGTCAGTGCTTGATTTCTATGGATCCGGATGAAGGAATGACGAAACAAGTTATAGAACACATCGGTGCAGACTACGTCACATGGGCGTCCGACTACCCCCATATCGACGCATCGTTCGGCGTCGTCAGAGAAATGAAACAAAGTGTGGCCGGGCTACCACGGGCGGATCAGGATAAGGTGCTCGGAGAAAACGTTCTCAGATTTTACAACCTCTAGGCATCGCCACATCCAAACCTTCGTTCCGAGAGTAGATGTTGGGACAAGCGAAACTCTATAATCACGCGTCACTCTATGGCGGATTTTTTCAATGGATGAACTGAAGCACCCGCGGCGCGGTCTGGCAATCAACACAGCAGACAACGTGCGTGATCTAGGCGGCTACACGACGAATGACGGTAAGACTACCCAATGGGCCCGCTTTGTTCGCTCCGGCGACATGGTGCGCCTGTCCGAAGAGGACCAAGCAACGCTTATAGCCTACGGCATTACAACGGTTATTGACCTTCGCATGGAAAAAGAGATCGTCGTGGAACCGAATGTGTTCGCCAATTCAACCGCAGTTACCTTCCGTAACCACGACTTCTGGGGCACGCGCTTTGACGACTATCGAGCGCTGCGCAAAGATGTCAGCCATACGCACAAGCTGGCTGACCTGTATTGCAGTGGATTGGAAAAATCTGGTTTCATCATGGCTGACATCATGGCGACCTTCGCCGAGAGTGATGATGTGGGCTTCGCATTCCATTGTAGGTCAGGCAAAGACCGCACGGGCTTGGTCGCGGCGCTGCTTCTAAGCATCGCGGGGGTCCCCCGCTCGACCATCTGCTCCGACTTCGCGCTCTCGGCAGAATATCTGGGTCACGGCAAGCCAAGCGAGGAAGATCGCAAAAAACCAGGAGCCTATCTCAGCGGTTGCAGCACCGAGACAATGGCCCTGACGCTTGGGTTCCTTGATGAAAAATTCGGCGGTGTGGAGGGATATTTGGGCAAGCAAGGCGTGAGCGATGCTGACATCGCTCGTATACGAGGAAAGCTTCTCGAATAGATTCCGGCCCAAGAATCGCGACTAAATAGGCTGTCGTAAAACAGACTCTGAAGCCGTTCCTACGGAAATCTGTGACGCCCTCCAAATAAGGCTGTCCAAACACAGATTGACGACAAGTTTAATCGCTGCGCAAATCTTGCTTGAGCAAATCGCCTTCATGATCCCACGCGGGTCCCGAGATTACGCCCGTCTCTAGTTCCTTGTGCGTTTCCCACAACAGTTGCGGGATGTCTAGGTTCTCGGGACGAAGTGGCGTGCAGTCACCACACTTTGTGCAATGATCACCTTTAGCACCCAAAATCCAAGCACCGCCGCTACCAACTTTGGCATAACGACCTTGCGCATAATCGGTCATGTCGAACGCTTTGTTCATCTGTCGCCAATTGAGGAGCCCCGGGATATTGATATTCTCGGGACACGGTAAACACGCATTGCACACGGTGCAAAAGTCCGCGCCCAGTTCAGAGCGGTAGTGTCCCTCAACCTTCGCTAACGCTTGGTCAAATTGCTCACGCCCGATGCCGGTTCCGTCGTAGTCCTGGGCGATCATGTTCGCATCAATCTGTCCCGGGTTTGCCGGGCCAAACGACAGCGTGTGCACGTTGGGTTGATTCAACAACCACATGTGATTGAAGGTCATCGGTGACAACGGCGCACTGGCAAGTGAAAGAGCAGCTGTGGGCATTTGCAGCTTGCCGCCCTGATTATTAGGACTGATGATAAACACACCCATATCGAGTTCTGCTGCCCGTTCCACCACATGGCGCAGACCTTGATAGAAATAGTAATAGTGCAGGTTGATGGATTCGAACTCGTTCGTGTTAACGAGATCCATCACACCCGTCGGATAGCCATGCGCCGAAAACCCAAAGTGCCGAACAACCCCTTCATCCATGAGCTTGCGGACATAACCCAGGCAACCGCGTGAGCTCATAGCCGGCTTCACGGTTTCATAGCTGCCCGGGCCGTGAAAGTCGAGGTTGTCCAAACCAAGAAGCTTCATGGAAGTTTCGAAATTGCGCTTGAAATCATCGACGTTCGATGACGGTCCGATTTTGGTTGTGATGCAGAGGCTTCACGTGGTTGGCGTTTGAAGATGCGTTTTAGCGCTTTGCCGAGGCGCTTTTCAGAATTGCCATAGCCACGCGCCGTCTCAAGGTGATTAACGCCAAGCTCCACCGCCCGTTCGATCACGGCGATCGCGTTTCTCTCGGGAGAGTCGCCGGTGAACTGCATGCAACCCAGCGAGAATTGCGAGAGCATCATTTCGGTACGACCGAAGCGTCTGTATTTCATAAAATCTGTTAGCCCTCAGCGGTTCTAGTGTGCTTGCTATTTTGTTGCGATTTTTTCGCCAAACGCTTGTAGATAGGTCCTCCTGGGATATACCACCTTGCCTTCTTACGTACGTTAGGATGCGCGTCGTTTGCTACCGCATCCAGCAATGCCGAAACCACGGTTTCATTGCGGATCGCACTCGGTCCTATCATGTCGGCCGCCATGACGCGCACGAATGGGCTCGGATCCTTGCGCAACATATCAATCGCAAGAGGCACCGCTTCATCTTCGCCAGGCCGACACGCCCCTTCCTTGCACCGGTCACATGCTAGCGCATGCAACGCCCATGCCCGCACTTGTGGTTGCGGGTGATGCATGTTTTCGAGGAGCGCGGGGATAGCCACCTCTTGCAAGTGGTGGTCGAGGACCTTCAAACAGCCCGTGACGACGTCTGCGGATTCATCGTGTAAACCCTCTTGTAGCGCCTCGACGGCCAGTACGCCTGCCTTTAGCAAGCGCCACTGCGCCTCGTGACTGCGAAAAGGCACACCCAACGCTTGTACGAACCCTGCATAGTCGTCTGAGGCATACCCGGTCAATGTTGACAACGGCATCGGTGCTCCTGGCTCGTCTGCGTTCAAATTAAGTTTACGCTGCAACCACTTGGATCAAACGCTCAATACCATTTGGCTTTATCAACCACATTGAGCAACGTATCGTCCGCCACAAAGCGACGGGCGTTATCCAAAATGAGTTGGTAGCGGCGTTCATCCAAGTCTTCAGCTTGGGCAACCGCGATATGCGGCGTCAGCAAAACGTTTTCCAAGTCCCATAACAACGGATGCGTTTGCGGAAGCGGTTCTTCTTCAAATACGTCAAGTCCGGCACCCGCTATGTCCTCGTTCTGCAACGCATAGACCAAGTCGTCAAGACAGGCGGTTTTGCCTCGGCCGATGTTGATGAAGTAGGCGGATGATTTCATCAGCCGAAACCTTGCCGTGTTCCACATCAATTCCGTTTCCGGCGTGTGCGGCACAGTGGTCACCACAAAATCGGCCGTGGGAAGTAGTTCATCAAGATCCTCCGGAGGAAAAATCTGCGCCTTCGTTTCGTGTTCGAGCCTCGGCTCAATCCCAATCACGCGGCAACCGAGTTCGTGACACACGCGCGCCGTTTCAGAACCGATGCCCCCAACACCAACAATCAAAACCGTGGCACCGCTCAAGTTCACATAACCGCGTTTGCGGGCTTTCGGATCCCAGCGGCGTGCGCGTTGTGCATCTAAGTAGTACGGAAGACCGCGCGCAAGCGCGAGCATGAACATCAATATGTGGTGGGCGATGTGATCTGAGTAAATCCCTCGTGGGTTACACACCGTGACCGGGTGTTGCAGAAGTTCTGGATAGTAATAGCCAACGAATGGACCGGCGTAGGGATTCTGCAGCCAACGCAATTGAAGCGCGCTCGGTAGCAGCTCTGGCGAGACCCATCCATACGCACCGTCTGCCATGCTGATCTCGCGAGCAGCTGCCTCATCATTCTCAGCAATCACCACATCGAGACCCGGCACCGCCTCCCGCAGACGCTCCGCCCACACCCACATCTGCTTGCCGATCGGCGGCATCATCAGAAATCTTGCCACTTTCTCTGCCTTCACAACGGCTTCCTATGCCTACATTTTGCAGTATGCGCCGGAAAATGGCAGGATTAATTCATACCAAGGCAACAAACTAGGGATGACTTTTGAAGATTAGCGACGTGAGTGTGACATTGTGGGAGTGGAGGAATATTCCCCCTACGCGCTATACGAAAACTGTTGCAAGCTCGAAAACTCGCAGCACACAGATGGCGTTAATAAAGATCAGCACTGATGAAGGTGTCGATGGGTATGGTTTTTTCGGCTCTGCTTTAGGGTCGGCACAACGCGACGCACCGTTTATCGTCAAAGGCCTCAAACCATTATTGATCGGCGAAGACCCGCTTGCTCGCGAACGAATATGGCAAGCGATGACTCGGCGCGCTCGCGGATCGTTATTGTCTGCGGTGGGTTCGGTCGATGTTGCTCTGTGGGACCTCGCCGGACGTGCAGCCGGTGTGCCGGTGCATCAACTTATGGGCTCATTTCGCGAAAGCGTCCCGGCCTATGCCAGTTCAGCGGTGCTCGATAGCCCCGAGGCGTACGGCGAAGAAGCCGTTAGTTTTCGTGAAGCCGGTTGGCAAGCCTATAAGATTCATCCGCCTGGCGAGCCCGAAGAGGACATCAAGATTTGTGAAGCGGTGCGTAAAGCGGTCGGCGACGATTATCGAATCATGTTGGATTCAACCTGGTCGTACGACTACCCAGCCGCGCTGCGCGTTGGGCAAGCAGCCGAATCATTGGGATTTTATTGGTACGAAGACCCGTTGGCCGACGACGACCTCTATGGCTACGTTAAGCTGCGCTCCCAACTCGGCATCCCAATCATGGCGACGGAATTGCCCATGGCGTTACCGACTTCCTATGCGCCTTGGATCATGCAACAAGCAACAGACTACTTGCGAGGGGACGTCGCAATCAAAGGTGGACTCACCTCGTGTCTCAAGACAGCACACACGGCAGAGACGTTCCGCATGAACTATGAAGTACACCATGGTGGTAACTCGTTTAATAACTACGCCAACTTGCATCTCATTGCAGCCATTCAGAATTGCGAGTATTTCGAGGTGCTTCTGCCCGCAGATGCGCAGAAGCACGGGTTAGTAAACGACATCGAAATCGACCAAGACGGGATGGTCCACGTGCCTACCGGTCCGGGAATTGGAGCAGAGATAGATTTCGACCTGATCGAACGAAACAAGGTCGCTGTTCTGACTTGAGGTCTCCAGCCCCTACTTGAACAAGTCGATGAACCAAGCCTTGTCAATGGGGCCGGCATAGGGTTCGTATTCAAAGCGACATGGCTGTTCCATCAGCCTTGGGTCATTTTGTTCGTGGAGAATCGCGAGCAGCCGTTTTTCCATGCGTCGCTTAACATCCGCATACTCCGGATCGTCGGCCACATTGGTCATGTAGTCCGGATCACACGCGAGATCATAAAGCTCTTCTCTAGGACGTTTGCCGAAAGCCAATTGGTAAAGCGGTTCGACGTCATCCTCCTCGCGATGGTGAATCATCCACGCTTTTGTGGGGCTCGCGTCCAGGTCTCGAAAAGCCACCATCGTGTCGTACGCCAGAGCTTCATAGTCAGGCGTTGCAACGCCGCGCTCGCCGATGCCCTTGGGATCGCCCATGGGCCAGCGATCCGGTTCGAAGTTGACGATGTAGATAAGGTCTTTTTCTCGCAGCGACCTTTGCGGATACGGCAAGAACCCCTCACGCGCGTGGGCGACATGACGCTCGCGGCCGGTTACGACGAAATCGCGTGATGCATCAATCTGACCACTTTTCTCAGCGGTCAATAGCGCAAGCAAGCTGTTACCCGCCATCGAGCTCGGGATCTCGACCTCGCCGACCTCGCAAAATGTCGGCGCGAGATCCATCAGATTAACGAAGTCATCCACAACACGACCGGGACTGATATGGCCAGGCCAGCGCGCGCTGAGTGCAACCTCGCAGCCAATGTCATAGAGATTGCATTTGGCCCGCGGCATGCCGGGGATGCCATGGTCACCACTCACCACAAGCAAGGTGTTGTCCAACTCGCCAATTGCTTCTAGTTCCTCGAGCAGAACGCCAAGCCCACCGTCGACCGCCATGCACTCGCCGAGATAGTCCGCCGCGTCTTCGCGCACCTCGTGAACATCCGGCAAGAATGCTGGCATACGACCGTGCAAATGATCTGGATCGATACCCCATAGCGCTTGGCCTGAACCTCGCTCCCAGGTCCTATGTGTATTGGTCGGGCCCCACCAGTAACAAAACGGCTTGTCATTCGGCCGGGCCGTCAGAAAGCCACGGAAATTCTCCCGCGTCTCCTCGAATAGAGTATTTTTAGCGGCGTCCACGCCTAAGTCAGGTGCGTACTCGGTCACCCAATGGGAAAACTGGTTGAAATTGAGCCCCGCACGATTGAAATTGGTGCGGCGTCCGCCCATAGGAGCGTTCATGGTTTGACCTGGGCTCCATACCTTATAGGTATGCCCAATAAAGTATTCACCGCACGCTTCAAGTTCGAGTGGAAACGTGGGGATACTCTCGTCCCACACAGCACCCATCAGTATCGCCCCGAGACCGGTCTGCCAGAAATACTGACCAGACAATAACGAACTGCGGCACGGCGTGCAGGACGGCGCGGGAACCAGCGCATTGCGAAACAAAACGCCTTCGTCAGCAACGCGGTCGAAATTAGGCGTACGGATCAGTTCACATAGATTGGGCGCCGAGGTATGCGGCGCGTACGCGCTCGCATACCGACCCCAATCGTCCGCAAACGCAAAAACGATGTTAGGCTTTCTGGTCGTCATCCATACGCTTCCTTGTGTGACGTTTCACGGATCCGATGGCGTATCAGCGCACACATCCCACCGGATAATTGCGTTCATTATGGGTCGCCGCCGGCATGCAGCCAACACACAAAGCTGCGCTTCCTAGCAGTGCCTCCCCGGTTGAGAATGGTTCAATCCGACCCTAAGTGAATGGATGACACGCCCCGCCCTCGCATAGCTAAGAGCCATATTCCTGCTGCGAAAATCGCGGCTGAAGAGGCTGTTGTAAAACAGCCTCTAAGGTCTGGCCCTAGATCCTCAGGACAGGATGGCCAAGACAAAATTGACCTACACCAAAGTTGGTTGCTTTTGCGCCAAATGAGCACATGGATGTGCAAGTGCAGAGCGCAGCGGAGGCACAAGGGCGCGAAACGCGGGAAAAAGTGCTGAAGGGGGTGGTTTGCGACACCCTTTCATGGAACACGCTTCACCATCTCGTTGGTCACAGCATTGTTCCACACGTGATTGCGCGTGCCTAGGCGCAGCACGCTAAGGGCTCTAAAGCCGTTCGCACACCGTGTTGCAACCTAGGGGCTAGAGCCTCTCTTACAGCGCGTCTGCCTTGCACCTACTCGGCGGTCGAACCAACGTCTTGAAATTGCAGCTCGTGCAACGTGTAGTAGATACCCTGCTTGGCGATCAGCTCCTCGTGCGAGCCGACTTCTTTGACTTCGCCATGGTGCAACACCAGTATTCGGTCGC
>Ga0115002_10007609_pt1 | contig 12164 bp, 16 predicted proteins | sample ArcticOcean_MG_C_8_FD_89576 | JGI IMG/M metagenome (GOLD analysis project Ga0115002, IMG submission 89576) | Marine microbial communities from western Arctic Ocean - ArcticOcean_MG_CB11_86 | ecosystem: Environmental > Aquatic > Marine > Oceanic | place: Arctic Ocean: Canada Basin | collected...
GTGCCACCGGTTCCCAGGTGGCCTCTAGATCGGTAAATATCCGGCTTGCAAGCTTGTTGATGATGTTCATCTCGATCTGCGTCAGGGGCCGATCATCGCTACCCACAAAGGACCGTCCCTGCCCACCAAAAGCACGATCGATGATCGCCATGACCAGTTCATTGGCGATGCTGAGAATCGCTTGCCCACCGAAGGGCGCCATGACGAAGGTGTAAGAGGAACCAGGGCTGGGAAGGCTGCTGATAAACTCGTGGTAGAGGAGTTGATCACAGAAGGCGAGATCGACATCGACGACTTGGCGCATGTTGCTCGATATCGACGACGCAAGCAGTCGGGCGAACTGCTCATGAATGTTCTCCATACGACGAGCATGGTCTTTGTGAACCTGCTGAGGCCGCCGGAAATCATAGGACATCGCCGCACCGCCGGGGTTCGAGAGGCCAACGTCCCCCCTCGATGCGCGTGCCGCGGAAATCAGGTTGTGTAGTTCGTCGTCAGAGAGATTGTCAGCCATGATATTTCTAATATAGAGACGTTCGTCTGATGGGGCCGACTGGAGAACTCCAGACGGTCTGATTTTCTGCTGGAGATTTCTGTGTTCCAGTCGATAAGCTTACTGTAACTTGGTATCAAGTTTGGTGAAGTTGAATGAATTCGGGCGGGCTGAGTCGATTCCTTAGGAGGGGGACCGACGCCGCCAGCAAGTGAGCAGGTGATATCCTGTCGCGAGGATGGCAGGTTGAGCACCCCCAATCACAGGACGGCGTTGGGCACGATGCCAAGCGTCATCGACCGGCAGTTCAGATCCGCTTCGTGCGGTTTGCCGGTATTTACGAAGGAGGCCAAGGATGGTCAATACCAATCGCGTTCCCTTTCCCGGAGGCAGCTCCGATGGATTCGGAGATTCTTCCGACCTCGTGCGTCCCGGTAGTTTTGAGAGCGCCGACGACTCGTTCGTCGACCAGATGCCTTGGGCCCCGGCCGTACTGTCGGATAAGGGGCTCTTCTTGCTCATGCTTTATGACAAGGCGATCAGTTGCATGGACGAGTCTCTGGTGCGGATGGAAGAAGGCGACATGATCGGCAAAGGGGACTGTCTCATTCACGCACAGGAGATCGTACTGCAGCTTTCCGACGCGCTAGACAAGAGCGCCGGTCCGATCGCCGACAACCTCGAACGGTTGTACCTATATGTATATCGACGTCTGATTCAGGGAAATGTGCGACTAGACCGGGGTGCCATCACTGAGGCCCGCAGGATCATGCACGATCTCTATGAGGCGTGGCAGGCAATCATCATGGGACAGGACAGTGTTCGTCCCGAATGCCTGGAAGTAGCCGGCGTGCCAATGTGCGCCTGAACAACTGTTCCACAAAGTTCAGTGATCGAACAAGGGGATCTCCGGGGGGAGGTCCCCTATGTTCGTTCTAAGCTGCCGTGCCGCCTGCCCATTGATACAGCAAGAGGTAGACGACGACGCCGCTCAAAGAGACAAACATCCATGCAGGCCACACGCGTCTGGCCAGGGGGGCGTGCCGATGAAATTGGCCCTTCAAGGCAAACATCAGAACCATAAGGATGAAGGGAGCCGTTACTACAGCCATCACGATGTGGGGAAGTAGGACGGCGAAATAGACGTATCTCGTCCAATCGTGTAATGGATAAGGCACCGATCCTGCCTGCACGTGGTAGATCGAGTAACTGACAAGGAACGTCGCTGAGAAGCTGGCCGCTGCGAGCATCCAGCGTCGGTGCCACTGTCGATCCTGGCGACGGATGGCGACATAACCGAGACTCAGGCAGAGCGTGCACGCAGTGTTGAGGATCGCGTTGATTGTGGGAAGATCGTGAACGCTCACAGCGATTCGCTCCATTCTTACTAATGAGGACAGTCATGAGTCGAAAGATCGTCGATGCGCATCATCATCTGTGCGATCGGGGCCGATTTCGCTATCAGTGGTTGGCGGACAGATCTACGATCCATCGTGACTTTCTGCCACGGGATTATGCGCAGGCCATCGAAGATACCGACGTTGATCGCTCGGTGCACGTGCAGGCCGACGTGGACGAGTGCTTCGCTCTTCAGGAAACGCGCTGGGTCCTGAGTATCGCCGACGATGAGGGGCCTGTGGAGGCCGTGGTCGGTTGGGCACCCGTTGAAAAGAAAGATGATCTGAGCAAGTATCTGGACGATCTGGGAGAGCACCCACGCCTCAAGGGATTCAGGCGGCTCATCCAGGGAGAATCGGCCGATTTTGCGGCGCGTGACGAGTTGATCGAGGGGGTGCGCGCCCTGGGTGAGCGTGGTTACTCCTTTGACGTATGTATCCGCCACCATCAGTTGGCCAGTGTTGTCGAGCTGGCGCGCGAGTGTCCCCAGACGGCCATCGTTTTAGATCATGTGGGCAAACCGGATATCGCCAAGGGTGAACTCGAGCCCTGGACCCACGATTTGAAGCAACTGGCGAGTCTGCAACATGTGTACTGCAAACTCTCCGGCATGGTGACGGAAGCTGACTGGTCTTGCTGGACGGTTGATCAACTCAAGCCATTTGCGCAGGTCGTGATCGATGCCTTCGGCTTTGATCGCTTGATGTTTGGCAGCGATTGGCCCGTGTCGACGCTGGCCGCTGACTACAAGCGTTGGCTATATGTAGTAGATGAATTGATCGAAGGTGCGACGGGGGACCAACAGTGCGCGCTGTTCGAGGGGACGGCGACAAGCTTCTATCGGCTGTCGACGTAAAACAAAAAAAGGACGTCCCGTCGGGGCGTCCTACCCATCAAGCTCTACAGCTTGACCATCGAACGATCATGGGGCAACGTCTTAGTCAGAAGCCCATTTTCTTTCGTTGGATGCGCTTGCGCTTTGCTTCTTCGTCCATCTCGCTCTTTTCGGCCTCGTTGCGGTCATGTGAAAGCTCGATGTCCCTGAGCACTTCGTGGTATGTACGCAATTTCCCCTCTTGGTAAGTCAAAGGATCAACGATCACCGTTAGCTCCTTCACTGCTGCTTTCTTCTCAGCCATGCTGTCTCGGCGCTTGTTCAGATCCAGATCAACCTTCTTCAGTCGCGGTGCGATCGTGGCCGCCTCGCGACTGAAGAACAGGATTGAACGCACGGCCATCACCAAGGCACCGATAATGAGGATGCCTGAGATGGTCTCACTTGAGAGAATGGCGTCGAACATCGATCTGTGTCAGCGGAAGAGGGGGCAATTAACCGCCCGAGAATAGCAAAATCAGGGCAAAAAGCAACCAAGAAACCCATGTTCCCCGCCGCAGTTGGTGCGCAAGGGCGTTGGTGCATGGCTCGGCTTGATATCTGCGATGGCCTCGATCGATCCTGTCGTTTTGCAGATCACCTCGAGGAGACATCACGGTCTGGTTCGACGAGGCGGCGATCTGCTCATGGAATGCACCTGCAAGCGGGCGTCCAGGAGGCCAGCGCCGGTACTCCAGCCTGGTGATCGTGACTGCGTTAACCTTGAGGATGGTGTGCCACCTGCCGTTGCGACAGACCGAAGGTTTTCTGGTTTCTCTGATTGGCTTGATGGACCTGGCCCTCAAGACGCCCGACCATACAACGCTGTCTCGGCGTAGTCGAGATGTTGAAGTCCCGCGCTTCGCTCAGAGCGCAGGCCCGCTCCATTTCGTCATCGACTCGACGGGCTTGAAGATATTGGGCGATGGAGAGTGGCAGGCTCACAAGCACAAGACCTCGAACCAGCGTCTAAAGCTGGCGCAAGCTGCACCTGGGCATTGATGGGGACGGCTATATCACCGCCTCTGCTCTCACCGACAGAGTTGAGGATGATGCGTGTGTCACGATCTCAATGCTCGAGCAGATCGAAGGCAGCGTCGCGCGGTCTACAGCAGACGGAGCGTACGATTCGCGACCGATGTATGAGGCCCTGGCAGCATCGGGTGTCGCCAACATCAAGATTGTGGTCCCGCCGATGAAGACGGCCAAGGTGGATGCGCGAGCCACGGGAGTGTGGTGCCAACGCAACCAGGCCATCGAGCGGATCGGTGCAGTCGGGTCGACGAGGCCAATGGCGCAAGGAATCGGGGGCTCACCAACAGGCTCGAGCCGAGAGCGGGATGTACCGATACAAGCGCATCATAGGCAACCGTCTCCGAGCAAAGCATCGCGAGTCTCAGAAGAAGGAAGCGTTGATCGCCGTCAATGTCATCAACCGAATGACGGCACTTGGTATGCCGGAATCAGCGAAGATTGTGGCGTGACAGCGAGCGGTAAAACGGGAAGATGCGTCTGGGTGATGTCACCCTCACGCAGGCCGCTGTTGGGAACCTCGTCCTGAGAGGGCAGGACACCGACGGCCCCGCGTTCTGCGTCTTCGCCTGGCTCCGCGGCGATCCGGTTCCACTGGTTTGAGCTCGCCATGTCGTGAACCTACATCCCTTGTCTGGAAGGGGCGTTCAAGCCGTCGACTGCTCGATCGCCTGCTGCGGAATTTTTTTCTACCGTCTCGTCGGGTGTGCATCCCTTTTGTACCGCCAACGCACCGGCTATTGTGGCCTGATAGCGTAATCTCGACTCCCGCAACATGTCGTTCAATCGCGACTCCAAGGCCGTCATGATCTGCGCCGGAGAGTCACCGGCGGCAATACGTTCCAGGCCCACTCGCAAAGTCGGATAGGTGGCCCGTTCGGCGAACACGTGCAATGCGTGGAGTCCCACCCGACGTCTGAGGTAGGCCATGTCAGTGAACAGTGCGGCGATCTCCCCGTAGTCCATTGCCGCCAGGTCTTGTGCAACTTGCTGTTCCAGCTGGACCTGAACCTCCTCAGCCGGTTTCTGCTCCGGACGCTGAGCACCTCGCACGGGGGCGCGGTAGGCGACGAAAAAAGTCAGCAGTTTGTGATGGACGATGCGTGGGTTGTCGCCGGCGCCGTGTAAACCGCGGTGTTGGGAGAAGGGCATTCACACAAGCTCTTGACGCAACTGGGCAGTATGCGGACCTATAATGAATGCGGCCGGGGATACCTTGAATCGTTTTGCCAAGGCGCGAATCTGCCTGACATTCAGTTCACGTTTCCCGCGAATGATCTCCGAAACCACTCCTTGAGATTCGACCTCTGGTAACCCGGAGCTGGGTTAGACTGTGCTCGTCCATGAGGAACTGGAGTGAGTCACCCCCACGGCATTTCGGCATCGGATAGTGTTTATCCTCGTAGGCATGAATTACCGTGCCCAGCGTATCAAGCAGGGAATAAAGCGGGTGGTGCTCGTCCGTGCCCACTTCGTCAATTAGGCCATTGAGCCGGCCTACAGCCTCATCATACTTCTTGCTCACTTTGAATACTCAGTAGAGGGCTGATATTGGTCCAAGACCGCTTGATTTGTGGTGTAATGACACTCATGGTTTCCATCCTCCTCGATCATATTCTTGGTGCGTGAGGACGTGGCGAATGTAGACCTTGCCGCGATTGAAGAGGATTGAGGCAATGAGGCGATATTTGTTGTCGCCAATGTTAAACACGACAAGCTCCCCGACTCTGTCTGCCGATGGATTGGCGTTGCCCCGCCTGGTGGACGATTACGGGCTTTCGGCCACCAGCCCAGGTCCTAAATCCAGAGCCACAATCCTGGTAGTGCCACTTTCTGCGAACACATCCACCACCAGACCGTCTTTCTCCGTAATAGCTTTTGCGAATGGTTCGATCAGTTCCTGCGGAAACATAGCCGGACGCTGTTTTTTTTAACAAAATTTTAACAAAGTAGAGCCAGAAGCATCTAAGGACGAAATACAACGTGTTGACCGCAACATGAACCCAATAATCGGATCTCCTCAGCATGAAGCTAATAGTCGCCGCAGCCACGTTTATAGCAATTGTTTGCTTTTGTTCTGTATCCGCATCCACCGAAGAAGCGTCCAACTACCTCGACTCGTATACGTTGATAGATGAGGCGTTCGGCACGAGAGTCACCGTTACCGTCGGCAGTTCGACCCGCACCATCGAATCCAACTCCCTACCCAACCACGAGACCGGTGAGTTCCCGAACGCCGGCAACCCCAACACTATCACCAAACAGTCGCGACGCTACGTGTTCACCACCGAGCCGACCTTCACCGGCAACGCCACTTTTGCCCAGGCACCGGGGGTTGCGGTCAACGGCGTGGCGTTCGAGCCCGGCACCGCCGAGTCGGTCAGCTGTGGCGGCGAAAACTACCGAATTGAAGCGTTGCAAGACCTCTATAACCTGGGGCTCGACTTCAACAACGCCCATGTCCAACCCGGCGGCAAATACCACTACCACGGCGTCTCGTCACTACTGGTCGCAGCCTACGCCACCGACGACGATCTGGTGCATGTCGGCTTCGCCGCCGACGGCTACCTGATGTACTTTTCTAAATCAGGCGCCTACCGGTCAAGCTATCAGTTGGCCACGACCCCTCGCACCGGTTCGGATTGCGTCGCCAGCGGCCCGGACGACACCCGCTTTGATCTGGAAGGCACCCCCCCCGACGGCACCTACGATTCGGACTGGATGTACACCGAAGGGGCTGGCGACCTCGACGCGTGCAACGGCACCGCCCTCAATGGGGAGTACCTCTATTTCGTCACCAACGAGTACCCCTATATCCCGCGGTGCCTCAACGGCGAGTTCACCCGGGTGGGGCCCGGCGCTGACGGCCCCCCCCGCGGTGCACCTGACTTTGCTGCAGCAGCAGCGACTTTGGGAGTCAGCGAAGATGATTTACGTACTGCCTTGGGTGGCCCGCCCCCAAATTTTGAAGCAGCGGCGGCCACATTAGGTGTAACCGTTGAAGCATTGCAAGAGGCATTGGGTGGTGCCGCACCACCGGATGTAAACACTGCGATTGAAGCATTTTCCCTGGGGTCAGATTAAGGCTTTGGATTGATAATTGGCACGTACCATTGTGAAATCTCAAAGATGTATTTGGCAACTGGATACCAGTCAAGTCCAGTGAGGGCATTCAGCCGATCATACCATTGCCTACAGAGGTAATTTTCTATGTTGCTCCGACCTCAGGCACCTACGGTATCGGCGTAAGAAAATCGTACAGCGCCGATCCGAAAGCCTTCCGGTTGTTGTCAAGAAAACAACAAAAAGTTTCCTCTTACAGTTCTTCTTCAGCCACAATCATTCCTCCATCTGATGCTGCCGGGGCCTTAAGTGTCGGAGCGATCAATCAGTTGTGGTGGAGCACGGGCGTGATACAGCCCTCCAGCGCACGCGGTCCAGGGCGCCCAGCCTATCCAGCATCGGTAATCGCACCGTCGAAGAGGGCGAAAATCTGTCGATTGTTCTGTCGGGATCGGACCTGGACGGAGACACTCTGAGTTACTCTGTCTCTGGATATCCTGCCGGAGCGTCCCTGGCTGGGGCCACCTTCAGTTGGATTCCCGCAGCAAATCAATCAGGTAGCCATCGGGAATAGGGTCATGAATCTTGAACAGCGAGTAGTCGAACTGGCGCGCCGAACAGCCCGCTATCGCAATGCGCTGGTGATGCTGTTGGTGGGAGCCTGTGCTGTCGCGGTTGTGGGAGCGACGACTGATGATGGCGTTGTCAGTGGTAGGTATCTGTTCCTACAGAACGCGGAAGGTCAGATAGGGGTGAGATAGAGGCAGGCACGGGAGATGCTACTCTATGGGGTGAGGGCGATGGATAGAATTGGCGTTAAGACGCCGAGTGCAAATAGAAAGCAATCAGTGTATAGGTAGACAATCGGATACAGGAGCCTACGACTAGCAGCCAGAATTTGTGCAAGCCCTCGGCGATCTCTGCACCGCCCGCTACAAGCTCATCCCAAAGGGGGGCGTGATCTAAGGGCAGGTTTTGGTAGACGATCTCTACCAGTTCAAGAGTGCTGAGAACTGCCGTCTCGATAAGAATGCCAGGTAGAATAAGGCTTCTCAGACTGGGTAGCATGGTGGCCGACGCGTATATCCGCATCACCTTCTCCGGCGGACCACGGTATGCCCCGTGCCGTCCAGGTCAAAAGGTTGGGCTCTCCTCGCACGGTATCTATCCAGGTGGAATGCTGTCAATCGAAAACGGTGGCGCGGATGTAGGTGAAGGTGGGCAATCAGCTCACTGTTCTTCAATACGATCCTCGGGACGCACGGTTTCCATGAGCCGCCGGAGTTTGGCAAACGAGAAGGAACGCCCGGAACTTGGTTTCCAGGATCCAACTTCTGATCCATGCTGGCATTCTGACTCCTGCTCTGTGACCGCCCGCTGATACCGGCCTCTTGAAAGGATCCCGATGCACAACCCGGAGCAACTACTCGATGGTCATCCGATGGATTCGTTCTTTATGATCACATCTGCATTCTGCGTTGCCGCTTTCGCAGTGTGCGCGCTCGCATCCAATGCCCATTCACAACCCAACCCTGTACGCGTAACGGTTTCTGGAGATATTGCGATGAGCCCCAAACCATCCGAGTATCTGGGCAACGGCTACTATGACCACGGTGTTGCCACGCCGATCAGCAACCACAGAGGTACTGTCGCCACCGTCGATGGCGACGGCCGGAACGTCGTCCTGCTGTGGCTCTACGACCACCGGGGGTGCTACGGCCTGCTGATGATCGATGCCGAGACAGGGAACACACAGCAATTCGACACGCCTTACGACTGGCGTGGCGATGGCCCATTCGCCTCGGTCCTGTCCAGCCGCAATCGGTTCTACTCGCACTTCGGCAGTCACTTGCTCGAATTCGATCCGGTCCGACGCGCCTTCACATTCCATCACGAAACCGTGCCGCAAATGGCGATGAGCATGACCGAGGCCGATGACGGCGTCATCTGGTCCGGTACCTATCCCAACAGCGCGGTTGCGTCCTACAACCCCGAAACAGGCGAGTTCCGTGATTACGGCAATCTTTACAAGCAGAACTGGCGTCAGTACCCGCGCAGCATCGCGACGGATGACAAGGGCTGGGTCTACTTCGGTATCGGTAGCACCGCAGGCCAGATCATCGTCCTGAATCCAGAGACCGGTGAGGCCACGCCCGTTGTGCCGGAGTCGGAGCGCGGCAAGGGCCACTCTCCCGTATACCGTGATATGAATGGCAAAGTCTACGGCCAGAACATTCCGGGAGAGGATGGTGACTGGTATGAACTCTACGGAGGGGATTGGCGAAAACTGAAGGCCGCACCTGAACTCAACCGCAAGCCCATCATCGCCAGCAGCCAGGGTCTGTTCCATCGAGAGTTTCCTGATGGCAAGCGGCTGATCGCCGCGGATCTGGTGGAGCGCCAGATCGTCATCGAGGATCCGGCTACCGGCGACAGGACAGTGAGATCTTTCGACTACAGCAGTGAGGGCGCTCACATCATGGGTGTGGCGACAGCCCCGAACAACACAATCGCCGGTGGCACGGCGTTCCCGATGCGGTTCTTCAGCTACGATCCCGCGCAGGACAACTGGACCCGTCACAACGCGCTGGGACAGTGGAACACCGTTGTGCGACAGAACGACAGATTCTTCGTAGGGGCGTACACGCAGGGATTGCTGCAGGAGTGGGACCCGTCAAGGGAGTGGGTTCTCACCGAGCGCGGCAAGGAAGGAAGCAACCCCGAACTGCTTTCCGAGTGCCGCGCCGTCATCAACCGGCCCCACGACCTGCTTGCCCATCCGGACGGGAAGACAATCGTCATGGCCGGAACGCCTGGATACGGTCACACCGGCGGCGGACTGCTCTTCTGGGACAGAGAGACGGAGGAATCCGTCCTTCTGCAACACACTGACATCCTACCTGAACATTCAACGTTGAGCCTGGCAGCGCTTCCTGACGGGAGGTTGCTCGGCGGCTCGACCACCGCCGCCGGCACGGGCGGAGAAAAGCGGGCGGAGCAGGCCGAACTCTACATCATGGATATGGCCAACAAGAAGGTCGAGTGGCATGACGTCGTGTTCCCCGGTGTCCAGGGCTATACGGATTTGTGCCCTGGGCCGGGCGACCTCATCTACGGCTTTGCCGACCGACGAACCTTCTTCGTGTTCGATCCCGCTACACGCAAAGTCGTCCACCAGAAGGACTATCATGACGAGTATGGCAGCACCACGTCGCAGCAGGGCCCGAGGGTATTTGTCACCAGCCCCGAGGGCGTGATCTACGTGCTGTTCAACAAGGGAATCGCGACAGTCGACCAGTCCACCCATGAGATCACGCTGATCTCGGAGTCGCCGCTATCGATCAGCGGTGGCGGTGATTACCTGGACGGACGTGTCTACTTCTACCACGGTTCGCACGTCTACAGCTACCAGATTCCAGAGTAGGGCAAGCGCCAGGCCTTCATGACACCTCCCATCGGCTCCCCCATCGGCTCCCCCGTCGAGACGCTGGCGGAGGCAGCGCGATCCCAACGCATCCAATCCGGGGAAAAAGCCTCAGACTCACACCCATGGAAACTCCCGTAGAACCATCGAGCAGTCGAACGATCGTCGCCGACGGGCGTCACAATGCCTTCGCTGCCTTCGTCCGCTGGCACGATCGGTACTGGCTGGCCTTTCGCAAGGGCAGCGGCCACATTGCGCGCGACGGCGATATGGTCGTGCAGCAATCAACGGATACCGAAGGCTGGGAGCATTGCCTCACGCTGGATGTATCCGGAGACGATCGTGACGCGCAGTTGCTGCCGACCGAGGCTCGTCTGTTTCTCTATATCAACAGTCTGAAGGACGGCATTTTTCAGGCGTCCGTGACGTCTACCGAGGACGGGATCCGATGGAGCGCCCCACAGCCGATCTACCGGACCGGGTACATTCTGTGGAAACCCGTCATCCATGCGGGGCGCTACTATGCGGCTGCCCATCGTCCGGGGCCACCCGAGCATCGCGAGGCTCACCTGGTGACATCAGAGGATGGGATCTCGTGGCAGAAGATCTCGACCATCCGCACCGGCCAGGGCGAGAGCGAGACAACCCTGCTCTTTGGCCGCCACGGAGAGCTGACGGCCTTTCTGCGATCGGAGGTCACCCTGGGCGGGGCGATTCTCGAGTCCGAGCCACCCTATACCCAATGGACAGAACGCCCCGCCGGTGTGCATCTGTCCGGGCACGCAGTGTACACCTTTGCGGGGGTGACCTATCTCATGGGTAGACTCCTGGCCTATGAGCCGCCGGTCGATCCTTCCAACCTGCGGGCCGATCTCGCCGGCAGGTCGCTCGATCAGGCGACGATCGTCTACACCTACCACGAGGGCCAACTGCACCCCTATTGCCGACTGGGACCCCTCGCTGGCAATCACGACAGTTCCTATCCTGCAGCCGCGCAAGATGAGGATGAGATGTTGATCGTCTACCATCGCGCCGCCCACGAATTCGCGGGAGAGCACCGAACGAAAGACGCAGCAGACCTTTTCCTCAGCCGTGTGCCCCTGCAATCGATATCACGATGACCTCTTCGCCACCGTGGGCTGCTATGCGTGCCTCGTGGGGCGCAGACGTTCTTCACCGAAATTAGATGGATGGCACGTTCCACGATCAGACGGCGACGACCGGTCTGGACAGCGTGCCGATTGTGTCAGCTACCGGTGAAGCCGGAATGGCGGCTGCTGATTTCAGCAATGACGGATGGCCGGATCTCTACCTGGGGAGAGTGGAACTTGCGAACCGGCTGTTCCTGAACGATGGAGAGGGCCGCTTTTCGGACGCCAGCACCGTCCCGACACAAGCTGTCGATTGCGGGCGTGAAGGATTACCCTGTCGTCGTGGTGCTCATTGTGCAGGAGACGTCACTGGGTGAACACTGGATCAAACTCACCCACAGTGGTCTCGTCGAGGACGGATCGATGACGGCGGTGCTGGAGAATCACGACGCTCCTTCGCGGTGTCAGAGAGGCGGGTAGCTACACGCTGCGCTGGGATGGTACCGATGATTCGGGACGGGATCTGGCGTCGGGGATGTACTTCTACCGACTTATTGCAGGTGGCAAGGTTCAGACGCGCAAGCTGATGCTCCTGCGGTAACGCACCGCGTCAGGGTCGAGCGCCGGCCCTAAGCGATGGCATCACATTGGTGATGCTGCAACCAACGAGCCATCAACCATTCTCAGGGAGGAATGTGATGAATGTGCCTCGTATTGTTGGATTCTTGATCTTGATAACCACCCTCATGATCGGCATTGGCAGCAATCTGGCTTCCATGATCGATCCAC
>Ga0115002_10007613_pt1 | contig 12153 bp, 16 predicted proteins | sample ArcticOcean_MG_C_8_FD_89576 | JGI IMG/M metagenome (GOLD analysis project Ga0115002, IMG submission 89576) | Marine microbial communities from western Arctic Ocean - ArcticOcean_MG_CB11_86 | ecosystem: Environmental > Aquatic > Marine > Oceanic | place: Arctic Ocean: Canada Basin | collected...
CAATTGGTAGAGCAGTGGCTTTGTAAGCCGAAGGTTGCGGGTTCAAGTCCCATCATCAGCTCCAGATGCCTAGTAGTTCAGTGGTAGAACATCTGACTGTTAATCAGAATGTCGCTGGTTCGACCCCAGCCTAGGCAGCCACCAAATAGTTATGAAATAATATTATGAAAATGTCCAAAACCTTCCAAAAAGAATATAACCGATTATATACCGAACTTAGCGCTCTTTGTGAAAATGAGCCTGGTGTGGGTGATCCTTTTTCTTATGCTCGTTCTAAAGAAATTCTCACATCTATTGAGTTAGGACACGAAATTGCCGAAACACTTTCAGGAGAAGATGGAATTGACGAAGTTGGTGAATGTGAATATAAATCAACAGAAGGCAAATCTATTAAAGGTTCATATACTGGAATTAGTGTTCAATCTACTTGGGAAGAACAAGAGAAATATTTGAGAGAAGAAAAAATTGGAAAATATCAAAACCACTATATTCAAAGATTTGCTGGTAGTAGGGGTATCGTAGAATCATGGAAATTAAGTGGCCAAGATGTCTTGACTATATTACTTCCAAAACTTAAAAAGAAATTTGATAATGTGAAGACGTTGAAAGACCCAAGATTGAGTGCTTCTCTCACTAAAAGAGATATTGAAAAATATGGAATCCAGATACGTTAAAAAAACTGATAGCGAATTTCTATCTACTATTCAAAAAAATAGTGTGGATCTGGTACTTACAGATCCACCTTATATCATTTCTAAAAAATCTGGTATGCAATCCTATAGGGATAAAATAGAAAATGGTGGAGAAGTGAATGAAAAATATGGGAAAAAATATGCGATGATATCTGAGTTTGGTGAATGGGATAGTACCTTTACAATAGATGATTTGGAACATTCTATAAATGAATTTTATAGAATACTCAGGCCAGGCGGTAGTTGTATTATATTTTTTGATTTATGGAAAATCGAAACTTTGAAAAATATACTTAGTAAGTTTTCCAAACACAGACTTATAGAATGGGTTAAAACGAATCCTGTACCTATTAATCAATATGCCACATATTTGTCCAATGCTAGAGAAATTGCTATCAGTTGTGTGAAGGGTAGTAAAGCGACATTCAACAGTAAGTATGATAAAGGAATTTATGAATATTCGATATACAATGGAAAGGATAGATTTCATCCTACACAAAAGTCTTTACCATTATTTGAAGAATTGATCAATAAACATTCTAATGAGGGTGATGTAGTAGTTGACCCCTATTCAGGCAGTGGAACTACAGCGGTAGCTGCTATAAAAACAAATAGAAATTATATGTGTTGTGAACCTTCTGATGAATATTTTCAAAGGGGATATGACCGAGTTTTAAGTAGAAAATTATGGAAGTAAAAATTGGTATAGAAGAGTTACGAGAAAATAAAATAATGGTATGTACTCCTATGTACGGTGGGATGTGCAGCGGAATGTATGCAAAGGCCAGTTGTGATTTAGCAACTCTTGCAACCAAATATGAAATGGATGTGAAGTTTTTTTATCTCTTCAATGAATCCCTAATACCAAGAGCAAGGAATTATTTGGTTGATGAATTTTTGAGAGATGAAAAATACACCCATTTAATGTTTATTGATGCCGACATTCATTATGACCCCAATGATGTATTGACGTTGGCCGCGCTGGACAAAGATATTGTCGGTGGCCCATATCCCAAAAAATGTATCGCATGGGAAAAAATTAGAAATGCTGTTGATATGGGACTTGCGGACGAAGATCCTCAAATATTAGAAAATTATACTGGTGATTATGTATTCAATCCCGTAGAAAATACACACAAGATAAAAGTATCAGAACCAGTAGAAGTTCTGGAAATTGGTACTGGTTTTATGTTGATTAAACGGAAGGTATTTTCAGATTTTGCAGAGGCCTATCCGCAATTCAAATATACACCAGATCACAATCGTTCAGAACATTTTACTGGCGATAGAGACATTCATGCGTATTTCGATACGGTAATCGACTCAAAAGCATATTTGGGTGAAATTTCCGGAGAGAGTAATCGTTATCTCTCCGAAGATTATTTTTTCTGCCAATTTGTTCGTAGGATTGGCTATAAAATTTATCTGTGCCCGTGGATGAAAGTGAGTCATATGGGTTCTTATGTGTTCAGTGGTTCGATGCAAAGTCTAGCCAATCTGGAATATGCAGGCCACGGCCAAGATAAAGAAACAAGGGTGAAGAATTTTGAAAAACGAAGAAAAAAAATCAAACGAAATAAAAAAACAGATTGAGTATGCATTTGATGAAGGCAATTATTTGAAAGAAATGTTAGAGCACATTGATTCCACTTATACTTCACATTATTCTCAAAATAAAATACAATCAACCGAATTTATTAACGATGCGGGCCATGGTGAAGGCTTTTGTATTGGTAATATAATAAAATATGCTCAACGATATGGAAAAAAAGGAGGATTCAACAGAAAAGACTTGACAAAGATCGTGCATTATGTTATAATAATGCTATACTTACATGATACTTACTATAAACGCAATTAGGAGAACTAAATGAAAGTTAGTGATAGAACACTAAACCTGTTAAAAAACTATGCAAATATCAATCAAAGTATTGAATTTCGGGCAGGTAAATTACTTAAAACAGTTTCGCCACTTAATACGATTCTGGCTTCAGTGGAAGTGGAAGAAGATTTCCCAAAGACATTTCCAATTTATGAACTGAATCGTTTGTTGGGAACATTGTCATTGTTTGACAAGCCCGAATTGGATTTTACCGAGAAGGGTATTGCTATTAAAGATGGGAAACACGAAGCGAACTATCACTATTGCGGTAGTAGTTCTATGTTTCAAACACCACCTGAAAAAGATATTACCTTTCCGGGTGTTGATATTAATTTTGAATTATCGCAAGATCAGTTCAAGAAGATAGTCAACGCAGCCAATACTTTGGGGCTCCCTGAAATTGTAGTAGAAGGTGATGCAAAGGATATACGACTCAAGGTGTATGATACAGCTAATGTTGCATCGGATGTATTTTCAACAACGGTTGGTTCAACGGATAAAACTTTTAATATGATTTTCAGGACAGAAAATCTCAATAAACTTATGGAAGGGACATATGATGTTGCTCTTTCCGCAAAACGGATTTCTCATTTTAAGAGGCAGGGAGATACGTTGAATTATTGGGTGGCTCTTGAACAGAATTCGACTTATGAGGGGTAAGTGAAATGGCAGATTCTTTATTATGGTGTGAGGGACATCGCCCCCAGATAATCAATGACTGTATTCTTCCACTAAGTGTATCCAGTTTATTATTAGATTTGGTAGAACAAGTAAAAATACCAAATCTAATGTTTACAGGTCCGCCGGGAGTTGGTAAAACAACTGCTGCACGAGCATTATGCGATCAAACTAATTCTGATTGTTTGATGATTAATGGTTCGGATGAGGGTAGGATGATTGATACTTTGAGAACCAAGTTGACTCAATTTTGTTCTACCATTTCTTTTGGTGGTGGCCGCAAGGTAGTGATTATAGATGAAGCGGATTATATGAATCCCGATTCTGTTCAACCAGCAATGAGAAATTTCATTGAAAGGTTTTCAGAAAATTGTTCATTTATTTTTACTTGCAATTACAAGAATCGAATCATTGAACCGATACATTCTCGTTGTGCAGTTATAGATTTTTCATTGAAGAAGGATGAGAAGCCACAAATTGCAGCACAATTTATGGAACGCTGTGTGTCCATACTTGATTTGGAAAATGTGTCCTATGATAAGAAAGTAATTGTAGGATTAATCAACAAACATTTTCCCGATTTCCGCCGTGTAATTAATGAATTACAACGTCATTCAACTTCTGGAGATATTGATACTGGAATACTTGCGAATATTGGTGAGTTGAATTTGAATCAACTCATTTCTGCTTTAAGGGAAAAGAATTTTCAAAAGATGCGGCAATGGGTTGTATCAAATGTCGATAATGATCCCGCAACAGTTTATCGAAAAATATATGATACATTGTATGATGTATTAGAAAAATCCTCCATTCCACCAGCAGTTTTAATTATCGCAGACTATCAATATAAATCAGCATTTGTTGCTGACCTTGAAATCAATTTAGTTGCTTGTCTTGTGGAATTGATGGGGGAATGTGAGTTCATATGAGCCCATTTGATTTTGTAAAGGAGATTAATCATGGCAAGAAGAATCTGATGGATGAAACTCCTGAATTAGAAAGGGAGTATAAACAGTTCATTATAAATCGTGCATTGAGTTTTAATTATGATACAATATTATGTGCAAATGAAATGAACGTCCAAAATCACCTAGATTCAAAACTTCAATTCGACTTTTTTCTAAATATAATTAGACCGAAGAAACGGTATGGGAAATGGTTGAAACGAGAAAATAATGAAGTACTTGAATCAATCATGAAATATTATAAATGCAGTTATGCGAAAGCAAGTGAATACGCTACATTATTAAATGATTCGCAACTGGATATTATTAAACAAATAATTGATACAGGTGGTTTGAAAGGAACGAAATGAATGATACAATCATCCAAACGATGGTTGAAGTAAAGTTAGATGAACCCGATGATTTTCTCAAAGTTAGAGAAACTTTGACTAGAATTGGAATTGCATCACGCAAAGAAAAAACTTTATTTCAATCCTGCCATATCCTGCACAAGCAGGGAAACTATTACATAGTACATTTTAAAGAACTGTTTGCCTTAGACGGCAAAGCGACTAATTTTTCTGATAATGATAAAGCAAGGCGTAATACAATTGCTAATCTGCTTGCAGAATGGGAATTGATTACACTAGTGGAACCAGATAAATCAGAAGAACCAACCGTGCCACTAAGCCAGTTAAAAATATTATCGTTCAAAGAAAAGGATGAATGGGCTCTTACTCCTAAGTATAATATAGGAAATAAAAGAGATTCCAATGATGAATGATTTGTTTTATTATAAATTAGAGTTGGATGTAAAGGACCCCATTCATGCTACAACGGGATCTGCTTGCTTCGACCTACACTCTTTTTTGGTAGAAGATTCATTAGTTAAAGTATATTTAAATCAATCAGAGTATAGTCAAGAAATAAAAGAGAGAAGGGTACAAAAAGAAAGAGTGCAAGTCAATCCCACTGAACGTGTATTGATTCCCACTGGTTTGATCTTTGATATTCCAGAGGGGCATTCCTTACGATTGTATCCACGATCTAGTCTAGCATTGAAACAAGGAATTACTCTTGCTAACAATGTTGGAATAATTGATTCTGATTATGTAGAGCCGGTTTATATGATGGTATGTAACATTAGTGGCGACACAAAATATGTAAACAATGGGGAGCGTATTTGTCAGGCAGAATTGGTAAAAGTGCAACCCATTAATATGCGAGAAATTATCGAACAGCCAGGACGAAAAACTGCCAGAGATGGCGGATTTGGTTCGACCGGAAAATGATATAAATAATTATGAAAACACAATATATGCTATTTGTGAAAAATGCAGGTAACTATTCAGCAAACTCTTTAGGAGAGTTGTGGTGGATAGTATTAAAACATCGCTGCCATCATCTTCTGAAAGGAGAGGGATGGCGCGACTGAGGTGCATCATAGTGATGGCCTCATTATACCGCCCCGATGCCGTGTGCTATGGATCGGGGTTTATTTTTAACCTCGCTTAAATAAGGAGGATTTATGGTAACTCTAGCACATCACGCAGCGCTCACCGCAGGCGATCTTGAACGTTTTATGGGTCTTACCGTTGGGTTTGATACTATGTTTGATCGTTTGTTTAATGTCCCACAACCATCTGGCAGTTATCCACCTTACAATATTCGTAAGGTAGATAATTATAATTATGTCATCGAAGTAGCCCTCGCAGGGTTTTCGGAAAATGATATTGAGGTACAAGTGGAAGACGGGACGTTGACTGTTCGTTCAAAAGAAGATAAGGATGTTAACGAAACATCCTATGTTCATAGGGGAATCGCTAAGCGGATGTTTGTCCGTAAGTGGACCCTTTCTGATGATATGATTGTTCAGGGAGCTGAATTTCAGAATGGTCTTTTGAATATTAAGTTGGAAAAGGTGGTTCCAGAAGAAAAGAAACCACGAATGATTCCGATATCAACATCGAATGTGATTGAACATACGAAGTAATCATTCACTTTTCCATCCCCCATCAAAGAGTAGTATTGATGGGGGTTATTTTTTATTAATTAAAAAATGGGGATAACTGATGTTGACATTACTTGGTAGTTTATTAGGATTTGCTGGTTCCACTGTTCCTAGTATATTAGATCTATTCAAAGAAAAAGATGAAAAGAAAAGCCAAATGGAGATGTTTAAACTCCAGTTGGAAGCGAAAGAAAAGGGAGTTGATTTAGACATTAGAGTATTGAAAGCCACAGCGGATATGGAAGACCGTAAGGCTGATCGTGAAGAACAACAACGTCTTTTACAGCATGATATATCATTGGGATCACAGGGGGGTTTTATCAATTCCCTTCGGGCCTTTGTAAGACCATTTATAACTTATGTATTTTTCCTTACTTTTATAGGTGTAAAAGTAACAATGGTTTGGCACACTTGGGCTCAAGGCGGGGATTTAACACAAACAATTAACATTATATGGGACGAAGAAACCGAAGCACTATTTGCAGCAGTAATTAGTTTTTGGTTCGGTTCACGCGCTATGCCCAAGTTAAGAAAAAAATAATATGTATTTGACTAAGAATTTTTCATATTTAGAAATGATAAAAAGTTCAACAGCACAACGTCTAAATGTTTCCAATCATCCAACGCTTGAACACGCTATTAATTTAGTAAATCTTTGCAATATTATCTTACAACCAGTGAGAGAGGAATTCGGACCACTTCGTATTAATAGCGGATACCGTTCTCCTACATTGAATGCAAAAGTAGGTGGATCTAAAACAAGTCAGCATTGCAATGGAGAAGCTGCTGATTTTGAATCTTCTAGCATCTCCAATCCAGAACTTGCAGCATGGATTGCTAAGAATTTAGATTTTGATCAACTCATTCTGGAATTTTATGACGGTTCAGATCCGCATAGCGGTTGGATTCATTGTTCATATAAGAAGGATGGCAGTAATCGTGCTAAAACATTAACAGCATTGAGAGTAAATGGAAAGACAAAATATAAAAACGGATTATTAACTTGATCATCAAGGAGTAGAATATGAAACACTTGTGGTTAATATATTTACAATTTTTGTTTACTATCGGCCAATTCAATGCAAGCCCAAATTGGGTTGACAAACAGATATTAATGTGTTATACTAAGTTAGATGAGTTAAATGTTGATTATGCTAAAATCTATCAATTTGATAAAAAATAATAATGAGTTTTTACACAAATGTACACTGTCTGGGGGATAATATTTTATTCCGCGGCATTTCTAGTGATGGCCAGCGATTCAAAGAACGTGTAGAATATCACCCTACCTTATACATCCCGACCAAAGAAGAAACCAAGTTCCGGACACTTGAGGGGAAACCAGTTGGAGAAATTCAGCCGGGGACAATTCGAGAATGCCGTGATTTTATTCGTAAGTACAAGGACGTTGATAATTTCAATATTTACGGTAATGATAAATTTGAGTATTCTTTTATAGCAGAATATTTTCCCGAAGAGCATATTGGATATGATTTTTCACAAATTCGGGTTGCTTATTTGGATATTGAAACCGGATCCGAGAATGGATTTCCCAATATCGAAACTGCAAATGAAGAAGTGACAGCAATCACTTTCAAAATTGGTAAAGAATTATATGTCTTTGGCAGAAATGAATTTGTTAATGAGAGAGATGATGTTTATTATTTTCGTTTTGATACTGAAACGGCACTGTTAGAGAAGTTTTTTCAACTATGGGATGCAAAATCACCTGATGTTGTTACTGGTTGGAATATAGAAACGTTTGATATTCCCTATCTGGTCAATCGTGCAAAACGACTCTTCAGTGAAAAGAAAAATCCATATCGGTTACTTTCGCCTTGGAGAAAAATTAATGCACGCACTTTGTTTGGTATGGGTGGCCAAGAACTTCAGGCATATGATATAATCGGGATAGACACACTTGATTATTTGTCGATGTATCGAAAATTCATTTATATCAATCAAGAAACATATCGTCTAGATCATATTGCATTTGTTGAATTGGGGGAACATAAACTTGATTATTCCGAGCAAGGTTCATTGCATTTGCTTTATAAAAATGATTATCAAAAATTCATTGAATATAACATTAAAGATGTGGAGTTGGTAGAACGATTAGAAGAAAAATTGAAACTGATCGAAATGGTAGTTTCACTTGCATATCTTTGTAAAGTGAATTATAGTAATACATTCGGCCAAGTTCGGATGTGGGATACATTGATTTATAATAATCTCCTGAGAAAGAATATTGTAATTCCGCCTAAAACACATTCCAGCAAATCTGCTAACTTTGAGGGAGCATTTGTAAAAGAACCAATATTAGGAATGCATGATTGGGTTGTAAATTTTGACCTGAATTCGCTCTACCCACATTTGATCATGCAGTATAACATTTCCCCAGAAACTCTGGTTGGAATGCATTCTATAGATAACTCGGAAAAATATTTCTCTGGTTCAATGGTGGAATCTATGCTTAAACGAGGCACTGATACAGAATTTCTCAAAGAGAAGAATTTGACTATGGCTCCAAATGGTTCATTATATACTCGTAAGAAGCAGGGGTTTCTTCCGGAAATGATGCAGAACATTTATAGTGATCGTGTAAAGTTCAAAGAGTTGATGATTGAAACCAAGAAAAAACTTACTAAAGAAAAGGATCCCAAGAAGAAGCAGGAATTGTCTAATTTAGTTTCTAAATATCACAATATGCAGTTGAACCTCAAGATTACTTTGAACTCAGCTTTTGGTGCAATGGGCAATGAATATTTTCGTTACTTTGACCAAAGGCTTGCAGAGGCAGTTACTACATCGGGGCAACTTTCTATTCGGTGGATTGAAGAGGAAATCAATCAGTATTTGAATAATCTATTGAAACCAAAAGAAAAAAAAGATTATGTTGTGGCTGTTGATACTGATTCTGTTTATATTCGTATGGATGATTTGGTGAAGCAGGTATTTGGGGAGAATATACAAGATAAAAGTAAAGTGGTAGATTTTCTGGATAAGGTATGCTCAGAAAAGATGGAAGATATTATAGACAAATCATATCAAGCATTAGCAGATTATGTGAATGCGTATGATCAAAAGATGGTGATGAAACGTGAGAATATTGCAGACCGGGCACTTTGGACTGCAAAGAAACGTTATATTATGAATGTGCATGATTCCGAAGGTGTGCGATACGAAAAACCACAACTTAAAATTATGGGCATTGAGGCCATTCGTTCATCGACTCCTGCTGCTTGCAAGGATAAGATGAAACATATTTTCAAGATTATAATGAATGGCACAGAAGATGATGCAATAAAGTATATTGATGATTTCAGGGAAGAGTTTAAAACATTGGAAGCAGAGGATATATTTTTCCCACGTTCAGTTCGTGGTTTGAGTAAATATTTCGATGCGGCCCAACTGTATATCAAGGGGTCGCCTGTTCACGTTAAGGGTGCATTATTGTATAATAAATTATTGAAAGATAAAAAATTGTTGAGTTCGTATCCTACCATCAAAGAGGGAGAGAAATTGAAGTTTGCTTATCTAAAAAAACCAAATCCAGTTGGGGCAGAAGTGATTTCAATTCTTAATAATTTACCAGTAGAGTTTGAGTTGAAAGATTATATTGATTATGATAAACAATTCCAGAAGGCGTTTTTGGAACCAATGTCGAGCGTGATGGATTCTGTGGGGTGGAAAACAGAATATATATCATCGTTAGAAGATTTTTTTGGTTGAAGGGAGTAATATTTTTTTCGGGTTACTTACATTACTGACTGCATTAGCAATATCTACAGTAGCAGCATATTATTCCATCGTGGGTTTGATGACCCTTTTTGCAGGCGCGACAACCGCAATTATGGTAATGGGTATCTCACTAGAAATTGGCAAACTCATTTGTGCTAGTTGGACATTTACCAACTGGAAAAGTTCTCCTGTTATAATAAAATATTATTTCATCATAGCAGTTGTTATATTGATGTTGATAACATCTCTAGGTATATTTGGGTTTTTATCACGAGCACATATTACACAATCCAGTCCAACAATATTGTTGGAAGAAAGAATTGATAGAATCGATCTCAAGATAAAGCAACGACAAACTCAAATAAACAGGTATCAGGGGAGATTAGATACACTGGATACAGCACTTTTGAGGTATATAGAACTTGGCGCAATAAGCAAAGGATTGAGTAAAATCGGAGAGATGGACAACGAAACATCTCTGTTAAAAACAAAGATAATAACACTTGAGGGGGAAAATGATGCTTTGACGGATGAGAAGTATGAGTTGAAAACGAAAGTGAATCTTGCAGAGGTTGAAACCGGGCCTATTCGTTATGTAGCGAGTATGCTTTACGATGAGGTTAGTGAGAGTGAGTTGGAGACGGCTGTGCGTGGAATTATTATCCTACTCATATTTGTTTTTGATCCGCTTGCAGTTATGTTAGTGATTGCTGCAAATATATCATTAAAAGATTACAGAAGAGAAAGAAAACTGGCAACTAGAACTATTACAATTGCTCCAGATTTGAGCGACAAGACAGTAATAGATAAAGAGAATGTTGCTGAATATACTGATGATGATGGAAACGATTTTAAAATATTGAATTGGGAAATGTTTAAGCGGCTCCCCGGAATGAAAGGAAAGGAAAAATAATGAATGACGAAGAAAAACAACAAGGTACAGATCCTAGAACGGAATTGTTTCAACGGGGTTTCTATAATTTTATGGGCGATGTGACAATGGAAACAATGAGCCCTTTGATAGATTGGATTATTGCTTCTAATTTCAGTAAAGAAAAGAGGCACAAGGAATTGACATTGGGGGTATGTTCTCCTGGCGGTGATTTGAATGCTTGTTTTGCATTGCTTGATGTAATGATGGGGTCATTGATTCCCATTCGTACTATTGGAATGGGTATGATTGCTTCCTGTGGACTACTGATATTCATTACTGGAACAAAGGGAAAAAGAGTACTCACACCAAATACATCAATTTTATCTCACCAATATTCTTGGGGTAGTTGGGGCAAGGAGCATGAATTGTTTGCTCGTATCAAGGAATTTGATTTGACTACATTGCGATTGATGAATCATTATAAAAAATGTACTGGTTTGACAGAAATAGAAATTCGTGAAAAACTTATGCCTGCACATGATGTGTGGCTTGATGCAAAAGATGCTAAGAAATTGGGTCTTTGTGATAAAGTACAAGAAATGAGGATGAGATGAAAAACGAAAATCATTGGCATGTGCCAGGAAAAACTGATGTGCAAAAACAACACATTGCAGCTCATGATATAATACAAATGTTGCAACGACACGCTGTGGATAAAGAATGGGAAAAATTTGATACTTTGTTGCTAGATTTGCAAAGTGACAAACATGATGATATTAAGGAATTATGTCAGTATCCAAACGCTAAAAAACGTCATTGTGAGTCATATTATGAAGGCAGAAATAGGAAATATTTTACATGGGGGGTTCGGTGAGTAAAAGTTATATGTCAGATTTGGCCAAGTCGGCAGGAAATGAATTTGGAATGTTAGTTGATGATGGTATTTTTGGTGGTGATGTAACGCAATGGATAGATACAGGTTCGTATGTATTCAACGCATTATTGTCTGGTTCGATTTATGGTGGTCTTCCTGCAAATAAAATTACAGCAATTGCAGGAGAATCTGCAACTGGTAAAACATTTTTCACATTGGGGTTGGTCAAGCATTTTCTTGATATGAATCCCACTGGTGGATGTATTTACTTTGAGTCGGAAAGCGCATTGACAAGCGATATGCTCAAAGAACGTGGGATTGATACAACAAGAGTATATCATATGCCAGTTGCAACGGTTGAAGAGTTTCGACACCAAGCAGTCAAGATACTAGAAAAACACGGTGAAATGAATGAATCGGAACGGCCCCCTTTGATGATGTGTTTGGATTCTTTGGG
>Ga0115002_10007616_pt1 | contig 12151 bp, 9 predicted proteins | sample ArcticOcean_MG_C_8_FD_89576 | JGI IMG/M metagenome (GOLD analysis project Ga0115002, IMG submission 89576) | Marine microbial communities from western Arctic Ocean - ArcticOcean_MG_CB11_86 | ecosystem: Environmental > Aquatic > Marine > Oceanic | place: Arctic Ocean: Canada Basin | collected...
CGCAAGTCCACTCGGTACTCGACAAGATGGCCGACTTCTGCGATCGCGTCCGCAACGGCGAGTGGAAGGGACACAGCGGTCAGCGGATCCGCAACGTCATCAATATCGGCATCGGCGGGTCTGACCTGGGACCGGTGATGGCCTACGAAGCGCTCAAGTATTACAGCGACCGGGAGATGACCTTTCGCTTCGTCTCCAATGTCGACGCCACGGACATCGTCGAAGCGACCCGTGACCTCGATGTGTCTGAAACCCTGTTCGTCGTCGCCTCAAAGACCTTCACCACGCATGAGACGATGGCCAACGCGCAGGCGGCGCGCGACTGGTTGCTTGAAGGTTTCGATGGTGATGTCAAAGCCGTTGCCCGGCACTTCGTCGCCGTCTCAACGGATGCAGACAAGGTCTCCGAGTTCGGCATCGACGTGGCCAATATGTTCGAGTTCTGGGATTGGGTCGGAGGACGCTACTCAATGGATGCGGCGATCGGCCTCTCGACCATGCTGGCGATCGGGCCGGATCACTTCCGCGCCATGCTCGACGGCTTCCGGCAGATGGACGAACACTTTCGCAGCGCCCCGTTTGAGCAGAATCTGCCGGTGCTTTTGGGCCTGTTGACCGTTTGGTACACTAACTTCTTCGATGCACAGACCGTCGCGGTCCTGCCGTACGAGCAGTACCTGAAGCGCTTCCCCGCCTACCTGCAGCAGTTGACCATGGAGAGCACCGGCAAGCACGTAACAGTCGATGGCGAGGCCGTGACCTATCAGACCGGGCCAATCTACTGGGGCGAACCCGGGACCAATGGTCAGCATTCCTTCTACCAGCTCATCCATCAGGGCACGAGGCTCATTCCGTGTGATTTTATCGCCTTTGACGAGGCGCTGAACCCGGTTGGCGAGCACCACGATATACTGCTGGCCAATGTCTTCGCCCAGACCGAGGCGCTCGCCTTTGGCAAGACACCCGAACAAGTCGAGGAAGAGGGCACGCCTGACTGGCTGGTACCCCATCAGGTCTTCGAGGGCAACCGCCCGTCCAACACGATTCTGGCACAGCGGCTCACCCCGGAAACGCTCGGTAAGCTCATCGCCCTCTACGAGCACAGCGTCTTCACCCAGGGCGCCATCTGGAATATTGATTGCTTCGACCAATGGGGCGTTGAGTTGGGCAAGGTGCTGGCACGCAAGATACTGCCAGAGCTTGATGCCAAGGCAGGGCTCAAGCTCGAACACGACAGTTCAACAAACCGCCTGATCCGTCGCTATCAGCAGCCCTGAGCGCTTTGTTTGCATGAGCTTAGCGACACCCACACGGTGTCATATCGGGCGGGTCGCAGCCGATTCTTTTGATGATTCCTGCCGCCTTGAAGTTTTGCCCCATGGCATTTATGCTGATCGGGCTATGACCAATGAATGCGGCATGGACCAGCCATCTTGAACGTCAACAGTGAGATAGATCCTCAATGACCTACTTGAAGCACAGCGATATCCACATCACCACGCCGATGGCGCCTCCTGCGTGGGCGTTGATGGAGTGGGAATTGATCCGTACCCAGGAACGGGCCTGCGCCGAATTCTTTGAACGCTACTTCGATGAGCGTGGGTACCTCGAATGCGTACCGCGTTGGGGGGGCAACGATGGCCCCGATGATGCGATCGAGAATCTCGTGGGATGGCCCGTGCTCTTCCTGCTCGGTGGGAATGACCACCTGCGTGCCATGTGCGAGTTGGGTTGGGAGGGCCACCTGAAGCAGTACACGGAGGCCAAAACCACGGAAGTCCCCTTTGCCCGCGACGGCATGTACTATCGCGAGTTCCCGGTCATGTTCGATTGGGTCCACAACGGCGAAGGGCTGACGACGTTCAACCTGCACGGACTGATGGATCCGACGGCGCGCGACTTTGACAAACGGTCCAGGCGCTTTGCCGGTTTCTACATGGGAGACGACCCGCAGTCTCCCAACTACGACAAAGAGCACAAGATCATCCGCAGCCTGTTCAACGGCAGTCGCGGTCCCATGTTGCGCAAGGCGACGGCGTTGGATTGGGCCGGCGACCCTCTCGACGAGGTCGAGGAGCGCTACAACGCCCTGCACGGCGAGCGCACCTTCGAGGAAATGCTGGCCCACTTCGAGGAGTACACGGATGTCGTCGGTGATCACCCATCCAACATGGTCGCCACCACCCTCGGGCTGAATGCCTTCGCGCTCACCGGAGAGCAGGGCTTTCGTGACTGGGTGCTGGAGTATGCCGAAGCCTGGCGCCAGCGCACGATCGACAATGACGGCATCATACCGACCAACATCGGCCTCGATGGCACCATCGGCGGCGAGTGTGACGGCAAGTGGTACGGCGGCTGTTACGGCTGGGCCTTTACCGTAACCGTGCCACAGACGGGGGGGCTCGCCAGTCGCAACACGCACGGCCTGGGCATCGCCGGCTTTGGCAACGCCCTGCTGTTCAGTGGCGATCAGCGGTACGTCGACGTATGGCGGCAACAGATCGACAAGATCAACAGCCAGGCCAAGGTCGTCGACGGCCAAACAATGTACCCGCGCATGCACGGCGACGACGGCTGGTACGCATTCACGCCAGAGCCCTACTCTAACGGTGCGCTGGATGTCTACTACTGGTCGATGGAACGGGATGACCTCAAACGCCTCGACACGGACAGCGGCTGGATCGGCTTCCTCGAAGGCAGTGGGGGGGGTGACTATCCGGTCGAAGCGCTGCAGCGCGACTTTGAGCGCGTCCGCGCACAGATGGAGAAGGTCCGCAACGATCCCACAACGGCGGACACGCGCCTATCGGACAATCCCAATCCACTGAACCCGGCGACCATCGACTCCCTCGTCGAGCTCATGCTGGGCGGCATGAAGCCACTACACGGGGGACCGCTGCACTGCCGGCTGCGTTACTTTGATCCTGTTGGGCAGCGTCCCGGAATGCCTGACGGGGTTGGCGCCCTGGTCGAGAAACTCGAAGCCGACTCGACAACGGTGACGCTGGTCAACACCGACCAGGTGGAATCTCGTCAGGTCGTCGTCCAGGGTGGCGCCTACGCGGAGCATCAGTTCGACGACGTCACCATCAACGGTGAGCCGTTCAAGATTGACGCCACCTCTTTCGTCGTGGAACTGGCGCCTGGTGCCGGCGCCACGCTTCGAATCGGCACCCAGCGTTACGCCAGTCAGCCCACCTTCGCCTTTCCCTGGGATCGCAAGGCCTGAAAACCCGAAAGGCATAGGAATCCAGAAAGGATACGCTTTGCAGGATACGTGGAAGGCGCTCGAGGCCGACCCTGAAAGCATCTGCCAGCAGTTGCCGCAGCCGCTGATGGCCCTGGCGGATGGCACGGTGCCGGCTCTTGTGTTGCGTGGGGCCTATCCAGTCGCAGACTGCACTGATCTCATGGCACGCTTTACCGAGCGCGGCTATTTCGACCAGGAGACCGTGGGGGTGGAATCACAACTCAGCGGTGGGCCCTACCTCGATCTGGGCACCAGTCTGGGTCGCGTCGGAGCGGATCGAGATCAGTTCTTCGCCCACGCGGAGCGCACTCAGGCGCTCTTTTCCCACCTCTTCGAGGGCCTCGCCGATCCGGTGCAGACGATTTACGAATCCCTGGCTCGATTGGCCGCCGGCAAGGCGGTTTTGACCGCCCAGGAGGATGGTCGACCATACGGGCCGGCGATCTTCAGGATCTACCACGCCGAGGAGGGACACAAACCACATTTCGATTCGGTACGTCGCCGCAGCAAGACCGCTTACGCTATTTCCCGCTTCACCCACCAGTTCGCTGGCATTCTATGCCTGCAGAAGGGGACGATCGGTGGCGAACCACTGCTCTATTGCGCCAAGGGCGAAGGCGAGGTGGCAGAGGTGGTCGAGCGCGGTGAGTTTGCCTCCTATGCCGAGGAGCACGACCTGCCACGGGCGCAGATCGAGCTGAATGCAGGCGACCTCTACTTCTTCTACACTGAAAACATCCACGAAGTTCCTCAGGTCGTACGCGAGAGCACCCGCGTCGTACTGGCCGTCTTCTTCGGCATGTCGCCAGAGCTGGATGAAATCTTTGTGTGGTCGTGAATGCCAACCCACTACCTAGCGATCGACGTCGGCTCGACAACGGTGACGGCCGCCATCATCGATCTCGATTCAAAGTCGGTCGTCGGCGCTGCCAGCGAAGCCAATACGGCTGAGATCACCTCTATCGGTGACAAGAAAATCGGTCGATCAGAATGGGACCTGGAATCAATGACGGCGCTTGCGGTGAACAACGCTGCCGCGCTGGTCGCTCGAACAGGCGTACAGCCCGCAGCGGTCGGAGTCACCGGACAGCAACAGGGTCTCCAGCTGCTCGACAACGATCTCAAGACCGTTGGCCGCTTCATCTCCTGGCAAGACCAGCGCTCGAAAGACCGGGTGTCCGGCCAGGAGCGAACCTATCTCGAGGCGATGGCCGAAGCTGGCGGCGCCAACGTCGAACCCGGTGGGCTTCCGGCCTTCGAAAATACTGGCTGTCCGCTGGTAACGGGGTACACCGTCCCAAACCTCTATTGGCTCAAGACCAACGACCAGCTCCCGGACCATGTCCACGCCATAACCGCGCCTGAGTTCGTCGTCTCTCGCCTTACCGGCGAACGACCGGTTACCGACCCGACCGACGCCATCAGCTGGGGCGTCTACGACGTTCACAAGCTCGATTGGAACTTAGATCTGATCGACACCTTGGACCTCGATCGATCCCTGTTCTCAGCGCTGGCCGAATCATGCACGCAGGCAGGTCAGCTCACGGGCCCGATGGCAGCGCAACTCGGCGTTCACGCCGGCCTTCCCGTTGCCGTCGCCTCGGGAGATCACCAGTGCAGTTTCGCAGGCACGGTTGCCGACTATTTAAACACAGTGGCCATCAACGTCGGCACCGGCGGCCAGGCCTCCGTACACGTCAAGGAGCCAACGCCACGCGGGTGGCTTGAACTGCGACCCTTCATGCAGTCCGGCTATCTGTTGGCCGGCGTCGGTGTGGTTGGCGGCCGTACCTTCAGGACATTGAGGGATTTTTTCCACAACACCAGCACCGCGTTGACAGGACAAAATTTGGATCCCGATCTGCTGTACGAAAGACTGGTTGAACTGGCCAGTGAAGTTGCGGCTGGCGCTGATGGTGTGAGATTCGATCCGCTCTTCACCGGCTCACGGAGCAACCCGCTGGCAAAGGCCGCAATCCGTGATCTCACGCCCGGCACGTTCACGCCCGGTCACATGGTGCGCGCACTGTTCGAAGCCATGGCGAGCCAGCTGGCGGACTCGTATCGCGAAGCGGTGGAGCTCGGCGCCGGCGAACGATCGCTACTGGTCGGTTCGGGTAATGGTATCAAGCTGAACCCAGTGCTCAGAGAGTCTCTGGAAGCAGAGTTCGCGATGCCGATGAAGCTGGGCTCTCACAATGAAGAGGCGGCCGTAGGTGCTGCCCTGTGTGCTGCCGTGGCCGATAGGGCTTTCCCTTCGATCTCAGCGGCCAGCGCCGCCTTCACCGGCGCCAGCTAGGCTCCCCAGAGAGTCTTGATATGGTGATCAAAGACTGCATCACTCCTAACCGAGGACGAATCTGATGACCTTGAAATCCGTTTACATGATGACCGACATGGAGGGTGTTGCCGGCATCGACGACTGGGATCCCCGTTGGCGTGAGGATGCTGCCATGGCGCGTGGCGTCTATGACCGCACCGAGATACGCCGTCTGCTCACGGGCGAAGTAAACGCCGCTGCCGAGGGTTTGTTCGCCGCTGGCGTCGAGGAGGTCATCATCGACGATGGTCACGGTGCAGGTCGGACGATTCTGGCAGAGGAATTGATCGCCGGCGTCAAGATCGCCCGCGGCACCATGCGGCCGAATACGTTGATCGGTTTTGGTCCGACCGTCGAGGCGTTAGTGCAGGTGGGTATGCACGCCATGGCCGCCACACCCAACGCTTGCCTGGCACACACGATGACGAAGGATGGTACGGTGTACCGCATCAACGGTCGCGAGATTGGTGAAATGCAGTATGCCGCTTACCAGTGCGGCCAATTCGGTGTCCCGTGGATTTACACCAGCGGTGATTCACACGCCTGCACGGAGTCGATCGCGTGGGTACCAGGGATCGTTACGGCGGTGGTTAAAGAGGGGCTGTCGCAACAATGCGCCATTCACCTGGCGCCCGTAGATGCTCGGGTGCTGATTCGCGAATCCATCCAGCAGGCGGTAGCCGCATTCGGTCAGATCGAACCGCTGGTGGTCGCTGGACCCGTGGTGCTCGAGATCCAGCGACGGGAGCCCTGGTCGGAAGAGTCCCCGGGAGCCGAGCGCGTGGACGATTACACGATGCGGTGGACGGCGGACGACATGTGGTCGGTCGCACAGCTGGCCAGTTATGGAGTAACGAACGCACCGCCACCACGATGATTGATCGGGGTCTCGCTATGGTGTCGAAAATCGATGGCTCAATCTACGATATACTCAACGTTCGGCTCTTCGGTTTTGGCATACCGTACCGAGTCGAGATCAATGACGTCAATGGTGTTGTGCCGCTACAGACCAATCCCGACCTTGAGGCCGCTGACCTCGCCCGGGCCCTGGCGCTACTGGCGGGCAAGAAGGTTGATCCGATGTCCACAACCGAGGACACCTGGGCCGTATCAGTGCCGTTCGGGCGTTGTGGTCTGGACGGGCGGCCGCGGGAGCACCTGATGGTGTACGGGGCACAGGAAGCCTATCTCGATGTTCTTGCCCTGGACGATGTTTCGGAGATCACGATGGCGCCGGATCAGCTCGTGGCCATCGAGCCAAAAACAGTCGTACGCCTACGCGCCCGGCCCCTGGTTGGGCAACGGGTGCTGGTAGCGTTTCAGACTCAGGACCGCACCCCGCTGCTGGGTAATGCCGCACCATTCACGCTTGATGGCACGGTTCCCGAGGACTATGCCGGTCGCCTGCGCAAAGCGCACGCGGCCTTCACCGAGGTGCAGACGCTATGGCGCGATGACCAAAAGGCGTACCGCGGGGCACTCGAGAGCTTTTTCGGATTCATGGCGAAGCGGTTGGCGGGCAACCAGGAAGTGGAAGCCTGTAGCGCCGAAGCCCGCCGAGTCGGGTCTTACGACGTCGGGGATGAGTTAGTCCTCTTTGAGTCTCAGCAGGCGATGCTGGATCATTCCCTGTTGGAGCGGATCAGGGAGAAAGACAGCGACCTCTTTCGCTTTCCTGGGATGTTCGGTGCTATCACAACGCTATTTAATTACCTGAAATAACAGGTCAATTAGCTGAAATAGCGGCACCACCATCGCCGGCAAGTGCGTGTCGTTGGCAGGATGGTCATGTCAGATAGGGACCTTTCCTCTACATAGCCACGTTTTCAGCGCTGAAGTAATCGTTGGCCTGAGCGTTCTTGAAGTCACGCACCCACGCGCCACGGAATAGGGTCTGCCGCTTGGGTGGCATGGTTTCGATCACCGCGGCCGACAGGTTGGTCTTATGGTACTGGGCCTGCGTTGGGCCGTAGGCGCTGAAAATGCTGATCCGGTGGCGCTCGGCGTTCGTCCACAGTGGACCGGCATGGCAGACACTCTCAGAAAAAATGACGACAGACCCGGCCGGACAGGTGTACGACTCGAACAGCGGAGAATCCATCGCCAGGTGAGCCTCCGGGATGGTGAAGTTCGCTTTGTGCGACCCTGACATGAAGAGGGTGCCGCCATCTCCCTCTTCAACCGGATTGAGCTCCCAAACCACGCGTGTGAGCCCGCTGTAGAGCTTGCCATTCACACAGTTGAAGGAAAGAGCGCCAACGCTGGCCCCGCCATGCGGGTCGAGGCCCTCGTAGTCGGTGGAGCGCACCGATGGTACCACACTCTCACAACGAAACCCATAGCTGCTGTCGCTGCGATCGGCGCCGATGATTTGACCCAACACGCCGACGATGACGGGGTGATCGAGCAACATTTGGGACGGCATGTCCCAGCGCGCGTCCGGGTAGCGGTTGTCGGGCTCCTGTCCCTTAAGGGCAAGAACGTGATCCCTGACCAGACTCGTCTCCTCTTCCGTGAGCACCCCGGGAATGGCGATCCACCCCTTCAGGTCAAAGACGAACTTCTGTTCATCCGTCATCGGGATCGTCGCCCGCATCAGTCTACCGGTATCCGTCTGTCTGGCCTATTCATGGGCGTCTACTGCTCAGCAACGATGAGTGACTGGAAGCGCTCCTCGTCCCATTCGGCTCCCCAACCCGGAAGGTCGCACGGAGCCAGGTGGCCGTCCTCAATCAACGGCGCGTTCATCATGCCCCAGGGCACGCCGATTCGACGTAGGCCGTCGGCGCCATTATTGAAGTACTCGTAGTACATGGTGTTGTCGATGCAGCACCCCAGTGTCGCGTGGATGTGGCCGTAGACGCCGCCGGTGCCGTTCATCTCGATGGTGGTGTCGTACATCTCGGCGAAGTGGGCCATCTTCAGCACCATCGTCGTTCCGTGGCGAGCATTGGCTCGCAGCATGTCGGTAGCACCGTGCATGAGCCATTGCGTGGAGATGCCGATATCGTGCATCAACATCTCGTTTGCCATCACCGGCATGGTCAGCTCGGCGCACAGCTCCTGGTACTGGTGCATCTTCTGCTCGTGAAACGGCTCCTCGAGCCAGATGAAATCGAGCTCCTCCATGACATGGCCGACTTCAATCGCCTCGCGCAGGTCGTAGGAGCAAACGGGGTCATTGAGCAGTTGGAAGTCCGGCCCGACGGCGTCGCGGACCTCGTAGAAAATCGGGATGTCTGCCTTGCCGCCTTTGTAGGTGTGAAACTTGTAGGCATTGATGCCGATCTTTTTGGCGTCTTCGATCTGGCCCAGGTACCCCTGTACATCCATGTCGCCGCCGGTCAGGTAGGCGGGGAAGCGCTCTCGCACTTTACCGATCAGTGCATGTACGGGTAATCCCGCCGCCTTGCCCGCGATATCCCAGAGGCAGTTGTCGAAGTCACCGAACCAGCCCGGCTTCTGGTAGACCCAGCGTGTGCCTTTGTGAAACATCTGGTACAGGCGCTCGCGGTGCAGGGGGTCTTCCCCGATCGCCATCGAATTGACGATGCCGACATGATAGGCGTCCATCGTCGAGATGGGCACCCGTCCGGTGATGCCCTCATCCGTGCGCACTTCGAGAAACGTGGCTTGTGGTTTTGACGCGGGCGTTTCGACCGGGGGGCGATCGGGGTTGCGCCCTGCGTGGTACTGGATACGCCGCAGGTTGGGAACCTCCACCAGTTGGGGCATGCGGCCGGAACCGCCACCCTCGGGAAGCTCAAGCGTTAACATTTTGATCTCGGTGATCTTCATGTACAGGTCCTTTCTGAGGTCCAGTGGTAGCTATATTGAGCACTCATTCGAGCTATAGAGAAACTCGCATACGTCGAGCTGCTTCGGCCAGCCTCGAGAGTTTCTCGAACGCCTCATCGATCGAGGGAGGATCGGCCAATCCGGGTGAGAAGCCGCAATCCGGATTGAGAGCAATGCGATCCGCAGACAGGTACCTTGCGCCCTCGCGGGCAATGGCCTCTATCTCCTCGACGGTTTGCAGCTTTTCACCGCGAACGTCCAGTACGCCCATGCCGACGCCTAGGTTCTCCGGCAGCAGCTTCAAGTCATCCGTGGCTCCCGTATCCTGGTAGGCGAACTCCAGGTTGACCCGATCGATCCGCGCCTCCTTGAGATAGGGCAGGATCGGTTTGTAGTCCCCGGTCACGTCGGCGCGTCTTCGATAAACACTGTGGCAGCAATGGAGGTGGATCTCCGCTTCGAGACCATCGACGATCCGGTTGATGACCGACAGCGCCTCGGGGATCTGCTGTTCGATATTCCAATCCTGCTTCAAACGCTCGTCGTGCGTTTCCCCATGGTCCTGTAGTGCTCGATCGCAGAAATAGGTCAGTGCGGGATCGTCGAGTTGAACGATGTCGACGCCGGCCTCAACAATGGATTGAGCCTCGAGTCTGAGCAAGTCGGCCAAGTGGTCCATTAGATTCTGACGGGTGGGATAGGCCTCACTGCTGAAGTCCTCGTGCCAGAAGCGAGTGGCGATCAGGAAGGGACTAGGCAGGGCAAATTTCGTGACTCGATCCGTGTTGTTGGCAAGAAACTCGGCTTCGCCGGCGAAAATGGGTCCCGGGTATTCCATTCGCCGCACGAAAACGTCGGCCTTCTTTGACTCTCCCTGGTGCTCGTACGGTCGCAGCTTCTCGCAGCCGTTTACCGGGTCGAGAAAGGCGTTGATATAGCTGACCCGAGACCATTCGCCGTCGCTGACGACGTCGATTCCGGCCTGCTCCTGAAGTCGAATGGCAAAGACGATCATCTCCTGCATCAGTTTCGCGTAGCGCTCAGTGGAGATCTCGGAACGTCGATTTATAAGGTCACAGACAAGCTGCGGTCGCGGCAGTGAACCGATGACCTGGGTATAAAAGGGCGGCAGGGCGGCCGTTCGGGTCGTGATCATATCGTCAGGTATCGTCTGAATGCCTACACGAGCGCGCTCAGGATCATATGCTGGATCCAATCAGTACCGTCGTTAATGAGGCCGTGCTGGGTTTTGGGGGGGATGTAGGCGGCATCGCCGTCGCGCACGTCAAAGGTTTCATCACCCAGCAGCAACTTGCCTCTGCCTTCAGTGAAATAATAGACCTGCTCTTTGTTGGCGTGTTCATGCGCCTCCTCCTGCTGGCCTCCCGGCAACATGTGCATGGTCAAGCCGTGAAACCCTTCCAGTGGTGCTTCCTCGTAGGATCGATCCGGGAACACCCCTTTCTCAGCCAGAATGGACCAGCCGACCGCGCCATGACTCATTCGCGGCAGGTTGTCGCGCCAGTTGCGAATCACCGGGTCGACACATCCACGATCAACTGAATCCCCAGCGCTGCCATCGAGAGACCAGTGCGGCAGGGCACTGATCACCAGGTGGTCGATGAACTCGTCGGAGTCGTTGACGATCGAGTGCACACCCTGGGCCGGCAGGTAGATGGCGTCTCCATCAGAGACATCGTGGAATTCGTCACCTAGCTGCACTTTCCCCCGCCCCTTGATGATATAGTAGACGTGCTCCTTGGCCGGGTGCGAGTGCGCCGGCTCTACCATTCCCGCTTGCAGCATGCGGAAAGTGAGCCCGTGCAGGCCCACCAATGGTGAGAGCGCGTACGGCTTACCCTCGCCGCGCTCGGTCAAGATCTTCCAACCGATGGCGCCGTGACTATTGGCCGGCTCCTGATCTCTCCAGTTGCGGATGAATGGGGGGTGGTCCATCGGTGCGCTCCTTCGGTGATTCGGGTAGGTAAACGGGCCGTGGGGGAAAAAGAGCGACGCGGACCGCTGCTGTCAATGTAACCGGCGACTGTAATATGGCGGTGCCCCTCGAGTTTGGTTAAGATCGGTCTGTTTAGATGAGAAGAAGGACACCTTAGACGAGGACGCAGACCACCATGAGTGACATACCGCAGATCACCGCTAGCCAAGTGGCGGCGCCACCGCCGTGGGCACTGATGGAGCGCAACCTGATCGCGCAGATGGATGAGGCCGCAAAACTGAGATTCCGCCAGGCGGCCGAGCGTGGCGGTGCCATCCTCTACGCCGAGGACTATGACGATCTCTGGGAGCAGTTCGCCAACTGGGGCTTGTACTACGGTCTGGGTGGCAGCGATGACGTGCTCGAGATCGCTGCCACGATGTGGAACGCGACCGCGCGCATCAGTGACGACAGCCTCGTCCACCGGACCCGCTTCAACGATGGCAAAAAGGTCTTCCGGCCGTCCGGAAGTAGGGAATTCTGGAACCTGCAACAGGCGATGGAGTGGCATCACCTGGGTGAGGGCATGATGGCGTTCTATGACTTCGGCGTGGCCGACCCGACGATCTCGGAGATGGCTCGGCGCGGCCAGACGTTCGCTAGTTTCTACACCGGCGACGACCCAGAGGCGCCCAACTACGATGCGGTGCACAAGGTCCTGCGCTCACCCTTCCAGTCGAGTCAGGGACCACGTCTTGAGGCCGATGCGGAGTTTGCCCAGGCCATGCTGCTGGCCGGGCGCTACTTCGGCGGCGACGTCAATTACTATGGAGTCAGAGCGAGTCTC
>Ga0115002_10007617_pt1 | contig 12150 bp, 10 predicted proteins | sample ArcticOcean_MG_C_8_FD_89576 | JGI IMG/M metagenome (GOLD analysis project Ga0115002, IMG submission 89576) | Marine microbial communities from western Arctic Ocean - ArcticOcean_MG_CB11_86 | ecosystem: Environmental > Aquatic > Marine > Oceanic | place: Arctic Ocean: Canada Basin | collected...
GAACCTGTGAAAAAGCCCTACCTCGCGGTCGTCCTATGTCTGTCGGCAATGATGGCCAGCGCCATTCTGGCCGAAGAAATCGTCATCGATTCAGCGGATGAGCGCATGCAGCACTGGCTCTCCCACCCACAGCGTACTGCCCACGCGGTACGTGCAACTCAGCCGCCCGTTCTCGATGGGCGTGTCGAGGTAGAGGAATGGGCAGCTACACTCTTGCAGACTGGTTTCACCCAAGGTGATCCCGATCAGGGCGAGCCGGCAACGCAAAAGACGACTTTCCAGATCCTTTACGACGACGAGGCGATTTACATCGGCGCGATCTGCTACGACACAGAGCCCGATAGCATCACCTCGGTGCTATCCCGGCGCGATGAGTGGCGTGAGCGAGACGTTTTTGCGATCAATCTCGATCCACATCACGACCACCAGACTGGCAGATTCTTCGTCGTAGGTCCATCGGGGTGGATTCGTGATGGCATCATCTTCAACGACGATGACGATGATCTTACATGGGATGGCGTGTGGGAGGCAAAGACCGCTATGCGCCCTGATGGTTGGAGTGTGGAGATGCGCATCCCTTATCACGTGTTGCGCTTCGGTGAAAAACCTGTCTATACCTGGGGGCTCAATGCCTTCCGCCATATCTCCCGCAACCAGGAGTGGGTGCACTGGAATTTCCTTCCCCGCGGCGTCAGTGGCTGGACATCCCGCTTCGGACATCTGGAGGGGATCGAGGGGATTGAGCCGAAGCAGAGCCTCGAGATTTTCCCCTTCAGCCTCGGACGCGCGACCTTGTCTCGTGTCGAGGACGATGGCAAGGATGACACGGATCTGTTCGGCACAGCCGGTATCGATGTGCGCTATGGGCTGACATCCAATATCAGTCTCAATGGCACGATCAATCCTGACTTCGGTCAGGTCGAAGCGGACCCCGCCGTCCTCAATCTGGGTGTCTTTGAGACCTTCCTGCGTGAGCGGCGCCCCTTCTTTCTTGAAGGCAACCAGATTTTTGAGAGCCCGGGTCCGGATATCAATGGTATCCAGGAACCGACACGACTGTATCACTCACGTCGAATCGGCAGACAGCCCTCACGCTTCGATCTGCCCGACGACAGCGATCTCGTCGACCGTCCTGACAATACGACGATTCTTGGTGCTGTGAAGATTTCGGGGAAGACGGAGAATCGAACGGCCTTCGGTCTGTTGAATGCGGTCACAGGCAGCGAGGAAGCAGTCATCGATCAGCGTCTCACCGACGCCCAGACAGGTCTCGTCGATACAGTTCGACGCCGCGTTGAGGTGGAGCCCGTGACGAACTATTTCGTCGGTCGGGTGCAGCAAGACCTGTTGGATAACTCGACGGTGGGGGCGCAACTGACAGCCGTCAATGGCGCAGGATTCGATCCAGCCTATGTCGGTGCAGGTGATGTGCATGTGAAGTGGAAGGAAAACGCGTATCGCGTCTACAGCCGGCTTGCGGTCAGCCGTGCAGGTCAGGATGAAGACCGCGATACCGGTTGGGAGAGTGCCCTCTACTTCTCCAAATTCGCAGGACGTTTCGGAGGACAGGCCTACGTTGATGCATGCTCGCGCGGTTTCAATGCCAACGACCTGGGTTTCATGCGTCGCAACGATCGTACCCAGGCTGGTGCCCACGTGTTCTACAAGTTCCTGGAGCCCTATTGGTTCGCCCGGCGCTCGGGGTTTAATGCCAATGTTTGGCAGCATGGTAACTTCGACGGCGACAACCTGTCGGGTGGCATCAACTTCAACATGTGGCACGAACTGCATAATTACTGGGGTTTCTGGATGGGTTTCGACCACAATCGAGACGCCTGGGATGATCTGGTGACTCGCGGTGGCCCGGTCATGCGCAGCCCCGGATCCAATCGCTGGGCGATGGACCTGTGGACGGATGACCGCAATGCGATCAGCGGCAGGATGAGTGCGAGTGTCCGCTGGGGTCTGGGGGGCGATAATCTGTCGACGTGGAATGGTTTCGAGATTGAGTTGAAGCCGGCTTCGAATTTTGAGATTGAAATCGAACCGGGCTACCGTTTCTCCAGGAGGGACGCGCAATGGCTGGAGAATATCGACAGTGACGGGGATGATGAAGACGATCGCTTCGTCTTTGGTGAACTGACGAACAAGACCTTGGAAATCGGTGTGCGCAGCACACTGGCTTTCACATCTTTTTTGAGCACGCAGCTCTTTCTACAGCCCTTTGTGACGACCGGTGACTACGGCAAGATCAAGGAGTTGGCTCGGGAGCGATCATACGATTTCGTTTCTTACGACGACCTGGAAGACAATCCGGATTTCCATAGTCGGTCTTTGCGCTTCAATCTCGTGATGCGCTGGGAATACGCGCCGGGGAGTACGATTTTCGTTGTCTGGCAGCAGAATCGAGATCGGGACTTCGACGACACGAGAGATCCCGACTTTGATCCTCTCGGCGACGTGAGCCGCTCCTTTGGTGACGAGGGCGACAACATCTTCCTCATCAAGATCAATCGCTGGATGGGATTTTAGCGACTTTCCGGCGTTAGGATTGGAGCGTTAGGATTCGGGCGTCGCCCACTTTCGTCGAGGGCACTACGGCGGTCCAACATGACCCGCTCAAACTGATACGCCTCCTCGTCGAAGTCTTCACCTTCTTCGCTGCGACGCCTATCCGCCTCCGCCTCAAACTCTGCACGTATCTCTGCTGGATTGGGGATTGAGTCATCTTCAGGCTGCTGCGATGAAGCAGTAATTGGGGCCCATGCGAGAGTCACCCAAAAAGGAGAGCTATAAATTTAAGTTTGAGCATGACAACCTTTCATAAACGAAACGATCTCGCCCGGCGGACCACGGTATGCCCCGTCGAATTCCGAGTAGGATGGGGCAATGATGGGAAACTTACAGGAAAGGCGAAAAAATCCAATAGATCGTCTTTCTCGGTATAGCTTTTACGAATGGTTCGATCAGTTCCTCCGGCATGTTCGCTTAGGCTCAACCTGTCTTGCTCGTTGCCTTGATCATGAACGAAACTTGCCCGTTGTACATGCACTATAATTGAATTATCCGTCGTTACAGGACGGACAATAATAGGCAAAACACCATCAAATTCTGTGACATATGGTCACCTGCCGAGTCGTTCCCCTTCTTTCCCTCTTAGGGGCTTAGGGTACATGGAAGAGGTAGGAAGAGGGATAAAGGCTTGGATCTGCCCAAGTAGCGTCCTTTTCGTATCAGATTTGGGTGTGCGATAGGGGGCCCCATCCCTCGCATTGCCGTTTCGGGTTCGAGTCGGGCCGGTGTCCATATAGTGACCATCTTGGTCACTATGGGTGTGACGGGGTGTGATTTCCACTTCCCGTTTCTCTCGAGTAGATGGCTAAGTCATTGCTGCACAAACGGATAGTGGAAAAGGCCCTGGAGCGACTCTTAATCAGTTGGTCCGGGGTTCGAGTCCCTGTGGGCGCACCATATATAATCAAGGGGTTACGGCGATCGCGTCGTGACCCCTTGTTTATTGTACTGGCTATCGTTGTACGAATTGCTGTTGTGCTGGACCGCCGTTGCCCACAGACACGCCCTGCTGCTACCTTACGGTGGTCAACCTGACGGGTGCTGAGTCTTTCGGGTGCTGAGTCTTTCCAACATGCATCAAGAGTCTACCCAAATACTGGTCGTCGAAGACGAACCGATCGTTGCCCTCGATCTCCAACAGAGATTGGAGCGTATGGGATACCGTGTGCCCCATGTTGTGGCCACGGGCGAGGCCGCCATTGCCACGGCCTCTCGAGAGCGTCCACAGCTTGTGCTGATGGATATCAGTCTCAAAGGAGCGATGGACGGCGTCGAGGCGGCGGAACAGATCATCACCCAACTGCGCATCCCCGTCGTCTATCTCACCGCCTTCTCCGATGACCATACCCTCGAGCGGGCAAAGGTGACTGAGCCCTATGGCTACCTGCTCAAGCCATTCGAGGAGCGCGAGTTACACACGACCATCGAAGTTGCTCTCTACAAACATCAGGCAGAACGTGCCCTGCGCGAAGCACATGGCGAGCTCGAATTACGTGTCGAGGAAAGAACGGCTGAGCTACAGCAGGCAAATGAAGCTCTGCAGAAGGAAATCGACGGACGCGTCCGTCGTGATGTGCGTCGTGCGGCGCTTGCTCGCGTTCGTGAGCAAGTCTGGCGGATGCAGACCAGCACGGACATCGAAAATGTCGTTACCAGCATTTGGGAGGGGCTCGATCGACTCGGGGTGCCATTTCAGAATTGTGTGATCCAGGTTGTCGATACCCAGACCGTCTATCGGAGAGACCTGCGTGGGCAGAATCCACAGTCTGAATTTGGCCGAATGCAGGACGTCAATCGAGAGATCCGCAGCGTTCTCGACGTGCCTTTCTCGCATGGTACTCTGGCCGTTAATAGCAGCGAACCAGATGCCTTCAGCGACGAACATGTGGTCATGCTGGAGGAGCTGGCCGACCCCCTGACAGAAGGGTTTCGCCGTCTTGAGGATTTGCATGAACTGGCGGCCGAGCGCGAACGTCTCGCCGTGATTCTACGCAGCATCGCCGACAGCGTCGTTGCAACCGATTCAGAGGGACAGATCGTGCTCATGAATCGCGTGGCAGAATCGTTGACGGGGTGGCAACAAGCAGTTGCTGTCGGACGATCCTTTCCTGAGATCTTCGAGATCCTCGACGAGGACACACGACAAGCGAAACAGAATCCCGTAACGCGCGTCTTGCAATCTGGGTCAGCGATCGATCTGGATCTCCACACTGTTCTGATCGCACGTGACGGCAGTGAACGACTCATCTCCACAAGCACTGCCCCCATCCGCCACGACGAGGGCAAGACCATCGGCGTCGTGCTCGTCTCGCGAGATGTCGCGGCGCACAGCAAGACGGAAGAAGATCTGCTCAAGTCGGAGAAACTCGAATCGTTGGGTGCTCTTGCCGGCGGGATTGCCCACGACTTCAACAATATTCTGACAACGATCGTCGGCTACCTGTCACTGGCCAAGGGGAAAATCGAACCGAACAGTGATCTTTTCGAGGACGTGTTGGAAGTCGAGGCTGCGGCGGATCGAGCGACGGATCTGACCCATCAACTCTTGGCCTTTGCCAAGGCGGGCGCCCCTGTCAAACAAGTGGCATCCATGGTCGATCTGCTGCGCGATTCAGCGACTTTTACGACCCGCGGGTCCCATGTCGCATGTGAATTTGACATCGATGAAGTGTTGTGGGCGGCGGAGGTGGATCGTGGTCAGATCAGCCAGGTTATCCAGAATCTGGTGATCAATGCGGATCAGGCGATGCCCGATGGCGGGCGGTTGTACCTGCGGGCTCACAATCGCGACCTGCTCGAGTCCCACGGACTCCCTTTGCCTGCCGGACGCTATCTCCACATCGTCGTCAGTGACAATGGCGAAGGCGTTTCAGATGAGCATTTGCAGCGTATTTTCGATCCATACTTCACAACCAATAGCGAGGGGAGCGGCCTCGGCCTGGCGACGGCTTATGCGATTGTAAAAAACCACGGAGGGCACGTGACCGTCGCATCGCGAGTCGGTGAGGGGACAACGTTCGAGATCTATCTGCCGGCGACGACCGTCCCCGCCTGGGAGGAAGTGGACGATGATCTCGGTCTGATTCCAGGTGAGGGCCCGTATTGGTAGTGGATGACGAGGAACCCATTCGCCGCCTCGCGGGGGAGATGCTGCTGCGATTGGGTTATGTTGCCGATTTTGCCGCCGAGGGCAGGGAAGCGATCGAGAAATACCGCTCGGCCCTCGAAGAAGGCGAAGAATTCGACATTGTCATTATGGATCTGACCATCCCGGGAGGGATGGGCGGCCGAGAAGCACTCGGGCACTTGCTGGACATCGATGCGGGCACATGTGCCATTGTGTCCAGCGGTTACTCAGACGATCCCGTCATGGCAGACTCGCAAATCATGGGTTCGTCGACGTCGTGGCCAAGCCATACGACATCGTCGTGCTGAGCCACGTATTGGATCGCGTGATGACGGGTCGCGGGCCGTCATCACGCGTCCGCCACAACTGACTAGTTTGTTGCCGGGTCAGCCTCAAGCGAACTGAGATCTGCGTTCTTCAAGTAATCCTGCAGCGCCGCCCCATCAGCGGGTAGATCGAGGACATCTGAAAAGGGCCACATATCACCCTGCAGGAACTCAGCGGCCGTCTCCTTATCTTGATGAGAAGGCCCTGACGAAACATCTTTGATTGCTTGAAGAATGACGGCAGCCGCGAGGCGGCGGTGACCGTCGAACTGCGCGCGGTAGGCGGACTTGCGTTCTTTGGCCATCGGGAGTTTCTGTAGCCGCTTTCTAGCGTTTTTGAGGGTCTCAGAGAGATAATCTAAGCACATGTCAGACGATCCGACAGACTGAATCGATCCCGGTCGTATTACTGACAGTGACGATGCGCCCCCAAGCGGTTTGTTCCCAACGGCTTAGGCCCAAGTCCTTTTTTTCAAAGGCTTGCGCTCATGGGCCTTTAGACGAAGAGTCCAACGATGCAACCCGTCAGCATTGTGGCCAATGTGCCCGCGACGATCGAGCGAAATCCGAGGCGAGCCAGGTCGCCTCGTCGCTGGGGGGCAATCCCTCCAATTCCGCCGATCATAATGGCCACGGAGCCAAAATTCGCGAACCCGCACATGGCATAGGTGCAGATCAGAAAACTTCGGGGGCTCAGCGGAGCCGGCTGTTGGGACATCAAATTCGACAACTCCACATATGCTACGAACTCGTTAAGGACGGTCTTTATCCCCATCAGGGATCCCACTGTGCCCGCTTCTGACCAGGTGATTCCCATCAGCCACACGGGGAGTCGAAAGATCCAGCCAGCGATGGCCTGCAACGTCCACCCCACAGCAACGCCCGAGTGTACCTGAGTATCAATCCAGGCGATCGTTGAGTTTGCCAACGCGACGAGCCCGATGAAGGCGATGAGAATGGCGAGGATATTGATAAAGAGTTGCATGCCCTCCGTCGCCCCTCGTGCGGCGGCATCCAGCCCATTGAGGGTGTCGTCCGACGGCAGTTCGATGGGCTGGCCAGCCGTTGCCGGGGTCTGTGTTTCGGGCAACATGAGTTTGGCTACCGCGATTGCCGCCGGGGCACTGATGAGGGAAGCTGTGAACAGATGTCCAGCGATTTCGGGGTGTGCGCCGGCAAGCATGGATGCGTATACGACCATGACCGTACCTGCGATGGTTGCCATTCCAGCCACCATCATGCAGAACAGCTCGCTATCTGTGAGTCGCTGCACGTAAGGCCTGACCAACAGAGGTGCCTCCGTCATGCCAAGCAGGACATTGGCGGCAACGGCGACTGATTCTGCACCACTGATTCCCATGAGCCGCTGCATGGCCCCACTGAGTCGACCGATCAGCCAGGGAAGTACGCGATAGTGATAGAGGATCCGTGACAGGGAGGCGACGAATATGATGACCGAGGCGATCTCAAGAGCGATGATCGGTCCATAGGTGCTGGAAAATTCAGGATTACTTACGCCAATAAATAGCAGCGATTCGCCCGCCTTCTGCGACGTGCTCTTCAGCAACTCGGTGAGCGCTCCCACGGCACCGAATACGTGTAGGCGCAGGCCCGTCAGCAACAGCAGGGCCGCCAGTCCCACCTGCAGAGCAGAGGCGACGGCGATCGTTCGCCAGGGGGGTGTACCCGTTCGCCGACCCAATAGCCAGGCCATCGCGAGAAGGGCGACATAGCCAAAGGCACTGTGGAGAGTTTCCATACGTCAGACTCCCTATGTGTGGGTCGAACGGCTGCATTCGCTTCACGGATGGGTTTGGATTGCTGCGATGGCGGCCTGCAAAATGGCGTGTGGTGGGCCATCGCTTGCGAGTCGATGGGCACCAGGCCACACGGAGTGGAAGGTTACGACCTCCGCGAATTTTCCGAACCAAGGCAGATCACTGCGGGATCCACGTTCTGCCATTCGCTGCCGCCAAATCTCCACGCTCGGCGCATCGAGATGCAATACGACAAGCTTCGTCGGCGCCAGACGCCGTTGAAGTCCCGTCCACAACTCGTCAATGGCCAACTCCGGCCCCCAACCGCCGGTCAATGTCACCGTTCGTCGGCCGACCAGATTCGCGCAGGCAGTGGTCATGGCTCCCGCATACTCGAGCGGGCGAAGCCGCTGCCAGTAGCGCGGGCCGTCATAGGCGGCGCTCTGGCCATTTCCTGCTTGAGCGGAAGCCTCGAGGATGAAGCCGCCTGCACTCCAGTCTTTGTCTATGGATGTGGTTCCACGCGTCTTGCACAGGCCACTGGCCAGAAGACTCTTGCCCACACCCGGGGGGCCTGCGATCACTACCAGCTGGGCTTCACGATCGCCAGGCCGGGCGGCATCAAGGACGGCGGCAACCGTTGGCGCTGCATTTGGCTCAGAGTCGCCATAGCCGCCGCCCAGGCCGGCAACATCTGTCACGGAGAGGGCGAACCCCGATCTTGTGGCTCCCAGCCGACCAGCTGCTTGGCATTGCTCAGATCCCACTTCAGATCGGCTCCCTGGGAAACGGCGTAGAAGATCCCAAATTGTGGATGGGGAGCCTCAAGGCAGCAGTGGACGAGTTCAGAGCAGTCACGCGACGACAGCCATCGATTCTTCCCGGCCTCGTATTCTCGATTGACTTCGTCCGTATTCGGGAAATTCGCGATGCGAAGACAATAACATGACATACCGAAGGCGTCGTGATAGTGGCGAGCGAGGGCTTCGCCGTAGGCCTTGCTGACGCCGTACATGCTATCAGGGCGAACCATCACATCCGCTCCGGTACGTATCCCTTCGTTTTCGTAGAAGCCGGTCACGTGGTTCGTGCTCGCGAACACCACCTTGGGGACGCCGTGGATTCTGGCTGCCTCGAATACGTTGTAGGTCCCCTGGATGTTCGTTTCCATGATCATTTGGTTGTAGCGAGTACGCGGCGTGCCCTTCCCAGAGATGGCAATACCCAGATGAATGACCGCATCAACCCCTTCGCAGGCTTCGACCATATTCTCATAGTTGGCCACGTCAGACACGATGATTTCGTCGTCCGGTTCAGTCTCAGGAATCGTACGATGAAAGAGCAGGCGAAAGTCATAACGGTCGCGTAGGTAGCGGCGCAATGCACTGCCGACGAGGCCAGCGGCACCGGTGATAAACAGTTTCTTTCTACGACTCATAGCGGCGTCTCGGCGGGGTGGTAGGTTGTGGGCCGCGCAGTATATCTGGCGGCCACGAGGGTTGTCAAGCAGTGCCTGGTCCGCTCTTAGGCAGCGCGGATCGAGTGAAGATGTCGAGTAAACCGATGCATAGGATGCTGCCGACGATGGCACCGATAGACCACGCAACCAACGTCGGACGCACAAAGGCGACGACGACGACGGCGCAGGTCAATGCTGTGGCGAGGAAGATCACGACCACGGCGTCGACGTGACTGAGTCCTCGCTGCACGAGTCGGTGGCTGATGTGATTGGTGTCGCCCTGCCATGGTGGCAGACGCCGATGCAGTCTCAATATCACGACACTGACCAGGTCGTAACAGGGGATGCTCAGGCATAGCAGGGGAAGTAGGCCTGGCGTTGTGAATCCAGTGGAACCGGCCAGTTCGTTCAAACGGTTGGATATGAGCAGGGCGAGAGCGCCACTGACAAAGCCAAGAAACAATCCCCCCGCATCACCCATGAAGATCGATGCACGGGGAAAGTTGTACCGCAGAAAACCACCGGTGGCGCCGACGACGAGCAGCCCGAGTGCTGCCGCAGGCAGGTGGGCACTGGCAAGTGCCAACGATGAGAGGGCGGCGATCGCGATCGCTCCGACACCGGCGGACAAGCCATTCATGTTGTCGAGAAAATTGAAGGCATTGGTCAAAGCCACGAGCCAGACGATCGCTATCATCGCGTCAACAAGAACGATCCGGGTGATTTCGGGGCGAAAGCCCGGGACGTATGCGATCAGCAGCAAGGCAGCACAGCCCTGCAGAAAAAGACGGATGCCAGCCGACAGGCGACGCCAATCATCAGCCAGACCCACACAGAAAACGACGAAGGCCGCCAGCAGCAGGGCGACCGTCTGGCTCAGTTGCTCGATCGTCGGGCTGAGTGGTTCAAGAGGAAAAAGCGTCTGCCCGGACCACGGAGTGAGTAAATGGCCGCCGTCCCATAGGAGAAATGGGCGAACCGCAATGATCCACCACAGAGCGGCGATGGATGGCAGCATTACGCCGATGGCGATGCAGATTCCGCCCCCGTACGGTGTCGCCTGGGAATGTGTCTTGTACTCACCAGCGCGCGGATCGTCTACCAATCCCGTGTTAGTCGCAAGCCGCCGAATGAAGGGCACTGTCCCGGCGCTGAGCACCAGGGCAACGATGGCGAGCAATGGAAGCAACAGGGGGATCGTCATGGATGGATCCTGGTGGTGAACATGTTCACCTTTCACGCTTTCTCGACAGAGGCTATCCTACAGATGCGGCGCGAATATACCACAGGTGTCCCGTGGGTGCCGGTTTCTCACACAAATTCCCCCGGCAGTTCGGGGGCACGCAGAGGGAGTAGGCAAGATGCTGGCAGTTGATGGTGGCACACCGGTGAGGACAACGCCCTTTCCAAAGCGCGCTCTGTTCGGAGCACAAGAGCGCGATGCGGCAGTTGCCCTCTTCGATCAGGCGATGCAGACAGGGGACGCGATCGGCTACAATGGTCCCGAAGAGACAGCCTACGAACAGGAGTTTTCCGAGTGGCATGGGGGCGGTATGACCGATCTGGTAAATTCCGGCACCAGTGCACTCTATGTTGCCCTCGGTGGCCTTGAGTTAGCCCCGGCGGGTGAGGTTGTTGTCCCGCCGATCACAGATCCTGGTGGTGTGATGCCCGTGGCGCTGCACAATCTCGTGCCCGTGCCCGCCGACGCGTCACCGGGCACTTTCAATGCAGGTGCGTTACAGATCGCTGCTGTGCTTACGCCGCACACCCGAGCAATCCTCGTCGCCCACATTGCCGGTGAGCCTGCCGATATGGGGCCGATTCTTGCTTTGGCAAAGGAGAAGGATCTCCCTGTCGTCGAGGACTGTGCCCAGGCTCACGGCGCTCGCTACCATGGACGGCTGGTCGGTACGATGGGTGATGTCGCTGCGTATTCTACCATGGGTGGTAAGCACCACGCTACGGGACCTCAGGGTGGTGTCGTGTTCACGACTCACGAGGACCTGGGCTGGCGCTGTCGTCGATTCTCCGATCGCGGAAAACCATTCGGCCTGCAGGGCAGGACGAATGTCCGCGCCGGGCTCAATCTCAACGGTAGCGACCTGGCCGCCACCGTAGGCCGAGTACAGCTGCGCAAGTTAGACTCCATCATTGCCGGTCGTCGCCGGGTCGCTGCGCAGATCGCCTCAGGCCTGGCCCCTTGCGAAGGTTTGCAATTGGGACACGAACCTGAGGGAGCCGAGAGTGTTTACTGGTTTCTGCGTATCCATTTTGACGATCCTCGGTTTTCGTGCGACAAGAACGAATTCGCAGCAGCACTGGCTGCTGAGGGGATTCCTGTTAGCGCGTCGTATCGTCATTTGCCCGCTGAGGCCGAATGGTTTCGTGAGCGCAAGGTGTTTCCGCCCAGCGACTATCCCTGGGGACTGCCTGCCTATGGTGGAGATCGAGAGGCGACCTTCGAATGTGCAAATGCTGTTGCCGCTGTGGAGAGCCACTTCACTCTACCGATCCATGAACAGTGGACGAAGGACGATGGCGACGACGTGATCAGTGCACTCATCAAGGTCGCAGGTGCGTTTCGCATCTGAGATGGAAGGCATCTGAGATGAAACAAGGAACCCTCACGCGATGTACGCGTCCCATACTTCTTCAGGAGAAATTTTCGTGAAGGTTGCCGTATTCGGCGCTGCCGGCTGGCTCGGTCGCGCCGTCTTGACACATCTGGAAGATCATGGTCATCAGGTTCGTGCCATCGATTATGGTGAGGCCGCATGGAAGACCTGGGAGGATGTAGATGGCAAATACGATGGCGACATCGTACACGCCGATATTGCCGACTACGACCAGGTCATCGCTGCCCTTGAAGGGCAAGAAGCGATTGTACATACCGCGGTCTTCTTC
>Ga0115002_10007619_pt1 | contig 12147 bp, 8 predicted proteins | sample ArcticOcean_MG_C_8_FD_89576 | JGI IMG/M metagenome (GOLD analysis project Ga0115002, IMG submission 89576) | Marine microbial communities from western Arctic Ocean - ArcticOcean_MG_CB11_86 | ecosystem: Environmental > Aquatic > Marine > Oceanic | place: Arctic Ocean: Canada Basin | collected...
CATGGATGCCAATAACGGCGGCAGCGCGCTGGAGTTTCCAGCAACGCTTCGGAACGTGATCGATACTCTTGAGGTCGACACGATCATCACCGGACACAGCACGTTGATGACGATGGACGATCTTCGCGAGTATGCCGATTTCACGCTTGAGTTTCTGGAGGCGATGCGTGCGGCGAAGGCGGCGGGGCAATCGGCGGCGGATGCGGCCGAAAGCTGGGAGCCATCGGCGAGATTCGAGGGTTACGCTGTCCCAGCGGCACGGTTGTTGGCCAACGTGCAGACGCTGTTCGGGGAGCTGCCGTAGCCGATCCTCACCGTAAGACCGCCCAGCGTCTGCTGGTTGCGGAACGACCTACGAATTTGGCAACGTCAGCGAACCTCGACGACGAGGTTGTCAGCGTGCCCCTGAAGCGTAGTCGGCCGCCGAGAAGGCATCCACCTGAATCACTTCATCGCGCACGCGATCGGCCCGGAGCACCTGGTCGTACTCCTCGGGTGACACGATGCCCGCTGTGAGCGCCGCGGTTAGCAGTACATCGCCCGGCGCCTTGTCCAGCTGACCGGCGCGGACGGCGTCGCGGATCTTCGTTTCCACCTGGTGTGCTGCCACTGCCTCGTGTAGCGCGGCTTCGAGCCGCCCGAGTCCTGGATCGGAAGGCGGTGGCGTGTAGATGCCCGTTGTGAGCCCCGAGCGGGCGTCGTGCTCTTCGAGGAGGCCGCGCGCGACCAGCGCGCCGATGGCGTCAGTCGGCCGCCGGTACCGTGCTCCTAGCGGAAACACCAGCGGACGCACGGCCCTGGCCGCGAGCCGATTCGGCAGATTGTCGAGCACGCCCTGTAAGGCTTCCTGAATTTCGTGCAGCGCGTGTTCGCAGGAGAATCGCACGAAGGGAAGAGCCCAGTCCGGTTCCTTATCGTCGTTAAAACGCTTGAGGGCGGCTGAGCCCAGATACAGCCACGCCAGCGCGTCCGCCAGCCGACCACTGATCTTCTCTCGTCGTTTGAGGTTGGCGCCGAGCGTCGCGAGCGACACGTCCGACACGAGGGCGAACGCTGCGCTCATGCGGGTAAACCGGTCGTACAAACGCCGCGTCTTGCTGCTCGGTGGCGCGTGCGCGATCCATCGGCCGTCGGTGATGCCCAGCCACCAGGATCGAGCCGTCATCGATGCCACGTGCCCGATGTGCCCGAACAGCGCCTTGTCAAATGCCGGGAGATTCCCGGCGGTGGCGGCGGCTACTTCGTCTTGCAGAAATGGGTGGCATCGGATCGCGCCCTGGCCATAGACGATCATCGACCGGGTGAGAATATTGGCACCCTCGACCGTGATCCCGACCGGCACGGCCTGATACATCTGCGCCAGGATGTTCCGGGGGCCGCGACAAATGGCGGCCCCTGCGCGGATATCCATCGCATCGTTGACGACCTGGCGCATCGAGTCCGTCAAGTAGGCCTTGACGATCGCCGACGCGACCACCGGATGTTCACCTGCATCCACTGCGCCGGCAGTCAGCCACCGAGCGGCGTTCATCACATAGGTTAGCCCGCCGATACGTGCCAGCGGTTCTTCGATTCCCTCGAAGCGGCCGATCGGCGTGTCAAATTGTTCCCGCACCGTGGCATACGCACCGACCAGACGAGCCGAGACTTGTGCCGAGGCGCACGCGAGTGCTGGCAGTGAGATCGAGCGGCCGGCAGCCAGGCTCTCCATGAGCATGCGCCAGCCCTGACCGGCCATCGCGGGACCGCCGATGATCGAATCGATCGGGACGAAGACGTCGCGGCCCCAATTGGGGCCGTTCTGAAACGGGATGCCCATCGGATCGTGCCGGGTACCGATCTCGATGCCCGGGAGGTCGGCCGGCACCAGCGCGCACGTGATGCCACGATCCTCGGCGCCGCCGAGCAGGCCGTCCGGGTCGCGGAGTCGGAACGCGAGCCCGATGACGGTCGCCACCGGACCGAGCGTGATGTAGCGCTTGCGCCAGTCGAGGCGAATGCCAAGCACGTCATCACCACGGAAGGTGCCGTGGCACACCACGCCCACGCTCTGCGTCGCGGCGGCATCGCTGCCGGCTTCCGGGCCGGTGAGCGCAAAGCACGGGATCTCCTCGCCCTTCGCCAGGCGCGGCAGGTAGTGCTCTTTCTGTTCGTCAGTCCCGTACCTGAGCAGGAGCTCGGCAGGCCCAAGCGAATTCGGCACCATGATGGTCACGGCGGCCGTCACGCTGCGGCTGCCCACTTTCACAATCACGGCCGAGTGCGCGGCGGCGGAGAATCCGAGGCCGCCGAACGAGTCCGGAATGATCATCCCAAAGAACCCGTGGCGCTTCAGGAAGGTCCACACTTCCGGAGGAAGATCGCCAGCGCGCGAGATGTCCCACTCCCGGAGCATCGAGCACAGCTCGTCGACAGGACCGTCGAGAAACGCCTGCTCACGCTCGGACAGCACTTTGGGGGTGAAGGCCAGCAGCTTCCGCCAGTCGGGACGGCCGGCGAAGAGCTCGCGCTCCCACCACACAGTGCCTGCGTCCAGCGCCTCGCGCTCGGTGTCGCTAATCCGCGGCAGCATCGGCCGCATCAGTCGCATCGCCGCGCGGCTCACGAGCTGACGACGCAGTGCGGGAATACCCGTGACGCAGGCCAGCAGGATGAACAGCACGACGAAGGCGAACACGGGTGTTGTGACATCGTCGCCCGCGGAGCCGGCCCCGTCGGACCAGGCCTGCATCCACCACCATGCCAGAGCCGTCGCACCGGGAAGCGTCCAGGCCAGGTATGCGCGGCCGGCATGCAGCAGCCACACGGTGACCGTGAGCAGCAGCACGGCGCCGAGGATAGTAGTCATGGTGTGGGTGGCTGTTCCGCTGGCGCGTGTACTTCCATCTCGCGCAGTTCTCGGCGAAGGATTTTTAGCGCGCTGCTTTTCGGCAACTCGTCCAGGAACGCAATCGAGCGAGGGATCTTGTACGCGGCAAGCTCGCGCCGGCAGTACGCGACGAGATCATCGGCGCTCGCCTCCTGTCCAGGGCGCAACACGACAAAAGATTTGACTGTTTCGCCTCGCGCCTGATCCGGCACGCCGATCGTCGCCGACTCGTGCACGGCGGGATGCGCCATAAGGACGGCGTCCACCTCGTCGGGGTAGATGTTGTAGCCACCGGCAATAATCAGGTCTTTCTTACGACCGACGATGAAGCAGTATCCGTCTTCATCAACCCGGGCGATGTCGCCCGTATGGAGCCAGCCGTCGGTCAGCGCCGCCGCCGACTCGGCGGGCTTGTGCGAGTACCCAGGCATGACTTGCGGACCCTTGATGAGTAGCTCCCCCTGCTCGCCGGCGGGGACCTCGGTTGTGGCGTCGTCGACGTGTACGACTTTCACGTCGGTATTGGGAAACGGCACGCCGATGCTGCCGATCTTGCGCTTGCCGTTGAGTGGGTTGGCGTGCGTGACGGGTGATGTTTCGGTCAGTCCATAGCCTTCAACGATCTTGCTTCTGGTCAGCGTCTCGAATCGTTGGAGCACATCAGGCGGCAACGGCGCCCCTCCGGAAAAGCAGGACGCCACGCTCGTCAAGTCGAGCTTCTCCAGGCCAGGCGCATTGATGATCGCGTTGAACATGGCGGGCACACCTGGAAAGAGCGTGACGCGGTGTTTGGCGATGTTCTGAATCATCAGCGGGATATCCCGAGGGTTCGGCATCAACACCATGGCGGCGGCGGCGTGCACCGGAAAGTTCATAGAAACCGTCATGCCAAACACGTGAAAGAACGGCAGACACCCGAGCATGACTTCCTTGCCTGGGCGCGCACCGACGAACCACGACGCTACCTGTTGCACGTTGCACGACAGGTTACGGTGCGTCAGGATGGCGCCCTTCGCCACGCCGGTCGTACCTCCGGTGTACTGCAGTGCGGCCGGCGCGTCCATGTCGACTGGGGCCGCCGGTGGGTTCCCGCGGGTCGCATTGATCAGCCGGCGCATGAAGTGGATGCCCGGTCCCTGCGCGACTGTAGCCATGAGCGGCGGTTTCGCTCGACGCAGTTTCAGCGGCGCCAGCAGATTCAGCGGAAAGCGCAGGTATTCGGGAATCGACGCGATCACGTAGTGCTGGACCGAAAGCCGGGATCGGATCCCGGCGATACGGCCGGCAAACAAAAAATCCGTGGTGATGGCGACCGTACAGCCAGCGTCGTTCCACTGATGTTCGATCTCTCGCTCGACGTACAGCGGATTGGTCATCACCACGACGGCTCCGAGGCGTAGCACCGCGTAGAACGCGATGACCGTTTGCGGCAGGTTCGGCAGCTGGATGGCGACTCGGGCGCCGCTCGTCACGCCGAGTCCTGAAAGTGCGGTGGCGAACCGATCGACCTCGTTCTGGAGTTGCCGATAGGTGAGACGGCTGTTGAGGAAAATCAGCGCGGTGGCGTCGCCATGATCCCGGGCGCTGCGCTCGAGGAAGGCCGGTAGCGGGAGGGCCTCGAAATCGAGCGAGGCCGGAACGCCCCCGTCGTAAAACTGATGCCAGATCCGCGGCGCTATGTGTGCCAATGGTCAGAGGTCCTTGTATTCGAGTTACGCGATCCCTACAGGCTCGGCTGCCGGCGTGAGAACGGCGTCGATCTCGTCGGCGCGGACCTCGGCGTCGGCCTCACCAATCGCCATCAGCGCCTTCAGGTACTCCGGGTCGAACATCAGCAGGCTGAGGAGGTCGGGGCTTTTGGTGCCGCGGGCTCCCGCGCCACGCAGGAGATGCCGAAAGAGACGAGGCAAACGCACCTCGTAGTCGCCAGCGAGGCGCCCGATGTCCTGCGACGGTCTCATGAGCAGGAGGTCCACGGGCCGAAGGCCTCGGCGTTTCTCCTGCGGCAGGTCCGCAAGGAGCCTATTGATGCGGGTCAGGTTCAGCGCGTCGCGATCATGGTCGTCCAGAAATATGGCATTCAGGAGCTGACCGGCGATCTGCATGGGCGGCGGATATCCTTGCACCTGCTCCGTCTTGTGCTCTGCCCCCCGATACCTGGTGGAGAAGGCCAGGATTCGGGTCGCTCCAAGGTGAATCGCCGCCGCGAGCGGCGCCGTCAGTCGGATGCCGCCATCGCCGTACCAGGCGTCCTCGATCCTCACGGCTGGAAACAATAGTGGCAGTGCTGTGGAGGCCAGGACGTGGTTCAGCGTGATGCGCGTCTGCCTGCTGTGTCGGAACGGCCGTTCCCAATCATGGATATTGCGGCCCTGTACCCACGCAACCGACCGTCCCGTCGAGTAGCTGCTGGTAATCACGGCGAGGGCGGCCAGCCGGCCCGTTTCCAGATTGCGGTCGATGCCGTCGATTTCGCCGCCAGGGCCCAGGGTGAATGCCGTTTCGAGGGTGCGTCGCAGTGGCGCGGTGTCGACCAGTCCGGATACTGGAGGGGCGATCTTCCCGCCGCCTGATACGAGGCGCACACCCCAGTGCCACAGGTTGCCCGTCAGCGACCGGGTATCGACGCGGAAGACCTGATCGACGGTGAGCGAGGTCCAAATCGCGGAGAGATCATCGACGGCAGAGGAAAACGTCCCGCGGTGCGACGCCAGGAACGCGGCGTTGATCGCGCCGGCGGACACGCCGGTGATCACACGTAATTGCAGGTCCGGGTATCGGCGTGCGAGCCAGCGCAGCAGCCCCACCTGGTACGCCGCGCGCGCACCACCGCCGTCCAGCACGATGGCCAGATCGGCATGCTGTGGCGCGGTGGTCGCCCCCGATTCAATTGTCCCCGGCGTGATGTGCTCCAGAGGTTCTCCTGGCTTGCGGACCCGGTACGCAAACTATCACGACCCTCGCGACAGTCGAACGCTGTCGCGTGACGTCTCAGGCGCCGTATGGTGGGCTATCCAGATCGTCGTCGATATTGATGGACGGCATGACATCCCGAATATCAGTGACCATGGCGTTGGCCTCCTGCACGACCCGGTCGATCTTCTGGACGATCGTGCGGACTTCGTGGAGCGTGTGCGATACATCGTCCAACGCAGGTCCCACTCGGCGTAGCGCGTCGCGGCCGCGGTCGGTCAGCGCGAAAAAGGCCAAGACGCCTGCGGTGAGTGCGACCAGCGTCGCGGTCGTCACGAGTCGAGGGTCGTCGTCCACAGCGCATCCTCCGTCAGTGCCGCACCTTGCGCGACGTGTGATCGATCCAGGGTTACCCCAAGGTGTCATGTAGAAACGAGACGACCTGCGGCCAGATTCGCGTCGCCAGTTCTGCGTTCAGTGTCCCGAACGCATTGTGCGGTGCCATGAAGGCGTGGCCGGTGCCGGGGTGGACCGTTAGCGTGACGTCCTTACTCATGGCTTTGAGCTTGGCCTCAAGCGCCCGCGCGGCGTCCGGAGGAAAGAAGCTATCGTGCTCGGCCATGTGGCCGCGCACCGTCGCGGAGAGCGTGGACCAATCCGGCTCGGTGTCGCCCTGCGGGAATCCGTAGAACGGTACGACAGCCGTGACTTTGTCAGGACGATTCGCCGCGATGAGAAAGGCCAGCATGCCGCCCATGCAGAACCCCACGACGCCGATGCCCTGGCTCGTCACGGCGGGGTGACTGGAGAGGTAGTCGACCGCGCCGCTCATGTCCCGACTCGCCCGGTCAGGCGGAAGGGTTTGCATGAGCTGCCCCGCCTTGTCCATTTCGTCGTGCCCCGCCAGCTCCCCGTGGTACAAGTCTGGCGCGAGTGCGACGAAGCCCGCGGCGCCGAGGCGATCGGCCATCTCCTTGATGCCGGAATCGAGGCCCCACCATTCCTGGATCACCAGGATGCCCGGACCGGAACCGGTTGGGGGCGTGACCAGATACCCTGACGCCACCTGCCCATTGACAGGAAACTCGACCGTGTTAGTCATGAGCGTAAGCATAGCCGAGCGGGTGAATCTGGTGTCTACCGCTCACGCTGCAGCCGCTCCAGAATGTCGACCAACGCCCGACCGCGTTCCAACGCTCCCTGCTCCTCGAGGAGTTCTTGGCGGTTTGACGCATTGCCCGGAAGAAACTGGGCCAGCTCGTCGACGACCTGTTCGTCCGGAACGCCCGCTGGTGGCTGCACGATCCCGAGTCGGTCGGTCAGCGCCAGCAAGAGCGACTCCAGTTGGTGCCGAACGTCGCTCAGCGCGAGGGCGTCTCTCTCGTTCAGCGCCTCTTCCATCGGCTCCACGCGAGCGAGGCGGTAGATTCGGCTGTCGTCCTCCTCATCGAGCACACGAAACTTGACGAGGCCGCCAAGCACGATGTTGAATTCCCCGTTCGGCAGCGCTTCGTAGTCGGTAATCAGACCGGCGCACCCGATGGGTTCGATCGGCGGCCGCCCTTCGTAGTCGGCTTCGAAGCCCGGTTGGAGCGTCACCATGCCGATGATCCGGTCGCCTTTCATCGCTTCGACCACCATCGTGCGATAGCGCGGTTCGTAGATGCGGAAAGGGTGTGATGCGTTCGGGAAGAGCGATGCGCTCGGTAGCGGAAAGATCGGAATCGTCTCGGGCAGCCCGCCTGCCAGAACGGGAAGGTCGCTCGTCGTCGTCGACTGTGCCGCGAGGGTGGCTGGCGTCGCGAGGACACCTGCAATCACCGTGAGCCAGATACCGATGACGGAGATTCGTGTCGTGACCTTCATAGCCAAAGAATATGCGATCGTGGGGGTGATCGGCACGGCGGGACTGAGGGCAAAGGCCTCGGAAACACAGCCGGCGGTGAGCGGCGTCTGATTCGTCTTCGTGCATCGCCGGACTTTCACCACAGACCACTCAGAACGGGCGAGAGGGCATTAGCGCGTCAGGTCGCGGTCCCGGGTTTCGCGCGTGGCCATCACGCCGGCCAGCGACAGGAGTGCCGCGGTGGTGAGGTAGTAGCCGACGAACTGCAGGCCATACGTGTTGGCGAGCCACGTAGCGATGTACGGTGCGAACGACGCCCCAAAGATGCCGGCCAGGCTGAACGCGAGTGAGCTACCGGTGTATCGCGCCTTCGTGGGAAAGAGCTCCGACAGTAGCGTGCCGAGCGGGCCGAAGCTCATTCCCATCAAGCCAAGGCCGATGGCGACCGTCAGGACCGCGCCCGTGGTGCCGGAGAGGAAGAGTGGCCCCATCACGAGGCCGAAGAGCGCCGTGGCGATTGACGCTCCGATGAGCACCCGCCGTCGTCCCCCTTCAGCCAGGACCGCGGCGATTGGAATCGTCGCGGCGAGGCACCCGACGCCGATCAGCTGGATCCGAAGGAACTGGTCACGCGTGAACCCAAGTTCGGCCGTGCCCCACGCCAGCGTGAAGACGGTCATCAGATAAAAGGTCACGAACGTGGCGAGCGCAGTCAGCGTGCCTGTGACGAGGGCGCCTGGATGGTCGCGAAGCACTGTGATCATCGGGATTCTCGCCGGCACACGGTCGCTGACCGACGCGGTGAACACCGGTGTCTCGGTCAGCGTCAGACGCACGTACAGGCCGACGAGTACCAGGGCGGCACTCGCCAGAAATGGTATCCGCCAACCGAATGCCAGGAATTGATCGTTGGTCAGGCCGCCAGAGAGCGCCAGGAATACGCCGGTTGACAGCAGGAAACCAAGTGGGGCGCCGAGCGGGGCAAACATGCCGTACCAGGCGCGTTTGCCGGGCGGCGCGTTCTCGATAGCGAGTAGCACGGCGCCACCCCATTCGCCGCCAAGGCCAAGCCCCTGCCCGAAGCGGCAGATGGCCAGGAGGATGGGCGCAGCCAGACCAATGGAGGCATAGGTCGGCAGAAGGCCGATCGCCACTGTCGAGCCGCCCATCGTCAGCAGAGCGGCCACCAGCGTTGCCTTACGTCCCACTCGATCCCCGAAGTGCCCGAAGAGGGCCGCGCCCACCGGACGGGCGAGAAAAGCGATGCCGAAGGTGGCCAACGACGCCAATGTTGCCGTCGCCGGGTCAGAAGCCGGAAAAAATAGCGATGGAAAGACGAGAACCGCCGCCGTGCCGTAGATGTAAAAGTCGAAGTACTCGATCGTCGTGCCGACGAGGCTCGCAAACAGCACGTGCCGTGGACTGTTGAGGGAAGCGTTGGCACGTGCGATGGACATGGGTGCAGTCAGTTTCTGACGGCTGTTGCGCGCCGAAACCTAGTGGTCTGACTGCGAATCAGCTAGCGTGTTTTCGGCTCCGGTCTGCTATGACACACTCGAAAACGCGTTAGGCATTCGGCCGCCGAGGCCTCCGTCTGGCGGCGTTGCTCTTCGGTCACATGCGCCCAGCATGCTCCCTCGTCGCGCCTGGCCAGCCGGGCGCCTCACCGCCCTCGGTGCACAAGCCCATTCGCAATCAGGCCACTAGCGATGCGCAGTGTACTCAGATCGAGTACGTCATAGCGCACTCAATGCCGCGAGACAGCCAGACACGGCAGACTACAATGGCAGGGGTCCAATGTCACACCCGCCCAGCCGTACCGCTGACTTTCCTGTGTTGTGCGCATGCAGTTCATCCTGAAAACCCTCCTCGCACTTGGATTCGGCATCGCCACTGCTGCTCTGTTGTGAGGGTCAGCCACAGGCATTTCGGCTACTGGCGCGACCCCATTTGTCTTGGTGCCGCCGCGACCTACATTGCGTATCGCTGGCTGATGCCGGGCACCGCACAGACGCCGTTCTGGAGTGGCCATTTCGCCGACGTCCTGCTGATTCCCGCGGCGCTGCCGTTGTGGCTATGGCTGGAGCGCGGAATCGGCTGGCGGACTGACGACCAGATGCCCCGGTGGCGAGAAATCGCGTTCGCACTGGTTACATGGACCGTCGCAGCCGAGCTGATCGCCCCCAGGATGTTCTCGCAGGCCACCGGCGACGTGTGGGACGTTGCGGCCTACTCCGGCGGAGCGGTGATTGCGGGCCTCCTGTGGAAAGAGGGACCACGGTCCCATTACGACAATTGCGTTGGCTTCGCGGGGCCGCTATCATCATCTATTGTCCACGACTCGTGAGGCTCGGCTTGGCCATCTGGCCGATGCGGTCTCGGTGAATCGCGGGAGCGAAATTGAGTCGTTCGTGATGGACTACGTGCGGGTCATCTGGCAATCACGCATCGGCGTTAAGGTCATACATCAACAATATGGATACGCAGCTCATCATTTATCTCGTTCCGTTTGCGGGCTTGCTGGCCCTTGGTTACGCGTTGGTCACGGCTCGCTGGGTCGGACGGCAAGACGCCGGCAACGAGCGCATGGCGGAAATTGCCGAGGCGATCTCGGAGGGTGCTCGCGCCTTTCTCAACCGGGAATACCGGGTTTTGGGGATCTTCGTCGTCGCGGTCGCGGCCTTGCTCGCCGCGGTCAACTTGACCAACGATCAATCGTCTCCGCTGGTTGCGGTGTCGTTTGTGACCGGCGCACTGTGTTCGGCGCTCGCCGGCTTCATTGGGATGTCGGTGGCCACCAAGGCCAACGTGCGCACGACCCAGGCTGCCCGCACCGGGTTGGCGTCGGCACTCGCGGTGGCCTTTTCGGGTGGCCTCGTGATGGGCCTGAGCGTCGTGGGCCTGGGTTTGCTGGGTCTGGGGGTGCTCTTCATCTCCTACAGCAACATGGGATGGGAGATGGTCCGCGTTATCAACGTGATTTCGGGCTTTTCGCTCGGGGCGTCATCGATTGCGCTCTTTGCGCGCGTCGGCGGCGGTATCTACACCAAGGCGGCCGATGTTGGAGCAGACCTCGCGGGCAAGGTCTACGAGGGCATTCCGGAGGACGATCCGCGCAACCCCGCGACGATCGCCGACAACGTGGGCGACAACGTGGGTGACGTCGCGGGCATGGGCGCGGACCTCTTCGAGAGCTTCGTCGGATCGATCATCGGCACGATGGTGCTCGGCGCCGCGTTCATCGCCACGTTTGAGGGGATGGGTGGTGTGGAGCCGCTGGCCGGTGTGCTGTTACCGCTGGTGGTTGCTGGCGTTGGCATTCTGGTGTCGATCGGCGGGTCCTTCTTCGTGCGGGTTCGGGAGGGCGGCAATCCGCAGGCCGCGCTCAACGCAGGCGAATTCGGGGCGTCCGGCATCATGGCGGTGTTGTCCTACTTCATCATCCAGTGGCTGCTGCCGTCGCAATGGACTGTTGGCGGCACGACCTACACGTCGATGGGCGTCTACTACGCCGTGCTCATCGGCCTGACTTCCGGCGTCATGATCGGCCTCATCACCGAGTACTTCACGTCGATCGATCATGCGCCTGTGGCAGGGATTGCCCGGCAGAGTGTGACCGGATCGGCCACGTGCATCATCTCGGGCCTGGGTGTCGGCATGTATTCAACGGGCATTCCCGCGTTGATTCTGGCGGTGGCCATTATCGGGGCGTCCGCCACCGCTGGTCTCTACGGCATCGCCATCGCGGCCCTCGGCATGTTGTCGGTCACCGGCATCCAGCTTGCGGTTGATGCCTATGGTCCGATTTCGGACAATGCCGGGGGCATCGCGGAGATGGCGCAACTGCCGCCGGAGGTTCGCGAGCGCACTGACACACTCGACGCGGTTGGCAACACCACCGCTGCGATTGGCAAAGGGTTCGCCATTGGTTCTGCGGCGCTGACGGCACTCGCGCTGTTCGCGGCGTTCATGCAGCAGGCCGACGTGGACAATATCGACGTGGCCAATCCGGTGATCCTGGCCGGCGTGTTGCTCGGTGCCATGCTGCCGTACGTGTTCAGCGCGATGGCCATCAATGCCGTGGGTCGCGCGGCCGGCGAGATGATCGAGGAGGTGGGCCGCCAGTTCCGTGAAATCACCGGTTTGCGGGAGGGCACCGCCAAAGCGGACTACGCAAAGTGCGTCGACATTTCCACGAAAGCCGCGATTAAAGAGATGGTGCTGCCGGGCATCCTCGCGATTTCCGCGCCGGTGGCGGTGGGTCTGATCGACAAGTACATGCTCGGCGGACTGCTCGTCGGCGTGACCGTGTCTGGCGTGTTGCTGGCCATTTTCCAGTCCAATGCCGGCGGCGCGTGGGACAACGCCAAGAAGCTCATCGAGGGTGGTATCGAGATTAATGGCGTGAAGTATGGCAAGGGCAGCGAAGCGCACAAGGCCGGCGTGGTCGGCGACACCGTCGGCGATCCGCTCAAGGACACGAGCGGGCCAAGCCTTAATATCTTGATCAAGCTCATCG